>Ga0105050_10004615_pt1 | contig 18238 bp, 22 predicted proteins | sample FRY01_FD_78088 | JGI IMG/M metagenome (GOLD analysis project Ga0105050, IMG submission 78088) | Freshwater microbial communities from Lake Fryxell liftoff mats and glacier meltwater in Antarctica - FRY-01 | ecosystem: Environmental > Aquatic > Freshwater > Ice > Glacier meltwater ... | reverse complement strand
TTGATGCATATATCGTAGGCATTATTGTACTACCTCTAATAACTCTATAAATTTATCAGACAGTTGTTTCTTTTTTACTGACTCTACTGCTGACAATGCTGCTGACCTTGCTGACTCTGCTAACCTTGTTGCTGAACTTGCTGCTGACCTTGCTGACGCTGCTGCTGACTCGTCAATCTTCCCTGTTTTTTGTGCATTTACAAACACTTGTATTGTTTGGTTTATTGCATCTGTAACTTGTTGTTCTTTTTTGTTGTCAAAGTTGTTCTTTAAGTCTTCTAACATCCAAATCATAAATGAATTGTATGCTTTCTGCCAGTGAGTTGTATCAATCTCTCTAACAACACTTAACTTTTTGAATCCTAACTTATCTGATTGTGTTACCACTGGTGTACCTTTTATCACATATATTGAACATGGTAGTTCACCATAATTTAGGGCATCAAAAAATAGTTCTGATGCATGTAGTACATTATCAGAACATAATTCTTTTGACTTTGTTTTCTTTGGGTTTGTTACTTCCTTACCGATATTGTCACGATAGTTTATCGTTTTTCCAGTGTAAAAATCAAATCCATCTGGTCTTGCTACTTTATAGTATTGCATTAGTTAATCCTCTCCAATACTTGTCTTTGTTTTAACTGTGCTGCCCATACATGAGTACATTTGAGTTCACCATTGTTTGTGTGTTCTGCACATGTGCATGTTTCTCTTGTATAGTTTACTCTACGTTCAATGTTTCCATCAATTACTATTGCTTTACCATACTCTAATAGTATAACATCACCATCTTCTATTAAGATGAAGGCTTTTTCAAGTCTTGGGATAGTTTTGTTATACAAATCCATCTCCATATAGTTCTGTTTTGTATAGTCTTTCACTTACTCTTGTTTCTCCTATTGAGAGGTATTGGTCTAATCCTATCAAGTCGTTTTTTATAATTTTGTCAAATGCTTCATCTAGAGATTTGTAAATAAATTCTCTCTGTTCTGGTGAGACATCTATTGCTTGGAATTTTACTTCGTAGTGTTTTATATTTGTCATGTTTATAATATAGTAACATAGTATATAGTCGTTATCCTACTAAACATAGTGGGAAAAGGGTTAAGGTTTGTAGATGAATCTATTTCCTCTCAAGAAGAAATTGATTTTTTCCATATTCTCAAACTCTTTAGTTGCCCTAGTTTCTGTCTTGTATACTCCTCTTTCCACCCACTTGTTGATTACTTCTGCAGAGTCTACTAGTCCATCATCTCCTTTACAGTCTATTATTATGTTTCTCTTTAGTTTTTCCTTATCATCTGTTTCTGACATTAACTTTAGTTGTTGTCCACCACCTTTTACTTGTATTCCAGGGAATGAGTTGATTGCTTCAAGTTTTAGTTTGATGATTGCTTCTACTTCATCAATACCTACTTCATCTAACTGGAAGAGTTTTGCTCTTGCTGTTGATAATCTTATGATACCTTCTAGTTCTCTTGGAGTCATTGGTATTACTTTATCTTCACCTTCTGCAATTTCACTCATTTGTAGATAGAAATCTCTTGCCATTATTTTGGCTGCTTGTGTTAGTTTTGGTGATGCCTTTTTACAAAAGTTTACATATTGCAGTAGTTCTTCTTCTGATAGTAGTACCTCTAATTGCCCATCTTTTAATATTGGTGTCATGTTTAGTATCTTTGATGCTATTGCTTGTTTTTTGATAGAGTTTGTTTTTACTGAACACCATACTATGTCAAATCTTGTTAGTAGGTATGGTGGGAAGTTTATATTTTCAACAATACCATGTACAATATCCCAATCACCATATTTTGGGTTTGCTGCTGCAACTACAGATACTAAACTTGGCAAACCTAGAATAACACCAGCCACTACTTTTGTAACTATTTGTTGTTCCATTGATGATAGTAATGCCTTCAAGTCTTCTGGATGCATCTTATCAAGTTCATCAACTACAACTGTACCATGTGGTGAACATAATACTAGTGGCCCACCTTGTGGTACTGATGTTTGATTGTCTAGTTTTACCATACCAATACCTAACCCTGCTGCAGTTGCATTATTACCTAGAAAGTACATGCTCTTGGCAATTACCCTTGGTATTTGTTTGATTGTTTCAGATTTACCTTCACCTGCATTACCTATATCTAGTATACTAATGTCAATCCTTCTTACTTCTGATTCACTTCCACCAACAAATGAATAGCATAGACTTTCCTTAATTGCTATTCTACCCTCTATTGCTGGTGCAAATGACTTGAATAATTTTGTTTGATTCTCTGGGGATTGTAAGAGTGTTTTAATCTCATATGCTCTTTCCTTGCTTATACATACATTACTAACTTCTTCTATCTCATGTATATATTTTGCAAAGATGTATTGTTTATGCTCTTGCTTCTTACCTACTTCAGAAATGTCTGTTAGGAAGTGTCCTGCTATTCTTATTCTTTTACCTATCCATGTATCAAATACATTATCACCTGTTACCTTTACATCAAATGTTATTGGTGATTGTTGTAGGGTATTATCTAGTTCCTGTACTTTGATGGTTTGAACAAAGTCTGTCTCTGCTGTTATTGTATGCATCTTCATGTTTGCTTTACATTCAGAGCATTTTGGAACAAATAACCTTAGTGTGTTTGATGCTGATTGTTCTACATCTGTGTCATGTTCATTAGGACAGTAAAATGATGCTTTCTTTACATATCCTATCTTGCCACCTACAGCCATTATTCTTGCATCTACCACTATTGCTTCTTTTTCAATGGTTGGATTTATCTGTCTCATTGTTATTGTAGGATAAAATATTAGGTTTATTTTTATCCTATCAAATGCTCTCATACCAGTGTTTCTTTGATTTGTATCATCTTTGAAAATGGCTTGTTTTAAATCAGTTCCTGTCAAGTTTTTATGTTTGAAGGCTGACCAATATTTCCTACATGCCCATGATATTGCTCTTTGGTATATATCCTCTACCTTTTTTGGATGCTCTGCAAATATTTCCAGGTCTTCACTATCCATTTCATATGTGAGGGTGTGTGATGGTTTCAACTTTGATATTTTGATTGGCATAATATCTATCAGTTTATCTGCTATTTTTTCTGCATAGTATGATTCAGTACCTGACATCTAGAGAGTCCTCTCATAGATTTCTGTCTTTATTATTGCCAGTCTACCTATCATCTTCATCTCTAATTCCTTTAGTTTTTTTGTGTCTTCTGACTTTGACATCTTTTTCCATATTTTTTTATCTAGGTCTAAGCTAGGTGATATTTCTCCATCTTTATAATCATCTAGTGATGTTGTTTGTTTTGTTGTGTGATATTTAGAGAATAGTTCCACTGCTTCTCTTATTAGTTTAGATGTTATGCTTCTTTGTTGTGGTATTGGGTATTTTGCCACTAATAAATCAAGGCAATTCCAATGTATATCATGTGAAAAACTTCTGTTTACATTCATGTATTGTATTACACAATTACATGATATAAGGGTATCTCAACAAATAAGAATTAATAATTAATTAATATCTGACAACAACACCTCATGGTTAACAAATATCAACATCAATCACCATCCATCCTAATTGTTCCAGGTATAACTTTTGTTCCCAGTCTTTTTCTTCTTGTCTGTTACTGTTATGTATAACACCATTAAGTCTATAAAATATACCAAGTTCTTCTATCACAATATCACCAATGGCAACTTTACAATTATCTTGTTCATCAAAGTATTGTGTTGGTATCTCCATTAGTACAGAGTAGTTTGGAAACTCTCTTGCTATTTCCCTGCACATCTGTTGTTGTTCTGGTCTGTATTGGTTGTTTCTATTCTCTCGCATGTAACGTTTAGCAAAAGAGGAAGATTTAGTTCCCACTACCACACCTTGATTTTACCAGTGTCTTCATTAATTATTCTCTTATCAACACCAGCTTCTTCTAATGGTTCAAGTAGTAAATCCTTTTTGATTAACACTTGTGTATCTTCGTGAATATCCTTCATTCTATCTGCAAGTATCTTCTTAGTTAGGTTCTCGAATGTAGATAGTCCTTCCTCATTTACAAAGCATCCATAATCCCCTGCTGGTGACTTTGGTGATTTTATCATACGAACTGTTCTATTATTCTTCATACCTTTTGAGATAGACATGATATATTTGACATAATGTCCTAGAACGTGACCACCTATTGGTTTTGTTTTTGCTCCAAATGGGTCTGGATTTGCAGTTACTTGGTTGGTTATTATAACCCCTATATTGAATAGGATTGACCAGTTTCTAAGATACTTTAGATAGTCTTTAAGTTCTTGTTGTCTATCTGCTAGTTCACCTCTACCCTTGTTTGCCATTCTTAACAAACCAACTAATCCATCAATTACTACATATCTAATATCTCTTTCAATTAGTTCATCTGTCATGTTTTGAACACCTCTCATTAAATCTGATTCATCAGAGTACATGTGGTATCCAAGTTTTTCTTCGTCATAGGTGATGTTTCTAGTTTTACAGATTTCATCAAATCTCTCTTCATCGAATGTACCTTCACAGTCTAAGAGTAAGACACCATGACCGTTACCTAGTGCTTCAGCCATAGATGTCATTGAGAATTGTGTCTTACCACATCCTTCATCACCATATATTTCATATAGTGATTGGGTTTCAATACCACCCTTTAACATCTCATCTAACTCTTCTACTTTTAATGGTGTTTTGATTTGTCTTTTTCTTAATTCTCTTAGTTGTTTTAAATTTGTAACTTCAATGTCATTACCATCTTCTGCTAGTAATTTCTTCATTGTTATCAGATGTTTAACACTCATATCTTCTGATAAACCACTAACTCTTTCAAATTCTTTTGCACCTCTAATGACAACATCTAGTGGTGAAAAAATACCAGCATTGTTTAATTTTATCAAGGTTGTTGGGCCAACTTTTTCCAAGTCAGTCAATAGGAAGTCTCGCATGATATAATTATGTAAGCGTAATATAAAAAAGAATCGTTTAGAGCTTTCTTCCTGCTCTAAATGTGAAATAGTCATGTAGTAAACCACATGTGAAGATGTGTTTGTCTTTTGCTGTTGAACCTTCTGCTGATAGTTCTCCTGCTAGCACACTAATTTGTAGATATGCAGTTCTGCATAATGTAGTGAACTCACTAACTGGTGAGGTAGTAAAGTTTCCACTATTGATAGAGTTCATCACTTCTTTGCCAAAATCTTTAACTGTCGTAGTTTTACTTGTTACTTTATCATAGTCTTTCTTGACTAGTGATGCATAACAAGGATGTTCTGTTGTAGTACCTGCTTCTACTGCTACTGATAGTTTGTTTGAACCTTTACCAAAGATTTTATTGAATGGTAAACCATCTTTTGTAAGTGATTTAACACCATCTTCACTTCCTGTACCATAGTTGATTTTTGCTTGACATTTGGAACATTCATATTCCTTACCATAGATTTCTATGATTTTCAATTTTCTTCCTCTAAAGATTCTGTAACTATTTTATGTAAGTCTAGTTTTGCTTTCAAGTCTTGGTTTTCTTGGTTGACTTGTTTGAGTGTTTCTATTAATGTTTGCTTTTCTGATTCATATTGTTCAAAACAACCCATTACTAGGCTATTCATTCCAGCAGATATTGCAGCAAACTTTTGTTCTGGTTCTGTTATATCATATCTCATATTACTAGTATACATTCAAGTCTTTTAAATCTACCTATGGGAATAGTGAAGTCATAGCCATACCCCACCACGAACCATCACTTTTTCTAACAACTATATAGGGTGTACCACCAATTTCATTAATTCCAATACATGCTGTTGCGTTACCAAAATCTGTATCTGCTGCTCCCTTTGTTGCAGATGATGCACCCAACCAAGGTATTTGTACTGTTCCTTCTGTACCAGTTGTGATACTATCATTAGTAACTTGTAACCCTATCTCTTGTGAATCATATGACCTTACTCTTTTTCCACCATCTATTATTACATCAGTATCTATATTACCTGTAAAATTAATACTATCGGTTGATGCATTACCAAGAAATGTTGAACCGTTTGAAGTTAATGTCACTGCAGCAGTTACCGTGTTGGAAATAGTATTAGTACAATATACATTATCCCAATTCAAAGCAGCAGAACCTAAATCCAGTGGAGTTACAGCAGCATCAGTTAATGGTAATAAATCAGTATTAAATCTACCTGTGCATGTGATAGTATCTGTTATTGCATCACCTAAAAATGTTGAACCGTTTGAAGTTAATGATGTAGATGCTGTGACTGTACTGGCAATAATACTAACACCATAAATCTTATCCCATCTTTTAGATGCAGACCCAAAATCTAAAGGTGTAACTGCTGCATCTGTTATTGGTAATAGGTCTGTTCCAAATCTACCAACCACACTAATATTATCAGTTATAACATCACCCAATACAATTAAAGGTGATATAATTGATGTTGATGTAGAATTTGCAAATGATACAACAGTTCCAGTAAATGTATGTGCTCCAGTCCATGTTGGAGAATCACCTATCTGTACACCAGTACCACTAGTTGAAGTGAGTAATGTCCATGTTGTGTTTATTGTATCCCATTGTAGTAGAACAATTTCTTTACCTGCTACTACATAATCTGCTCCACTTGGCATGTATATGTTACCTGTTGCATGTTTAAGTGTAATGGGTGTGGTTGCAGTTGCTTGTAAGAATAATATCTGTCCTGCATGTGCTGCTCCTGTGATTGTAACTAAATTATCTGCTGCAGCAAGATAACCAGTAACTATAACTCTACTTGAAAATGCTTCACCTGTTGCTTTAGATATATCAAGTACACCACCAGAAGATATAATTGTTGCTGCTGGAAAAAATGCTATTGGCCCTACCATTGTACCACCTGCAGTTTTCAATAATCCTACAGTAGATATAGTTGATTTAGATGAACCACTTCCAGAAGCTGATGATGTATTACTTCCAAAATCTGCTGATGGTACACCACTGAAATTCTGTCTATTAATTCCAGTTTGTTTTCTTTGAGCATCTTTAATACCTTTAACTATATCACCCAAATCTTTACGTCTTGATGGTTTACTGTTAGACAAATCTTCTAACTCCCAATATTCTTCTAAGGAATCCACCTTTACCATTCACTGGTTTGGTTATAGAATATTCAATGTTTTTAGCTACCATTTTAATTTTATTGTTCCCACTACTTGTTTCAAACTCATCTGGTATTAAGTTTGAGTTCTCATAAAGGAAATAATCTCCATATTTTATATTTGTCAAACCTGTGGTGGTTATGTCAAATTCAACATGTCTGAATTTTCTTTTTTGTAACTCTGCACTAGCATCATTCTTTAATTGAAAATAATCCATAATTTCTGGTCTTTCAATAAACTCACCTTCTATACATCTTGTAGTATCTTGACCAGTATTTACCAATAAGGGTTTTGTAAAGTGTAATGCATCTATTGATAAATCAATTCTTCTATCTGTATGGGCAAGATTTGGTAATCCACTATCTGTAACAGCACCTGTATATCTATTTCCAAGTAAATCACTATCCACATATCTACCTTGAGTATCATAACTTTCTTTTGTTTGAAATATAATTTGTTTTACATTACGCCATCTGAATATATTACTTATATTCAAGTCTTTTGGTGGTATAATACTACCTAATAATGAGGTTAGTGGTTTTCTTCCTCTGTATATATTAAATCCACCTATTGGTATTTTAAATTCACCCCATTGATTATTAAATGGTACTGTAAAGTCTTGAGATACAACATTATCCTCTGTATCAATTAACATACAAGTTATAATAAAATTTGCTGCTTCTACTGTAGAATACCCTGGTATTCCAGGTACTTGTGATTGAAAATGAAAATTCATCCAGAAATCAATACTTGATATTTGTCCAAAGTCTTCACTTGAATCATCTTGTGCATTAAATCCCCTAAATCCATCATGTGTAAGATGCATATTCTGTATATCTAATGTTGCAGGTTCACATACTGAATCTCTTGAAGATACACCACCACCATACCAAAAACCAACATTTGTTGTACCATTAATTTTTGCTGCTGGATAAGGAAAAGTAAAGTTTAACCATGCACCACATCTATGGTCGTCTGTTGCACTTCTTAAAATATCCCATGAATTAAAATCATATCTTGCTTGTATTGCAGATGAGGTGTTTAATGAAAATGTACCATCACCAATACCTGGAATACCAGAAATATTTGTTAATGAAGTATATGGATGTAAATGGTCTCCATCAGTAACCATAGCACCTGATGTCCATGTGCTTGCACCTGTACTATATGTGTATATTATACCTTCATCTCTAACAGTACAAACTAAATTATCAGTTGATGCAGCATATATAACACGCCATACTGCTGTTGATGCAGTTCCAGCAGTTACACATTGTATTATAGCCTGTTTAAAGGCTTTACCATTTGTATCATTACCTGTCCAAGTGCCTGCTGGGTTTGAATTACTCTGAAGTAAAACTCTGAACCCACGATAGAAATGTGTGCCTTCATATAGATATTTACTCAATGTTGCACTACCTGTAATATCACTTGGTTCTGGATTAGAAGCAGATACTCTTACATCTACCCATGTCCTAAAGAAAGAATCCACAGTATCATTTACAATTACATTACCATCCCAAAATGATTGTCCTATTTCAGCACTTGAATTTATATTGGATGGGTCACATCCACCATCTTTCCACATAAGGTATCCATTGTCAGTCCAAGGTGAATATTGATATACTTCACCATGATTTAACCCTGGTGTTCTTACAGTCCAATATGTTGTATTTGATGTTGCTCTTACAGTAGTTGTTGGCCCATTTGCTAGGATGCATTTGTAAACAGTATCACCATCCTGAACTATAGAATCAACTACATAATCAACAGTAGATACATACAGTGGATATAATGTAAATCTTCGTGATGCTGAATTAAATTGTGAAAAATCTATTGGTAGAGAACCTGAATCTACTGCACCCCATGAATGTATAACACTTCCAGTTTGTGAATCTATTCCAGATTCCGATTCACCAACATTAACAGATGTAGATTCAGATATTGTAACCTCACTTCCATCAGTTGGTGAACCACTTGCAAACACACTAAGGTTTAATGTTGTAAAATCACCTGTTGCAGAGGTAAATCTCATGTCATAAAAATCCAATGCTCCACCATTATCAACTGAACCCCCTAGTTTGTCAACCGTCTCTACCATTCTATTATGACATGTATCTTGGTTAATTGCAAAATCATAATTATTCTTTGTAAAGTTTGCAGTTGGCAATTCATTTAACAATTCAGTTAAAACTGGCTGTAAAGAACCTCTACTATTATTATAAGAATCAATAACATCTGTCATAACTTCGCTTGCACCTTCATAGAAGAATGGTTTAATATGGTTAATTTTTTGTGTGTGATGCTCCATGCCTTGTAGAATTAGTGTAACTCTAACACCTTCTGATTTTGACCAACTAGGTATTATCTTTACAACATCAAATACTTTATTATATGGAGACCCATTTTCATCTGTTATTAATATTCTAATTCTATCAAACTCATCTATCAATGGTGCTGAAGTGATAAACTTTCCACTTGGAGCAGATAATACTAGTGTAGCTGAATTAATTTCTTCAGTTCCAGTATCTGTTGTTTTTGGTAGTGATACAAAATTATCTGTTATTACTGTTTGTGTTGCAGTATTAATATCATAGTGTGTTAGTGCTATGCTCCAATTATTAGGCATCTAATGATTCACTGTCCAACTATATGTGGAAGTGACTCCAGGGTCTCCATTAAATCTCAATGTTGCAATAAATTCTGCTTTACCAGTTGTTTCACCAGACCTTATCCAGTGCCAATTTGAAATAATATATCCTCTTGGTTGTTCAGTTGAAGCACCAGTACCAGTTGGAATTAAATTATATGCTGTAATATCATCTAATTCAAGTCCAAATCTACCCTTAGTAAACACAACATCAGTTTTAGCATCTAACATCCATTTTTTAACTGTTTGAAAAACATCATTTGATGTAGGTGATGAAACAGAACCAGTTATAGTCCATGTAATTGAATCAACACCAACATCTTGTAATTCGTTTACATCCCCTTGTGGTTTTTCATTTTCTCCTATTGCTATTATAATGGCTAATTCAGTTTGATGAATATATCTCCCATCAGTTACATTAGCTGCATCAAATTGAATAACATCAGTTGTTGCAGCAGACCTAGTACCTTGTTTAGTTGTTACATCTTGTTGTCCACCAGTGCTTCTCCAAATATATGATGTCAAATTATTCCTGCTCCTATTCCTTTGTTAAAAACACCATTAACATCAAATATATTAACACCATTCTTTACATAATCAAGATTACTTCTAACTTGAGAATCTGTACCTCTTTGATTACCTATTGTTGTAATTCTAACAATTCTTCTACCAAAAGTAATCTCTGCTTTTTCTTTCAATGATGATAATCTTAATGATTCTTTACCAAAATTCCTTCTAAATCTTCTATCTAATTTTCCACCTGGTGCTAGCATGTCATCAAGTGAAGAAGAAATTATTCCTGTAATAGTTGTTATTATTGCTAATGGTAAGAAAGATTTACTTGCTAATCCTGCAATTTTTGAAATAACACCAGTTGCTTTTGCACCACCTAAAAATTGTGCAAAACCCAAACCTTGTGCTGCTTGACCTAAACCACCTTGTATTGCCTGACCTGCCATATTTCCTCTACTTTCTTGTTCTTGTACTTGATTTTTTAATTTAGCAAATTCACTTTCTTTTTGTACTGGTGTTCTTGAATCTTTATCTCTACCTTGTGTTGGTAAAGCACTACCTTGTTGTCCACCAAATATTCCACCTCTATCATCTGTTGCAAAAGCACTTTCTCTATTACCAAATGCACTTCTACTAGAATCATCTTTACCTCTACGTGATTTTAGAGTTTTAATATCATTTTCTGCATTTGTAATATCTTCAATTAATTTTCTAATTTCATTTAAATCATCTGTCTTAATCTCTATTGGAATCTTTAGAGTATCAGAATCTACACTACTCATATTGCATCAACCTCAATTTTGTTTTGTACTTCAGATATTATCCTTGCTTGTAGTGATGACACTCTTTCTTCTTTAATTCTTTGTATTAGACCAACATGCTTTTTACTTCCAGGATGGTTTACTATTTTTGCAAATATATTCTTACCACTTGGGCCAGTCCAATGTAAAGCATCTGCTCCACCATGTTCCTTACCTTTAGATTCTATGGTGTGAGGTCTTGTACCAAATTCTAAATAGAAATGTAATGGTTCTCCATTGTCACCTCTTAAATCCCATACTAGGTCTATCTTCATAAAGCCTGATTTTTCTAATGATAAAGCATCTGCTGCTCTTGCATTAATTGATGTTTCCAAGTTAGACTGTGCTGGTAGTAAGATGGTTTCAGTTGCCCAAACCATTATGTTATCATCTATGTAACGTTCAACTCTATCAGTTGCTGAAGATAATCTTTGTTTAGTAAGGTCGAGAGACATTAGACATCTCAACTACTGGTTGTCTTTGGGTCAGTTGGACAGACAATAGTAATGTCAACTTTAACTCCACCCTCAACAGACTTTGAAATGTCAACTACGGATAATTTACAATTAGGGAATGTTAACCATGCACTGGTACTAGTACCAGCTACATCTGTGAATTTTACTGTCCAGTTCTTTTTTGGCACTTCTCCGTTTGAAACAGTTATTAATGCTTCTAAACCAAATGTAGAAGCGTTCCAAGCATCTCTAGTGAAAATTAATGTACCAGATATATTATGGTCTGGAGCACCTGTGAATGTAACTACCCCACCAGAAGTTGTTGGTTCTCTAAATATAGGATGTGACATTGAAACTCTGGCATTTTGTAAAATCTTCCATTCTTCTGTACCTACAGCATACACACCTGAATCATCATTAGCACCTACATAAACTTGGAATTGTTTTGCATTTATTTCTGCTCCAACATCAAAATTAACCATACACTTTAAATAGTGTAATTATGATATAAAAGGATTAAAGAAGAGGACTCAATGAAGGAACAAAATGAACCCTTGTCAAGCCTTCCCTTTGAACCAAAGGAATACATGGTGTGTATCGGTTATAACTTGATTCTATCCTCATGTAATAACTACAGCAATATCAGTTATAAGTTTAGCGATTAGCCTGAATATAACTCCATCATTTGTTGTATATCTTATATTTGTAGATTCTACCTCACATGTGAATGTACTTGTTATAATACCTGAATTTGATGTTTTATTGGTATAAATAAATTTGTATTTTGGTTTTTCACCTAATGTAGTAAGTTTATCCATGTTATTTACTTTATCACCTGTTGTACCCATGTCTGCTGTTTTTACCATAATACTAGCGATAAATCTACCTTGTATGTGTCCTGCAAAATGTTTAGGTATATTACTACCTGTATAACCTTCTTCTATGGTTCTATACCCACCTTGTAAATCAACATCAAATATATTGGTATATGTAGAGTTTGCTCCTGGTGCAGAATCTACGGTACTACCAATTAAAACAAAAGTTAGTGTACCATCAGCAGTTGCTGTGGTGGTAGTAATTTGTCTTACTGTAATTCGTAATATAGATATGGTATATGCTGGATGGCTAGGTGATTTGTTTATTTGATTTCTTGACCATACTTTACTTTCAAATGTCACCTTATGGTCTTGTAGTGTCATGCTTTCCATCTGTGTCATAATTACATCCTCAACTGATTTTTGACTAGCCACTTCATCAGTTCTAATTCCTAAATTTCTAGTGTAATATCTAATCTCATATCCTACCGTTACATCAGTTGATTTTTTAGTTTCATTGGTACTTTCTGGTTGTACTGTCATTATTTCACAACTTGGGTATCTTCGTCTACCTTCATATTGTTCATAGTCAAAGATATTGTCTGCTGATAAAGTATCTGCTGGGAAAGACCCTGCTTCTAACTGGGTTTTAATTGTACTTGCAGTAGCTTGAGCCATACCTTATATATAATTAACTAATATAAAAAAGAAAAAGAAAAATGCTTAAGCATTTAAATGTAGAACAATAATATCATATGTTGTAGTAGTTGGAGTGTCTGATACTTTCTTAATGAAAGAGTATTTTTGAACACCTGCTATTGTTGCCAATGCTGTGTCTACTTCAACTGCTGCTCCATTAGTGAATGTTTTTCTAAATATAGAATATTCTAGAGCTTGGTCAGTTCCTGCGATGTAGGTACACACAATTTGATATTTTGTACTGTCTTTTGTATCTGTTAGGGCTGCACAATCTGCGAATAATAGTGGGCCTGTAAGAGTACCAAATACAACATCTGTTGCATCTGCTGCACCTCTAGTGATAGTAAAGGTTGAATATAGTGCTGCTTCTGTTGCCATTAGTATTATTACGTTGATTTAGTATATAAAGAAAAAGGGTTACTCTGGTATTGAGGGAGTATTCCTGTTTATGAGAGCCACTAGGTATGCAGACCTGTTTTTTGGATTTTCCAATTCAAAGTCTGAATTTACCCATTCATCCAACTTTTTTAGCGTTAGACTGTCTATCGTTAAGCTTATTCGTTTCAATTTGAATCACCTGTTGTTTTAACACATATCTGTCGTAAATATCATCTTGTGGAACAGTCCAAAACTCTACTGATTTATCTGCTGTGATATTTATTTGTCTAAACATATAGATTAATTGAGTTTGACCATATGATGTGATTCCTTCCATCTTTTGATAACGTTCAATGTTTTTAGCATTAAACTCATCAAGTAGAATCATTTTGATTCCTATTGGAGCACCATTTATGTCTTCAATTCTTTCTGTATATGTGTCACTTTCTGGGTCATTGTCTGTTATTTTAGCGAAGCTCTCTTTTCTATTAATTCCTATGTACTCACCTGGGCCTTTAGACTCTACATCATCATCTGAATATTTTCGTCTTACCAAGGCAAAGATATAATCTTTTCCGTCTTGTTGTTTACGGATGATTTGTTGTGCATAGAAATCACTGTCTGTAAGTTTTTTCTTCATACATAATAACTATAACGTGATATTATTTAAGTATTATTGGCTATAATCTCTATGACAGGATTTGGTTAGTACCCATATTATGCGTGAGGATGTTATTTGAATGTTTTAAAAAAAAGAAAAAAGTTGGAATTAGACTAGACTTATGTCCAATCTGATGGAGTCGTGCTGCCAGTGAGCTGCCTACCTGTTGTACTTTGTATTAAAGCTGCCAAGTGATAGTCGATGATAAAGTATTTATCGTCTCCTGTCTCTTCATCGTGAGCTGAACCAATGCGTTGTGGGCCTTGGAACAGTGCGATTGTTGGTTCTTTAGATGTATCTACACAGTATACGTCTCCTTGTTTGATTGCGTTATCTAGAACTAGACCTGCTTCTGGGAAGCCTGGTAGCTCACGTGTACCTGGTTCAAATGAAACCTCGGAAGGTTTAGTTGATGCTACACCTCTAATAAAGGTGTTGCCCATGTACTTTGCGAAATCAAGTGGATGCATACCTACTTTGTCCAATTTGCCACCTACACTAGTACCTTCAATTAGCAATTTTGCAATTCCTAAATCAAGTAGTGGGTTGGCTGTTGAACGGTCTGTAGATGATACAAAGGTATCCCATGCACCTATTACTGCTTTACCAGTCAATGAAGCATCTGCAATAGCGATAACATCAAATGATTGACGTTGTTCGACTTTTGTTGATGCTACTTGGATTGAATCTTGAAGTAAGTTATGTACGTTCTTTAATCTGGCTTCCTCGTGGATTACAAATTTAAGTCCATATTTGTTTGCTTCAAAAGATGCTCTTGTGTATTTAAGTTCTTTGAGTTGTCCTAATTGACCCTCATCGAGTTGTGTCATACCACCAAATTTACTTGCTTTGTCAATGCTGATTAACAGATTTGGCACTGCAATTTCTTTGGCTAGGTTTTTACCTGCATGAGTTCTTTCATTCTTTCCTAAGACTGTTTCCCAAACGTTTACAATATCAACTGCACTATTGGTTGAGCTTCTAAGGGCTGCCATTCTTTGTCGACCACCTGCTTCTATATCAGAGATATAGGTTTCGGTAACTGCTTTAAATTCACTGTCTAAGAAAGCATCATGGATGTATTCTTGACCTAGTGTATCTTTAGCTAATTTTTGGCCATTAAAGTGTGCTTTATAATCGTAGAGAGGATAGGCGTTAACTTCACCAAATGAATGGGTTGGTTTGCCTTCTGTTGCATAGACTACTTTATCTACTGGGTTTAACCAGAGTTGTAGTCCTTTGTAATCAGCTTTTCTCTCGTTAAAGATTTTAGCCAATTTATAGCAACTCCACTTCGATTACTGATGCTGCTGCACTGTTTCCAGGTGAAAAGTCTGCTGTATCTGTGAAGGTTTCTGCGTAAGGTGTAGTTGCTGCTGTAGCTACTGTACCTGACTCTTTACCCCAATAAATACCTACGACTTGGTCAATAGTGTGTGATGCTGCTACATAGGCGATTACTCTACCTGCTGCTGCACCAGAACAAACTACTCTCTCACCTGCTACTATCACATCACCTGCTACTACAGTGACATAATGTCCTGTAACTGCAACTGGGCAGTATAAGTCTGCTGCAGAACCTGCTGAATTATCAACAGTTTCTAAAGCAACAAAGTGATTAACTTCTGCTACTTGTCCAGTGGTTGATGTAACTAGATTACCTGAAGTATCTGAGTTACAAACTTCACCTTTTGTGATAGTTGTGCTTGCTGCGATTGGGATTCTGCGAATAGAGATGTTGGTTTCTTTTACGATAGTGCCTGCTGCTGTTGTGCCATATGCCATATCTATAACCTCATTCTCCCGTTACTTTGCTTTGCTACTTTAGTCATTGGTTTTAGCCAATTATTAGTAGTTTGGGCTGGTTTGTAGGAGTTTATTCCCTGTTCGTTTTTAAACTGTGAAATAGCTTCTATTTTTGCTGACCATACAGAAGATGATTCTTTGCTAGAAATAACTTCATCATATTTTGCTTGTTGAACTTTTGGTTCAGCATACAATTCTGCATAAGTTTGAGCTACTTTTTCAAGCTCGTTTCTGTCAATAATGACCTGTTGGGCTGCAAATTGTTTTTGCAATTTGGCAAATCTTGGGTCTTCTTCTACTGGTTCTTCCACTGGTGCTTCTGCTGCTGGAGCCACTGCTTGCTCTTCAGAACCTGCAGATGATTCGGCAGGAATAGCTGCTGAAATTGTTTCCAATTCCTGAACTATTACTTCCAATGCATCTACTACTTCTTGAGGGCCTGCTGTACCTGCTGCATCATTAGATGGTGCTGCTTGCTCTAACATTTCCTCTGCGATGTGAGTGAATTTTGCAAAAACTTGTCTTGCTGTTTCAGAGTTCCATGTTTTACTCGTCATTACTATATAAGGGGTAATACTGATATATAAGGTATGAAACCTTAATTTTGTCTAAATGAAACGTTATCAACTATTCTTAATCTAGTATCTGGGTCTATTATTTGTGTACTTCTTTGTGATTCTAGTAAATCATTTAAAATTTCAGTATCTGTCATGTCTATTAGTGCTTTAGTTGCTTCTAAACTACCTTCAAATACACCTAATGATGGTATACCACCTGCTTGTTCAATTTCTTTTAGTTGAGAAAGAATTAAATCCATATCAGTAACTGGGCCTTGTCTTGTATCTGTTACACTATTAAAGGCTAGTTTACCTTTAGCACCAAATATATTTTGTAATCTCATAGCACCTGCTGGTACTCGTGCATCTATTATATTACCTTGTAGTGGGTCAAATGTTCCAATTAATGTTTTCCATTCTTTGTTATTCTTCTTAAATTGGATAAATTTATTCATTATACTATCTGCTGAAAGATTTAACACATTATCTGCCATTTCATTCTTATGTTTAATGTCTTGTTTAAAGGTTGCTATTCTTTGTTTTAATTTACCTAATCTTAGTTGTTTTTGTATTGTTGATTGGCTAGGGGTATCATCATCAATAAACACATTATCAGACCCAATATTATTATCTTCTAAATGTTGTGTTATTGTTTTACGTTGACTTGTAGTTAATGGATGTTTAGAATCTATATTGATTCCAGTTTTATCTGCTGATACTCTTGACATACCTGTTTGTTCTAATAACCTACTCATATTCCTTCCATCTGTTCCCCATCTACTCATTCTTTTACCATCTGCAACTGCAGCCATATCATTAAATTCTTTATCTGGATATGTTTTTAAAATTTGATGTGACATACTTCTATGTTCACTTTTACCAGTTCCTAACAACCTTCCATCTGTTGTAAGAAAATGAGAACCTATAAATCCTGGGGAAACACCTAATTGTGTTGCTGCATGTTCTTCTATTTGTTTTGAGTTTGCATGTAGTTTATGTGGTTCTTTATTCAGTCTTTCCCTTTTAAATGGTTCAGATACATCTTGTATTGCCAACCTTAATTTAGATGTTCTTGATTTAAGGTTGGATAATATACCACCCCCACTACAGTCATATTGTGCTTTTAGTTCTCTGTTAAAGAACGCACCTGGTGAACCTGCACCTTCAAAACTATCAAACTTTCTTTCTGGTACACCACACCACTTGTAATGTTTACCTGATAGTATACCAGTTATTGATTGTTCATCTTGGTCATATCTCATGTTACCTACAAATGAACTTGAATTTGTAAATGCTCTTAATACTGCTATTTTTGATTTTAGTTTAGATAGTTTCGTCAATTTCCTTTTCCTTCTTTTTACATTCTGGGCAATCATGTTTACGATAAGTCATTTACGTTCCTCTGGATGTTTTTTCTTGTGTATCTTTACTGGTTTTGAACTTTGATATGTCATGTTGTTCATACCTAGTGATGCTAATTTGAGTTTTAGTTTTGCAGTTATTATACTGGTGAAATCACTTCTTACTGGTTTGTTTGGTCTAATCTTTTTTGTTTGTCTATTTACAAATTTACTTTTTCCTTCATCAAGTAATAAATCTTTTGCTATACCTAAAGCATCTTCATCTTTTTGATGAAATCTGTTACTTCTAGCCTTTAATCTACCAGAATCATAGTTTCTTTTTCCAAATGGTATAGATTTACGTTCTTGTTCTGCTGGTATTGATATTCCACCATGTGGGATTATTCTAAATCCTTT
>Ga0105050_10004598_pt1 | contig 18292 bp, 21 predicted proteins | sample FRY01_FD_78088 | JGI IMG/M metagenome (GOLD analysis project Ga0105050, IMG submission 78088) | Freshwater microbial communities from Lake Fryxell liftoff mats and glacier meltwater in Antarctica - FRY-01 | ecosystem: Environmental > Aquatic > Freshwater > Ice > Glacier meltwater ... | reverse complement strand
GAATTGAAGCCCCGGTAAACGGCGGCCGTAACTATAACGGTCCTAAGGTAGCGAAATTCCTTGTCGGGTAAGTTCCGACCTGCACGAATGGCGTAACGAGTTGGGCGCTGTCTCAACGAGGGACTCGGTGAAATTGTAGTGTCGGTGAAGATGCCGACTACCCGCCGCAAGACGGAAAGACCCCGTGAACCTTTACTGCAGCTTGATATTGGTATTTGGGATGTCCTGTCCAGGATAGGTGGGAGGCTGGGAAGCCGTGACGTTAGTCATGGTGGAGCCACCCTTGGGATACCACCCTGGACATTCTGAATATCTAACGCGACACCGTAATCCGGGTTGCGAACAGTGTCTGGTGGGCAGTTTGACTGGGGCGGTCGCCTCCTAAATTGTAACGGAGGCGCACAAAGGTTCCCTCAGCACGGTTGGAAATCGTGCGTAGAGTGTAATGGCATAAGGGAGCTTGACTGCGAGACCTACAAGTCGAGCAGGAGCGAAAGCTGGTCATAGTGATCCGGCGGTCAAGAGTGGAATTGCCGTCGCTCAACGGATAAAAGGTACTCCGGGGATAACAGGCTTATCCTCCCCAAGAGTCCACATCGACGGGAGGGTTTGGCACCTCGATGTCGGCTCGTCGCATCCTGGGGCTGGAGTTGGTCCCAAGGGTTGGGCTGTTCGCCCATTAAAGCGGTACGCGAGCTGGGTTCAGAACGTCGTGAGACAGTTCGGTCCCTATCTGCGGTGGGCGCTGGAGATTTGAGAGGAGTCGTCCCTAGTACGAGAGGACCGGGATGAACAGACCTCTGGTGCATCAGTTGTCGTGCCAACGGCATTGCTGGTTAGCTACGTCTGGACGGGATAACCGCTGAAAGCATCTAAGCGGGAAGCCCACCTCGAGATGAGATCTCCCATCCCCTTGAGGGAGTAAGGACCCAGGAAGACTACCTGGTTGATAGGCGGGATGTGGAAGTGCAGCAATGCATGGAGCAGACCCGTACTAATACTCCGAGGGCTTGAATTTTACACTTACGTCGCTGTGCAGTCTTGAGGGTTCACCCTCATAAGTTTCCGGTGGTCATGGCGAGCGGGATATACCTCTTCCCATTCCGAACAGAGTCGTCAAGCCGCTCCGCGCCGATGGTACTCCGGACTCACGTCCGCGGGAGAGTAGGTCGCCGCCGGGATTAATTGCACTGAAGGGCCGTGTTCACGCACGGCCCTTCAGTATTTTCCGGGCCAGTGGCCCAGCGGCGGACCAACCTCCGAGCGATGACGGACTGGGCTGTTAGTGAGACGGCCTGGGGGGTGCTTTGGGTCGGCCTGTCAGGCCTTGCGCCGGCACACCAGCCCGGGTGCCGTGGGCTACCGCGTCAAGGTGGTGGAGGCCGGACCCCCGCTCAGCCCCTACTCGCTACCGGCTCGCCACACTGAAACCGGAAGAGCCGGAAATACCTGTTTGTTCTCACGTATGAGTCGTTTGCGTTCAAGGGAGAGCGCCTGTCGGTTGGCAATAACTGAAATGGCACGCAGACGATCATGATCCGCACCACGCGCAAAGTCGGTATGCGGGCACCGATTCACACGCACGACCACGGTGGCACGACCTGCGTCCTGAATGGCCAAATGGCGCTCTACAAGGGCGGGAGTAAGCCAGCCACGAAGAAGGCTGGGTCTTGTTATTTCATGCCGCCCGGGCACTTAATGACCGGCGTCAATATCGGCAAGGGCACCGCCGTGATGCTCGACATCTTCACCGTCCCGATCGGCGATGACGTATGGACAGTGCGCCAGCCCGAGTTCCGGTAGGAGTAGGTGCAGGGGGGTGAGGGGTATTGATATCGGCGCCCTCGAGGGTCCTGATATCACTATTCTTGGCCGATGGAGCCCCGAGCATGAGTTGTGTCGCCGCGCCCCGATTGGCTGCCGTGATGGTGCGCAGCCGTCCTCGGTCTCGGGTGGTCGCCGGTGCCCGTGAGCCCGTTCTTAGCCCGCCCACTGTGGTGGGACGGGTTGTGTGGGGAGGGGGCATCACGATGCACCCGTCCAGCCAGGGTGCGGTTCGGCTCGGACGCCGTGTGCCTGACATCGTGTCGGGGCTCGCCGCGTGACGGGGACTGACGGAATGTCAGGCGTGGTTCTTTCCGATTCGGAGTGGCGCGCTGCCATTCGGCGGGAGTTACCCACCACGCAGCACGAGGCGTATCTGAACACTGGCGGCGCGGGGCCGCTGCCGCGGTGTTCGGTGGAGGCGATGGCGGGGATGCTGGAGACCCAGTTGAGTTGGGGTCGGATGAGTGCCCGTGCGGTGGATGAGGGCCGGGAGCGTCAGGCGACGGTGCGGGCGCGGGTGGCCAGCGTGCTGGGCGGCGGTGCCGAGGATGTGGCGATCGCGCAGAGCAGTACACACGCGATGAATGCCGTCATTTGGGGTGTCGGGCTTGCAGCCGGCGATCACGTCGTGACGACGGGCATGGAACATCCTGGCCTGGCGGTGCCCCTCGCGCGTGCTGTTGCCGCGGTCGGGGCGACGCTCGATGTTCTGGATGTGGGTGATGGGTCTGGCGACGTTGAGGAGGCCGTTGCGCGCGCATGTGGCCCCCGCACGCGTCTGGTGGCGCTGTCGCACGTGTCATGGATGACCGGGGCGGTTCTGGATGTGGCCGGTGCTGCGCGGGCCGCGCACGCCGTGGGGGCGTTGACGCTTGTGGATGGCGCCCAGGCGGTCGGCGCGGTACCCGTGAATCCCGCGGATCTTGGGGTGGACGCGTACGCGCTGCCGGCCCAGAAGTGGCTGCTGGGCCCGGAGGGACTCGGCGCGTTGTGGATTTCGGGGGAGACGCGCGAGCGCGTGAAGGTTGTGTTCTCCGGCTACGAAACCGGAGAGGGGCACGGCTGGGACGGCAGCCTCACGATGCACCCCGATGCGCGTAGGTATGAGGCATCCACGCATCCGGAGATCCTCCTCGCGGGCTGGGCGGCGTCGTTGAAATGGCTTGCGACGCTGGGTCTGGACCGCGTGCACGCGGCGACAGAATCCGCCGCACAGGGATGCAGGGCCGCGCTAGCCGCGACACCCGGGGTGCAATTGGCTACGCCGGTCAATTCGCGGTCCGGGCTCGTGGCATTCCACGTTCAGGGTGCGACGGCGGACAGCGCGGCGATGGCCCTTGCCGAGCGGCAGGTGATCGTACGCCCGCTTCCGAGACCGGGCGGGCTGCGTGCGTCGTGCGCATTCTTCACGGATGCCGATGACATTGATCGCCTCACGCAGGGTCTGGCCGCGCGCGTAGCGTGTTACCGTGCCCGGCCGTGAGCCAGCAGTTCGTGATTCAGGGTGGGCACGCACTGGCGGGCACAGTTACCCCGACGGGGAACAAGAACGCCGCTCTGCCGATCCTCGCCGCCGTCCTCCTCAGCGATGAGGAGATCATCCTCGAGAATGTCCCTGACATCTTGGACGTTCACGCGATGCTGGCGATCCTTGATGACCTCGGCGTCTCAGTGTGTGAGGAGCCCGACGGTGCGCTGGCGTTCAAGGCAGATCGTCTACGTGGAGTGTCGCTCGACCCGGAACTGTGCCGCCGCCTCCGCGCGTCCGTGCTGTTCGCCGGGCCGCTGCTGGCCCGCGAGCACGCGGTGGATTTGCCGATGCCTGGTGGTGACTTCATCGGACGTCGTCGCATTGATACGCACCTGATGGCATTTCGCGAGCTGGGTGCGACGGTCGAGGTGGCCGACCGGACCTACCGAATGTCCCATCAAGGGCTGCGGGGTGCCGAGATCTTTCTGGACGAGGCATCGGTGACGGCGACCGAGAACGTCCTGATGGCGGCCGTGCTTGCAGAGGGTCGGACCGTCATTCTGAACGCCGCCTGTGAACCGCACGTGCAGGACCTCGCGAACTTCCTCGTGACGCTGGGTGCCCAGATCGAGGGGATCGGGACGAATCGGCTCATCATTGACGGGGTGGATCGCCTGAGCGGGGGCCGGTATCGCGTGGGCCCCGACTACATTGAGATCGCCTCATTCATCGGCTTGGCGGCCATCACGGGATCAGATCTCGTGATCACGGACGCGCGGCGCGATGACCTTCGGGCGATCCTGCTGGGGTTCGGGCGCTTGGGCATTCACGTGGAATGGCTGGACGACAGCACGCTGCGCGTGCCACCCGCTCAGTCCCTTCGCATCGTGTCCGATGAGGGTGGTGCCATCCCGAAGATTGACGACGGGCCGTGGCCTGCATTCCCGGCGGACCTCACCTCCATCGCAACGGCCGTCGCCACGCAGGCGCACGGCGAGGTAATGATCTTCGAAAAGATGTTCGAGAACCGGTTGTTCTTCGTGGACAAGCTCGTGGCCATGGGTGCCCGAATCATTCTGTGCGACCCGCACCGCGCCGTGGTGAGCGGGCCATCCCAGTTGTATGGGGAGCGGGTCGAGAGCCCCGACATCCGCGCCGGTATGGCCATGCTCATCGCGGGGCTCGCGGCCAAGGGCACGACGACCATCGGGAACATCCAGCAGATTGACCGTGGCTACGAGCGTATTGACGAGCGGCTGCGCGCCGTGGGGGCCCGGATCGAGCGCATTGATGACTGAGCGCGTTTCACTGCCCGATGGGGCACGTGACGTGCTGCCCGTCGAAGCCGGGGAACTCTCTGCGCTGCAGGAGGCCCTTGGCCTCGTGTTCGCCTCATTCGGCTATCGCGAGGTGCAGACGCCCTTGGTCGAACTCTCGGACGTGCTCGACCGCGCGCAGGAGGAGGGTGTGGGCCGGGCGTATCGGATGTTCGATGACCAAGGGCGCGTGCTCGTGCTGCGCCCCGACCTGACGATTCCCATCGCGCGGCTGATCGCCACCCGCATGGCCGACAATCCCGGCCCAGTTCGCGTGACGTACAACGCGCGCGCGGTGCGCCCGCCATCCGCGGGCAGCGGTCAGGGCGCGGAACGGCGCCAGACGGGCATTGAGCTTGCGGGCGATGGCGGCCCTGAGGATGATGCCGAGGTGATTGCTGCCCTGTCGGGGGCCCTCGCGGCCGCCGGGTTGCCGGATGCAGATATCGCGATCGGCTCCGTGGCCCTCGTGGACGCAGTAATTGACGCGGCGGGTGCCCGCCCTTGGGCGACGGCGTTGTGGGCTGCGCTGCGTGGCCGCAGCATGGTGGCCTGGCGCACGGAGGCGTCACACGTGAAGGGCGCCACGGGCCGTCTTGGCACACTGCTGCGTGAGTTGCCGACGCTGCGTGGTGACGTGGAGGTACTTGATCGCGTGGCGAAGGTGGCACCCGCTGCGGCACCGGAGTGTGCGCGCCTCGCGCGGATGCTTGCGCTGGTGGCTGCGCACGGGGCTCCTGAGCCGATGATTGATCTCGGGGTGATGCGGGACTGGAGTTACTACTCGGGCATCGTCATCGAGGCATATGCGCCCGGTGTATCGTCGCCGGTGGCGGTGGGTGGCCGGTACGATGGCCTTGGTACCCGCTTCGGACGGCCACGGCCCGCGGTGGGCGTGGCGGTGACGCTCGACCTGCTGCACCACGCTGTGGGCGCAGCCGAGGTGTCGGAGCCCGCTGGCGTGGTGGTGGTTGGGGGTTCCGATGACCGCGTGACGGCAGCCGCGATGCTCCGTGCCCTCGGGGTCCCGGTCGTTGCGGTGGCCTCGCACCACCCCGATCCCGAAGCGTTCGCGCGCGCCGATTGCCGCCGCTACGTGGCCGTTCCGGGCAAGGGTGGCTGGCGCGTGCGCGATGTGGTGGCGGGTACCACGACGACCGTCGCATCGCTGGAGGAGGGCCCGTGGACCTGAGGATTTGCGTTCCGCGCGGCGCTCTATTTGAGGAGTCCGTCGAGGCGCTTTCCGCCGTGGGCCTTCCCGTCGAGCCGTTGCTGACGCTCGGGCGCAAGTTGAGCGTGGAGTGCCCTGGGGGGCCCACCTACATCACCACGCGCCCGAGCGATGTACCGGTCTATGTGGAGAGCGGCGCTGCGGATATCGGCATCGTCGGGCGCGACGTGCTGCTGGAGCGCCAACCGGATGTCTACGAGCTCCTCGACCTCGGGTTCGGCGCCTGCCGGATGGTGTGGGCGACCCCGGCGGGGGACGATCCGACGCCGGGCGCCATCGAGCGCTTCGGGGTCGTGCGGGTGGCCAGCAAGTACGTGAACGTCGCGGAGGCGTGGTTCGAAGAGACCGGTCGGAAGGCCGAGATCATCAAGGTCAATGGCTCTGTGGAGTTGGCGCCGCTGGTTGGGCTTGCGGACGGGATCGTGGACCTCGTTGCGACCGGAGCCACCCTGCGCGAGAACGGGCTGGTGGAGCGTGAGCAGATTTTCGACTCGTCGGCGCGGCTCATCGCGAACCGCGTGAGCCACAAGTTGCATGCAGGGGTGCTGGATGACCTCGTGCGGAGGTTTGCGGAGCAGGCGCGATGAGCACCGTGCGGCGTGTCGCGCTCGCCGCCGGTGGCGCTGACGCGCTTGCCGCGTCGTTGCGCCCCGTGATGGCAGAAGGGCCAGCCGCGGCTGTGGCCGCCACCATCGCCGACGTGCGGGTGCGAGGCGACGCGGCGCTCGTTGATGCCATTCGGCGGTTCGATTGCCCGGGATTCGTCGGTGATTCTGCGGTTGTGCCGGTGGCGGCTGGTCGGGCTGCAGAGGCCGCCCTGACACCGGCTCTGCGGGCAGCCATCGAGATCGCGATCGCGAACGTGCGCGCGGTCGCTGAGGCATCCCTGCCGCGGGGGGCGTCGGTGACGCTCCCGGAGGGGCAGTCGGTGCGTATCACCGCCATCCCGGTGGGGGCTGCTGGTGTGTACGCGCCGGGCGGTCGCGCCGCGTACCCGTCGTCCGTGATCATGGGTGTCGTGCCGGCACAGGTAGCCGGCGTTGCCCGGATTGTCCTGGCCACGCCGAGCGGTGCCGACGGCATGCCAAGCGCGGTGGTGCTCGCCACGGCGTCCATCTTGGGCGTGGATCAGGTGCTGGGTGTGGGCGGGGCGGCGGCAATCGCTGCGCTTGCCTACGGCACTGCTCAGGTTGAGCGGGTGGACGTGATCACCGGCCCCGGCAATCACTGGGTCCAGGAGGCAAAACGCCAGGTGTTCGGGGTTGTGGGGATTGACTCCATCGCGGGCCCCAGCGAGCTCGTAGTACTGCTGGATGCCTCGGCGGACCCCGTAGCGATCGCAGCCGACCTGCTGGCGCAGGCGGAGCACGGACCGGACAGTCCGTCGGTCGCGGTGGCGTGGGACTCCGGTGTGCTCGACGCGCTTGCAACGGCCCTTGCGGGCGCGAATGGGCCCGTTGGTACCATTACCCTCGTCGACTGCGTCTCGCAGGATGACGCCATCGCCCTGGCGGAGGCCTTCGCACCGGAGCACCTGCAGCTCGCGACGGCAGACGCCGAGGACATCGCCGGTCAAATCAGGCGGGCGGGGTGCGTCTTTCTCGGGCCACTTGGTGCGACCGCCTTCGGCGACTATGTCGCGGGTTCCAACCACATTCTTCCCACCGGCGGCGCGGCGCGGCATGCGTCCTCCGTCGGACCGGCCACGTATATGCGCCGCATGGCGCTCGTAGACATCCCGCAGTCGGCAGTTGACCGGCTCACCCCGCACGTCGCCGCACTGGCGGACGCGGAGGGATTTCCCGAGCACCGTCGTTCGGCAGAGGTGAGGGCCTCGTCATGAACCGCACAGCAACAGTCCGTCGTACGACGGGAGAGACCGACGTCGAGGTGCGTGTTGACCTCGACGGGACCGGGGTGGCGGACTCAGCCACCGGCGTGGGTTTCTTCGACCACATGTTGGTGCTGCTCGCGCGTCACTCACTGGTTGACATCTCGGTGACGGCGCGTGGCGACCTGGCGACCGGCAGCCACCACACCGTGGAGGACGTGGGGATCTCCCTGGGCGAGGCGCTGGATATTGCATTGGCGGATCGCGCCGGGGTCGAGCGCTATGGCTCGGCGCTGGTGCCGATGGACGAGGTGCTGGTGCAGGTTGCGATGGACCTGTCCGGTCGCCCGTTCCTGTCGTTCGACGCCCCACTGCCACCGATGGTCATCGGTGGGTTCGAGACGGACCTCGTCCAAGAGTTCCTGCGTGGCCTCGCGAACGCGTCGCGGATGACGCTCCACGTCAACGTGCTGGCGCCCGGCGGTCCGCATCACGTGATTGAAGCCTGCTTCAAGGGCGTTGCCCGCGCGTTGCGCCAGGCGGTGGCCGTGAACCCTCGGGTGACCGGTGTGCCGTCGAGCAAGGGCCGCCTGTGACGCAGGACCTCTCAGGGGCAGACGTTGTGCTCCTGGATTATGAGATGAGCAACTTGAGGAGTGTCGGGAAGGCGCTGGAGCGCCGCGGGGCGCGCGTGCGAATTGTCACGCGCCCCGAGGAGGCAATCGACGCCGACGCCATCGTGCTGCCCGGCGTTGGGCGTTTTGGCGCTGCCATGGAGCGACTGGAGGCGCATGGGTTCACCCAGATGCTGCGCCAGCAGGCCGCGGCGGGGACGCCGATTCTCGGCATCTGCCTCGGTTTGCAGTTGCTCTTCGACGAGAGCGAGGAGAGCCCCGGCGTGGCGGGACTTGGGATCATCCCGGGACGTGTCACGCGGTTGGTGACCGAGCGGAAGGTGCCGCACATTGGGTGGAGTGAGGTGCGATGGGTCGCTGGCTGCCCGCTGGCCCCCGACGAGGCCTCGGCTGGACATACGGCGAGCACCTACTACTTCGTGCATTCGTACGCGTGTGTGCCCACGGATGACGGTGATGTGAGGGGGACGTTCGATCACGCTGGCGCGTTTGTGGCCGCGGCCGGGAAGGGCAGTGTGATGGGCGTGCAGTTTCACCCAGAGAAGTCGAGTACCGCCGGCCTTGCCCTGCTTGGTCGCTGGTTGCATGCCACGGTGGGAGCAGTCGCCATATGATCTCTCTGTACCCCGCCATTGATCTGCGCGACGGGGTGGCCGTTCGCCTCGTGCAGGGCGACTTCGACCGGTCCACTATCTTCAATGAGGATCCAGTTGCCCAGGCCCGCGACTTCGCGCGCGAGGGGGCGACGCACCTGCATGTTGTCGACCTTGATGGGGCCCTTACGGGAACCCCGGTGCATGCGCCGATCGTCGCGCAACTGGCCGCGGCGTTTCCAGGGGTTGTCGAGTTGGGCGGCGGGCTGCGCGACCGTGTGGCTGTGGAGACCGCCATTGCCACTGGGGTGGACCGTGTGGTGGTGGGCACCGCCGTGTTGGAGGACGACGCGTTCGTTCGATGGGCCGCGGGGCGTCTGGGCGATCGTCTGGTGGTGTCACTCGACGCGCGGGACGGCATGGTGGCGACGCACGCGTGGACGCAGGTGTCGGACCGCGCGGCCGTTGACGTCGCTGCAGAGTTGGCGCGAACCGGTGTGCGCCACCTGCTGTACACCGACATCGGCCGTGACGGCACGCTCAACGGGCCCAACTTCGCCGCGCTCAAGGAGGTGGCGCAGGCCGCGCCGCCGCTCACAATCTTGGCATCGGGCGGAATCGCCTCGCTGGACGACCTCACGGCCCTCGCTGAGATGCGTGTACCCAACATTCGGGGCGTCATTGTTGGCCGCGCGCTGTATGAGGGGCGCTTCGGGGTCGCTGAGGCCCTCGCCACGCTCGCGAAGGCCGCACGTTGATTCGGGTCATCCCCTGCCTCGATGTGGATCGGGGGCGGGTGGTCAAGGGTGTGAACTTCGTGGGTCTGCGCGACGCGGGCGATCCCGTCGAGCTCGCTGCGCGTTACGACCGCGAAGGGGCCGACGAGCTGATCTTCCTCGACATCACGGCCACCCACGAGGAGCGCGCCACCATCATTGATCTGGTTGAGCGGACGGCACAGGAGGTGTTCATCCCCTTCACGATCGGGGGCGGTCTGCGCACCGAGGACGACATCCGCCAGGTGCTGGCAGCCGGCGCAGACAAGGTGTCGCTCAACTCCGCTGCCGTTCGTGACCCGGATCTCGTGGAACGTGCGGCCGGGCGCTTTGGTGATCAGTGCATCGTGGTGGCCATTGACGCGAAGCGCAGGGATGACGGATCCGGCTGGGAGGTGTTCTTGGCCGGTGGCCGCATTGCCACGGGGCTGGACGCCGTGTCGTGGGCTGCCGAGGCGGCGCGCCGGGGAGCGGGGGAGATCCTGCTCACCAGCATGGATCGCGATGGAACGCACCAGGGATTTGACTGCGCGTTGCTCGCGGCGGTGGCGGAGGCTGCACCGGTGCCGGTGATCGCCTCGGGCGGCGCGGGCACGCTCGAGCATTTCGCGGAGGCGGTCACCCGTGGGCACGCCGACGCGGTGCTGGCGGCATCGGTGTTCCACGATGGAGTGTTCTCGATTGACGAAGTGAAGGCGGCAATGGCGCGCGATGGTGTGCCGGTGAGGAGGTAGCGATGGCGTCGAGGGGAATCCGAACGGATCGTGCGCCGGCGCCAGTGGAGGGCGCGCCGTACCGGCAGGCCGTGGCGGCGAGGCCGGGCGAGGTGGTGTGGGTGTCGGGGCAGGTGCCGCTCGATCCCGCCACTGGCCTGCTGGCTGCGGATGACGTCGCGGGCCAGACCCGGGTGTGCCTTGATCATGTGCGCGTCATCGTCGAGGAGGCCGGGGGAACGCTGTCGGACGTCGTCAAGACGACCGTCTACATGCTGGACTTGGGCGAGTTCGCCCAGATGAACGCCGTCTACGCAATGGCATTCAAAGATGCTCCCCCCGCGCGTGCAACGGTGGGCGTCCGGGATCTGCCGGCGAACGCCAAGGTGGAGATCGAGGCGGTTGCAGTCATCCCGTCTCGGGCCTGACGGCTACTCGGTGAAGTACCGCCGCTCGATGAGCACCTCGACCGCCATCCGGTCGAGGTAGTCGGGAAACGCCGTGATGGGTCGCTGCACATTCGCAGGGTCATCAATCCACGCGCGGAACTCATTACGTATGCGATCGGACGTCATCTGGAGTTCGGCGAGAGGCCTGCCCTCATACCGTGCAATGGTGTCGGCGAGCCCGTCCAGAGCGATGGGCGTGGATGCCACGAGGTTTCCCGACACATGATCGTTCATGCCCCTGATGCTAGCGCTGTGCAGATGTGGGTCGCTCACGATTTCGTGCTCTCGCGGCTGCGAATCCCCGAGGGCGCGCCGGATGTGTCGCTTGTGGGTGGTGCGGTGCGAGATGCGCTCTTGGGCGTGACGCACGGGCCGGATGTTGACCTGGTGGTAGAGGGTGATGCCATCGCCTTGGCACGCGAGATCGGCCGCCGTCTCGGGGGGAGGGTTGTGGCGCACGACCACTTCGGCACCGCGCGTCTCATGTTCGCGCACGGTCGTCATGTCGATCTGGTCAGCGCCCGCCGGGAGAGCTATTCCGCTCCGGGCGCGCTGCCCGACGTGCAGCCCGGGACGCTGGCGGATGATCTGGCCCGTCGCGACTTCACGGTGAATGCCATTGCGTACCGCCTGTCGGGTGCGGGGCGTGGATCGCTGGTTGACCCCCACGGCGGTCGGGACGATCTGGCCGCGAGGACACTGCGCGTCATCAGGCCGGACTCATTCGAGGAGGACCCCAGCCGCGTGGTTCGCGCACTGCGCTATGCATCCCGGCTTGGCTTCCATCTGGATGCCGAAACCGCGACCCAGGCACGGGTGTGCCTCGCCACCCTCAACCTGGCGTCGTCGCGCGTGGGCGATGAACTTCGCCGGCTGTTGCACGAGGACTCGGCGGCGGGTGCATTGGACATCGCCTGCGCCCTCGGCGCCGACTGGCCGAATCCGGATGACCAGCGGGGTGATCGTCTGGGTGCCGTGCCCGGGGCACTCGCGCGCCCCGGGGCGCCCGCGCCGCCCTCCTGGGCATTGGGTCTGGGTCTGGGGCTTACACCGGAACGGGCAGCCACTGCGGCCGTGCCGGGCTGGGCACGTGCGGTCGCGCTCGAGGTGCGCACGGGTGTGGGGCTGGCGACCGCGTTGCGGTCGGTCAGCCGGCCCTCAGAGGTGGATGCCATGTTGCGCGGCCGCTCGGCCGCGGAGCAGGTGGGGGCGCTCATCGGTGGGGCGGAGGTGGTGGCGCAATGGTGGGAGGAGTGGCGCGATTGCACTCCTGAGGTTGGCGGGGCCGACTTGGTGGCGGCGGGTATGGCCCCGGGTCCTGCCATTGGCCGCGCGTTGCGGGCGGTCAGATGCGCGGTACTCGACGGCCATGGCGGGGACCGGGACGCGCAATTGCGCCTTGCGCTTGCGGTCGCCAGAGCCAGAGAATAATGCGAGGTGCGCTGATAGAGGTGCCGGGGGCACCGCCCGGGGTTCGCGCGGTGTTCACCACACGCCGTGGCGGCGTCAGTGAGGGCGCGTTCGCATCGCTCAACCTTGGAAGCACGACCGGTGATGCACGCGAAGCGGTGCGGGCCAATCGCATTGCCGTGGCAACGGCGGCCGGGTTCGCCCCTGGTCGGGCATGCATGGCGGCGCAGGTTCATGGCGCCGCTGTCCTGGAGGTCGGGCACGCTTCTGGAGGGGGACGGTTCGCTGGGGCGATGGACGCGGTGGCTGAGGCGGACGGTCTGGTGACAGCCGCTCCCGGGGTCGCGCTGGCCGTTCAGGTCGCCGACTGCGTGCCGGTCCTCGCGTGGCGAGATGATGGGTCCCGCGTACTCGCCATTCATGCGGGGTGGCGCGGCCTGGTGGCGGGGATCGTCGACAACGGCGCCGAGGCGCTGGGTGAGTCGCACGCCGTTCACGCCGTCATCGGGCCGTGCGTTGGATCGTGCTGCTATCCCGTCGAGGCCGCCCTGCGAGAACGTATGGGGGGCTTGTTCGGCGCTGACGTCGTGCAGGGAAGTGCCGTTGACCTGCGCGGCGCAGCGCGCCGGGCATTGGTTGCCGCGGGTATTCGAGACGATGCGATTGCCGACGTGGCGGGTTGTACCTCGTGCGAGGGCGACCGATTCTTCTCGTATCGCAGGGATGGGCAGACGACGGGCCGGCATGCGGGGATCATCTGGATTAAGGAGGGCCCATAAGCATCGACTGCGATTCGCTGCGCGCGGAACTCGCTGAGGTCCGGGAGCAGATCGCGGCCGCCGCCGTGCGGTCCGGAAGGGCATCGGACGCCGCCGAGTTGGTGCTGGCGGGCAAGTATCTGGGACCCGACGAGGTTCCGGCGCTGCTGGCCGCCGGGGTTGGCGTGATCGGCGAGAACCGGCTCCAGGACCTGCAAGCGAAGCGGGCGGCGCCGGGAGGCGAGGGTCTGGTGTTCGACTTCATCGGTCACCTGCAGAGCAGGAAGGTGCGTGATGTGGTGGGGCACGTGCGCCTGATCGAGTCGGTGGATCGGCTGTCGGTGCTCGATGCGATCGGGGAGCGCGCAGAGGACGGCATTCGCGTGCTGCTGCAGGTGAACATCGCCGCGGAGGAGTCGAAGCATGGGTTCCTACCCGGTGCCCTCGATCAGGCGCTCGAGCGCGCGTCGGAGATGGGTGTGACGGTGGGCGGCCTGATGGTCCTCCCACCGTGGGCAAGCGACCCGGAGGCATCGCGCCCATGGTTCACAAGGGTGCGGGCTCTGCGTGACGAACTCCGAGGGCGATGGGCCCCCGATCATGATCTGGGGGACCTCTCGATGGGCACATCGCAGGATTTTGTCGTTGCCGTGGAGGCGGGCGCTACGATTGTGCGTGTCGGGAAGGGCATCGTCGACCGAGCGCGGATGGAGCGGTAGATGGCGATCAGTGATTACTGGCAGAAGACGTTGGCGTATTTCGGCATGGCCGATGGCCGCGCTGACGACTACGACGACTATGACGACCTAGAACACCACGACCGCGATACAAACGCGCGTGTGCGCGATGACGACCGCCATGGCCGAGATGACGACCGCCACGGCCGAGATGACTCCTCCGCGCAGCGCTCGCGCTCGCGTGGCCGATCTCGCGGTGGTGACGACTTCGACGACATCTATTCGGACCCCGGCCTGCCGTCGCCATCGCGCAACATCCGTTCGGTTGAGCCGCAGCACGGTCGCCCGCGTCGCGACGTCGAGGTGAACCTGATCGTGCCGCGTCGCTTTAACGACGCGCAGCAGATCGCCGACAAGTTCAAGGGCACGGTGCCCGTGATCCTGAACCTGCAGTCGGCCGACTCGGACCTTTCGAAGCGCCTGATTGACTTCGCCAGCGGATTGACATACGCCCTCGACGGGGGCATGTCGCGCATTGCGGACAAGGTCTTCCTGCTGACCCCACGCAATGTCGAGGTGTCGGCGGAGGAGCGCGCGCGCCTCCTCGAAAAGGGCTTCTACAACCAATATTGATGCCGTGATCCATCCCTCCCCGACTATTGGCGTCGTGGGCGTGGGGGCGATGGGCAGCGCGCTTGCGGCGGGCCTCGCGGCCCACGCCACGGTCGTCGTGGAGGACGCCCTCCCCGGGCGTGCGGACCAGGTGGACCATTCCATCGGCGTGCGGTCTGGCAACGCGGCCGCATGCGACGTGGTCGTGCTGGCGGTCAAGCCACAGGACCTCGCCACCACGATCGATGCCATCGCACCGCGACTGTCCGGTGGCTCCACCGTCATGTCAGTTGCCGCCGGCTGGCCGCTTGAGCGCCTCGCCGCTGCCCTTCCGGGCCATCCATTGGTGCGTCTCATGCCCAATCTTGCCGTGGCCAACGGCAATGGCGTGATGGCTGTTGCCACCGCGGGTCTGGACGAGGCGGGCGTTGCCCACGTGCGCACCCTGCTGAGCCCGCTGGGGGCGGTCGTGATGCTCGAAGAGCGGCTGTTCGGTATTGCCACTGCCATCGGTGGTAGTGGGCCGGGGTTCCTCGCCTTCGTGGCGACGGCCATGGAGGATGCCGGGGTGGCCAATGGCATGGGGCGTGATGACGCTCGCGCGATGGTGCACGGCGTGCTGGCGGGGACGGCGGGGTTGTTGGCCGGCGGCGGCGATCCGGCTGCCCTGCAGGCTCGCGTGACATCACCGGGCGGCACCACGGCCGCTTGCATTGCCGTGATGGAGGATGCAGACGGCGCCGCGGTGATCGGTCGCGCCATTGAGGCCGCCATGCATCGCGCCAACGAGCTGTAGGGCCTGCCAATGGCGATGCTGACGGACTACGTGAACGCGGTGTTCACCGTGTTCCTCGTGATGGTCTTCATCCGGATCCTGTTGTCGTGGATTCCGAGTGCCCCAACTGGCCGGGTGACCTCCGCGGTGTGGAAATTCTTCCATGAGTCCACGGAGTGGTACCTACGCCCCTTTCGGCGAGTCGTACCCACGATCGGGATGTTTGACTTCTCGCCAATCATCGCCCTGATCGTGCTGTATCTGGCCAATGGGCTCGTCGTGCGGGTGCTCCAAACACTGTGACCGGGCCCCCGGAGTGGGTCACGCGCCGTGACGGCGGCGTCACCGTTGCCGTGAAGGCGGTGCCGCGATCGAGGCGGACTGCCGCCGTGGGCGTGCAGGATGGCGCGGTGCGCATTCAGATCGCCGCAGCGCCCTACAAGGGGCAGAGCAACGCCGCCCTGTGCGCGTATCTTGCTGAGTGCGCTGGCGTGCGCACCAATGCCGTTCGTCTGCGGCGCGGATCATCGGGCGCGCGCAAGCTCATCGAGATTGATGGCGACCCGACGGCCATCGAGTCGCGGCTGTCGGATCTCGGTCGGGAGATTGCGTGAGCGGGCCCGACCACAGCCGCCGCCAGGCCGTCACCGACGCGATTGAGCGACGCCTCGACCGGGAGGCCGGGTACGGCTATCGCCTGATGGCCCTCATCGCTGTGGTGGTCGTGGTGGTAGACCAATTGACCAAGATGGTCGTGCGGACGGCGATCCCGATGGGTGACACCGTGGATGTGGTGCCGGGCATCCAGTTGGTGAACACGGTGAACACCGGGATCGCGTTTGGTCTCTTCCCGGGTAGTCAGACGGCGGTGGCGGCCCTGACGCTGATCGCCATCGGCGTGATCGGCGTATTACTCGTGGGGTTCGCGGGGCATCACGCTCTCGTGCCAATCGGGGGTGGGCTGCTCTTGGGCGGCAGCATCGGCAATCTGATTGATCGCATTGGCCGGGATGGCGTGACCGACTTCATCGCGATCGGGCCGTGGCCTCAGTTCAACGTGGCGGACATTGGCGTGACTGTTGGTGCGCTGCTGCTTGTGCTTGCCCTCGTCTTCTCCAGCGGCCATGACTGACGATCGGACGATCCGTTTCGCCGCCGGGTCCGCCGACGTTGGGCGGCGCCTGGACGCGGTACTCGCCGAACGCGACGAGATGGAGAGCCGCGCCGAGGCCCAGCGCCTGATCGATGTCGGGGCGGTCACCGTGGACGGCGTCGTACGCGCCAAGCGGTATCGCCTGGCGGCGGGTGACGAGGTGGTGGTTGCGCTCGGGCCGGCACCACGTCCGCCCGGCGCCCTGCGCGCCGAAGACCTCGGGGTGCCGGTCATCTTCGAGGATGATCACATCGTGGTGGTGGATAAGCCGGCCGGGATGGTCACGCACCCCTCCCGAGGACACGATGAGGGCACCCTCGTGCACGGGCTTCTCGCCGCGGGCATCGCTGGTGGGGACGACCCCAACCGACCCGGGATCGTGCACCGCTTGGATCGCGATACGTCGGGCCTGCTGCTGGTGGCGCGAACCGAGCGTGCGCATCGGCGCCTCGGCCGCATGATGCGTGATCGCGCTATCGAGCGGCGGTATCTGGCGCTCGTGCACGGATCGTTTCCGCTCGCGTTGAAGGTGGATCGCCCCATCGGGCGTGATCCACGTCGGCGGACGCGTCAGGCGGTCGTGCAGGTGGGCGGGCGGGAGGCCATTACACACTTCCGCACCGTGGAGCATCTGGGTTCGGTCACGCTTGTGGAGGCCCGGCTTGAGACGGGGCGCACACACCAGGTACGCGTGCATCTGGAGGCGGCCGGTTTTCCGGTGGTTGGCGACCGGCTCTATGGACAGGGTCGGTCGAGCAGAGGGCTCGATCGCCAGTTTTTGCATGCATATCGGTTGCGCCTGCTGCACCCCGAGACGGGGCAGGACATGGCGTTCGAAAGTGGGCTCCCCGCGGACCTCGAGGCGACGCTGGTTGACGCACGGCTGCAGGCAGGCAAAGCGCGCTAGAGTCCGCGGTCACGGGTCGCATCAGGCGACCCGCGCATTCCTATTTCCGACCCCGGCGGGGTCAGTGCGGGGGGTGGTGACCGGCATTCGCTGGTTCCCCTCGTGGTCCGCCGGCTCACATCGAAAAAACCAACAAGGAGCCGTGACGCGTGCCTGTCGTCACCATGAAGCAACTTCTGGAGTCCGGAGTCCACTTCGGTCACCAGACCCGCCGCTGGAACCCCAAGATGAAGCGTTTTATCTTCGGTGAGCGTTCCGGCATTTACATTATTGACCTCGACCAGACGCTTGAGCTGCTTGAGCGCGCACACACGTTTGTGAAGAACGTGTCGGAGCGCGGGGGCACCGTGATGTTTGTGGGCACCAAGAAGCAGTGCCAGGACAGCGTGCGCGAGCAGGCGATCCGCGCTGGTATGCCGTACGTGTCGCATCGTTGGCTCGGTGGTTTGCTGACGAACTGGAGCACCATCAGCCAGCGCATCCGTCGGCTGCACGAGCTCCGTGCCCAGGCCACCGGTGGTCAGTTGGCGCTTCTGCCCACGCGCGAGCGTCTGTCTGCGGAGGCCGAGCTCGTGAAGCTCGAGGCCAACCTCGGGGGCGTGTCTGAGATGCAGCGCCGCCCAGACGCCGTGGTGATCGTGGACCTGAAGAAGGAGATGATTGGTGTGCGCGAGGCGAACCGCCTCGGCATTCCGGTTGTTGGCCTGGTGGACACCAACTGCGACCCCGACGAGGCGTCGTACGTGATCCCGGGCAACGACGATGCGATTCGCTCGTGCTCGCTCGTAATGTCAGTGCTCGCCGACGGAATCCGCGAGGGCAAGGGGCTCGACCCCACCGGTGGCTACGAGGAGGCTCGGGAACTCGCCACAGCCGCCGCCGCCGCCGGGAATCCTGACGCCGCTCGCGCCGCTCGCGAGGCTGTTCGCGCCGAGGCCGCCGCCGAACGGGCAGCAGCAGCTGATGTCGCCGCTGGGATCGAGGTTGTCGCCGAGATCATCGAGGCCGCCGCAGAGGCAGTGGCCGTGATTGAGGCCGAGGTTGTCGCCGAGATCATCGAGGCCGCCGCAGAGGCAGTGGCCGTGATTGAGACCGAGGTTGTCGCCGAGATCATCGAGGCCGCCGCAGAGGCAGTGGCCGTGATTGAGACCGAGGTTG
>Ga0105050_10004594_pt1 | contig 18300 bp, 23 predicted proteins | sample FRY01_FD_78088 | JGI IMG/M metagenome (GOLD analysis project Ga0105050, IMG submission 78088) | Freshwater microbial communities from Lake Fryxell liftoff mats and glacier meltwater in Antarctica - FRY-01 | ecosystem: Environmental > Aquatic > Freshwater > Ice > Glacier meltwater ... | reverse complement strand
TGGCGGCTGTGACAGATGCACCCGGCACCGGTTTTTTCCGGCGGCGCGCCTCGATCCGGTCACGCAGCTTCTTGTCGCGGATTTTCTGATAGGCGCGCGCCAGCGGGATGGTGATGTAATAGGCGACCAGCGAAAACGCGATACCCGGCAGGATGCTGCCGACCAGATAGGGGAAATACACCGCGCGCCAAAAGCCGGCCAGGCGTTCCCACTTGGTGGGCGCGTCCGTAAAAACAGCTTTGAAATTTTGCCACAGTTCGCTTCCGGCGTTGCCAAAGGCCGCCACGATCGACAGAAACGACAGCGATTCGTCACGGCCCAGAATCCAGTAGCCCAGTTCAAGCGAACTAACCGCAATCAATGGCGTGGTGATCGGGTTGGACAGGAAGGTGCAGAGCATAGCCGCAAGGATGTTGCCGCGCATGACCCAGGCCAGAAACGCGGCAGACACCACCTGCACCCCGAACAGCGGCGGAAAGTTTACGAAAACGCCGGCAAACACGCCACGGGCGATTCGGTGCGGCTTATCGGGCAGGCGGCGCATCCGGTGAACCAGATAGCGCGTTGCCCGGCGGAAGCCCCCGGTGGGATAAACGAACTCTGTCGCCCATTGCAGGTAGGATCGTTTGGTGCGTCGTTTGAAAACCACCTGCCGCCTTCTTTCACACCCCTGTCAGGGCTTTTTGCTCAGATCCCGGTGCCGGGAGATTTGCGCCACGTCGGTTTCCGCCTCCAGTGCGGTCATCACCATGTGCAGATGTTCGACATCGCGCAGATCCAAGTCGGCCACCAGACGATAATAGTCCGGTTTCCGGTCTGTAAACCGCAGGTCCGAGATATTGGCCTTCTGTTCGCCAATCAAGGTGCACAACCGCCCTAACACGCCGGCGTCGTTGGAAATCGTCAGATCAAGGCTGACGGTGTGCTTGGCCGCATGGCGCCCTGCGTGCCAGTGCAGGTCAACCCAGCGGGCGGGCTGTTCTTCAAACTCCTCCAGCGCCGGACAGTCGATTGCGTGGATCACCACGCCCTGCCCCCGGTAGGTGATGCCGACAATGCGTTCGCCCGGCACGGGCTGGCAACATTGCGCCCGGCGGAAGGATTGATCTTGCGACAGGCCCACGACCGGGCGCTGTGCATCCACTTCGGGCGCGGTGGAGCGGGCGAGTTCGGGATAAAGCGTTTCCACCACGCGGCGCGCGGTCAGTTCGGCGGAACCAACCAGCGCCAGGAGTTCGGTTTCATCCGACAGGCCCAGCATCTTGGCGGCAGTGCGCAGCGCCTTGTCGGACAGTTTCCGCCCGACATGTTCGAATGCGGCACGCGCCAGTTCGGCCCCAAGCTTGACGAAACGGCCACGGTCTTCTTCGCGCAAGGACCGGCGGATCGCGGCCTTTGCGCGGCCGGTGGTCACGATGTCGATCCAGGATGCCTGCGGGCGCTGGCCTTCGGCGGTAATGATATCCACGGACTGGCCGTTTTTCAGCCGGGTCCACAGCGGCACACGGATGCCGTCCACCTTGGCGGACACGCAGGAATTGCCGATGCGGGTGTGGATGGCATAGGCGTAATCCAAAGGCGTGGCACCACGCGGAAGCTGGATCACGTCACCCTTCGGCGTGAAGCAGAACACCTGATCGGTGTACATTTCCAGTTTCACGTTTTCCATGAATTCGTCGTGGTCGTCTTCGTCCAGCCGTTCGGTCAGGCCCGCGATCCACTTAGCAGGATCGACGGCAAAGGGGTTTTGCGCGCGTACGCCTTCGCGGTAGGACCAGTGGGCGGCCACGCCGGCCTCGGCCACTTCGTGCATCTGCCTGGTGCGGATCTGCATTTCCACCCGCTTGCCGTCGCGGCCCGACACAGTGGTGTGGATCGACCGGTAGCCGTTGGATTTCGGCTGACTGATGTAATCCTTGAACCGCCCGGGCACGGCGCGCCAGCGTTGGTGGATGACACCAAGGATGCGGTAGCAGTCCTGTTCGTTGGCGCAGATGACGCGGAAACCGTAGATGTCGGACAGGCGCGAAAACGCCAGATCCTTTTCCTGCATCTTGCGCCAGACCGAATAGGGTTTCTTGGCGCGGCCAAACACATCGGCCTCGATCTGCGCCTTGTCCAGCTCCAGCAGGATGTCGGCGGTGATCTTGTGGACCACATCGCCCGCTTCGCGTTGCAGGGTGATGAAACGCCGGATGATGGAATTGCGCGCTTCGGGATTGAGGACGCGAAAGCCGAGGTCTTCCAGTTCTTCGCGCATCCACTGCATGCCCATGCGGCCTGCCAGCGGCGCGAAAATCTCCATCGTTTCACGGGCCTTCTGGGCCTGCTTTTCGGGGCGCATGGATTTGATGGTGCGCATGTTGTGCAAACGGTCGGCCAGCTTGACCAATATCACCCGCAGGTCTTTCGACATGGCCATGAACAGCTTGCGGAAGTTTTCCGCCTGTTTGGACTGGGTGGAGGACAGCTCCAGATTGGTAAGCTTGGTCACGCCATCGACCAGTTCGGCCACCTCATCGCCAAAATGGCGGGCCACCTCGGTGTATGTGGATTTGGTGTCCTCGATGGTGTCGTGCAGCAGGGCGGTCACGATGGTCGCGTCATCCAGCCGCTGTTCGGTCAGGATTCAGCCACCGCCACAGGATGGTTGAAATACGGCTCGCCCGAGTGGCGCAACTGGCCTTCGTGCATCTGCTTGCCATACGCATAGGCCCGCCGCAGCAGGCCTTCATTGGTGCGCGGATTGTAGTTGCGGACGAGGGCGATCAGGTCTTCGACGTCGATCATGCCCCGTCCGCTTTCCGTGTCAGATCAGTTCTGGCCTTGCGCTTCCATGAGGGCGCGCAGCAGTTTTTCCTCGGACATGTCGTCTTGCATCGGGCGGTCGTTTTCACCACCCATCAGCAGGGCCATCTGGTCATCTTCCGGCTCATCGACCTCGATCTGGGTCTGGTGGCTTTCGATCATCCGCTCGCGCAGCGCTTCGGCGCTTTGCGTTTCGTCTGCAATTTCGCGCAGGGAAACGACGGGGTTCTTGTCGTTGTCGCGGTCCACCGTCACCGGCGAGCCGGCAGCGATTTCGCGGGCACGGTGCGCAGCAAGCATCACCAGCTCGAAGCGGTTCGGTACTTTATCGACGCAATCTTCGACCGTCACGCGGGCCATGGGGATACTCCGTCTCGGAAAGGGGGCATGGAGCAGTCTGTGTATGCCCTGCCAATTCCCTTGACAAGCACAGAATCCACCCCGCAGTGCGGCGGCGTCACGCAGGCAGCGGCACCACCGCATCGCGGTCGGTCTGGGGAAGCGCCGCAAGCATCTGCTGCACCGTCAGCCCCAGCAAGGGGTGGCGCCAATCGGGCGCGACATCGGCCAGAGGCACCAGAACGAAAGCACGGTCCTGCATCCGGGGGTGCGGCAGAATCAGGCGGTCGGGCGTGGTGGCGGCTTGTTCTTCCGGGGGAAGTAACCGCCAGCGGGTCTGCTCTGCCGGATCGGGCAGGATTGATTCGCCAAAAGCCAGCAAATCGAGGTCCAGCGTTCGCATTCCCCAGCGTTGTTCACGCTCACGACCGAAACGTGCTTCGATTCTGTGCAGTTTTTGTAACAGTAACGTGACCTCACATGTTTCGGGAACCGAAACAATCGCGGCGGCGTTTACATAATCTGGTCCGGCGCCGACCGGAAAGCAGGGGGTCGTGAAAAACCTGCTCAGGGCAAGGATCGCAAGGCCTTCGTCTAAAAAACAGGCAGCAGCGTTACACAGAATCGTGCGCGGCATCTGCCCGGCGAAGGGCATATTGGCCCCAAATGCAACCAGTGCGTTCTTTTCAGTTGGGCTTTGCAATGCTATGCTTTCAGGTAGTGATGCGATGTTTTCCGATAGTGCCGCTTGCCGGCGCTGAACTTCGGCTGATATTAAACCGTCATGTGTCGGCAGTTTCCTATGAAAAACCTGTTCCACGCACGGGAAGAAAATTGTCGAGATAGTTTTTAAGGGGAAGAACTGATGTTTTACAAGGACGAACGGCTTGCGCTGTTCATTGACGGGTCAAACCTTTATGCCGCAGCCAAGGCACTTGGGTTCGACATCGACTACAAGCTTCTGCGGCAGGAATTCATGCGCCGTGGCAAACTGTTGCGTGCGTTCTACTACACTGCGTTGCTGGAGAATGACGATTACTCGCCGATCCGGCCGCTGGTAGACTGGCTGCACTACAACGGCTTTACCATGGTGACCAAACCGGCCAAGGAATATACTGACAGCCAGGGGCGCCGTAAGGTCAAGGGGAACATGGACATCGAGCTTGCGGTCGATGCCATGGAACTTGCGCCGCGTGTGGATCACATTGTGCTGTTTTCGGGTGATGGCGACTTCCGGCCGTTGGTGGAAAGCTTGCAACGGCAGGGGGTACGGGTTTCGGTGGTGTCCACCATTCGCAGCCAACCGCCCATGATTGCTGATGAATTGCGCCGTCAATGCGATAACTTCATCGAGCTGGACGAATTGCGCGATGTGATCGGCCGCCCTCCGCGCGAGCCCCGGATCGAGCGTGAAGAAATGTCGGCTGAAGCGAAGTAACTTCGGGCGATGGCACATGTGGATACGACGACAGGGCGCGCGTCTTCGGATGCGCGCTTTTTTACGGACTGCTGGCAGGATGTTGCCGCATCCAAAAGGATTTGTGCGCGGAGCAAAGGCCGGGCACTGTCTGTGGGATGCTGATGCTGTCTGCCGTGTCGGGTCTGTTCGTGGCCGCCTTTCTTGCCGCCACACTGGTGCCGTTTCAGTCCGAGTTGGTGTTCGTCGCCTTGCAGGTGGCAGGGACTGCGGACGCGTGGCTGCTGGTGGTGGTCGCCAGCGTGGGCAATACGCTGGGGTCGTTTGTGAACTACGCACTGGGGCGGGAAGTGACGCGGTATCGTGACCGCCCGTGGTTTCCGGTCGGCCCTGCGGCGATGGGGCGGGCGGAGGCGTGGTTTCAGCGATGGGGACTGTGGACGCTCCTGCTCAGCTGGGCACCGATGGGCGATGCGGTGACATTGGTGGCCGGGGTGATGCGGGTGCCGCTGTGGCAATTTGCACTGCTGGTGGCCGTGGCAAAGACCGGGCGTTATGTGGTTTTGGCGTGGGTCACGGCGCAAATCGCCGCTTAAGACTGGACCTGCCCGCCTCGGCACCTTAATTCTGCGCAAGGAAACAATGAGGCCGATATGCCCCTGCCGCCGCTGACCCTGTATTTGGCCGCCCCGCGTGGGTTTTGCGCGGGCGTGGACCGCGCGATAAAGATTGTAGAGCTGGCAATCCAGAAATGGGGGGCGCCTGTCTATGTGCGGCACGAAATCGTGCACAACAAATTCGTGGTGGACGGATTGCGCGCCTTGGGTGCGGTGTTTGTCGAGGAGCTGGACGATGTTCCGGCCGACCGCCCGGTGATCTTTTCGGCGCATGGGGTGCCGAAAGCGATTCCGGCAGAAGCGGCGCGGCGTGAAATGGTGTTTGTCGATGCCACCTGCCCACTGGTCAGCAAGGTCCATATCGAGGCTGAACGGCACCACGAGGCGGGCCTTCAGATGGTGATGATCGGCCATACCGGCCACCCGGAAACCATCGGCACCATGGGGCAACTGCCAGAGGGCGAGGTGCTTTTGGTGGAAACTGCCGCCGATGTGGCGGGGCTGGTGGTGCGGGATGCCGCGCGGCTGGCGTATATCACCCAGACTACATTGAGCGTGGATGATACGGCGGAGGTTGTGGCGGCCTTGCAGGCACGGTTCCCGGCCATCGTCGGGCCGCACAAGGAAGACATCTGCTATGCCACCACCAACCGGCAGGCATCCGTCAAGGCGATTGCGGGGCGGATTGATGCGCTGCTGGTGATCGGTGCGCCAAACTCCAGCAACTCCATGCGGCTGGTCGAGGTGGGGCGTGCGGCAGGCTGTGCCTATGCGCAACTGGTGCAGCGTGCCACCGATATCGACTGGCGCGCGCTGGAGGGGATTACGTCGGTCGGGATCACGGCAGGGGCGTCGGCGCCGGAAGTGCTGGTGAACGAGGTGCTGGAGGCGTTCCGCGCCCGGTATCAGACCACCGTCGAACTGGTGGAAACCGCCAGGGAACAGGTGGAATTCAAGGTTCCGCGTGTGCTGCGCGAGGCGGTATGATCCCTCGGGCGGCGCTTGTCCTTGGGCTTGCCGGGCTTTTGCCGTTTTTCTGGGGGGCCGTGTCGCAACTGTGGCCCGGCCTGAATGACTGGGGGATCCGGTGGCTGGGGCCGCGTTTTGTCGGGCCTTATGTCAGCCTTGCATATGGCACGGTGATCTTGTCGTTCATGTCGGGTGTGCTGTGGGGGTTTGCCACAAGGGCGCGTGGTGCAGAGGCGGTGCTGGGCTATGGCCTGTCGGTGATCCCGGCACTCTGGGCGTTTTTCTTTATTGGGGGCGGGCCGGTATCGGCGGCGATTTATCTTGCTGCGGGATTTGTGCTGCTGCTGCTGCTGGACGCAATGTTCTGGAAACAAGGGTTTGCGCCCGAGTGGTGGATGCGGCTGCGGGTGATGCTGACGGGCGTGGTGCTGGTGTGCCTTGCGGTGCCGATCTTTGCCTGACATCGCATTGCGCGTGTCACCCCGGCAGTTGCGCGGCATAGCCCGGACGCACGCGGGCGCTGCTGCGATTGACGCCTGTGGTGCCGCCGCCTAAACGGAGCGGAAAAGGATCACCCCATGCCCGAACTTTACGCGTATACCGACGGAGCTTGCAGCGGAAACCCCGGCCCCGGAGGCTGGGGCGTGCTGATGCTGGCGCGCGAGGGCGCTGCGGTGTGAAGGAACGCACGCTCTCTGGCGGCGAGGCCGATACGACAAATAACCGAATGGAGCTGATGGCGGCGATTTCCGCGCTGGAGGCGTTGGCGCGGTCGTCCGAAATTACCGTGGTGACCGACAGCGCCTATGTGAAAAACGGCATTACCGAATGGATGAGCGGGTGGAAACGCAAGGGCTGGCGCACGGCCGGCGGGCCTCCGGTCAAGAATGTTGATCTTTGGCAACGGCTCGACGCGGCTCAGGCGCGGCACACGGTGATCTGGAAATGGATCAAGGGCCACGCAGGTCATGCCGAGAACGAACGTGCCGATGAACTGGCACGCGCCGGGATGGCACCGTTCAAAAGCGCGGGCAGGGCGTAAAAGTGACCCTGCTGATGACGCTTGATTATGCGTCGGTCGCGGTGTTTGCGCTGACCGGGGCTTTGGTCGCATCCCGGTCGCAGCTGGATATCGTCGGATTCATCTTCATCGCCTGCCTGACGGCGGTGGGTGGCGGCACGCTGCGCGATGTGCTGCTGAACCGGGATGCGGTATTCTGGGTGTCGGATCCGGCTGTTCTGGCCGTTGCTGCGGCGGCTGCGGTGGCAGTGTTCTTTACCGCGCACCGGCTGGAAAGCCGCTACCGCACGCTGTTGTGGCTGGATGCCTTTGCGCTGGCTGTGGCCGTACCCGCCGGGGTCGGTGTGGCACTGGGGTTGGGGCAGGGCTGGCCCATTGTGCTGGTAATGGGGATGATCACCGGCTGTATGGGCGGATTGATGCGCGATGTAGTGTGCAACGAGGTGCCGCTCGTGCTGAAACAGGGCGAGTTATACGTAAGTGCGGCCTTTGCCGGGGCCGTGGCTGCGGTGCTGACCGTGGCGCTGACGGGTGGCGGGTTGCAGGGGGCGGGGGGCGGATTGCCGTTGGTCGCTTGTGCCGTGGTCACATTGGTGCTGCGCGCGGGCAGTCTGACCTTTGGCTGGCGGTTGCCTGTCTACCGCCCCCGTCCACCCCGCCCGGAATCGCCGAAACGCCAGAGCGACGAGTGACGGCGCGTCCTTCAAGGTCTGCGATGCCTGACGAGACCGCTATCCGCGCCCTTTGCGGCCGTGGCCTGGCGAAATTTGCAGGCCGCAGCCCGGCATCCCGCCCAAAGCACTTGCATGACATGAACTACCGTTCATAATCGCACCTATGGCCCGCCCCCGTCTTATCCCCGATACTGCGATTTTCGCCTCTGTCCGCAGCCTGCTCGCCGCCGGAGGTGACAAAGCCGTGGCTTTCGCCGCCGTCGCGCGTGAAACCGGGCTGGCCGGGCCGACGCTGGTGCAGCGCTATGGCTCGCGTGATGCCATGCTGCGCGCGGCGTTGCTGGATGGCTGGAATGCGCTGGATGCCGCCACCGCAAGAGCCGAAGGCATGGCCGAGATGAACGCAAAGGGGGCGCTGGCGCTGATCAGGGCGCTTGAAACGGTAGACCCGGCGTTTATGGCTGCGGGTCTGCGCGACAGCACATTGCGCGCAAGGGCGGCGACCTGGCGCGCACAGACCGAGGCCGCGTTGGCCGCGCGTCTGGGAGGCGGTCCCAAAGGCCGCGACGCCGCAGCGGCGCTGTTCGCGCTGTGGCAGGGGCAGATGCTGTGGCAGGACGCGGGCGGCAAAACCTTCCGCCTGAAAGAAGCCATGAAACGGCTGACTTAGACAGAGGTGGGCGCAAACCCGGACGGGCGCATCCGACGACGCTCATGCCGTGGCAGAACTGCTTGCTCTTTTCGGCACGGTCCTAAGCGACGTGATCCGCCGATGCGCCACCTGTCCGACAAGCTGTGCGGTTCGCGGTGCTGTCGGCCTTCGCTGCGGGGCAGCACCGGCCTGTTGCCGGTCGGTCGGGACAGTGGCGGTCAGATCAACCGGGAAGGCAGCGCGTAACCGTTCAGAAACTCCGCCGCCGACCCGGCACGTTTGCCCTCGCGCTGCGCTTGGGTAATCTCTACCGCGCCCTGCCCGCAGGCGATGGTCATCCCGCCCAGCACCTGCCCCGGCGCACCTTGCCCCGGCGTCACGCGGCTGCCGAGCAATTTGATACGGTCGCCCCCGGCCATCGTCCATGCACCGGGAAACGGCGACAGCCCGCGGATCTGGCAGTCGATCACGGCGGCGGGTTGTGTCCAGTCGATCTGCGCTTCGGACTTGTCGATCTTGGCGGCATAGGTGGTGCCCACCTCGGGCTGCGGTGCGGGTGCAAGGTCCGGCAGGCGGTCCAGCGCGCGCAGCACAAGGGCGGCCCCCATGGTGGACAGACGGTCATGCAGCTGACCCGTTGTCTCCTGCCGCCCTATCGCTGTCGACTCCCGCAGCAGCACCGGGCCGGTATCCAGACCCGCCGCCATCTGCATGATGCAAAGGCCGGTTTCCGCATCGCCCGCCATGATCGCGCGGTGGATCGGAGCTGCACCACGCCAGCGCGGCAGCAACGACGCGTGGATGTTCAGGCAGCCCTTTGCGGGCGCGTCCAGAACTGCTTGCGGCAGGATCAGGCCGTAAGCCACGACAACGGCAATATCGGCATTCAGGGCGGCAAAATCAGCCTGCGCCTGCGGGTTGCGCAAAGAAACCGGGTGGCGGACTGACAGGCGCATTTCCTCGGCACGGGTCTGCACCGGCGACGGCCGATCTTTCTTGCCACGGCCTGCGGGGCGCGGCGGTTGGCAGTAGACGGCGATGATGTCGTGCCGCGTGGCAAGCGCATCGAGGATCGGCACCGAAAATTCGGGCGTGCCCATGAAGATGACCCTCACACCCGCGCCCTTCCATCGGAGAGACGCAGCTTTTCCGCCTTTGCCAACAACATCTTGCGCTTCAGCGCGCTCAGCCGGTCGAAATACATCCTGCCCGCCAGATGGTCGATCTGGTGTTGCACCGAAGTTGCCCAGAGGTTCACGAAATCGCGGTCTTCCATTAGGCCATCCACATTCAGATAACGCACAGTCACCGCGCGCGGGCGGCTGATGACCGCCGATACGCCCGGCAGGTTGGGGCTTGCCTCGTCATGCTCGCGCATCTGGCCGGAGGCATGCAGCACCTGCGGATTGGCGAGCAAAACCGCCTGCCCGCGCGTGTCTGAACAATCCACCACGGCCAGCGCGAGCGACACGCCGATCTGCGGCCCGGCAAGGCCATAGCCCGGCATGGCATCCATGGCTTCCACCATGTCGGCCCAGATCGCCCGGATATCATCGGTGATCGCCACAACCGGGGCGGCGGGGGTTTTCAGCACCTTGTGCGGGTAGGGGACGAACGGGCGCATCATCCGGTAAACTCCGCTTCCGCCACCGCGCGGGCTTCCGGAGTGAGCCGGTGGAAGGTCACGATACCGTCGAGGTGATCGTATTCATGCTGCGCGCAGGTTGCGGCGAAGCCTGACAGGGTTTCCTCGCGCGCGGTGCCGTCGGGCATCGTCCAGCGCAGAGTGATCCTGGCGGGGCGCGTGATCTGCGTCGTGATGCCGGGGATGGACAGGCAGCCTTCCGGCCCTTCGGCCTGTTCGGGCGACGCCCAGATGATCGCGGGGTTCACCACGACTTCGGGCGTCGGATTTCCGTCTTTCCAGCCCACATCCATCACGAATATCCGCAACAGCGCCCCCACCTGCGGACCTGCCAGACCACGGCCCGGCGCGGCATACATCGTTTCCAGCATATCCGCCGCAAGCTGGTTCAGCGCGTCACCCGGCACTGCGGCTTTGCAGACAGTCGCCAGCCGCGGGTCGGGCCAGCGCAGGATCGGCAGCACCGCCATCAGCGGTCGCCTGCATCGCGGGCGCGGTCGCGCTTCAGCTTTTCCATCTTGCGGGTGATCATCTGGCGGCGCAACGGGCGCAGATAGTCGATGAACAGCTTGCCATCCAGATGGTCGATCTCGTGCTGCACGCAGGTGGCCCAAAGGCCCGCGAATTGTTCCTCGTACAGGCCCCCGTCCAGCCCCATCCATTGCACGCGGACCTCGGAGGGGCGGTCCACTTCGGCGTATTGTTCGGGGATCGACAGGCAGCCCTCCTCATAAGTGGAGCGGTCTTCCGACGACCAGACCACCTGTGGGTTCAAAAGCACCATCGGCCGGGCGGCAAGCTCCGGGTCTTTCACGCAATCCATCACGATTACCCGCTTCATCACGCCGATCTGCGGCGCAGCAAGGCCGATGCCCGGCGCGTCATACATCGTGTGCAGCATGTCATCCGAAAGATGCACAATATCGGGGGTGATCTGCGCGACGGGGTCGCAGAGCTTTTTCAGGCGCGGGTCGGGGTGGATCAGGATCGAGCGTATCATGCCCGTGATTTAAGGGAAGCCGCGTTTTCGCGCAATGGCATGAGGTGCGGTTTGGGCATTGTTCCCACGGTGCCGAAACCCGTCACCGGGCGCTGTACGGTTTTCCCACAGTCTGACGTTTTTAGATACGTTTGTCTCACAATATCACACATTTGCATGGGTTATAATCCGCCATTCGACACATGTTGGATCATCATCACCTCGGCGCTATTCTGCGGTCCATCCACCCCCGCCGCTTGGCACCCGGCGCAAGGGGCGCTAGCCTGCCCGCAAACAAGGGATACGCGATGAGCTTTGACGAACAGATCGACCGCACCGGCACCCATTCGGTTAAATGGGACATGATGGAAAAACTCTATTCCGTACCCGCGGCCACAGGTCTTGCGATGTGGGTGGCGGATATGGAGTTTCGCCCGCCCCACTGCGTACAGGCGGCGGTGGAGAAGATGGCCGCGCATGGCATCTATGGCTATTACGGCGATGATGCCGAATACTTGGCGGCGATCCGCTGGTGGATGAAGAACCGCCATGGCTGGGATGTGCCCGCCGAAGCCATTTTTACCACGCATGGGTTGGTGCATGGCACAGCAATGTGCGTGGATGCCTTTACCGCGCCGGGCGATGCCGTGGTGCTGATGACGCCCGTGTATCACGCCTTCGCGCGGGTGATCAAAGCCGCCGGGCGCGGGGTGACAGAATGCCCGCTGGCCGTGCGGGATGGGCGGCACGAGATGGACTTCGCGACATGGGATGCCCTGTTGACCGGGCGCGAGACGATGATGATTCTGTGTTCACCGCACAATCCCGGCGGGCGGGTCTGGTCGGTGGCGGAGTTGCAGGGCGTTGCGGATTTCTGCAAACGGCACAATCTGCTCCTGGTGTCGGACGAGATTCATCACGATCTGGTGTTTCCGGGGGCCAGGCACACCGTGATGCCGCTGGCCGCGCCGGATATGGCCGACCGACTGGTGATGATGACGGCGACAACCAAGACCTTCAACGTTGCAGGCTGCCATTCTGGAAACGTCATCATCACCGATCCGGCGCTGCGGGCTACGTTTGCGGGCCGGATGAATGCAATGGGCGTGTCGCCGAATTCCTTTGGAATGTTCATGGCGACGGCGGCCTACAGCCCGGAAGGGGCAATGTGGGTGGATGATCTTATTGCCTATCTGGAGGGCAACCGTCAGATGTTTGATGCCGGGATCAACGCCATCCCCGGCCTGCGGTCGATGCCACTGGAGGCAACCTATCTGGCATGGGTCGATTTCGCGGGCACAGGCATGACGGCGGCGGAAGTAATTGAAAGGGTAGAGAAAACTGCGGGCATCGCCGTAAATTACGGCGCCAGCTTCGGCACCGGGGGGGAGAGTTTTCTGCGCTTCAACATCGCCTGCCCACGCGCGCAGGTGGCCGAAGCGGTGACGCGGCTGCAAAGGGCCTTTGCCGATCTGCAATGATCAAGGGCATGGCGAAGGCGTTTTCGGTGCTGTGCCTGCCCGCGTTTCTGGCAGCGGGCGCGGCGCTTGTCATGCGGCGGCCCGCGCCGCCTGTCCTGCCGCTGACCGGGCAGATTGACCGGATCCTTGTTGAAAAGGCGGCGCAGGGATGACGGTAACGGGGACGGCGAAGCGTTGCGGGTTTACGCCGTGGGGCTCGGCTTTGCGCCTGCGGGCGACAAAGGTCGGCAGGGCAACGGGCGCACGCCGGAAGGGCTGTTTCGTATCGGCCGGCGCAACGCGGGCAGTGCCTTTCACCCGTCGTTGGGGACCGGCTATCCAAGACCGCAACACCGCGCACGGACAGCGGCTTCGGGCGTTGACCCCGGTGGCGACATTTTCTTTCATGGCAAGCCGAATGCGCTGAAGGGGCGGGCCGCGTTGCGCGGCGACCGGACTGCGGGCTGTATCGCCCTGTCGGATGCCAAGATCGCAGCAGCCAGCGCAGGACCTGCGCCCAGCACATAGGTGCCGCCATAGCCCTGCGATTGTTCGGGGTGCAAAAGTTCATCCGCATGGCCTGCGACCATAACCGCCAGCATCAGATCGGAAGAGGTATGAGCCGGGTCAAGAAGGCGCAGTCGCAGGCGGGCCTTACTGCCATCGGTATCGCTTGCGGGGGTATCGTCCGGGTCCGCTGCCAGACAGTCCGCTTGGGCCGCACCGGCTTGCAAAACCAGGATCGGTGCAAGGTCAACCTTTCGTAAGATAACCAACGGGAGCGTTCTCGTCCTTCCAAAAATCCAGCGGCGGGGTTCCGGTGACATTGGTGGCGCGTTTGAAATCACAGATCAACTCGCCATTCTCCACCGTAGACGCAATGATCAGGCATTGGCAGATATGCCGCGCCCCGTCATACACATCGACCAGTCCCCGCAGCCGCGCCGTGCGCGATGCATCCAGCGCAAAGCCTTCGTTCCAAAGGCGCAAGACGGGAAATACCGCGTCACCCAGTTGCACCCGCAGCCGCGACTTGCGTTTCTGATCGCGCTTCCGCGCGACCTCCAGCCCTTCGCGGACCTCTTTAGGCAGAAATTCCAGCATCAGACCCTCCCGTGCGTCGGGATAAGTCTCTGCCATAATTGTCAAAAATCAAGCCGAGTCGCACGGACAACGGCAGTGGACAGAAGGCCGAGTGCCGAAAAAGCCACGGAAAACTGGCCGCCTACGCCTAGAGGTTGTGAAGACGGCTACTCAGCGCGCCCAAAAATTTTTCGTACGAAAAATTTTCTCGCAACTCAGCCTTTAGCGACACGTCATCCGGCCGCCTGTCCGCAGAAAATTTTTCGTACGAAAAATTTTACCCTTGCCGTCGGATTATCCGATCAGCCAGTGTCACAACCCCGTCAAGGACCACCGCGCACAGCACCCCGCGCAGCCGCAAGGTCGGGTGCCCCGGTGCCGCGATCCAAGCCTTTGCCGCCGCCCCATACCGCGCTTTCCATTTCACACAGCCATCGTTGAACACTGACGATACCTGCAACAGCGCCGTGCCAGCCTGCAACACGGTACCATCGGGCAAATTTGCCTCGGACATGTCCAGATCGGCCACGATGGTATCGCCGGGGTGCGGGGTGTGGGTGCGGTCGCGCCACACCAGATCACAGACGCGCGTGGGCAGAATAGATACCTGAATGCGCGGGTCTGGGCTGCCATCAGCCAGTCGCAGCCACGAATGGGTAAGCCATCGTTCGCCGGGAATGCCTGCGCCTTGGGTCAGTGTCAGGCTTTGCGGAAACTCCCTCAGGTTGAAGCCGGGACGGAAACACAGGCTGGCAATCGGGCCTGCGTCTTTTGGTGCGGCCAGCACATGCGGCAAGGCAGCAGCGAGGGCTTCTGCGGTAACAAATGTCATTGAATACTGTCTCCGAAGTGCGCAGGCCGGACCGGGTGCGACGCTCGGGCAGGATGAGAAGATTGGCCGAGGCGCACGGTTTGGGCTCGCAGATCAAGGTTGGCGGTGTGCAGCAAATTCCTTTTGGCAAGGTCTGCAAGGGCAGCGGCGTCCGGGGTTTGCACGCGGGCATAAAAGGCCGCGATGTCATCGGCGCTTGCCGCAAGCAGATGCGCCTGCAAGGCCGGGTTATACTGATACGCGCCGCGCGAAAGGCGGAATTGCAGGCGGTCCTGCCAGCGCGCGGGGTTTTCGGCGTGGAAATGCAGCAAGGCGATGCGGGGGTCGAAGGGGCCGCCGTCCACACGCGCCCCGGCGCGGAAGGCGCCATGGAGGCGCGGTTCCATGCGCGACACACCGCTTCGGAAAAAGCATTTCCCGGCGGCGTGGCTTAACACACCATCGGGCAGCAGCGGGGCGTACAGGCCAAAGGCCACATCGCGGGCGGCTTGATGTTTTGGCCCCTTCATCGTGGCGCGGAAATGACGGGCGGTGAAAATGTCGTCGTGAAGTGCGGGGTCATGCAGCGCCTCCCACGGGGCCATGCGCAGCATCGGCTGGTCGGGAGGAAGGGATGCCAGAACTGCGGCAATTGGCTGATCCGGCGCTAGAAATTCATCCACGTCGATATGGGCGACCCATGACATTGCTGCCTGTGCATATACCGCCTGCATGTTGCGGGCCTGGCGGTTCTGATGGCGGTCGGGGCGTTTGCGGCCCTCGGCGTGCCAATATTCATCCGTGCAACGGGTAACAGTCACGCGGTCCAGCCCGGCAACGGCATCCGCAGCCGGGTCATCAGGGTCGTCGAAGAACAGCCAAATCCGGGCGGCACCCAGACCCAGATGATGTGCGCTGAAGGCCAGCACCTGATCCGCCGGAGCCTTCACGGTGGTGCAAATACCCCAGTTCACAGCGCGTTCAGCAACTCACGCGTGGGCCAGGCGTCGGCAGGCAGGCCAAGGCGGGCCTGTTCCTTTTGCACCGCCGTGCGGCTGAGCGCGCCAAGGATGCCGTCGATCTTGCCCACGTCATGCCCGCGCGCCGCCAGCTTTGTTTGCAGCGCCTTCATGTCCCCCTCGGACAGCGCCGGATCAGGCTTGCCCGAGTCGTACGGCGACGCCCCTTGCAGGCGGGTGGCGAAATAAGCGGCTGTGGTCACATAGACGAAGCTTTTGTTCCACTCGAACAGCACGCGGTAGTTGGGATAGGCCAGAAAGGCCGGCCCTTTGCGGCCCTGCGGCAGCAGCACGGAAGCCGAAAGCCCCTTCGGCAACGCGGCCTCGCGGCCCTGCACGCCCATATTGGCCCATTGCGCCGTGGAAAGCTGCGTCTCCAGACCGGTTTGTGACCAATCGAGGGTATCGGGCAGTACCACCTCTTGCAACCAAGGCTCGCCCGCACGCCAGCCGTGGTGTTGCAGCAACCGCGCGCCGGACAGCAGCGCATCGGGGGCCGAGGTTTTCAAAGACACCTTGCCGTCGCCGTCGCCGTCCACGCCACGCGCCAGAATGTCGGCGGGCAGCATCTGCACCATACCGATCTCGCCCGCCCAGGCACCCGTTGTGCGGGCGGGATCCAGCATGCCCCGGTTATAGAGTTCGATCGCCGCAAACACCTGTGGCTGAAACAGATCGGGGCGGCGGCAGTCATGGCCTAATGTCACCAGCGCGTTGACGGTGTTGAAATCGCCCTGCACCTGCCCGAAATCCGTCTCAAATGCCCAGAAAGCCAGCAAAATTCCGCGTGACACGCCGTAATCCTGCGCAGCCTTTTTAAACACCGCATCGTATTTCCTGGAGTTTGCGGCCCCGTTCGAAACCCTGCCCTTGCTGATCAGGCTTTGCGAAAAATCGAGGAATGTCTTGCGGAACACGCCTTGCGAGCGGTCGGCCTTGATGACACGGCTGTCTTGTTTGGCGCCCGCGAAGAACGCTTCGACATCGGCCCTGGAGTGGCCTTTGGCGATGGCTTCGGATTTCATCGCCTTGATGAAATCGCCAAATCCACCGCCACAGGGCGCTGCAAGGGCTGGCGTTCCGGCAAGGGCGGCGAGCAGGACAAAAAGGGAAAATCGCATGGGGGGCTCCGGTCTGATGGCTTGGGGTACCGTAGCAGGCCGGGCGGTTCAGGCAACCGCCGATGCAACTGCCGCAAGCAGCGTGATCGCCAGAAGGCCTGCCCATGCGCGCCACAGCGCGGCGCAGGCGGCGTCAATATCGGCGGGGCCCGCAGCGCGGCGGCCTTCGGGATAGACAAAGGGGAAATCCTGCGCCGTCCCGTGATAGCTGCGCGGGCCCGACAGCGCGAGGTTCAGGACCACGGCCATTGCCGCCTCGGGCCAGCCCGCATTGGGTGACCGGTGCAGGGGGGCGTCGCGCAGGATCGGCGCTATTGCGTCAAAGCGCAGGTGGGTGATGGCGATCAGCAGGGCTGTCAGGCGGGCGGGAATCAGGTTCAGGAGGTCGTCGAAACGGGCGGCGGCCCAGCCGAATTCGGCGTGCCGGGGGGTAAGGTGGCCGATCATGCTGTCGGCGGTATTGGTAATTTTATAAAGCATCAGCCCAGGAAGCCCGGCGATCAGAAACCACAGGGCGGGTGCGATAATACCATCGCTGAGGTTTTCGGCGGCGCTTTCGATGGCGGCGCGGGCGACGGCGGGTTCGTCCATCGTGGCAGTATCACGGCCAACGATCCGCGCAACCATGCGGCGTCCGTCACCCACCGACAGGCGCAAGGCATCCCCCACCGCCTGCACATGATCGACCAGCGACCGCTGCGCCAGCAGGATTGCGGCCACGATCACCTCGATGATCCCGAAATCCGGCAGGGCGCGGATGGCCCCACCGATGGCCATCGCCGCCAACCCCAGCCCGGACATCACCAACGCGCCTTTCAGCCGCCGGTTGTCGCCTGCGTTGAACCGCGCATCGGCCCATCCCACGGCCCGCCCCATCAGCACCGCCGGATGCGGCCAGCGATGCCACAACCAGCGCGGCTCGCCCAAGGCGGCGTCCAGCAGCAGTGCAGGGATCAGCAGGGAGGCGCTCACAGTGTGGCCAATGCGGTGTTGTGCAAACCGTCCCGGCCATCCGGCCCCGGCAGGCCGAGCCGCAACCAGCGGGCGGAACAGGGGAACACCCGGTTCCGGATGTGATCGCGGGCCAGCGCGCTTTGCCGGTGTTGCGCATCGTCCGTATTGTAGAGGCGGAACAGCGTCGTGCCCCCTATGAGCGGCGCCCGCACCATCGCATTCAGCCGTGCTGCATCCGCCGCGAGCCAAATGCGGGTGGCATGGCTCCACGCGGTATTCCGCAGTGCCTGCGCACCAGGCGCAAGCGCCGGGCCGGACACAGGCCACGGCCCCGACATCTGCGCGAGCGTCGCAAGCATCGCCGGATCGCCGATGGCAAAGCCAAGCCGCAGGCCCGCCAACCTCCAGAACTTGCCAAAGCTTTTCAGCATCACCGTGCCGGGCCGTGTGGCAAGCGTGATCAGGGACGCGTCGGGCAATACGTCACAAAAGCTTTCGTCGATGATGCACAGGGGCGCGTCGGCCTTGGCCCATACTCGTCCGTCCGGGTTGTTGGGGTTCACCACCACCAGCGCGCCGCCGTCGCCGCGTGACCATCCCGCCGTCGCAAAAGCGCGCGAATGCTCGTTGCAGGTTGGGCCGGGTATCCGCACCTGCCCTGCGGGCAAGGCGCGCGGCAACGTTGCTGGCGACGCCGACGCTCCGGGTGCGGCCAGAAACCCGGTGGCGTC
>Ga0105050_10004593_pt1 | contig 18300 bp, 20 predicted proteins | sample FRY01_FD_78088 | JGI IMG/M metagenome (GOLD analysis project Ga0105050, IMG submission 78088) | Freshwater microbial communities from Lake Fryxell liftoff mats and glacier meltwater in Antarctica - FRY-01 | ecosystem: Environmental > Aquatic > Freshwater > Ice > Glacier meltwater ... | reverse complement strand
CAAAAAGGCACTTGTTTGCAAACCTATATTCCAATTAGGGCCGAGGCAAGTTCGAGCTCAGAAATAGTATCTTCTTTAATTTTTGGCGAAAGCTATATTGTAAATGACACCAAGGAAAATTGGCTATCGATAAGCACATTTTTTGATGATTATAGCGGCTGGATTAGTGCTAATACTTTCAACGAATATGTTGAATTAACTAAAACGAACGATTTGTTGTACATAGAAGCGGTTCATAAAACAGAAAAAATGTTTATACCTTGTGGTGCCTTAATTCCAGATACAAGATTTATAAAAATTAATGATATGGATTTTGAAGTAAAGCCAAATCTGAAGCCAAACCATCACCTACCATTAAGACTACAAATAGAAAAGGTTTCAAAATCATTTTTAAATACCCCATATTTGTGGGGTGGGCGCACATTTATGGGCATTGATTGTTCTGGCTTTGTTCAAATAGTTTTTAAAACACTGAAAATTAATTTACCACGAGACACCTCTCAACAGATTTTTATGGGTGAAAAGATAAGTTTTAATGCTTTAAATACGGGCGATTTAGTGTTTTTTTCTGCTCCTAATAAAGAAAAAGTTTCCCATGTTGGCATTATGCTCAATAAAAAAGAAGTAATTCACGCAAGCGGAACTGTTAGAATTAGCCTTGTAAACGAAAAAGGCATTTCAAATAAAGATGGACTGGAATACGCTTTAATTTCTTGCAATCGAATTTTTTAACTTTCAGATTCAACATTTATGGATTGGAGTTTGGACAATAATTGGAAAAACAAAAGCGAATCGAATAAAAAGCAATACAAAAAGTTTTTAGAAAAAGTAAAAGAGAATGTTGTTTTAAAGCAACTGCCAGAACTGCATGAAAAGGCTTTTTCAAAAATAGATTGTTTGGATTGTGCCAATTGTTGCAAAAATCATAGCCCTACATTTAAAGCCACTGATATAAAAAGAATTAGCAAACACTTTAAACTAACAGAACCAAGCTTTTTAGAAAAATATTTAATGTTGGACAAGGAAAATGATTGGGTTTTGAAACAATCGCCCTGTGTTTTTTTAAACGGTAATAATACATGTCAAATTTATGAAGTTCGGCCATCTGATTGTGCAAGATTTCCTTACACAAATGAAGATGTTTTTATAAAAAGGAAAAGTTTGACACTTGCAAATTCAAAAGTATGTCCGGCTGTCCATCACATTTTAGAAGCCTTAATTAAAGTTTATTGAATCTTAGAAAGCTCAATATAAATTTTTGTCAAATTTTTTGAAAGGATGCAGCCAATAAACTAATAAAACACGAGAATATCTAAACAAAAAAGGCGTTAATAGAAGAATCGTTGGAATTAAAACATACATAATTTTTGAGAAACTCCAATTCAAATTTATTGAAATAACACCCATTAATATCATAAGACCCGTACTAAATCCATAACTGATATACATGGATGTCCAAAAAAAACCTGTTTCGTGTTCAAATTTTAAGTTACAATGTGGGCAATAATCATTGGTAACACTAAATTTAAAAGGATTCAAAACACTAAATGGAAACATTTTGCCCTTTCTGCATCTCGGACATTTACATGTAATAATGCTTTTTAAAAGGGTAGGAGGATTGTTAGTTTTCAACAAAACGATTGTTTTTGAAATTTCGATACCAAAAGAATCCAACTATTGCCATTATTACATAGACAGATGCTAAAAGCATTAAAATACCGACATTTAATCCCATTCCAATACTTTTTGACCCACTAGATTGACTGCTTTCTACACTTGCCTTACACATAGGACATTGGGCAAATGAATTTAAAATAGAGAGCGAGAAAACGATAAGTAAAACAGTTGTTTTTAATAAATTTTTCATTTAGTTTTTAATAGTAAGGAGAGATCATAAAGTAAACAATGACACCAGTAACGGAAACATAGAACCAAATTGGCCAAACAAATTTAGTTAATTTTTTATGTTTTTCATATTCGCCTGTCAATCCTCTATAAACAGAGAATAAGATGAAGGGCAAAATGACGGCTGCCAAAACAATATGTGTAAATAAAATGCTATAATATACCATTTTCATATTTCCAGCATAAGTTGTTTCAACCGTGGTAAAGTGATACAAAACATAAGTTACCAAAAATAAGATTGAAAAAATAACAGCCAAAAGCATTGTTTTTTTATGCGCTTCGAAGTTTTTTTGTTTCACAAATATTAAACCAACAATTAATAAAATGGCAACCATGGAATTTAAAAAAGCACTAATGGCTGGGAAAATATGTGTATCCGTTACACCAATATCAATTTTTACCTTTCGCATTAAAACAACAAGTAAAAATACAACAGTGGAAAGAGACAGAATAATCCAGTTGGCTAGTTTGTCGTTTTTTAATATTGTTTTCATATTGTTTTTTGATTCTCGCTTGTCTTGTATTCTAATTTTAAAGCCCTAACAGCATCAATAATTTCTTTCTTATCATTCTGTCCACCTGTTTCAAAAACACCTCTAACGCGCTTTTGTTTGTCCACCAGTACAATTTTATTGCTATGAAACAATCCATTGTGTTCATCGGCAGCACCAGGAATTTTAAAACTATATTCTGCAAGATTATAAATTGTTGATTTATTACCAGTTAAAAAGGTCCAGTTTGGTAGTTTTGCGTTTAGTTTTTTTGAATAATCTAATAATACAGAGGGCGTATCATTGATGGGGTCAACAGTAAAGGACAAAAATCTAATCATATCATCTTTTTCAAATTCAGAGTAAATATGAAAGGCAATAAAATTGTTCATTTTAGGACAAACAGTTTCACAATTTGCAAAAAAGAAGTTTACCAGCATTAGTTTATCATCAAAAGAATTTAATGTTACAGTATCACTCTTCTGATTAATGAGTTTAAAGTTTTCAATTGTGTGATATATCGTGTCGCCTTTACTGTCCAGTTCTCTATCAAAATAGATTGGAAGTTTTTTTGAGTAATGCACGCCCGTTTTGTTTAGCATTATCCATAGAATAGGCAGTATGAGAATTAAAAACAAAAAGCCCAACACTTTCCATGTCGAACTTTTTTTATTTGTTTGGTTCATTTTATATTAATATTTCATTGAACTGATAAATCCGCCTTCTATCATTAAAAATGCAACTAAATAAGAAATGAAAATTATTGCTGGTAAAATAATCATCCAGCGCATAAATTTAGCTTCAAAATTTAAGTGCATAAATATTCCAATGATTAAAATTGCTTTTATTACGCCTAAAACAATGAAAGTAATGTTTCTAAACATGTTTGCAGGAAACACAAAGTATATAATAAAATCTATTACTGTGATAAATAAGAGAATCCAAAAGGTTTTCCAAAGTTGTTTGGTTCCATGAGATTCTGTATGCGGAATATATGATTCTGGAATATATTCTCCTTCTATGTGGTTGTTTTGATGACTGCTCATAATGCTCTTTTTTATGTTAAATTAAATAATAAAATGTAAATACAAATACCCAAACCAGGTCAACAAAGTGCCAATATAGACCAACTTTTTCAACCATTTCATAATGTCCTCTTTTAATATAGGTGCCTGCAACAACATTTAACCATATTATAATATTGATAATTACTCCACTCAATACATGGAAACCATGAAATCCTGTTACAATAAAAAATAATGATGCAAAAGGAACAGGACCTGGCGCTCTATCTGCAGCGAGCCATTCATAGTGTGATCCAAATTTAAGTGCAGTTGCTTTTGCATGGCCTGCATCTGTTAATCCAAACATATTGGTGTCCAATCTTCCGCCTTCATGAATGAATTGAGACCATTCCCAAGCTTGACAGCCTAAAAATGCAAAACCACCAATAATGGTATAAATCATATATTTTGAAACTTCTGCATTTGATTTTCTTTGGCCTGCTTCAACAGCTAATACCATTGTTACAGATGAAAAAATTAGAATAAATGTCATTAACGACACAAATAATAATGGCAAGTGCATGCCATGCGCAAAAGGAAAGTGATTAAAAACATTTGCAGGATCGGGCCAAGGGGTGGAACTACCTCCATAACTGTAACGGATTGCTCCATAACCTACTAATAAGGAAGAAAATGTGAAAGCATCCGATAAAAGGAAGATCCACATCATTAATTTTCCATAGCTTACATTGAAAGGCGAACGCCCACCTTTCCAAATACTTTCTGATGATACTGTTGTTGAATTCGACATTTTTTTGTTGTACCTAAATTACTTTGCGAAATAAAGAAATAAAATCAAGAAAATCCACACCAATCCTAAAAAATGCCAATATGTTTTGCATATATTTATGAACACTAGGTTTTTTTTGTGGATTTGCAGTTTCGTTGATTTAACTAAAGCTGTGATTATCAATATGATGCCGCCTAAAATATGAAACAAGTGAACCCCAGAAAGAACATAAACAAATGATGCAGAAATCTCTCCTGGCTCTTGATTTGAGAAGAAAAAGCCCATTTTTTTCATTTCTAGCCATGCTAAATACTGTGAAAATGAAAATAAAAAGGCGAGAATAAGTGTAATTGTTAAAATTGAAGGCAAAATAAACACATTATCTTTCTTTGCAGAGACATAAGCCCATTGCATAAAAAAGCTTGAAATAAGAACAATTGCGGTGCTAATTAAAAACTGATTTGGCAAGGTAAAATCTAACCATGCATTGTTTCTAATTCCGTCCGATCTATGCACCCAATAGGCACTTAAAAGTGCCATAAAAAGCATTGTACTTGCGACAATGAATAGCCATGTTACAAAAGTTTTTTCGTTGAATACATTTTTTTTATTGGACATAATTTGATTTGTAGGCATTATTTTTGATTTTTTTAGAGTAAATAACTTAATAAGACTAATGGCATGTATAAAAGAGAGGCGAACATTAGTTTTTTTGCATCTTGAATGGAGAGGGTTTGATATAAAACATAAGCTCTGTAAATTAGTAACGCAGCGCAAGGAATTATGATAATAAGACTGTAAGGACTGGTAAATTGTGGTTTTATAAACAATGGATATAAACTTAGTATAAACAACATAATACTATATGTAATTGTTTTCATTGCATTTTTTTTAGTTCTTCCCTCATAAGATGGCAACAATGAGTAGCCTGCTTTTTTGTAATCATCGTCTAATATCCAAGCAACCGCCCAAAAATGTGGAAATTGCCAAAAGAATTGAATGGCAAAAAGTAAAACTGCAATAAAATCTATATTGCCTGAACCCGCAATCCAACCTATTGCTGGAGGAAAAGCCCCTGGAATTGCACCCACAAAAACCGCCAGTGGCGTTTCTTTTTTCAATGGAGTGTAAGCCAATACATAAGCAAATAAAGACAGCAAGCTTAAAAGTGCAACCCTACCGTTCACAAAATATGCCATTAAAATTAAACCAATAGCAGCCGAAACTGAACTAAAGATGAGTGCATCTTGCGCACTCATTCTTTGAGCGGCAACAGGTCTGTTTTGTGTGCGTGACATCAATTTGTCTGTGTCTTTCTCTATAACTTGGTTAAAACCATTGCTAGCCGCCACAACAAGCATGCCTCCAAGTGTCAATCCAAATAGTTTTGTTCCGCTAAAATCTAAATTTAATTTATACACGCTTAAAATATAGGCTATCATTGTTGTGCCAACAACGGAAGCACTTAATCTAAATTTTGTAAGTAAAAAATAGTCCTTAAAAAATTCTTTTGAAAATATTTTAGGAGCGTTTATGATGGGTGAAGTGTCTAAATTCAAGACTTTTTTGTTTTATAAATTGAGGTGCAAATATATAGCGAAATTGCGAAAACTAAACCAGCAAATAATATATGAGAAACTTGAGCTATTAATGGAAAATTCAAATTCAAATTTAATACGCCCGATAGATATTGAAAGCCTAAAACAATACTTAAACTTAAAACCCATCTCCATTCTTTAAAGTTTATTTTTTTATAAAGAGTAAAAACGGGAATCAAACTTAAAACTACCATAATGATTGCAAATATCCAATGAATTTTAAAGAAATTACCGAGAAAATCATAATTGACTTCATTGTTTATATATAAAATATTTTTTTCTAAAGCCTTGTCTGTAACGGCTCTTAGTTGTGTTCCGTATATTATTTGCACAACTGAAAACAACACAAAGAATAAATAAAACCCATAATATTTTGTAATTTTTAAACTATCATATTTATAATGATGCTTGTGCAAACTCAAAATAAAAAACAATAGAACAGCATAAGCCAATAAATAATGGATTGTAATTAAAAGTGAAAATAAATTAGTGGCTACAACAATACTGCCAAGCCAACCATTAAATAGCATAAAGATAAATCCTAAAACCCCATATATAAATTGGGAAATGTTGATAGTTTTTCGTATTTTGATTAAGGTAACGAAAAAAATTAAAGAGAAAAACCCAGATAAGACACCGATTAATCTATTGATATATTCTATCCAAGCTTTTGTGGTATTAAAAACCTCTGGTATTTGTAATTTAGGGTCTTTAAGGATAAGTATTGCCTGTTTTTTAAACCCCAAATTCATTAATAATTCAGAAAACTTCTCGGCTTTTTTCAATCTTTTCTCTAAATATAATTGTTGGTAATTGCTTGGCAGCTCGCAAACGCAGGTAGGAGGGAACCAGCCGTTATAACATTTAGGCCAGTCTGGGCAACCCATGCCGCTACCTGTGCTTCTTACAACTCCTCCAGCTAACAAAAGCAAAAAAACCGAAGATATGGTTAATATGCCAAATCTTCGGTTAATTTTAATGTAGTTCATTTAAATAAAACTGATGAATCAGTTTTTTGTTTTAAGCTCTGTTCAATCTAAAGCTAGAAAAAAGATAAGCAAATGATGAGAAAAATACTTTTGAAGGTTTTTCTTTTGGTCCATCATAGTTTGTGTTAACTTTAGCAGGTGCGTGATAATACTCTGGTTCTCCATCACCTTTTTCATATTGAGGAAAATAATCAGACTCTCTGTCTGGTCTGCTATATTCATGAGGCCCTCTGTAAACAGTTGGGATTTCTCCTGGCCAGTTGCCGTGAATATGTTTTACTGGAGTTGACCACTCTAAAGTGTTTGATTCCCAAGGATTTTGAGTGGCTTTTTTGCCTTTGAATATGCTATAGAAGAAATTCCATAAGAAAAATAATTGAGCAACACCACCAAGAAATGCTGAAACTGTAATAAATACATTTACATCCATCCAAACATCAAATTCAGGAATTAAAGAAAACTGATAATATCTTCTAGGTACGCCTGCCAATCCCATAAAGTGCATGGGAAAGAATACTAAGTATGCTGAGGCAAAAGTTAACCAAAAGTGGAGTGTTCCTAGTGTTTTGTTCATCATTTTACCAAACATTTTTGGAAACCAATGATAAATACCTGCAAACATACCAAATATAGCAGCTGAGCCCATTACTAAGTGAAAGTGTGCAACTACGAAATAGCTATCGTGTAATTGAATGTCAAGTGCTGCATTTCCTAAATAAATTCCTGTTAAACCACCTGAAATAAAGAAAGAAACCAAACCAATGGCAAACAACATGGCCGTTGTGAATCGGATATTCCCTTTCCAAAGAGTTGCTAAATAGTTAAATGTTTTCACTGCTGATGGCACTGCAATAATGAGGGTTACATACATAAACAAAGTGCCTAAGAAAGGATTCATACCTGTAATAAACATGTGGTGTCCCCATACTAAAAATGACAAGAATGAAATTGCAATTAATGAAATTACCATTGCTGTGTATCCAAAAATTGGTTTTCTAGAATTGGTAGAAATGACTTCAGATGAAATACCAAAAGCTGGCATAATAATAATATAAACTTCTGGATGTCCTAAAAACCAAAATAAATGCTGATATAAAACAGGGCTTCCTCCGCTGTTGGATAATGCGCCCACTCCATTCAAGTGGATATCACTTAAATAAAAACTAGTTCCAAAGCTTCTGTCAAATATTAATAACAATCCTGCTCCCAACAAAACAGGAAACGATAATAATCCTAAAATTGCGGTTAACAAAAATGCCCAAATTGTTAAAGGCAATCTGTTCATAGACATACCTTTTGTACGCATATTTAAAATGGTAACGATATAATTTACACCACCTAAAAGCGCTGAAACAATAAAAAGAATAATTGCTACCAACCAAAGAGTTGTTCCAAGGCCAGAACCGGGCATTGCTTTTGGTAAAGCACTCAATGGCGGATAAACGGTCCAGCCTGACGATGCTGGGCCTGTTTCAACCAAAAAAGTTGATAGTAATACAATTGAAGATAAAAAGAAAAACCAGTATGAAAGCATGTTCATAAATGGACTTGCCATATCTCTTGCGCCTGCTTGTAATGGAATCAATAAATTGCTAAATGTTCCACTTAGTCCGGCTGTCAAAACATAAAATACCATGATGGTTCCATGAATAGTTACCAAAGCCATGTAATAATTAGGATCTAGTTTTCCATCTTTGCCCCATTTTCCAAGCAAACTTTCGAAAATTCCGAAAGACTCATCTGGCCAAGCCAACTGCATTCTGAATAACAATGACATTGCCATTCCAAAACAACCCATAATAATACCAGTAATTAAATACTGCTTAGATATCATTTTATGGTCTGTACTAAATATGTATTTAGTTATAAACGATTGTTTGTGGTGTTCGTGATGACCATGCGCATCATGTTGTGAATCCTCTTGGGTAGAATGTTTTTCGATGACTAATTCTGTACTCATACTATAATTATTTTATTATTATTAGTGATTTGTTTTAAATGTTTTTTTATTTGATTACTAGTTTTTGTTCAACTTTTGTTGTTGTGTCAGATGGCGAAGGAACTGGGATTGCACTTGCCGGAACTGGTTTTGCAAAAGCTATTGGTTGAGATTTTAGCCATTCGTTTAGTTCAGCTTGCGACTCAACAACAACTTTTATTTTCATGCCATAATGAGATGTACCACATATTTTGTTACAATAAAGGTAGTACTCAAAGTCTGTTCCAAATTCTGCTTTTGCTTCTTTTGTTGATTTGTTTGGTTTGAAAACAAATTTAGTAGGCATTCCAGGAACAACATTCATTTGGGCTCTGAAGTGTGGTAACCATGCGCTATGTATAATGTCTTTTGAACGGAAATTTAAAGAAACCAAAGAATCTTTTACTAAATGCAACTCTTGTGTGATGACATCATCTTCAGCTTTGTCATTAAAGTATGAAGCATATTGTTTTGGATTTTTTTTAATCGCTAAAATTCTTTCATATTGCTTAGTCTTTCTTTTTATGGAAGATTCTAATTCGTCTTTTGCAGCGCCAGATTTTATTTCAGAAATAATTTTTAAAACAGCTTCTTTGGCTTTATAATCTTTCATGCTGTCTGCTGAAAATAAATCTCTGTTTGCGTTTTTTAAAGTCACGGTATTTAACTCTGAAATGGCTTTTTTATCTGCTTTTATTTTATCCTCTAGTTCTAATATTAAAGCATCAACTTCTGGCAAATATGCCAAACCTAAATCATTTTTACCAGAAATAAACTTATAGTCTGTCATTCCTAACATTCCGTCACTTCCTGCATATCTTGCTTTCCATCCAAATTGATAAGCAAAAACTTCAATTTTTTTAATGGTGCCTTTGTAATCATCTTCTGCATAAACAACAGATTTCCATGTTTGGTGGCCTCTTAATACCAATATTGTTAAAACTATTGATGGAATAATTGTCCAAAATACTTCTAGTTTATTATTGTGTGAATAATACAATGCTTTTTCGCCTTTTCTTTCAGAATACCTAAATGAAAACCAAAACAATAAAAATTGCGTAACTACAAAAACAATTGTTGTTAACACCAAAGTAATTGTAAACATGCTATCGTAACTCGCTCCGTGTTCGCTTGCTGAATTGTTTAATAGAATCAATTTTCCATGCACTTTATATTCCCATGCTGTGGCGGCCAAGCCAACAATCATAAATATTAACATCAACCATTTGTTTATTTTATTTAAACTGACTGTTTCTTTACCAGTAATTTTAGAAATGTATTTATTTATGTCTAAAACATTGGCTATCACAAATACGATTAATAATGATAAAAATATAATCGACCAATTGATGACAGAGGAATATGGATTTTCGTCTGTTTTTACTTTGGGTGCTACATAATCGTATTCATCAGCGCCAAATAATGGCTTATCGGCTGTCAAATTTTGTACTTGAATACTGTCTATGTTTGCTATCTTCGATATTGAAAAAACGGCTACAAATAGAATTAGGAATACTAAAGAAATTTTTAAAATGTTTTTTGTTATTGAGTTCATTCGTGTTTGATACTTAATTTAACTTTATTTGGTCGCAAATTTATTGTAAATTTTAAAATTAACTAACAAAAAACTTAATTTTTTATTGGTTTTCAATTGATTGATTGTTAGTGTGTTGTACATTTTATCTAAATCTATTTACGGAAGCCAATAGTTCTATGTCCTTTTTAATGCCTTTTAATGCTAAGAAATTTAAAACTAGCAATATTAAAGGCAAGCTTAGAGTTAGATAATTTAAATCGCTTGATATCAATTTTGTTGTTTCACCTTTGTTCAATTTATAGACAGAAAAAAATAAATTGAACCAAAATAAAACTATAAACAAAAAATTGAAAGCAACTAATCTTAGTTGGATTTCTCTTTTTTTAAATAAAAAAATAGTTATAAAGGCAATTAAAGTTACAATCAAAAGAGAATAAATGGTTCCGTTATTGTTTGTTTGAGAGGTTTCTGTTTCAAAAGTAATTACTTTATCCATAATGTTCACAGAATAGTAATAGCCTTTGTCAAATTGATCAGTTGCTGTTTGAATCAATCCCTTGGTGATATTCATATTGCCAATAATCATAGTTAAAGAGATTAAAAAAATTGCCGCCAAAAATAAATGTTGTTTGCGCTGAATCATTGTGCAAAATTAATGTTTTTTACATTTAGATAACGCTTGATTTTAAATAATGTTTTCCTTAGGATATCAATTAATTTTTATGCTATAGCTAAATGAAGGTAGAAATGTAAAAGTAGATAGGTATCGGTATTTAAAAATGTCATCATTGTCATCATTTCCATTAGCAAAAACAACTGCATAAGCATTTCTTCTCAAATAAACATTATAGAAATAAACTTGAAATTCTTGTTTCAATTTTGATTTTGTGGTGTATTTGAATCCGATGTCCATTTTATGAAAAACGGGCAATCTTTTTTCATTTTTTTCAGAAAAAGCATAGCCACCGCCAGGTAATTTAAACAATGGTGCTGTGTGTGGTCTTCCACTCATCATATTAAATTGTGCGGTCATTTCCAATCTTTTGTATTTGAATTGATAAAGTGCGTTTAAAATATGTGGTCTGTCATAATTGGCTGCATATTCCAATCCAAGATTAATTAAATCTGATTGTAGCTTTGCCCTCGAATAGGTGTAAGAAAAAATGAGTGAATTTCTTTTATTAATATCCAACTCCAACATGTTTTCAAATCCATAACTTTTATGGTTTACTTTAGTAATGTTTTCTGCTTGATTTAGTGCAGATTCACTTTGCGAAATGTATTCCAACGAATTGTAATAATTTCTGTAATAAACATGAGATTGAAATTTGAGTCTTTTATTGTTTAAATGATAACCTAACAAATATTCATTGGTTTTGAGAGGCTTAAAAGTTTTATTGGCGAAAAATCTAAAATCTTCGGCTATTGGGAATAAATTATTGGAAAGAGATTGGGTTTGGTTTATAAAATTGTTTTGTTCTATAAAGAATAAACTGTTTCTGATTTTATGTTCTAATCCTATTCTTATTTCGGGGTAAATTTCATGAAGGTTAGAAAAGTAATTGAGACGAGATTGTGTGTAAACAGAAGTGTTTTTTAAAGAATATTTATAATCGGCAAACAAAGACTGAACCATCATTTGTTTGGTTAAAAAATCAAATGTATCTATTGAATTGGCGTTAAATAATATTTGGTTTTCTGCACCTATAAGATATGAATAGTTTTTATTAAGTTTGTTTTTCAATGTATATTTTAAATTATATTCCGTGAAACTGTTGTTTAATGATGAGTTTTGAAACAAATTTGCGGTTCTTGCAATTTGGTTTTTATTTACAAAAAAGCTTATGCTTTGTTCCATTCCATTTTTTATGATTTTATCAAAAGACAATGAAATTGCACTAACTTTCCACAAAACACTATCGTTCACTTCCAATCCAAATCCATAATTGTTTTGAGTTCTGTCTGTGCTGTTCATCAATAAAAAAGAAACGGAAGATTTTTTATTGACAATAAATTTAGATTTAACCATTATGTCTTGAAAGTTAGAAAACAATGGGATTGTTGCATTATAAGCCTCAGAAAGGATTGATTTTCTATAATATGCAAAAACGCCTAACTTGTTTTCAATAAGATTTATGTTTGCATTTGCCGAAACCAAAAAAGGATTGACAAACAGCTGACCGCTGCTTTTTTTCATGTTTGGGTCTTTTAGCGACATTTGCAAATATCCTGCACCTCTATTTCCATAATTACTAGATATTTTTCTGTTGAAAAAATCAATATGCCTAATATTATTGATGTCATAAAAGCTGAACAAACCAAAACTGTGCGAAAAATTGGGCATGGGAATATTGTCTAAATAAATGGCTGAATTATAAGCACTTCCACCTCTGAAATTGATGTTTGAATTCATTTCTTGGGTGTGCGAAATGCCAGGCAAAATTTTTATTAAGTGAATTGGGTCACCTGACGACATGGGCACACTTGCTTTTTTCAAAAACCTGTCAGAAAGAGTAAATGTGTTTTCATCATTAGATTTTTGTTTCTTGGCTTTAACATATACGGATTTGAATTCATAATCTGCGGGTATATAACTTGTTTCTATTAATATAAATGTATCATTTCTTGCATTGATTTTAAGCACTTGAATTAAACTGTCTTGAATAAATATCTTAAAAATATTCAACTCCCTTTTGGTATTAATATTGATTAACCCATCTGCATTTGAGTTGTATTGTAGTTCGTTGAAAACTATCATAGAACCATAAATGGGTTCGTGATTGTTTTTTTGAACAATCTTAAAACTTACATTAAATGTGGTTTTTTGAGCAAACAATAAACCATTAACGCCAATAATAAATAGCAGTAAATACCCTTTTTTAATATTTATTTTTTTCAAGGGATATTAATTGTTAAGGTTTGGCTTGTTTTGCCATCGTAGAAAAATGGAAAAGTATAACGAAGTGATTGTTTAGTTACAACATCATCGTAAGAAACACTAATTTCTAAATTATAAGAGTCTAAAATTGATGGGCAATTACCCATAGTAGGCAATAGTTCTGAGACATATAAATAATCTATATAATCTTTGAAAAACAATCTATTATTAGTATTTAAAAATATATTATCAAAAGATTGATATCCGTTCTTAATATTATTAATTTTCCATATACTTAATCCGCGAAATTTTATTTTGCTTGGATTTATAGGTCGGTTATCTTGAAGTATTTCATATCTTATTAAACCTGTCAATGTGTCTAAATTGTTTTTGAAATTGAAAGAGTTGTGTTCATTATAAAAGTAAACCATTGCGTATTGATTGTTTTTAGAATAATCAAATATGAATGGTTTGTTATCGAAAAGCGGTTCTTGTTTATTTGTTTGCGCGTTTTTATCTATGATAAAATTAGATTTGTCTTTTTCACTCATGCTATATAATTTTAAATGGAACATATAGTCTTTAGTAGAATTAAAACTTCTACTCCAAATAAAAGGTTCACAAGTGTATTGTTCATTGATGTTAGATCGACTATAGGGCGAAACATTGTACTTAATTTTTGTAGGAGGCCATATTTGCAAAGATGTATTTTGTTTTAAGAGAAAATGGTTTATTTCTTTTTTTCTAGATAACCCTTCGGTATTTGATAAAAAATAAAAAAGATTGTCATCAGTTTGAAGACTTACTTGAATTTTGTTTTTCTCTTTTTTTAAACTAGAAAAATCGATGTTGTCTTTTGGGATAGATTTTTTAAATTCATGCCAGTTTTGCTCACTTTTATGCTTCCATTTAATAGTATATTCCATTCCTGCCTTTCCTATTATTCTGTTAAAATTACCATTACTCATAATTTCATTGGTGCCATTTTGGTCTGTAACTATAATTATATATTCATTAAATTTTATTGTGTTTATTGAATCAAAATTTGTTTTATATAATCTCAAATATGGGGAGTAGCCGCTGGCTATCCCCCCATATAAGAAAAACTTGTCTTCATATTTAGGATTGTAATCCTTGTAACAGGAAGAAAAAATAATGCTTAATAAAACAAATATTGTTTTATAATTCATAGGCTAATTGATTTGTCATTTTTAATTGAATTTTTGAATCCACATCGATATAATCAATTTTAGCTGTCAAATGTGTGTTCAATAAATTAAAAAATGGCAACCCATGAATAAAGTGTAGTTCTGCATAACCACGGGCCATCCAATTAAGTTGCGCTTGAATTTGATCTGCGGATGCTGGCATTGCAACATCTTGAGATTTAATAGTTCCTAGATTTTTAGGATTTTCTGTCTTTCTGCACATTACAAATGCGGCAGAAACAGCAATAAATAAAATTGCTAATCGAATTGATAAATGTATTTTTTTCATATTATAAAAATTGAAATACAAATTTGATTTGACAAATGTAGTAATAAAAATTCTATTTTTTAATAATTTATTCTATTATTGCATAATGGCTTTACATGATAAAATAAAAACACACAGATTGAATAAAGGTATGACGCAAATTTAATTGTGAGAAATGCTCGGAATTGAACAATCGGATTTAAGTAAGATTGAAGCTGGCATTATCAAACCCGACATATTTAAGTTGATTAAGTTTGCAAAGATTTTTGAAATAGACATTAATGATTTTTTAGAAAATAGCACAATTAATAATCCCAATAATGGGGAGAATTACAGTTATAACGACTTAGGTTTTGTCAATAAACTTAAAATTCAAGACGATAAAATCAATTATTTGGAGGGCGAAAGCCTGAATTTAAAGTCTGAAATTGATTATTTAAGGAAGATTAATCTTGCTTTGATTGAAAAAATTGATAAAAAGAACTAGTTAAATTTAATTAAAATAGCAGAAAGTTTTTATGAAATATATTTTTTAAAAAAAAACTTTTTAATAAAAGGACTTTCTAATACCTATATATACAAAAATGAGTGTTGTGTAAATTAGGAAGAAAGGGAGGATAAATGCCTTTAGCCCTAAAACCAGCATGGCAGAAAAAAGCAGCAATTGAAAGCCTAAGCCAAATGAGGAAACGCAGGTCATTAGCCACTTTGGGAGCGGTTTGCCATCGTTAGCGTTTCTGTCTAAAATATAAATCGTTTTATCAAAAACATCGTATAGAAGCTTGTAAATTGCAAATAGAATATTGACATATTTTTGTTTTTCGCCTTCAAATGCTAAAGGGGTTTTATCCTCAAACACACGGCTTGTTTTGTCGCCATTAAATTTGTTTCTTAAAATAACATAATAGTAATTATAGAGTGTGCCTTGCAATTGCAAACCTATGAAAGCGCCAAAACATATTAATATGGAAGTGCCAGTTACATGCCAAATTGTAATGAAAAATAAGGCATTTAAAAGAATGTCGGCAACCGAATCGAGATAGCGGCCTGTGTAAGATGGCGTTTGTTTTACTCTAGCAAGTTCGCCATCGGCTGCGTCTAAAATGGATTTTAAAATTAGAAAAAATGCTGCCAAGGCATAGTATTCTTGTATGATACAATAGATGGCCATTAGTCCAGAAATTATAAATCCAATGGTGATATGAATTGGGGTTACGGCTGTGTGTTTAAAAAAGTTTGCAATCACTTTTGCAATGGGTCTGCCGTAGTCTGAAAGGTCGAAAAATTTATGCTCTTCTGGTAGTTTGGACATCTAACTTCATTAAAAACTGTATTGAGGAAAATGCCACAATTAGATGGGTGCAAAAGTAGGGGAAAATGTGAAGATAAATTCAACGAAAAGGTCAAAAAAGTTTAGTTTTTCTTCTGTCCTAAAGTAGGGGTTTTAAGTGTCTTAATATGAGGTTTTTAACTTGATGTTTTAATAATTGTTATTGTAATTGTCTCGTTTTTTCTATTCAGTGGAATACAATTAAGCATAAAAAAAAGGGAGTTAATTTGATTAACTCCCTTTTAAATTATAGCTTTTTAAAAAAATTATTTTATTATGGTGTTATAAAATTTAGATCCGTTTTTGTATGGAGAATCGTAAACTTTTACTTTTGCTTTTGATTTTGAACCGCCAATCTTAGCGGTAATTTTAACATTTTTATATTTTCCGTTAAAGTTTTTAGTTTTCATTTCAGTTATTTTATTAATAAAAAACTCATTTTCAATATACTTTTCATCAGAAAAATCTTCTTTTGATGCATAAGTAATAAAGTTTCTGAATTTAGCAATGGTGTTGTTTTTGTTAAAGTTTTTTTCCCAAGCTTTAGTAGTTCCAGCTTTAGTAGTGCTTGCAATGTCAACCTTCTCCCCACCATTTTTTCTAATGCTTTGAGTTAAGAAAATTTTGTATGAAGCAGAAGAATCAGATTTTTTAGTTGTTGTAGAACTTAAATAGTCGCTCATGATTGTATAAGTCATTGGAACGCTAATGTAAGTGTGTGGCGGAATGAAAGTGTACCTTTCAGAAACAACTGTTGAAGCTTGTCTTTCATAAGTAATGTTTTTTCCTGTTCCCACTGGAATTAAAAAGTTTTGAGTTGTGCTTTTTTCTACCCAATATTCATTTTTCCAATCATTGTAAATAAATACTGATTTTTTCCAGTCAATATACAATGGTTTGTCTGTTTTGTTATAAACAGAAAAATAAGTAATCCCATCTTCTGACCAGAAATCATAGTTAACTTTAATAGCATCGTTTTGACATACGCCATTTTGATCTACTTGATCTTTTCCAATTGATTCAGTTTCTATCAACTGAACGTAAGTGCTGCAAGAAACCAAAGCGGTTAATACAACAGCAATTCCTAGTGTTTTAATTTGTTTATTCATTGTGATACAACAATCTTCTTATTTATTAAAATTAACAATGGACGATATTGACCATTTTTGAATTAAAAAATATTGCAATTGTTGTAACCTAAATTTGAGAACAAAGCTTGAAAAAATATTGCTTGCATCATTATACAATTTTTGATTGTTTAGCACTTTGATTGTTATAAATTTTCTAACCGAATAGTTTTAAACGGATAGTTGCCTTGTTTTATTTGCTCGCTAAATTCAGCAATGGTCATATCGCTAATTTATTCAACCCTCTTTTTTACAGCACTGTTTGTTTCTATGTGCCAAGCAAAAACGCTGTTGTGTTTTAGCCATTTTGCTTCCCATAAAAAATCGTTATATCTGTCTAAGATTACAAAATCGGGCGAAGTGTGTTTGTCTTTATTATAGCTTAAACCATTGGATATTAGGCGGTCGGTGTCAAATTTATCAATGTTTATTTGTGCCAACGAAAACATTTAATCGTCTTCTTGATTTATATCGGATAAGGAGGGATAGTAATCTTTTCTGAACAGAAAACCCCCGCCTTTGTATTTTTCTGTTATAGCTTTTTTGCTTAATATTAGATTGCAGATGTTTAAGTAAACCGCCATGTTTTTGTGTGTTATGTTTAAAGCAGAGTTAAGTTATTTAAGCAATTTTGTTGCCCCGCATTCAAACAATAAGCGCCCGTTTAAGTTGAGAGGTTTTGGTTTTAAGAATTTATTGGTTTCATCTACGTAAAGATACCGCAAAAATTTAAAACAAAGATTAGTCTTGTATTTTAATTAAAACAAAGTATTTTTGTAAGGTGCGATTTTACTGTTTTATTATTCTTTTTTGTTTGAAATCTGTTTATGGACAAGGTGTTTACACCGAATTTGGGCAGAATAGCACATTTGTTTATGGCGAAACATACAGTTTAAAACAAGGCACTTATGAAATTATTTATTTTAAAGGAGGCGAGATAAGCGCTCAGTTTGTATTAACCCAAATTCAATCTATTTTTGATGAAACAGAAAACAAACTGAACTATAATTTGAGCAATGGGCTAAAAATTGTGGTTTTCAACAACATAATAGATTATCAAAAAAGCAATGTAAACATTAGTAATCCGCAACATTATGCAGGTGGTTATTCTCAATTGAACGATAATATTTCTTATGTTTATTTTGAAGGCAACACTTATGATTTTAAAATTCAGATTAGACGAGCTGTTTCTGAAAT
>Ga0105050_10004590_pt1 | contig 18301 bp, 21 predicted proteins | sample FRY01_FD_78088 | JGI IMG/M metagenome (GOLD analysis project Ga0105050, IMG submission 78088) | Freshwater microbial communities from Lake Fryxell liftoff mats and glacier meltwater in Antarctica - FRY-01 | ecosystem: Environmental > Aquatic > Freshwater > Ice > Glacier meltwater ... | reverse complement strand
CCAAAAATAGGTGAAATATTTTTCTTAACCTTCGGATAGTTTTTGAAATATAGATTTCAAAAACTATCCGAAGGTTTATTTTAAACAAATCTAACCGTTGCATTTATTAATTGAATCTAAGTACCATTCTTATGAAAAATTCACAAATACTGGTTTTGTTTCTTATTGGAGCCGTGCTCACCGTTATTGGTGCACTGTTCAAAATCACGCACGAACGCAAAGATTGGACGAGTTTCTTTCTTATTATCGGAATGACTTTTGAAGCCGTTGCGGGAATTATGTTGCTTATAAAATTATTCAAGAAAAAGGATTCCAATTCATTTTTGGATAGTTAATTCGTGCTTCAATGAACATCAAACTCATCGCCATTGGCAAAACCGACAATAAAAATTTGCAATCATTGATTGACGAATATCAAAAACGCTTGTCCTTTTACATAAAGTTCGAATTGGAGATTATTCCGGATATCAAGAACGTAAAAAACTTGTCCGAAAGTCAACAAAAAGAAAAAGAAGGCGAATTGATTTTGTCCAAAATAACGCCTACTGACCAACTTATTTTATTGGACGAAAATGGAAAAACCTTTTCAAGCGTCGCTTTTTCAGAAGAATTGCAGAAGAAAATGAATTCGGGAGTAAAGACTTTAGTTTTTGTGATTGGTGGTCCTTATGGTTTTTCGGAAACAGTTTATGCTAAATCTCAGGGAAAAATTTCACTTTCACTAATGACATTTTCGCACCAAATGGTACGTTTGTTTTTTATTGAACAATTGTATCGCGGATTCACGATTTTGAAAAATGAACCGTATCACCATCAGTAAAAAAGTATTCAGTTTGCAGTATTCAGTTTGCAGATGAAGGATTTAAAAAATAAACGCTTCTTTATTTTCAATTTTTAAACTTTGGATAAAAATTTCATTTTGAATATAACTTCCGTAAGACAGTTCTTTCGCAAAACAAAAAAGAAATTTATTGGGATTATCACTTGGTAGATTATCCAAATACGTTTGCAAATCCAGCTTTTTTACAACTACATTATTTACTGAAATTTTATTTCCTTTATCAAAGAAAACGATCACGCCAAACTTGGGTTTTTCCATTTTATAATACACTTTCGTGAATGGTAGAAAAGCCATATTCTTGCCAATACTATCGGCATACGAATAATAATTCTCGGCTAATTCGTTTTTGTGGGCAACGGCATTTCGCTTTTTTTCTTGCAATTTCATCACTTCGGGAATCACGATTCTCAGAGGCAATCGCTTGTCGATATTAAGAATCCAATTAGTCGAAGTAATAGAATTGTTCCTGTTGACTTCCACCAAGGTGTCTTTGCCATTGGTTCTAAAAAAAATATAAATTGGCGAATGGTCTTGAACATCCGAAACGATAGTCACATTGGATTTTGGCAACAAAATATCCTCTTTGTTTCCACAAGAAAAAAAAAGAAAAAATAAAATTAGACTACAATATCTCATTATTTATTGTTGGTTTTATTGAACAAAGTAACACATTCCATAGCTTCTTTTACATCGTGAACTCGGAGGATTTTCGCCCCTTTTGTCAAAGCAATTGTATTTAAAACCGTGGTTCCGTTTAATGCTTCCGCAGCTGTAGATTGTAAGGTTTTATAAATCATAGATTTTCTCGAAAATCCTGCAAGTAGTGGTAATTCCAGCATTTCGAATAATTCTAGTTTTTGCAAAACTTCATAATTTTGTTCCAATGTTTTGGCAAAGCCAAAACCTGGATCAATAATTAAATCGTTGATGCCAAGACTTCTGGCTTGTGCAACTCTTTCGGAAAAATAGAACAGGATTTCCTTGACGATATTGTCATAATTGGTCATCGTTTGCATCGTCTGGGGCGTTCCCCGCATGTGCATCATAAGGTATGGAACATTATATTTAGCAATGGTTTCCAGCATTTTATCGTCCAGATTTCCAGCCGAAATATCGTTGATGATCGCTGCTCCATTTTCGATGCAGGCTTGGGCTACTTCACTTCTAAAAGTGTCGATGGAAATTAGGGTTTCAGGAAAATGTTCTAAAATTAAATTAACAATTGGAACAATTCTTTGCAATTCTTCTTCTTCCGACACAAATTCGGCACTCGGCTTGCTGGAATAAGCTCCAATATCAATGAAAGTTGCCCCGTCATTCAACATTTTTTCAACTTGTGAAAGTATTTCAATGTCATTTTTATACTTTCCTCCGTCAAAAAAAGAGTTGGGCGTCACGTTCAAAATCCCCATTACTCTGGGAGTTGTTAAATCGATAAGTTGTCCTTTGCAGTGTATTGTCATTTTCTAAATCAAAAATCATTAATCATCATTCTTCAATCCAATAAATATTCCTTATTTTTGAAGAAATTTTAGACAAATATACATCAATAAATGAACATTACTTCACAAGAATATGATAAGGTAATTGCGATTTGTCGCTCTCTTTTTACCAATAAAATGAAAGATTACGGCAGTGCTTGGCGCATTTTGAGATTGCCTTCACTGACAGACCAAATTTTCATTAAAGCACAAAGAATAAGAAGTTTACAGGAAAATGAGGTTCGAAAAGTGGACGAAGATGAAACCGGAGAATTCATCGGAATCATTAATTATTCGATTATGGCGTTGATACAATTGGAACTTGGCGTTGTCGACCAACCCGATTTAAACGTAGAAGAAGCCACTATTTTATTCGATGCCAAAGTAAAAATTACCAAAGATTTGATGGAAGCCAAAAACCACGATTATGGTGAAGCTTGGCGCGAAATGCGGGTGAGTTCGTTAACGGATTTAATCTTGCAAAAACTGCTTCGAGTAAAACAAATTGAAGACAATAAAGGAAAAACTTTGGTTTCTGAAGGCATCGATGCCAACTATCAGGATATGATTAATTACGCAGTTTTTGCTTTAATTTTAATGAAGAATGGTCATTAACAAATAGCAAAAATCAAATAACAAATAAATTCAAAATCGAAAAATTTTCAAAATCCAAAATCTTATGGAGCCAAAAAAATACGATTTAGAAGAACGAACTTTGAAATTCGCAATTGATTCAAGATTGTTTTTAAAAAAATTACCACGAAACATTTCTAATATTGAAGATGCGAAACAATATGTTAGATCATCTGGATCGGTAGGTGCAAATTATATAGAAGCTAATGAATCTTTTAGTAAGAAAGATTTTTGTTTTAGAATTAAAATTTGCAGAAAAGAAGCAAAAGAAAGCTGTTATTGGTTAAAAATAATGAGAGCTACCAATTTAGAATTTGAAACAGAAATAAATATATTAATACAAGAATCAGACGAACTTAAAAAAATATTTTCATCCATACTAGAAAAGTCATCCTAAATCAGCTAAATTTTATTTACTTTTTTTGAGTTTTAAGAATTTAAAAAATTAATATTTAGAATTTATTTGTTATTTGATTTTTGTTTTTTGGAATTTAAAAAAACTATTATGAAAAAATTTATCACACAATTCTCCAGACTTTTCGTCGGGATTTTATTCATCATTTCGGGATTGATAAAACTGAATGACCCCATTGGGTTTTCGTATAAACTGGACGAATATTTCAGTGAAGCCGTTTTTAATATGCCATTTTTTATACCTTTTACATTGGCTATTGCCCTGTTTTTGGTAATTCTCGAAGTGGTTTTGGGCGTAATGCTTCTCCTTGGTTACAAATCAAAACTAACGATTTGGAGTTTATTGCTTTTGGTAATAGTATTCACCTTTCTAACGTTTTATTCTGCCTATTTTGACGTTGTAAAAGACTGCGGTTGCTTTGGCGATGCCTTGCATTTGACACCTTGGCAATCTTTTTCGAAAGACATTATCTTGTTATTTTTCATATTGATTCTTTTTTACAATCAAAAATTAATCAAGCCCTTGTTTTCGGATAAAATTCAAAATATTTTGGTCTTTGCCAGCTTTGTCTTGTGTGCTTTTATGGGCTATTGGGTCATTAACCATTTGCCTTTGATAGATTTTAGACCTTATAAAGTAGGTACAAACATCAAAAAAGCGATGGAGATTCCAGACAATGCTCCAAAAAGTGTTGTTGAAATGGTATTTATCTATAAAGTAAACGGAGTTGACAAGGAATTTACCGAAAAAGATTTGATGTCACTTCCCGAAGGAGCTACATTTGTTGATCGAAAAGACAAAGTCATTGTGCAAGGTTACCTTCCTCCTATTCATGATTTCAAACTCGAATTAGAGGGTCAAGACAACACTCAATTGATATTGTCCAAAGAAAAAACGATGCTGATTTTGGCTTACGATTTGGAAAAATCAAATCCAAACGCTATGCAAAAACTGGACGATTTGTATAAAAAAGCAACTGCAAAGGGATTTTATGTCGCTCTTGTAACCGGCTCTTCGGCTGAAGTAATTGCTGATGTGAAAAAGAAATATGGAATTACCTTCGACATCCTTTTTTGTGATGCCACAGCAATAAAAACAATAGAAAGAGCAAATCCAAGTATTATGCTTTTACATTTTGGAACCGTCGCCCAAAAAGTACATTACAACGACATTGATGATTTGAACTTACAATTCACCTTATTTTTAGTAGAGTATGAATAGTAGAAAAGAAAGAAAGAGAAAAAAATTGTTGCTAATTTTAGTTAGTTGCTTTGTTTTTGCCCTAGGGTATTACATTCTTAATGAAGTCTCAACTTGGCACGAGGTGCCATTGGGAATTACTTTTCATGTTATTCTTGGATGTACTTTAATGGCTAGTTCAGGAATTTATATTATTTATACTATCAAAAAAGTATTTTTCACCAAGCGAATAAAAAGAACCAAACATATCTATTTAGACGATAATTTAAGGGACCCTAAATCAGATTAAAAAATTAAATTTTAAACTACATAAATATATTTCAATGAAAAAAATACTCTTAATATTAGTTACTTTTGCAATCGTTTCTTGTACTAATGCACAAAAAACAACATTTTCAAAAGAAGCATTAAAGGAAACATTATTGGCAACCGATGGAAGCCAAGTTGCTTTTAAAGACATTCTGAAAAAGTACAAAGGAAAAGCCTTGGTTGTCGAAGTTTGGGCATCTTGGTGTGGCGATTGTGTAAAAGCAATGCCAAAAGTAAAAGAATTACAAGCCAACAATCCTGACGTTGCCTACTTGTTTATCTCAATGGATAAAACAGCCGATAAATGGAAAATTGGAATCGAAAAACACGAAATAAAAGGCGACCATTTTATGGCAAATGACCAGATGAAAGGTGTTTTTGCAAAAGCTTTAGACGTAGACTGGATTCCAAGGTATATCATCATCGACAAAACTGGAAAAATTGTACTTTATCGAGCGATCGAAACCGACTTTGACAAGATAAACTCAACTTTAAAAGAGTTAGACAAATAGTTGGCAATTTCAATGGTAATAGCAATTAAAAATAAAATAATAAAAAAAAACAATAAATAATAAAACACAACTAAAATGAGAAAGAAGATTGTAGCAGGAAACTGGAAAATGCACAAAAATGCTGAACAAACTGAAGATTTATTAAACGAATTAATAGCAAAAATACCTGCTGAAACTGATGCACAAGTAATTGTGGCTCCTACATTTGTCAACTTGGCTTCGGCGGTGGATCATTTAGAATTCACATCAATTTCAGTGGCGGCACAAAATATGCATCAAGCCGAAAGTGGCGCTTATACTGGAGAGATATCAGTAGATATGCTAAAAAGCGTTGGTGTAAACACCGTAATCCTTGGGCATTCAGAACGCAGAGCGATTTTTCACGAAAGTGATGCCTTGATTGCCAACAAAGTTGATACGGCTTTAAAACACGATATGACTGTTATTTTTTGCTTTGGCGAAGAGTTAAAAGACCGTCAATCCAAGAATCATTTCAACATTGTTGAAAATCAATTGCGAGATGGTTTGTTTCACATTGAAGCAAAGAATTGGGAAAAAATTGTTTTGGCTTATGAGCCAGTTTGGGCCATTGGTACAGGCGAAACTGCCAGTCCAGAACAAGCTCAAGATATGCACGAATTTATTAGAGAAACTGTTCGCAAAGCCTTTGGTAGCGATATTGCCGAAGATGTTTCTATCCTTTATGGTGGAAGCGTGAAACCGGACAATGCCAAAGAAATTTTCTCTAAACCAGATGTAGACGGCGGTCTTATTGGTGGAGCTGCATTAAATGCAAATGATTTTGTGGCGATTGTAAACGCCATTTAAGAGTTTTTTATCTTAATTTGAAGCAATCGGATTTAAAATTCAGCTTTAAAAAGTTACATTAAATCCTCAATTACTAAAAATAGTAATTGAGGATTTTTTTTATTTATTGTACATCAAAAAGTAAGTAAAACCAATTTAAAAATGGTACTTTAGAGTTATGAAAGAGAATACTAATTTTTCTAATGCTACAAAAAACATTTCGCTTGTTAACAGCGGCAAGGAATATTTTTCTCGTTTAGAGCAACTTATTTTAGAATCCAAATCTGAAATTCATATTCAAACTTATCTTTTTGAATACGATAGCATTGGACAAAAAATAATAAAAGCTTTGAAAAATGCTGCTTCTCGCAATGTCAAAATATACATTTTAATTGATGGTTTTGGCTCGTTTTATTTCCCTTCTAAGATAATGGCTCAACTGAATCAAATAGGCATAAACATCCGGTTTTTTTCTCCATTATTCTCAATGAATTCCCTATATCTTGGAAGAAGATTACACCACAAAATTGTTGTCATTGACTCGAAAATTGTATTAATTGGAGGAATCAACATTGCCGACAAATATCACGGTACCACAACTAATACTCCTTGGCTCGATTATGCCGTTCAATTAAATAACGAGGTAATCGCAATTGCTGCTTCTAAAATTTGCTTGAATATTTATTTAAGAAAAAGACAGATACATAGGAACAAAATAGCATCATTTTTAAACACAAATGAAATAGAAATAGTTTCGCTTCTTCAAAATGATTGGTTAAAAAGAAAAACTGAAATCAGTGATGGGTATGTAAATTCTATTCGGAATGCCAAGAAAGAAATTATCATCGTGGGAAGTTATTTTCTTCCCGGTAGAAGATTGATTAGAGCCCTGAAAAAAGCATCAAAAAATGGCGTAAAAATCAAATTAATTTTATCTGGAATTTCAGATCTTCCAATGGCAAGACGTGCCAGTTGTCATTTTTATTCCAAACTTCTAAATAATAACATTGAACTTTATGAATGGGAAAAATCTATTTTACACGGTAAAGCAGCTGTAATTGACGGTAATTGGACTACCATTGGATCATTTAATTTGAATAATTTAAGCTCTTACGGAAGTCTAGAAATGAATCTGGGAATAAATTCCTCCACATTTTCAAATGAATTTCTCTTGAACCTCAACCAAATAATGTCAAAATGTAAAAAAATAACTCCTGAATCATTGAGATTAATTGATAGTTTACCAACAAAATTCATCAACTGGGTATCCTATTTGATTACAAGAGCGATAGAAATAATTATCACTTATTTTCCTTACAAACGTTTCAGAAAATTTTATTAGGAATTTAAAAATCAGTAATTAGAATTATTTAATGTTATATTTTTTCCCGTCAAATATTTATTGTCAGCGTAATTCGTAATTTTTAATTTGTAATTGCGACTTAGTTCCTATAAACAATTCTAGAACCAAAAAAATTAGCTAAATTTGATAGTATTTTTCTGCTGAAGCACTTCAACATCAATTTTTAAATCACCACAAAATGGCATTTATTGACTATTACAAGATACTAGAAGTGAGCAAAACCGCAACGGAAGCAGAAATAAAAAAAGCGTATCGGAAACTTGCCAGAAAATATCATCCCGACTTAAATCCCAGTGACAAAGAAGCCGAAAGAAAATTTAAGGAAATCAATGAAGCTAATGAAGTATTAAGCCACACTGAAAATCGTAAAAAATACGATCAATATGGCGAAAACTGGCAGCATTCTGAGGAATTTGAAAAATCGCAACAGCAAAGGCAATCACGAGGTGGTGGAGGTCAACAAGGCGGTTTTGGTGGATTTGAAGGATTCTCTGGCGGTGGCGATTACTCTGATTTTTTTGAATCTATGTTTGGAGGTCGTTCCGCAGGAGGAAGAGGCCGAACTGCAGCAACTAAAGGTGGTGATTACAATGCCCAATTGCATCTTGACCAAAAAGACGTTTACACGACACACAAACGAACCTTGACTATTAACGGCAAAAACATTCGGCTTACCATTCCGGCAGGAGTCGAAAATGGCCAGATAATAAAAATCAGCGGAATGGGTGGCGAGGGCTCAAATGGAGGTTCAAAAGGCGATTTGTACATTACTTTCACTATAGAAAATCACACCAAATTCAAATTAGATAAACACAATCTCTATTCCGCAGTGGATTTGGATTTATATAGCGCTGTCTTGGGCGGAGAAATTACCGTAGACACCTTTGACGGAAAAGTAAAACTAAAAGTACTTTCAGGAACCCAAAACGGCACTAAAGTAAAACTAAAAGGCAAAGGTTTTCCCGTTTACAAAAAAGAAGGTGTATTTGGCGATTTATACATTACTTATCAAATTGTGATTCCAACCCAACTCACTGAAAAAGAAAAAGAATTATTCGAGGAACTGGCCAAGTTGAGTACCCAATAACTTCTTTAAACTGACCGCTTCCAGTATTTAATATTAACAATAAACATACAAAAAATTCTAAAATCAGTAGATTATTCGTATATTTGAGGGTGCATTTTTTTATGAAAAATCCACCCCAATAATGAAAACTATTTTCAAAATAATCGAATCCTTCAAGTCATTCTTGCTTGAAATTGGTGAACTATCTAATTTAGCTGGACGCTTTTTTAAGGAAGTATTCAAGCGCCCTTTCGAATTCAAAGAATTTATCAGGCAATGTTATAATATGGGAAACCGTTCCCTCCTATTGGTAGCCGTTACAGGATTTATCATCGGATTAGTTTTTACCTTACAATCTAGACCTACATTGCAAGAATTTGGAGCTGTTTCTTGGATGCCTTCTATGGTGAGTATTTCGATTATTCGAGAAATTGGCCCCATCATTACTGCCTTGATTTGTGCAGGACGAATTGGTTCTGGAATTGGAGCCGAATTAGGATCTATGCGAGTGACAGAACAAATCGATGCGATGGAAGTTTCGGGTACAAATCCCTTTAAATATTTAGTGGTCACCCGAATTTTAGCCACTACTTTTATGCTCCCAATTTTGGTGTTCTTCGGCGATATTATTGCACTTTATGGTTCTTATCTTGTAGAAAACACTAAAGGCAATGTCTCGTTTTTATTGTATTTCAACCAAGTTGCCGAAGCATTGGAATTTGGTGATTTAATCCCCGCTACAATCAAATCTTTTTTCTTTGGTTTCGTTATCGGATTGGTAGGTTGTTTCAAAGGGTATAATTGTAAAAAAGGAACTGCTGGAGTTGGTCTTGCTGCCAATTCTGCTGTAGTTTTCACTTCAATGCTGCTTTTTATAGTCGATTTTATTGCCGTTTTTGTAACTAATATTTTTTATGATTTATAATTATGGAACCCTTTTCAAACAACAACAAAGCAATCATAGAAATTCAGGACTTGAAAAAAAGTTATGGTGACAATCACGTTCTGAATGGTTTTAATATGCGTTTGGTTGAAGGTGAGAATTTGGTCATTATGGGAAAATCGGGTTCTGGAAAATCAGTAATGATAAAATGTTTGATTGGACTTGAAGAACCTGACAGCGGCTCCATTATAGTAATGGGAAAAGACATTAGCACTCTGGAACACGAGGAACTGGACGAACTCCGAACCGAAGTTGGATTTCTTTTTCAAGGAAGTGCGCTCTATGATTCGATGACGGTCAGGGAAAATCTGGAATTTCCTTTAAGACGCCACACCAAGAAGTTTGGAATCATAAAAGACACCACGCCATTAGTAATGGAAGCACTCGAGAATGTAGGTTTAGCACACAGCATAAACTTGATGCCGGAAGAACTTTCGGGAGGAATGAAACGACGGATTGCTCTTGCTAGAACGTTGATTCTATTACCCAAAATTATTCTTTACGATGAACCCACAACTGGTCTAGATCCCATAACGGCAAAGGAAATTTTGTTGCTGATGCAAACTATCCAAAAAAAATACAACACCTCGTCCATCATTATTACCCACGACGTAGATTGTGCGAGAGCCATTTCAAATCGAATGATTTTGCTGGTGGACGGCATCAATTATGCAGAAGGCACTTTTGAAGAATTAATTGCCTCAAAAGACCCAAAAATACAAGCATTCTTTAAATAAATAAAAAAAATGGAAAAATTTACATCACAAAAGATACGCCTTGGTTTGTTTGTAATCATAGGATTATTGGTTTTTATACTTGCCGTATATTTCATTGGCGACAAGCAAAAAATATTTGGCAAAACAAATCACTTGGAAGCCGTTTTCAACAACGTAAATGGATTGCAATTGGGCAATAGTGTTCGCTATTCAGGAATAAGCGTGGGAACAGTTCGGGGAATTGAAATGATAAACGACACCACCATTCGCATCGATATGATCATAGATAAAGCTATTTTTTCCTATATAAAAAAAGATGCAGTAGCCACAATCAGTTCCGATGGATTGGTTGGAAATATGATTATAAACATTCTTCCCGGAAAAGGCGATGAACCATCGGTTCAAGCAGGCGATGAGATTCAAACCAACAATCGGATTCGAACAGAAGACATGTTAAATACACTCAGTGTAACCAATGAAAATGCAGCCAAACTCACAGTCAATTTACTCAAAATCACCAAAGAAATCATTGAAGGAAAAGGAACTTTGGGATCGCTGATCAATGACACCATTCTATCTGGCGATTTGAAAGAAACAATGCGCTACGTAAAATTAACAACAAAAGGAGCTTCAGAAACGGTGGCAAAAATAGATAAACTTGTGGCTTCTTTGGACAATAAGAACAATGTGGTTGGGGTCATAAAAGATTCGGCTGTAGCTAATAAAATAAAAAAAATGGTAACCAATTTAGAACAATCAACCACTGAAATCAATACGGTGATTGAGAATCTTAACGCAACAGTTCTAAGCATCAAAGACGGAAAAGGCAGCATAAACTATCTTGCTAATGACACAGAATTAGTTCAAAAAATTGACTCCACAATGACAAATATCAATGAAGCCAGTTCCAAATTGAACGAAAATATGGAAGCCTTGAAACACAATTTCTTATTTAGAGGCTATTTTAAAAAACAAGAAAAAGCAAAAGAAAAAGCTGCCAAAGCGGAAGAAAATAAAAAATAAAAATCTTGAAATCAATATTGGGCTTTACATCAATAAATATCCCAAGCTTACCCAAAATTTCAAGTTTTTATCGTGACGTAGAAATTTGTATCCTCTATTTTATGGTTCAAACAGCATCATTCATTAAAATTAAAAGACATCAAATTATGATTACAGTAGAAAAATATGGTATTATTCTAAGTCCCACAGATAATGAGTTCGAAAATAATGGCGTGCTAAATCCCGGTATTTATCAAGATGGAAATACGGTGCATATTTTATACAGGGCGGTACAAGAAGGTAATTTATCAACCATTGGTTATGCAAAAACCGAAGGGCCTTTAAAAATAGTGGAAAGACTAGATTATCCCATAATTACTCGTGATTTTGATTACGAAAAACAAGGCGTGGAAGATGCCAGAATTGTCAAAATTGAAGACACCTATTATCTAACGTATACCGCTTATGACGGAATTAATGCAATGGGAGCACTCGCTACTTCAAAAGATTTAGTACATTTTGAAAAACATGGTATCATTACTCCAAAAATAAATTATCAAGAGTATGAGTGTCTTGTGACTTGTTGTGGAAACAAACTCAATCCAAAATACCACCAATATTATAAACTTTTTGCTCAAATAGGAGTAGTGGCTGATGAATTCAGGTTTCTTAGAGATAAAGATTTAGTGTTTTTTCCAAAAAAAATTAACGGGAAATTCGCAATGTTACATCGAATCTGGCCAGGTATCCAAATTGCCTATTTTGAAGACTGGAAAGATTTAACTAAATCCTATTGGGAAGATTACCTAAAAAACCTGACCAATTATATTGTGATTGATCCCAATGATGTTTTTGAAGTAAATTATATTGGAGCTGGCGGACCACCTATTGAAACTGAATTTGGTTGGCTAATGATATATCACGGTGTGCAAGAAACAACAACAGGATATATCTACCATGCTAAAGCCGCATTATTGCAATTAGACAAGCCTGAAAACGAAATTGCAAGGCTGGATTTACCGCTTTTTTCCCCTACTAAGCGTTGGGAAATAGAGGGCGAAGTCAGTGATGTCGTATTTCCAACAGGTCACGCCTTGTTTGGAGACGACCTCTATATCTATTACGGTGCAGCCGATAAACATGTGGCTGTTGCAAAAATGAACATCAATGAATTGCTACATAAATTAAAAATCCAACCCTAAAAAACAATTAACTTAAATGTTAATTATGTATCTATTTTCACGTTAACAGTGTGAGGTGGCGACTTTTTCGAATGATGTACATAATTCTTTAAAAAGGTGTTTAGAAACACTCTTCCCATTAAAGTTTGTGCTTTGCAAAATATCAAGCTACGTTTCAATTATAGACATAAAATGAAAGATACCATTTTATCTTCGTCACTAGAGGATTACCGTGATGTGGCATAGAAAATATAGGAAAGAAACGAGATTGGATTAGTTTACATTCAATATGAATTTAGCCTGCACGGTGCTTGGAACAAAAAATACTTTTGAAATATAACTAAATTTGTTCTCTTTATATACTTTTCAAGCCTTCAATCAACAAATCGATGTCTTCCTTGGTATTAAAATGGCTAAAAGAAATGCGCAAACTTGGTTTTTTTAAATCTTCGTTCGAAAGTATTTCTGCTAGAACGTGTGAGGGCTTGATGCTTCCTGATTGGCAAGCGCTACCGCGAGAAACAGCAATTCCTTTCATATCCAGATGAAACAAAATCATCGCTGTTTTATCGTCAGGAAAAGGCAAAAGCACGTTTAAAATCGTATAAAAACCATCCGGACTTCCGTTGATTTTAGAGGCTGGGAATACAACTTCGAGTTTCGAAATTAAATACGATTTCAATTCGGAAATAGAGTTTCTTTCGGTTTCCAAATTAGCATACGAAAGTTCCAATGCTTTTGCCATTCCGGCAATTTGATGAAGAGCTTCTGTTCCGGGACGCAATCCTTTTTCTTGTTCGCCACCATAAAATAAGGGTTGCAATCCTGAATTTTTCTTGACATAAGCAAATCCAACTCCTTTTGGCCCGTGGAATTTATGTGCACTAGCCGCCATAAAATCTATTGGCAAATGCTGTAAATCAATTTCAGCTTTCCCCACAGATTGCACCATATCCGAATGAAACAAAGCATTGTGTTGCTCACAAATTCGTCCTACTTTATCCAAATCTAAGAGTGTTCCAATTTCGTTGTTCACGTGCATCAAACTCACCAAAGTTTTTGTTTCTTGCGAAAGCAAATCCACTAAATCCGTGATGTCAATTTCGCCATTTGGCTTGACCGCCACATAATCCACTTGAATTCCAAATTCATTTTGCAAGGCTTGAACTGTGTGTAAAACCGCGTGATGCTCGATTTTGCTAGTGATGATTCGCTTCACTTTCAAATCCTTGACGGCAGAGCGAAGTATCCAATTATTAGCTTCGGTTCCGCAGGAAGTAAAGATGATTTCTTGGGCTGTAGCATTCAAACATTTGGCGACAGCCTTTCTGGAAAGTTCCAAAATACTTTTGGCATTTCGACCAAAACTGTGCGTTGACGACGGATTCCCATAATCTTCGGACAATACTTTTGTCATTTCTTGAACGACTTCAGGACGGAGTGCCGTGGTGGAGGCGTTATCGAGATATACTTTTTTCATTTTATAAATTTAAACTTTATTGGCAACATTCTGTGGTGATAGTCTCATTTTCTGTTTTCTTGGGAAGATTAACTTGGCATTGAAAACAACAATTGAAACCAAAATAATGAAATAAGAACACAACTGCAACACACTTACTTGCTCGTTGTAATAAAATATGGCCAGCAAAAAATTAATTATCGGGTTGATGTAAATCATGATGCCTACCGTGGAAGAATTAATTCCCTTTAAAGCATAGAGATTCAAAAACAATGGAATAATGGTAAAGAAGACCACGATAATCAGCAAACAGCCATAAAACAGAGGTTCGGTTGGGATTTCTGCGCTGTATTTTGGATAAAAAGGAAGCAAGATTATTGCCGTAAACAGCAATTGAATCGTCAATACTAGGAATTTGTCCAATTCGCTATTTTTTCTTTGGCTAACCAAATACAAAGCATAAGTTGCCGCAACCACCAAGCTAAAAAATATGTCCTGAAAATGATTCAAAGACAATAAAAAACAGCCCAAAATACTTAACATCACGGCAACCCACTGCCCTTTTGACAAAGTTTCCTTGAGCGCATAAAAGGCTATGACGGTAGTTAGAATTGGACAAATCAGATAAGCCAATGAAGCCGCTTTTACGCTAACGTAATTCATCACGAAAATAAAAACAAACCAGTTTGATGCCAAGAAAACAGCTCCGCCAAGCGTCAAGATTACGGTGCTTTGCCGATGTTTTAAAGACATTTTATTAAAATGCATCCAGTTTTTTCGAATGACATTTCTACGGAAAACAAGGTTTATCAAAACCATAACCACCACACTAAAAAACACGCGGTAAAACATAATATCCAAAGAAGAATAATTGTGTAATGGTTTTAAGGCCAAACTGAAAAATCCCCAGATAAAAAAGGCGAAGAATGCAGCTAAATAATATTGGGTCAGTTTCATTTCTAGTATTAAATCGGGGCAAAGATAATGATTTCAGTTCGTTTGGGATTTTACTTCTTGATTTTAGACCCATTTTTATTCCAAATTAAATTCCAAAATTCGTGTTAAATAATATGTTTTTGAAGCAGAATGCTTTTGGAACAAATTAAAAAATCTACTTTTGTTGTAAATAGTATAAAAATGAAACGATTTCTGGGTTTATTAATTTGTGCAGTTGCTTTAAACAGTTGTGATGACGGTAATTTAATATTGGAAAACATAAATTTTGAAGATGTAGCCACACAAAGTTGCAGCACCAACGAGATCATCTATAAACTCAAGGATAAAGAAGCTTTGTTGCTCGAAATCCCTAAAAGTATATTTGTAAACGAACCCACTGTTCCAGGATTTCCTACCTTAATAGACATTGACAACGCAACCAATCAAGTAGTTTATCGGTTTTATAACGGAACTATTACCACTGCAAATATTTGCAATACTATTCCGCCTGCATTGCCTAATGTCACCGATCAATGGACAGCCGCTTCTGGAAAAATACAGATAATTACCACCACGATAAAAACAATAGATGCAACCAACAACAGCACCAGAATTTCGGGATACAATCACAATCTAGTTTTTAAAAACATCACTTTTGACAAAACTAATGGAATTCAAGTGTACGAAACGTTTCCTTTTGGAGACTATATCACACCACCAAAAAATGCCCTGCCTTTTGGTTTTGAAAAAGTGGTCAAACAATGTTCTACTTCAAAACAACTTTACAATCGCACCAGTAGCGAAGCATTAACCCTTGACAATATTGACCCAGCCTTGATTGTAAATACGGAAACGCCTTTAAACACGCCAAGAATTGCCGTGATTGGTGCTCTAAAAAATAAACTTAGCTATCGTTTGTATTCAGGTGGAGTGATTACTGACGACTATTTTTGTAATACAACTGTACCTGTGCTTCCTTCGATAAGCGAAGAATGGAATGCCTTGAACGGCGGAATTATTGAAGTGACCACAATCAAAAACGGAACTACCGCTTACAAACACACTATCGTCCTCAAAAACGTGGTTTTAAAGAAAGGCAACAGCGATTTCAAACTTGGCGACAGCTATGCTTATGGCGATTTGATTACCAATTAATTCTATCTTGTTTACTGCAAAACATATCTTTTTATATTTGTTTTACCCTCTAAAAAAACAACCGCTAATTTGCAAATTAGCGGTTGTTTTTTTTTATTATTAAACGTGAGTTTTCAACTTAAAAAATAAATTATTTACTGTTTTGTTTGATAAAAACTTCGGTGGCACCCAATCCATATTTTTGATAATTGGCGTCTTGAAAAGCAATGTTATCATACCGACCCAACAAAAAATCCAACTCTGATTTAAGAATTCCTTCGCCAACGCCGTGTATAAAAACAATCTTCGGAATGCGGTTTCTTATGGCAAATTCGATATGCCGTTTTGCAGTTTCCGACTGTAAGGTAAGGATGTCGTAGTTAGACATTCCTCGTTTGTTGGGAACCAATTTTTCAATATGTAAATCAAATTCTGGTGCCGAAATTTCGTGCTTTTCTTTGCGTTCCTTGACAAAACTTCGGGGTTTCGGCATCTCTTTCTCCTTGGCAACATCACCTACATTTATTCTTCTGATGGAATCCATTAAGTTACTGGAATCGTTTATTTTAAGTAATTCATTGACAAAAAATGTCATCATAAAACCATCTTCGGTTTCAATGGTAACCTCCTTGTCTTTCACTGCAACTACCACTCCATTTATGGCTTCATCCAGAACCGAAACTTTGTCTCCTTTATTGAACATTATTATTTTCTTTATCTTGGTTATTATTTGGAATCTTGCTATCCGATTCCAAAAGTACTGAACTTTAAATCAACATCATTTATTATTGAAAAGGTTTCTTGATTATTTAAAAATAAAACCTAATCTGCCAATTGCAAATATATCAAAGTAACAGCTGCAGCCGTCATAATGAGTAAGGCTGCAAATCCTAAAATATTAGAAGTTCTGCTATTTGTAAATTTCCCCATTACTTTTTTATTGTTGGAAATATGAAGAATGATAGCGATTAAAACTGGAGCCGTTAATCCATAAATAACTGCTGTATAAATCAAGGCTTTTATGGGCGAAATGCCAATATAAATCAATGACAAACCCAATAGTAACGAAAGACCAATAACCATATAAAATGCTTTTGCTTCGTGGAATTTTTTATCCAATCCCTGCTGCCATCCAAAGGTTTCGGTGATAATATAAGAAAGCGAACCACTCAAAACCGGAATTGCTAACAGTCCAGTGCCAATAACTCCTATGGCAAAGAGAAGATACGCCAGGTTTCCTGCCAAAGGTTGTAAGGCTTGAGCTGCTTGTTCCACAGTGTCAATCTGGCGAATGCCGCCATTAAAAAGCACGGTGCCTGTAGTCAGAATAATAAAAAACATCACAAGACCTGAAAAAGACATTCCAAAATCAACATCTTCATTTATTTCGTGAATGATTTTTTTATTTACAATCAAGTGCTTTTTTTTATGCTCCATTTCTTCCACTTCCATCGATGCTTGCCAAAAAAACAAATACGGCGAAATGGTAGTTCCCAAAATGCCGACAAGAATGCCCATAAAATCTTTGTTGAATTTTATTGTGGGTACGACAGCTGATTTAAGAATTTGCAACCAATCTTGATGGTACAAAAAAGGAACAATTAGATATACCAAAAGTACGATGCAGAGATATTTTAGCACGGCAGCAATTTTTTGATACGGCAAATAAATGATTAATCCCAAAAGTAAAATTGTAAATAATATGCTAAAATAAGTGGCGTCTATGGATGGAAACAACATATTTCCCACTGCTCCCATTCCGGCAATATCGGCACCAATATTCATAATAATGGCAGGAAAACTGAACAAAAGCATTAGATACAAAACAGGTTTTGGATAATTCTCTTTAATCGCGCCGGCCAAACCGTGGGAAGTAACCAATCCAATTCTGGCACACATTTGCTGAATCGCCGCCATAAGCGGAAAGGCAATTAGCGAAGTCCAAAGCGTTGAGAGTCCATAAGCAGCGCCAGCCTGAGAATAAGTTGCAATTCCGGAAGGATCATCATCACTGGCTCCGGTCACAAGTCCGGGACCAAGTAGTTTCCAGAAACGGATCATTTTGTTTTTGAGCTTTACTCTGGTGTACATTTTTACTTTTTATGTATTTTCAAAAAAGTTAAAATTAAAAATAACGAGTTCTTTTTAGTAGAATCATTTCAATGCTAATTTACGATTTTAAAAAGCATTATTTACATAATTGACACACAACTAGTCTTTTGCTTTTTCTTTACAAAAACACCTCTCGAATTTATTTTGCTAAATAGTGTTTCTATTTCTAAAAACAGCTTACTTTTACTGTT
>Ga0105050_10004585_pt1 | contig 18314 bp, 17 predicted proteins | sample FRY01_FD_78088 | JGI IMG/M metagenome (GOLD analysis project Ga0105050, IMG submission 78088) | Freshwater microbial communities from Lake Fryxell liftoff mats and glacier meltwater in Antarctica - FRY-01 | ecosystem: Environmental > Aquatic > Freshwater > Ice > Glacier meltwater ... | reverse complement strand
TCGCTGCCATCTTCGTCTGCTTGTTCCTGCTCGCTGCCATCTTCGTCTGCTTGTTCCTGCTCGCTGCCATCTTCGTCTGCTTGTTCCTGCTCGCTGCCATCTTCGTCTGCTTGTTCCTGCTCGCTGCCGTCTTCGTCTGCTTGTTCCTGCTCGCCGCCGTCTTCATCTACTTGTTCCTGCTCGCCGCCGTCTTCGTCTACTTGTTCGGCCACGTCCGATTTGTCCAGGGTGTCAGGAGAACCTGGCGTGGTAACGGTGCTAGTGTGGTTCCCTGTGCCATCAGATTCAGGGAAGCTCGCGGCGATCTTGGTCTTGGTTCCCGTCATTCTATTTTTCAAGTGTTTGGCCTTTGACAATAGACCAGATCCCACGGCGGACGCGCCCGCCAAAAATCGGTCGCCCATGCCGTTGGTGTCTTCAAGAATTCCATCATCCTCCTCTGAGGAGTGAGATTCTGCATCTGACGCAGATCCCGTGTCATCTTGCGAGACGTCTTGTGTGCCGTCGGAATACAGGTGGTCGTCCACGGTTTCCTTGTCCACCACGTCCTGCTGCACGAGAGACCCGGACCCGGGTTTCTTGTAAGTGTTGCAACCCGCGCATCGGATGCGTTTGCCGGGAATTTTCCCCACATTTGAACTTGACATTGCTTGTGCACTGTGCGTATGTGTGTCGCAAGCGCGTGCATGCTTGTTTATATAGTTTTACCAGACACCCACAAAAGCACTGGAGTCACCCGTGCAACATTATATATATAAGGCCACAATCCGGGGTCTTGCATAGCAGCACGCGTAGAAAATACAGGCATGTCGGGAAATGCGGCAAATACAAGGGTTGTACCTGACGCTCTCTCGGATACAGCGCTGGAAATGCGCATCTTTCGAGCCTTGCGCGCCGCGTTGCGAGCCAAGGATCTGCACAATTATGCAGCAGCCAAGACGTTGGCGAAAGCGGCTCGTTCCGACTGTCGTTTCATGAACGATCGCTATCTAACACTGAACAACTACGGTGACAACGCATCCTACCCTAGATTTGACACTGTCGAACAGACATGGCAACACAAAATATTCTGTGTTTACGTCCAGTGTGCTGATGCCCTCTTAGATGCAATTGGAGCACGCCATCTTGCACACCTTGCAGAGCTCCGGGCAGGAAGTGTGGGAATCACCAGAATTGCCCAAGCACGAAGCCCTGTCTGTGCGAGAGGGAATGTCGTGGACCTAGACGTCCTGTCGATGAACGTGTGGGAGGCAATTACACAATACGAATGGTATCATTTGCACGCCAACTTGTTTGACAACGATATAATGTACATCGCCGAAAATCAAACAAGAATTCTGATTGCCAACAATGCAAACATAGACGACCTGACACATGAAGACATTATGAATATGCAAAATCAGAACGTCTTGGTGCAGGTGTGCATCAATGACCAGCGTGTCAAAATCGGTTTGCTGCGTGAGTTCCGTATGGCAAATATTGCACCCGCACAGATCCGTGTATACGAGCTAGCATTATGCGAACCGCTCGCGTTGTTATCCAACGACTACACCCAGGAACAGCTGGCACATTTTGCAAGTTTCTCCACTGTCCGGGCCGCCTGCGCCGGTGTACACAACAGGAGCAATAGAGCAATCATGGGAACATTGAATGTTATACAGGATAATCGCGCACTTAGGTATCTTGTTACGGCGAGGCATGCCCTCGACCGTCGGGACTTTGTAGAGTGTTCCAGAAACGCGAGCCTGACAGTGGAGCCGTTGCACTGTTTGGCACTTCACACATCACTCGGCACTGCGAAGCAGGCACATACTCTGATGCTCTTGGCAAAATTGATGTTGTGCATGAACGAAGAACTCAGGCTGGCGCATGTACAGGAAGTACAAGCAGCCATCGCAGCCAAGGCCTGCGACCCACAGAGGGTGGGTTTTTACACCAGCAATGCCACTCCACACTTGGATCGCCATGATGTCATGTTGCAATTGGTGAATTCGATACTGCTGGGTATATATGACACAAAAATGAACGATTACGTGCCGACTTTTCCTGACGCCCCAAATGCGCAGCCGTCTGCAGTGTACATTGAAAACCTCGAGAGAGAGTGGGGGCCATTGCCCACAACTGTGCGCGAACGAGTCAGATACTACAACATGGAGTCGACGGCACGTCGTGATATGCTATCGAACGGGGCATATGCGCTGCGCTTCAAACTTCGCGCGAGCATGCAAAACGACAGCATATACCATGCTACCGTCGGGGTGCAAACTGCAGTGCTTGAGTAAAACAGCAGCAGCGCATGTTGCCTGCTCTGGGGAACTTGTTGTGTGTGCGCACAAGACACTGTGAATCAAAATGTGGGGAAACAGGAGGTCGAAGAGTGTTGTGTGGCAGCTGATGATTGCGCGAGCACCCCGCACACGACACCAAGGCATTGTGGGTGCAGTATATATACAAGCAGGGTGGAAGCACCGTCACAACGCGCGGTGCCTTCGTTGCATTTCCTGCTGGTATGGATCGCGTCTTGCAATGCAGGTCGCAAATCAAAACTCGCCAGCTTGCGACAACGCGAGTTTCTGTGACCGCGTCGGTGTGCTTGTCGGCGCAAACACCGTTGCGCACGACACAATACTGCCACCGGGCAGAGAGGGGCGCGCCGGAGAAAAAAGCAAAGGAAAAATTCATCGACATTATGTATTACGTGCCGAGCCCCGACGACGTGCTTATCAATCGTTTGGTGGCGTCGGCCACCGCAAAGACTGAAATTGTGGATACTGGGGAGGAAAAGGCGGTCAGGTTTTCCCACGTGGAAGTGTCGTTCCCGTGTGACGAGCACGACAACTTTTTTGAAAACAACAAGACAATGGGGTTTTCCATTGTTCAGAACGGCTCGGTGCACTTCCGGCTCAAGTCGTGGCGGGACGAATACGTGGCTATACGCATCTATATTGACGCTATCATCTACGACAAGCTCTACAAGACGTGTGCGCTACTTGCCCTGCAAAATATAAAATTCGACAGGTTCGCCATGTACGCCGCCGTGTTGCTACCCGTCGATGTACTGCGACGTCGCACCCGGATGCAGCACGGCACTTACTGCTCAAAAATCATCACGGAGGTTCTGCAGGAGTGCGAAATCGGCGGGCCTTTGCTGGCGACCGCCGTGGCATGCCAGTCGACACCGAATATGCTCTACATGTTTCTTGGTGGGCACAAGAGCGCTCCGGTGGCCCGACATCCACCCGGGGACCGCGTCTCCGATGCCTAGCGCCTGCAGAATAACCCGAAATAGAACAAATAAAGCCCATAAAAGCGCACGCGGGCCCCGTGTATCCCAGGATTCATTTTTCTGAGCATGGATCTGGAAGCATGCTCCTGTCTGTTTGACATGCGCGACATTGAAAAATCTACGCAAAACTGCACGGCCATGTGCCCCTGTGTGTTCAATGGGCACAATGCCGTCGCAGTGTTTACTGGATTGGCACTGCACGTGCATTACAGCAGCAAGGACACACCAGACACACCTGTCGTATCGCACATTGCCGGTATGAGCGAGGCCGACGGATCTCAAGACGGCCCAGGGTGGCTGGCACGATTTCGTGGTGTCACCGACATGACTTATGTACCAGCGACGGACAAATTGATTGTTTGTGACAGTATTGGTCGTACCGTGCGCAGTGTGCAGTTGAAATCTCCCTTTACAGTGAGCACACTGTGTGGTCACACCACGATGTCGGGTGATTACGTGGATGGAACCATGCGACTGTCTCTATTTGACACGCCGTACAACGTGTGCGTTGCGCCCAACGGTGTGGAGATGTACGTCACCGACTACGGCAATCATGCGGTGCGAAAGATTGACATACTCAACGAAAGAGTGACTACGATCTTTGGCAGTGGAGCTCCCACAAGCTACGCTGGTGCGCCGGTCGACATGTGCAAGTGCATGCTAATGTACCCTATGGGGCTCAAAATGGCCCCCAGCGGAGAGCACCTGTATGTTGTCAATTTTGGCTGCAACTCAATCTGTGAGGTGCAAGTTCACCCCAGAAATGGCAAGGGAGGACGCTTGGTACGTGGCTTTGCCCTGCACACCGCCAAACACGCGCTTCCGACTGTCATCGACGTGACACCTTGTGGTCACGTCATAGTGTGGCGTCAAAATTGCATGCTGCAAGTCGACGATGTGCCTGCGCACGACTTGTTCTTGGACCGTGCGTCCAGTATGGCCTTGTACGACCCCAGGGATGGCCAGATTTTGTTCAAAATGGAGACGCCCTACACGCCTGGCGCTTTCTTCATGCGCTTTGCGTCCAAGCAGAACGCAATCAACGGCACCGTGATACACGCACTCAAACGAAATCGCGCTGGTATTTCGAAACAGCTGTTGAAGACCTCACTGACGGTCAACGCACAAGTGAAGAAGTTGCTGCTGCGCGACTTGCAGAAAAAAGACACCAAGCAGCCGCAGGAGGGCGGCAAGGTGTCTGCTTTTGCGCTCATTCCGCTGTCGATTGTGCAGTGTATCATCGACTTGGTCAACAACCCTTTCTGTGTTGCGGTGCACGAATGAAAACAAGCAGACAGAAAGAGAGAGAGAGGTAGTGTGAGAGGCTATGCCTAGGTTTTGTGAAAGCAGTGAGTGCTTATTATATTGAAAACAATAAAACATAATAATTCCAAGCGTATGTACTCGCACACTTGAACTGTATGTGTGCAGGCCAGCCCCCACGACATTCCACCGTCTCGATCCGAATATCCCGAAATAGAACAAATAAAGCTCATAAAAGCGCAAAGGGCCTGGTATATCGAGGGATTCTGCTTTGCTAGCTTGAACATGCAAGCATGTTCTTGCCTCTATGATATGCGCGACTGTGAACAATTAACCGAAAACTGTACCGCCATGTGTCCTTGCATGTTCAAGGGACATGATGCCGTCGCAGTGTTTACTGGAAATGCACTGACCGTGCATTACAGCAGCAAGGAGGCACCAGAGACACGCCTCGTTTCGCACATTGCCGGCATGTACAGGGGCGACGGGTCGCAAGACGGCCCAGGGTCCGTGGCGCGATTTCGCGGCGTCCATGACATGTAGACGCGTGATTATCTATATGGCAAACGTGTCGTTGTTAGAAATAAGTGCCTGCTATTTGATCAAGTCATATTCGGCGGCTGTCAATCTGTGTTGCGCGTAAAGATTGAAAATCAATGTAGTACGTTCGATCGTCCTCCATGGATCAATACAACAAAGAATGTCATACTCCATTGGCGACACTTTGGCCGATGACAACAACATGTCAAAAAAGGGACGCCGAGTGTGGATTCTCGCCGTGTTGAATGCCACTTGCTCTTGATAATTAGCAGCGGTGTTGTGAATGTGGCGTGGCGGTGTGTATGGAACTCGAATGTTTGGCGGTGACAGCCCCAGATCAATTTCGTGACGATGGATTACATGAGAACTCGGAACCATTTCTTCACCGTGCTGGCGAAGATCTGTCTAAATCGTTGATAGATCCATCCTTCCACGTGCCGCTACATCAGACCAATTTATTTCTGGGCCGCGGTCATATCGAGAATTCGGATGATCCCAACGACGATGCATTGCTATCCAGAATGATATTGAACGTCCAAATACCGCATATATATATGTTCGTCGTATGAAAGGATGATTTTGATTGTCCTCGATATGTCATTACCGATTCGGATGTGTACGAAGGATAGTTTCCGAATCTATTATTCACATCTGAGCTGAGTTACCACAGATGTTTGCTAATGTGTGGCCATTGACATGATGGCATCCCACCTGGCCTCTTTGTCATGCCGTCGTTGGGTATCCCCTGGATGAAGACGGGTTTCCGTGTCGGCCAGCCATTGAAGTGTCTTGTTTTGTGGCATCGCGTTGAGCCATCGGTATTGCTGACTGCTAGTGTGGTATTGCGCATTTCGGACAATCTCGCCGAGGGTGATGCTGGGACTGCACACACGCTGCAATTCGCGGATCCAGTCCATTCTCGAGAGTGGTTTGTCGAGCTCGTCGGTGATGGCCGCCGACCTTTCCAGCATCATTCTCCTGTGGGTGCCATCGGGCAGAGTGATGAGTGTCGGTTGCCCACAGAGAAGGCACGAGGATTCCTGCAGATTTAGAGACATGTTGTGTGTAGCGAAGAATGCTCTCGTTTGTCACTGCAGGCTCGCGCGAACTTATATAGATTCGATGGTGTGTGCATGAGATACGTGTGTGTAGCGAAGAATGCTCTCGTTTGTCACTGCAGGCTCGCGCGAACTTATATAGATTCGATGGTGTGTGCATGAGATACGTATACTGCGGCATGCAGCAACAAAAAAAAAATGACTCTGAGTACGTCGGACGGGTCGGGATGGCCATAGTGTAAAAGGGGACGAATCAGGTGTTCCGTGCTTCATAACGAGTCTTTTTCATAAATGTCACATGCGCCGCCACAAAATTGCTGCGATCTATATAAACAGAGAGAGTGGCGACGTGGTGTTCCTGGTAATGTCGACTCCCCCGACCGACACCGTGGCCGATGACGATGCATTCAATCTGTTTATGATGTACGACGGCGAGGGAGAAGAGAAAGACAAGAACGACGATTGGTCCGATTTAATCGAAGAACAGCAGGCTAGGGAACAGGCTGAAGTCGCGCCACAAACTATCCCACCCTCGGGCATGGTGCAAGGTAATAATGCGCCGTGTTCTTCATCGGACATCGAACCGGTGGTTGCACCAGTATTCGGCGGACAATTGTCTGGCACAGTAACGTCGCCTCCGTGTTTGTCAAAGCCAGTGCCGATAATTCAAGATGCTCTCCAAGAACCGTCCGAGGTGCGCGCTGCAGGGAGTCAAGCTCACCTTCCCAAAAAACAAATGACAGCACTCCCTTATTGGCCTGTACACGGCGGCGAGGTTCCCAGGGCTGGTGATTGGGACGGCAGCGAGATGGAAGAAGTTTCGCCGGAAGAGGTTGCCGAGCTCGAAGCGCAAGCACTTAGAGCATCATCACTCAGGCGAATGCCTCACAGACTGAGTACATCGTATCCTTTGTACATGCCCACATATGAATTGCCACCACTGTCCCCGGACTTTCCAAACGATGAGGAGATTCCGCCTCGGATCATGCCGACGTTTGACTCTGACAACGACCCCTATCGCTTTCCAGTTGTTGCGGGTGACAGTGACGACGACGGTACAGGCTTATATGACCCAGATGAATACGACTCGAAACACACCTATTATGCGAAAACAACTGGTGTCGGGATGCGACCTCCCGCTGCGCTCGAATTTCCAGACCCAGGCACACCTTCTCGCCATGTCTACAGCGGGCATGAGTCGCGCCCAACGCCAGCTCCAACACTTGCACAAACGACCTACCCCCCACTCACTGCACGTACATCGCGCGATGAAGCTGCAGCGATGGCAAAAAATGTCAGGAATCAGCGTAAAGTCCGTTCTCAAATGTATGGTTTCGGCGGCGGTGCCGCGTCTTATCGTCCTCCACTGCCGCGCGCCGAATTTCCAACAGGAATGCCGCACAATTTGCATAGATGGGATCCAGTGGCGTTGACGCAAGCAGTCTTCGGGGAAGACGAGAAAACGGAAGCGGAGAAGGCAGAAAAACGACGCATCGACGATTACCAACGACTCCTGTCCGAGGACGCCGGTTTCGCATTACAAAGAGAATATGCGAGTGGTTACCCTACATCACAACGCACGGCACACCGTTCTTCACTACACTCGACAGCAAGCCGTGCTGCGTTCGGGGGGTACCAGGTCCCGTTTGCACCTGTTCCGACCAGCATACCACACGACGATTACGGTAATTTTCAACTATACGGAGAAGATCCATTCAACTACTCTACTCCCGCATATAACACACCATACCGTCCTTCCGCGGAGACCGGCAGACTCGACTACCAGCATCCATCTGCCGCCTCGCAAGCCATGCACGACGTACTTGTCACCAATTTCTGCGAAGCTACGCAGCAAACGCCAGATGTTGCGGATTTGTGGCTGCGCCGTTTCAATGGCGATTACATGCAAGCGGTGCGGTCCTTCTTTTCTTGAGACACCATCGATGTGTTTACCTCTGTTACACCACGCCCGGTCATAGTGCAGTGCTCTCTGCCGCCAGGGCTGCGGTACCCGTCGCTACTGTCTTTTTTTTCACCGCGAACCCGATTGCATCCAGCCATTCAAGCATTCCGCTTGTTTGATCCATATGGGAAACACCTTGCGCGACTGCCCCGAAACGATGCAAAAACCACATGCGCTCTACCGCGAGCAAGGCATGCATGCCGAGCAAGAACTTGAAGGATGTCAAGTCTTGGTCGGGCACATCGTACAGTTTCATGCCCACGCTCGCGTCCTTGCACACGGAATACATGTGCCGTTTCATGTCGGCGGTCTGTGTATACCGCATCACTACTTGAGAATATGAATCCACTGCAGCGACGATATTGCCGTCGAAGGAGTCCACTTCGGCATGTACTTTCGCAATTGCATCACGCGCCTTGCTGCCAGTTGTCTGCATTCGGAATTCTTCCGGTTGTATTCTGCTCCCTATATATGTTCCATACACAGGCCCACCGTAGAAACCGGGCTACGCTTCATATAACACTGCAAACATCGAGTGCGCACCGGGACAAACTGAGAACTTTCAATCTCTATATAAGTTCAACGTTTCCGAGAATCCGAAATTCACAACTTTCAACACACGCGAACACGCAAACATGGGCGACTTTTCCGATGTTGTGCCCTTTGTCATTGTTGGCCTTACACCGGAAGAATTCGTTTTTGCGTGGTTGCATAAGCTGCGCTGTGTTTCGCGAGGATTGAGAGACGCGGTGAACGTGCACATGCATGGCGGAATTCACATCACATCGCAAATATGTGACAGTTCTATGCGGACCCTCGTGACTGAGACGAATACCTTTGGTACTGCATGGATGATGCCGTATTTCACAGGCGCGCAAAAGTTTCTGTTGCAGCTCCCGCAGCTGCAAAGGCAAGGTCGCATTGATGATATCATGCACGGCATGCAACAATTTTCGCAGTTGGAGGTGGTGCAGAAGGAATGTGTGCAAGTGTTGCAACATGTATGCAAATCAGTGAAAATACACATGGATAGTACGGATGAGGATACCAGTGATCTTGCAGAAGTAATCGAGTCGTGCGCATGGTTCATTATGCCGTGCTTGCGCCAATTCACCACGTCCAATTTCGCGACCTGTCAAATTTCGGCGCTTGTCATCTTTCGGATGATTTTTGATCGAATGGACCGACCACGCGCACCACATGAACTTGCAGACACCAAAAACAATGTTCTCATGCTGTTCAAGGCCATCGCAGCAATGATGCGCAACTACCCATCGGATGAGATATTGCAGAAGTTTGCGGCCGACACCCTGGTTATAATGATGGAGACACTCGCAGATTCGAAAGCGAGGTTCGGTGAATTGTTGCGGCAAAATGGGGCCGAATCTGTAATTGTGCAAGCCGTGCTGGTGAATCTGGAAGAACTAGAGGTCATAAAGTCCCTGATCAAGGTCACGATGCGTTTTGGATTTTCAGTCGAGAGTTTTTTTACGATGTTCTCTCCCTTTTATAACAAAGGTTCAGAATCACGTGCTGCTGCTCGTGAGATTGCAAAAACGGCTAAAATCACTGCTGCTGCTGCCGCGGCGGCTTCCATGCCTCCTACCGACACGTCGACTAGTATTGATGCGGCTGCTTCCACGGCGCCATCCACATCGGCAGTGGCGTCGGCAATCACATCAATTACGGCAAGTCTCGCGCCAGAGTCCACGAATTTACCTTGAAACACAAACTAGCAAAACCTGCAAGCATGGTGCCGGGCTGCCGACATGTGCCGTAGCGTGCATTGCGGCTACCACGGCGGCATCGACGGGGTAGCCGCAATGTATACCACAATGGCGAGCAGTGCAGTCGCAGGTTGTTTAGTGCGCGATGTCACGAAATCAAAACTACTCAAATCTACATTTCTCTCTTTTATTCAATAAATCACCATTCTAAATGTCGTTGCACACGTGCAAATGCAATTTTGTCAGGCTCGGTGCAGGCAGCCACCTGACTCTATTTTGCCTACATTCTTCACACCTCGAGACCAGCGTGGTGTACAATGTGAGCACCACTCAGGTTCAACAAGAGTGTTTTATTTTCCACCAGTCACAACGGTGTTGGCAGATGGTGGTTGCATCTCGTAGATGTTTTCGATGAGCTCCCTGCAGCACGGGCAACGTTCGAATCCACTCCTCTGCCTCTCAAAGTAGGTTGTTGCGCAATCGTTGCAGAATGGGTGGCAGCGACAGGGAAAGAAAAACGCAGTTCGCTTGCCGTTGCAGACGGTCTCTGAACACTTGTATGTGTTGGTGGTGCAGACACTGCCAGTGATGTCGAACTCCTCCTCCGTGCTGTCATCGCATACAGGACAGATGGAGCCGCAATCGAGCTGATCGGACATGTGGCCGCACGGAAGGTGCATTACAGTAACGCTCATGGCTGTACTGAACCTATGTACACATGTACACAACGCAAATGTTTCCTTGGCGAATTATTCCCGTTTCTTGGGGCTTTATGTCCGTTTCTTAGGGATTGTACTGAAATAGATTGCTTGCGCACGGCTTGTGTACCAAATCGGGCATGCACAGCGAGGGCGGTTGCCAGGAGATACCGGTGCCGGTGCCCAACGTGCATGCACCTGTTTGGTGGATAAAAACAAAACGTTGTGCACGAGCGCGTGAGATATATAAGTGCTCCGTCTACTCGCACACAACACAAGAAAGATGTCGAGATGCAGCGAGCAAAATGGGTTCTACTCTGACAAAATACTGGCAGGAATTGTGGATCTGTTGGAAGTGTGTGTGCAATGGGCGAAAACTCATTTCAATGACAAATTAATCCATGTGACAGAGCGAAGCTGTGTCTGGGAGGTTGTGCACGAAGATGTGGTCAGAATGGTGAATGAAGCACTGTTTTTGAAGCATGAGGACTGGGACTTTGTTGCGAGTGTGTGGCAGGCCATATACTATGAGACGCCGAAAATGTTGACCGTTGACAGCACGCCAGGATCATCCTATGCGGCAATTTACACGCGCACAGCGTCACAACAGCGGATCTCCGTTTACGCGTTCAGGGTGCTAATAGCCGAGCATGCCCGCGATTTTGACATGCGATCTCATTTGACTGGTGTATCGATGGCCATGCCGTCGCTCGCATTATTGCAACGTCTGCAAAATGACGACGACAATGTTTTCATTTGTCAGGCGGTGGGCATGCTCGCCGGAAAGCACGCCACCACGCTCGGGGAACTTGCAGAAATGGCACCCGGTAGCCACATTCTCGTGCAAGGCATGAGGCCCCTGGCAGAGGTAATGCTTCCGTTAAGATATCAGGACATCCAAGAAATTATGCGGACCGAACAGTGTCCCGTGCGTTTCGTAGCCGATCACGCCGCGTTGGTGCAAATGATCGATGCTCATTTCATGCAGGAAGGCTATGCCACATACTACACCACAGAAAATGGACCTCCGGTGGTGCAAAACATGTACAATGCCGCCATGTCTGTGTTACCGTTCGAGCCCGCCGAAACCGTTCCCGTTGCCGACGAATCTGACTTTTTTCATTTTTTCTGGCGCCGCCATTTTGCCTCAGGTGCACACACCGACACCAGCATGTCGGCACAAGTCGCAAGAATGAGAATCAGTCTGGATTGAAAAAAATCAATTCAAAAAACGTTTATTGACACCAAGTGATGTTTCTAGTCCTACTACACCCAAAGACACCATGCAGAGCCAACGTTGCTGCCTATCAAAATCGACGCACATGTGTCCCCGCTGCACACCATACGACACTATATGCATTCTGTGGTACCTTGCTTGGTGTATTACATGCCAACACAAAAACAGGCATCTTGTGTCTCATACACCCCGATTCCTAGGGAATTTGCAGGAGCCAGACGCATGCACAGCTGCACGTGGCCCTTGGCCAAGTACCCCCGCCCGTCGGAAACCCTGTACAATTTCACTCCTCGACGAGGTTCACTATCCACGAACAGTTTGCGAGCTGCTTCATACTGGCTTCGCGTGTCGAGTTCTTGCGAGGCCACTGGTGTTCTTCTGCCATCGCGAGCTCGAAAAACCTCACAAAATCAAGATCCTGCAGCTGGCGGTGGTGGACATTGGTGACAAGCGCATGGAAACCGCTGTCGCCGACACTCGGAAAGTAAAACTCCCCTTTCTCCTCCAACACCATGAGTGTCTTCCACGCACGATCAGGAACCATGCCCTCGGCAAACTCATACAGGTATATGAACGTGCCCAGATCCGGACAGCGTGTATCGGTGATGTAGATGGATTTCATTGGCGTGGCCATGGTGCACGTGGGTCCAGTGTTGTTCTGAATCAGTCTGTCGCGTTCGTTTATATGCGAATATTGCCCAAATAGGCCAAAATAGGAGTTGCCCGAAATAGTAGGTCTACCAATAGCCGCCTTGGATGTGTGTCTCCAAGTAGTGTTGTCCAAACCACTCAAGTGGGCAAGTGCACAACCATTCCGAATAGGGGATATGCCAAAAGCAGCAGCCACACGCGCCGGCACAAGCTGCCAAAGACCACTTGCAGCAACTCTTCACCTGGCCAACATTCACGTTGCTCTCTTGCACCTTAAATTGTTCCTCACGGTAGCCACCACACATGATGCACTGCTCTGGGGGGCAGCCTGTGTTCTCTTGCAAGTCTGTACACATGCACGTCGCGCATTCTTCGTATTCCATCGGTGTGCGATGTGTGAGAGAAGACAATTCGTTCCGCACCAGGCACCTATATATAACCGTGGGTACAGCCAGACGGGTTCGTTCGCACGTCCCGACGGCAGGCCGGATCACATCGTTGCGCATATACATCGCTGGTGCTGCGCGCTGCGGAGCTGTTTGTATCTGGGGTCTATATAAACGAGTACCATTAGGACACACAGCGCGTAGCTAAATTTCACACCCATGGCAGTGGCACTTGGTGAAAGCTACTGTTTGGTGTTAACGGACACACAGGACGTCGTTTCAGCCCCCATGCTTGCCAATGCAGTTTTAGTACCGTCATTGTCTGTACTGATGGACAAACACACTATGTTTGGTGGTGAGCATGTTACTATGGTCGCAACAAAGTACGGTAGCTGTGCGTGTGTGACACAAGAGGGCTCTGTCTGGGCATGGGTGGCGCCGCCTGCAGGACACATTGTACCTCCACGGCTCCCTGTGCGAATTAGCACATCGTCGTCTGTTTGGCCGTCGTCTCCGTATGTAACAGCGACATCATGCCCCGTTGTAATGTCGACATGTTATATAGATGGCATCGTGTTTCTGACAGCTGACGGGAGCGTTCGTATACGGAGTTTGTATGACATCGAGAGCGACTGTGCAAACATAGCAGTACCAAGAGTCGCCTGTTACACTTCGTCTCGCTTCAACTCAGTTCGTATCGACATGATAGCATCAGGAAAAGGACACGTCATGGCCCTGGGTATGTCGTGCACCCTCCTGCATCTTCAACTGCCTGCCCTCACCTGCTGCCCCGAGCCCATTTTTTCTTGTGCTGACACATGTACGATTTTTTTGCATGCAGGTGGTGGGAAGCTGTGGACATGGGCAGTTCTGAATGTCTTTGACAAATCATTCTACCCACTTGGTCGCGGAAATTACCAGGATTCCGTGCCGTTTCCCGGCGATTTGTCGGTCCAAGAAGACGATGCAGCGCAAGCTATTATGCGTCGACCGGGCCTAGTGTCGCCCGCTGCGTTCCAACACAGAGACATTGTTTTCATTGCGGCAGGATCACTATATTCCATCGCCGTGACGGAGGATGGGGCTTTGTATTCGTGGGGCGGTGCGGAGACAGACCCCGCATCATTGAATTGTCTCCCAGCCTCTGACGAGGAACATGTGCGGAATGGCTATTTGGGGTTGGGATTCACACAATCGACAAACACCCCGCAACGAGTCGGAGGGTCTGACTTTTTCGACGGTGCAGGTGTACGGCAGGCCTCTTGTGGAAACAGCCACATGCTCATTCTCACAGACGACAATCGAATTTGGAGCGTGGGATCCGACGCCGACGGTCAACTCGGCCTAGATGCAATGCATTGCGACCAAGATGGGAGATGTCTAGTGCCTGCTCCGGTCGACATGTGCCATTTCGAAGACAAAACAGTAGTTCTGGTAGCCGCTGGCGCTTCGCATTCGGCAGCGGTGACCCAATGCGGCCGCATGTATGTGTGGGGCGACATAGATATTTTAGGAGGCAACCGGCGCACCTTCGCATATATGTTCCTGCACAACATGAGCACGCCCCGTCGCGTACCGAGGCTACTTTTTGGAGGCGCCCGTGTCGGTCTGTGGAATGGGTGTGCTCGTGCACGTACTCTTGCACTGGCTATGGCACTACACTTGCGCCTGGGCAGATACTCGTCGGCTGTGTTTACTGACGACGTCTTGTTCAACATCGCGCACATGGACGCTTGTCCCTTTGATGCTCTCGGCAAAGGCCTGCTCACCTTGATGGGATTTAGACAGTCCTAAAAACACAATCGTGTACACAAGCACTGCGGATGCCGCGCGGCAGAGTGAAGGAATTGCATTGCAAGTAAGCTTGCGGCCAAACACGGTTTCAAATCGGACGTCGGAACTACGTATCGGGTCTCTTTGCTTGTCTGCAACTCTTGCACTGGCCTAAATACTGCACTGTGCTGCGTTGCGACAGTAGGCGCACATTCAAAGTCCGCACGGAAACATCCAAGATGACCGTCATAGTCGGAACCCTGGTGGAGGGCAGGCGTCGCTACGTGTGCAGCAAGCACTCGAGACACGCGATTCACGATGGGCAGTTTTTTTTCATTGTTGCTGTATTTTTAATTGTTGTGAATATGGCCGTGATCGCGTACAACCTGTTCTGCATCGAAGACATGCTGCGGGACTTCCAAGCGGCAAATCTGTCGATCAAGGGCGCATCTGCCACGATACGTGCGGACATTGAGGATCAGGCGTATGCGCCGACGACCTTCCTTGTGGCGCCTTCACTTGGGTTGATGGTGTAGCCCATCTTGTGCCAGAACATCGGGGATACTGGATTTTCGACGGCATAGCAGTTCATTTCGGCGACCATGCGCTGTCCCAACCCGACGCCTCGCACTCTCTCGGCGACCCACAGACATTCGATGCAGCCGTCGTCCTTGTCGTCGCTCTCGGGCACGTCTTGCCGACGGACACGCTCTGCACCGGTGGCATCGACGATGCAGAAAAGTGGAAAGATGTACTTGGCTCCTCCGCAAACGGTCCTTGTCATGATGTAAGCGTCTTTTCCCCGACAGTTGTTGTAGAGTGAATCGGTTTCCGACATACACAGTCCAAACAGTCGATGATGGTGCCAAGCCTCTAGCAGCAGTGTTTTGCTGTGAATAAAGCCGGCTCCCAGTACCTGTGGATTTTTGTCGTGCGCCTCTTGCAGCTCATGAAGCAGCTTGAAAAACCAATCTGCCGCGTAAAACCTGTCACTATTGAACTCCAGCAAATGGATATCACCGTCGAGTCTTGGCGGCAGTTTTGGTTCTTGCAGAAACATGCCGTGGTCGTACTCGCGCAATAGTTTGGTGCTGCACATAGTACGCACCGCCGCGTGTATTGTCCGTGGGTCCACCTCGGGCCGGTATGGTGGCTGTTTGTGCGTGGATTTTTTTTTCCAGGTCATTTCTTCAGCCGTGGGATGACCTTGTCTTGAGGTGTTTTGTGGGGATCTTCAGTGTATGCGTTCGTCGTTTTTCGTTTCTGCTGTGCACCGTGGGGGCTGCTTTGTACTGCGGAGGATGTCCACGTCTCCCTTGCGCATCTCTCCGTCGATGTACACAGATCCGACGTGCTCCCATCCCACTCGCATGGACGGGAACGGGTGGCCTCCACCGAACTGGTCACAGGAGAAGGAATCGTGCTGCAGGACATTTTTGCAGGCTTTGCTCCAGATGTACTTATTCAACCAGTCCATATCACTCAAATATGCTTCACTAGTGGATATGTGCGGGATGTTATCTGTAATAAAGGCGAACGATGTCGCGGACGCACACCACATCCCCCCGGACATGGAGTATGCAGAATGGGACGGATGGTCCCGCATCACATGAAAGTCTCGTCCTGATTCGATCCAGGCGTCCACGGCATGCTTTTCGCGGAGTGAGAGTCTCGAGTCAATGTCTCTGGAACAGAATCGGTCTATGCCGTGCAAGTTTGTGGCAGTAAAGCGCCACGACATTTTGTTCATTTTCGAACGGCTCATGTCTTGCAGATGCACTCTGTGAGATTTAAGGATCGAAAGAACATGTGCGGGGACGCTGGAATCGTGGTACACGGTCATTAACCAACCGGGGTAAATCGTGCGGTACAGCTTGGCATTTTCGATTGCGCCTTGAATGTATCGCGCGTTTTCTCCGTACAGCGAGTACGACAGCACGCTTACGTGGCTATGATTGTGGCTCTCGGCATAGAGGTGCGAACGGGCTTGGGCGTCTTTCCGTGCTTGTATGAAGGACCGTATCTTGACGCCCCCCAACGCCAGCTCGGAATTGAGCATGGCGCCATCCTTTGTCACGGCCTCGTATCGTGTGCCAAGCTCGGCGTGATGAAAGACTTCCCAGTTCAGCATCTTGGTGGTTCGCTTCGGGCCATACACGAGCGTAATCCAGTCGTCGACATACCAGTTGTGGAACACACTCGGGTAGTAGGTGGGGAAAATCTCCAAATGGGTGCGGTGCACCATATCGTGGGTCAAAATATTCGTATTACCCTGTCTGCACAAGGGCCCAACAACGCCGACATTGGGCGGGTCGTAGGTCGCTAACAATTCCACCGCGAGGGACACCCAGCCCCCCGTCTTGAACTCAGTATCATCATTCACTCGGACCAAATAGTCTGCCCCCCCGTCTAGCGCGTCTCGCATGAGCGAGTTGAAGGGTAGGAACTTGCTCTTAGTATAGACGCGAAATGAGAGCGAGACGTTGTATGTGGTCCCTGTGCCCGATTGCAGTTCGGCACTGTGTGCGGCCCAGAAGTCGTCGTCGTCATCTACGCCTATGAGGACGTTGATGCGGAACTTTGCACGGTCCGATTGAACGGTCCTGTGGATGCTTGGCATCATAATTTTCGCAGGGTCGGAGTCGGCAAGGCCCTTCCACGTCGTCTGCGATTTGCTTAGTGTGCATATTGTGACCAGCGGCAGGTCCCTTCCGCGCGTGTCAGTGTGTGAAGAGTGCGGGTGGTCAGGTGATGGTGTGTTCGTCAAAGAGGTTAGCGTTTGGGGAGAGACTGTAGCGCTCGTCGACTGTGTTGGCACGACTGAATTGATCCTGCGTGTCGGGTCCGTATATGCGGTGAAATTGGCATTGGCCAGAGATGCTCCTGGATGGTCCCAGTACCGCAAATAGTGTTTCGAAGTGTGCTGTAAGTCCTGGTTCCTCCAGTACAAAAAGACAAGAGTCCATACGACGATGCCTGACAGCAAAATTTTAACAATTGCCTGCATGAATGAACACGAAGACGGTTCAAGCTCGATTCCACAGCGCGTATATATATGGAGGTATGTGGGGTTCGGATGTATATGCGCGTCGACATATATTCACGCAACTTGACGTAGGCATGAGCCAACGTAAGCTGCATTGCGCGACTTGGTAACGAAAGTCAGCAGTCGCAGATTCGCCACACTTCCGCCGACAAGGGCTGATTATTCCGACAAGACATGACAAATCGTCTGCATCGTGACATACTCCCTGTGTTCAGCTGCAATGTTGGTTCTCAACAAGTTGTGCGCCCTGCATTACAATCAAGTGTATCTCTGATATCGAGCTGTCAAATGCAATTCTCGGTGTGAATTTGCGTGCTTGTGCTTATTTGCAAGTTTAGTTCTATATATACAAAGTCGAATTCCGTGTTGTCGAATTTCGCATTTGTTTGATGCAGTGTAACTGCAAGGGCCGTCGCTGCACAAAACCGAAACTTTTCCTCGTGTTTCTGTCGTTGTACATAGCTTTCTTCCTATGTATTCTTAAACGGTTCCAAAGACGCAATGTACCCACAACCAGCTCCCTTGTACCGACAACTAGCTCCCTTGTAGGACAGACGGAGCCTTCTGTCGCCACGCCCCGCAAGATCGTGCTTTGCTTTCCATACAACGGCGAAAAAATCGCTGTGACTGCACGAATTTCGCGACAACCAGAGGCACTTATTGTTGTCAGCGAGTCATTTTACGGG
>Ga0105050_10004582_pt1 | contig 18321 bp, 11 predicted proteins | sample FRY01_FD_78088 | JGI IMG/M metagenome (GOLD analysis project Ga0105050, IMG submission 78088) | Freshwater microbial communities from Lake Fryxell liftoff mats and glacier meltwater in Antarctica - FRY-01 | ecosystem: Environmental > Aquatic > Freshwater > Ice > Glacier meltwater ... | reverse complement strand
TATGCCGGGAATCTCCTCCAGCAGCTCCCCGTCCCCGCCCTCGACCGCCTCCGCGACACCCTGCTCGACCTTGTCATCGCCGCAGAGGACACCGTTCACCAATTAAACGACCTCGCCGCAGCCAAGACCACCGCCGCCACCCTCGCCACCACGCCCACCCTGGCCGCCCTTCGCGAGGCCAGAACCCGCACCCTCGCCGAGCGGTCCCGCCTCCGCGGAATCCTAGCCTCACTGCAAGAGGAGATGGACTGGCGTGTTTACGGCATCTTCGGACTACCAACAATAACTGCACCCTCGGCCGACGCCGTCCGAGTCTCGGTTGCGCCCAATAACCGCCCCTTCGAAGTCCGCCTCGCCCGCGACGTCGCCACGGATATTTCGGCCTCCGAGTGGTTCCGAGTCCATAAACGCGAGATTCCGACCGACGTGGGCGGGCCCCTCGCCGACCTCTACCGCCAGCGTTTACGCTTGCTCGATGACCCCGAGCAGGGCCGCGAGCTGCGCCTCCTTGAAACCCCCGAAACAAAGAGGCGCTGGTCCCCGCCGGACGACGTCAAGGCCTTCAAAGAAGCGGTCCGCACCTGGCTTTTGGAGTGTATCGAAGCGGTCTTCCGCCACCAGCCTACCCCCGAACTCCGCACCGCGCGGCAGTTGGCCATGGACCTAATGTCCGGCCTGCATTTGCAGCCGACACCCCCGACAAATATGGCCGACACGACCGAACCGCCAGAGACCGAAGATGATGCGGTATTTACGCGCGGATTTGATGCGGCCGCTATCGAGGCCGCCCACGCCTTCTTGACCGAGGACAGCGGGCTCGAGCTGGTAAAGCTAGTCGCCGAGCTAGTCGACGCCGAGGGCGTGCCCTTCTTGGCAGGCTTCCGCTACGGCGAGACCGGGATGGAAAAACGCGCCGTCTGGGAGGAGACCTGGCGACTGCAGCGCATGGAAGACGCCGGCACCCTCGAGCCCGAGCTAAAGCGTCTGAACCTAAAGGCGATTCAGGTCCCGGACAAATACGCCAACAAGGACTTCCTGCGCCACTACTGGGGCCGCCGCGGCAAGCTCGACGTCCCGAAAGAGCGCTTCATCACCGTCCCCTGCGGCAATAACGACGACGACCCGACGCCGCTGGTCGGCTGGGCCGGCTGGGACCACCTGCAAGCAGCCCAGGCCTTGTCGGGCCTCTACCAACGGCGCAAGACCGACGACGGCTGGACCGGAGACCGCCTCGTCCCCCTCCTCGCCGGCCTAGCCGAAAGGGTCCCATGGCTGCTGCAGTGGCACAACGAGCCCAGCGCAACCTACGGCGGCATGAAACTCGGCGATTTCTTCCGCGACTTCGTAGCCGGCGAGGCCCACGAACTCAGCGTCGCGGTGGACTTCACCAAGGCCACCGACGCCCTCCGCACCTGGACCCCACCCGCCGCGCCCAAGAAGAAGGCCCTAGACCCCGATGAACTCTACGCAGCCCTCCTCCGTTGGAAGCCAGAAGTCGACGAAACCGCCGAAGACCACGATAATGATGAAGCAGAAGAGCCCCCCGAGGGACCCACCCCCGACGAGCTCGCCAGCGAAGCCGGCGCCACCAAGGCCCTCGTGACCAAAGCCCTCAAAACACTACTAGCAGATGGCCGAGTCGAAAAACTAGAGGGCCGTCCCCTAAGATACATAGCCACCGGAGGCGACGCATGAGTGAAACGCCCAAGAATGTTGAGGTCCTCGAACTTCCGGTTTCGGAAATCCTCCTCGATCCCAACAGCTACCGCCTAGTCGACGACATCTTCTGGCAGCCAATACTCGACGAGGATATCGACCGTCCCGACGTTCAGGCGCGTACTTTTGAGTCCGTTTATGAAACAGTTCTACGCACAGAGGATCTCCGGGTGAGTGTTTATGACCATGGCCCGTTGGACGTCGCGCCCATTTGGGTAAGACAACTTTCTAACAAAAGATTCGTTGCGGTCGACGGGAATCGGCGCCTCGCTGCGCTTCAAATGCGCGATAAATGGCTGTCCAAGGAACTCGCACTCGCTTCTGAAAAGCGAGAAACCGCATTCTCCAGCATTTATAAGCCGGCTGTGAAAGTCTACGTTCTAAATGATTTAGGGGCATCGCGCTCGTCCCTTGCATTCGCGCTTCGGCATTCCATCTTGCCGCTCCAATGGTCGCCCCTTGGCATCGCGCTATGGAACGAAGGAACCCAAAAGACGCCATCGGAGTCCGGACACGCAGGCCGACGCAAGAGTAGTTCGCCTTTGGAGGATTCTACCATAATCCGCGCGTTGTCATTGGCGCGCAAATTCGCGGCGCATTGGGAGTCGAACCAAAACATCTCCCTATTCTATGTGTTTTTGGAAGCATTGAATGATAGACGGATATCGGCTTGGCTCTCGCCCGACCGTGGCGAAATGGACGAGACGCGTGTAGAGCGAATCTTGAAATGGCTATTGCCAAGCGAGATTGATCACGCCGCCGACGGGATAGTGCTGCGTAATGGCCAGTCTCGTGAGAAAGGCGTCTTTGTTAGAAACGTCCAGATAATTAGTCGGCTCTTAAATTCAGCCGATGCCGTGGCGGGATTGGACGCTGGCGCGCCGATTGTCGCACTTTATGATGAAATGGTCATCTTCCGGGGCATTTCCGAGCCAGAGAACTACCTTCACCCTTGGGTCGATTCGCAAATCGCGCAGAACGGTCCCCTCGACACCGCCAAAGTCCAGCAATCGAGGATCCGGCTGGAAGAGGCGTTAAGGCGAACAAAGGAAGAGCCCGTTGAGGCGGGTACGCAGCATCCATGGGAAACCCTTCATGCTGGAAAGGAAGTGCTGCTTGAATCGCTTACAATCAAAGCGTTTCGTGGGCTAAAAGATGTTTCTCTTTCAAAGTTTCGACGGATCAACCTGTTCGTAGGCGTAAACAACGCAGGAAAGACGTCGGTCCTCGAAGCGATCTACCTGCTATCCCGTTTAAGCGACCCACGAGGCCTCCTCGATACCTTGCGCATACGCACACGCCAAAATCCCGAGCGCGACCCGAGTCTACTCAGCAATCTCATTGAAGACTTGACGATCGATATTGAAGGCACCCAAGCCGCGACCGGTGACCTTGCGGCCCAGAACCTCAAGCTCTTTCTTTCGAGACTCCCACGGGGACCTGATACCGACGAAGCGCAATACATCCCAGGCATGCTTTTAGCAGCAAGCGTCGGTGATACGCCTCACACAACGTCAACGGAACTCTTTAACAACCGACCCCGCCGTACCAAACGGACCGCAGGCACTAGCCATTGGCTCGCGCCCGCGGTCCTGCATTCCCCCTACTTTCGACCCGAGCGCGACGCCATCATTAAGTGGTATGAGGCGACGGTCGAGGGCGGCGCAATCAAACAAATCATCGAAGCCCTTGCCGAGGCTTTGGACCCCGCGCTCGAAGATATCCGCCTCGTCAGCGAGAGCGGTCGTTTTCTTGTCAGCCGCAAGAACAGCGACCAAAGGCTGGACATCTCGTCCTACGGCGAAGGCCTCCAACGCATGTTCGAGCTAAGCCTTCTGTTCGCAGCCCATGCGGGCGGCTTCGTCCTCATCGACGAGCTAGAAACCGCGATGCACCCCAACGCACTCATCCGTTTCACCAAGCTAATCCAAGAGCTCGCCGACAAGTTTAAGGTTCAAACCTTCATCACGACCCATAGCAAAGAGACCATCGACGCCTTCATCAAGAACGACTATCGAACGGATGACATCGCAGCCTATGGGCTCTATCGGATAGCAGGTGAGCTAAAGACCGTCCGGTATTCCGGGCGTTACTTAGCGAAGGCGATCGAAGCAGTCGACCTCGACATCCGGAGAAGCTGATGCGCGTTGTGATCGTGTTTTGCGAAGGTCCCCACGACATTCAGTTCGTTTCGCGTTCTGTGCTCAGAAATGCGAGTGGTTTTTCAATTTATGAAGGAAAAACGGCAGACCTACCGGTGCCATTCGGGGTGAAGAGCGAACGTGGCCAAAGTCTTATCGTTCAGCAGCATCGACGCATCGAACAGTTTGAGAGCACCGTTGACGAGACAAACTTTGGTAAGAAGCCACTATACGAATTGGTGCTCCGCAACAAGGAGTCCGACTTTTTGTTGTTCGTAAACATGGGTGGCGATAGTACCTCCGATGAGGTTATCAAGCTCATCGAAAGCGCCCTTTCGGCGTGTAGCGACCCAATTGGTGGTGAGGTTTCACGTCTGGCATTCGCTTTCTTTTACGATGCGGATTTCTTGAAAGACACAAAGGGCCGCGTTTATAGGGTTAACGAGTTTTGGCGGTGTTTCTCAAATCTCTTTCAACCGACGAGGATTCAGCCCAGCGAGGGCTGGGAAAGCTGCCTTTTCTTATCTGGTTCGTCAGGGCTTGAAGATTCCGACGAGCCAGACAGGAAATCGTTAGCGAACGATACTGGGCGTTTTCCTGTAGGCTTATGGGTGCACGGCCTTGAGGCTGAGGGAACTCTTGAAGATCATTTGGAGATGGTCCTAAAGTCGCATCACGAACTAAAGGACGAATACCAAGAGGCGCTGAGTTTCGTCAAAAGTCGACTCTCTGAAGACCATCCCCTAATAGCGAAGACTGACAAGCGAAATAAGGCCATCATAACCATTATGGGTCAATTTTTTAATCGGGTCAAGGGGAGCAAAGGTAGTCTTTTGGCAGGCACATCATTTAGTGGCATTATTGGCAAAGGGTTGCCTGAAGATTGCTTTGACAGTGTATACAGCAAGCAAATTGCAAAAGCACTGAGCGATGATGTCCCATGGTAGCTCATGCTGCAAGCAGTCAACTAACATGTTGCGACCGCATAGCAGATATGCTGTCGGCTCCGCCGTTAAAGAATCGAGTAGGTCTCCGCCGGAATTGGGGCGCACAGGAGGTCCGTCGTGAAAAAACCAATTAGTGGCCGACCGTCCTCAGGGCCAGCACGAATCGAGTCCCTCCGGATCAAGAACTACCGGGCACTGCAAGACGTCGAGTTCAAGGACATCACGCCTTTGACCGTCCTCCTCGGACCCAATGGTAGCGGTAAGTCGACGGTTTTCGACGTGTTCAACTTTCTCTCCGAGTGTTTCCGCCTGGGGCTGCGGTCAGCGTGGGACAAGCGCGGCCGCGCTCGCGAGCTCCGGACACGAGGCCAGGAAGGCCCGATTGTCATCGAGCTAAAATACCGCGAGGCCCCGAAACAGCCCGTGATCACTTACCATTTGGCGATCGATGAGGGTTCAAAAGGACCATTCGTCGCCGAGGAATGGTTGAAATGGCGGCGCGGCCCAAAGGGGCAGCCCTTCCGGTTTCTCGACTACAAAAATGGCCAAGGACGCGCCATCTCGGGCGACTCGCCCGACGAACAAGGGATTCGTGAGGAGTTTCCGCTGAGGTCTCCGGACATGATCGCGGTCAACTCGCTCGGCCAGTTTGCCGGCCACCCCCGCGTCGCCGCCTTGCGCGAGTTCATTACGGACTGGTACGTGTCCTATTTGTCCGTCGAGGATACGCGCGGCCAGCCTGAAGCCGGTCCCCAAGAGCGCCTTAGCAAAACCGGCGATAACCTTGCGAACGTCATTCAATACCTTAAAGAGCAGCATCCCCAGCGCCTTGAAGATGTCTTTCGCGCGCTGCGAAACCGAGTCCCACGCCTTGAGTCGGTCTTAGCGGACCCGATGCCCGACGGTCGCTTGCTGTTGCAAGTGAAAGATGCACCTTTTACACAGCCCATCCTCTCGAAGTACGTCTCAGATGGGACATTGAAGCTGTTGTCCTATCTGACCGTTCTGTATGACCCTTCGCCGCCCCAGTTGATTGGCATCGAAGAACCAGAAAACTTCCTCCATCCACGTTTGTTACCGGAATTAGCTGAGGAATGTCGCAAGAGCACAGAACACTCCCAGCTACTGGTGACGACCCATTCACCGTACTTTCTTGATGCGGTCAAGCCAGAAGAAGTTCGCGCACTTTATCGCGATGAACGCGGTTTCACCCAGGCGATTCGCGCAAAAGACATCCCCGGCATTGAGCACTTCATCGCCGCTGGCGCCTCGCTTGGTCATCTTTGGATGGAGGGGCGTCTAGGGGTAGGTGATCCGCTCGTCAACGCCGGGGCTCCGTTGCGAAAGGGGCGGCCCCAATGACCGCAGCACACGTGGAGGTCCTCGTCGAAGAGCCGTCTTCCGAAGCCGCATTGCAGATTCTGCTGCCGCGTATCCTCGGCGAGACATCCTTTGCCGTCTATCAGCATCAGTGCAAAGACCAGCTCCTCAAGCAGTTGCCGCAGCGTTTGAAGGGCTATCAGGCGTGGCTGCCGGACAAACATCGGATTATCGTGATTGTCGACCGCGATGACGATAACTGCATGGTGTTGAAACAGAGGCTTGAGTCTATCACGCACAAAGCTGGGCTGACAACACGCGCGAATGGCGAAGTCGTTCAGGTGGTGAACCGGATCGCCATCGAGGAGCTGGAAGCATGGTTCTTCGGGGATTGGGATGCCGTGTGTGCCGCCTATCCGAAGGTCAGTCCGACGATTCCATCCCGCGTAAAGTTTAGAGACCCGGATGCGATAGGCGGAGGCACCTGGGAGGCGTTTGAACGGGTGCTAAAGTCGGCCGGGTATTTCCGGACGGGATTGAGAAAAATCGAAGCTGCACGCGCAGTGGCGACGCACATGCAGCCCGAACGAAACACATCTAGAAGCTTCATCACCCTTCGCAATGCATTGGCGGAGATGGCGACATGATGACCTTCGTTGCGAACCTTCAACCGCATGTCCCGCTCCCGCCCGGTTCAGACGAGTTCGTCGTCCGTCCCGACAGCCCCGGCGCGGAAATTGTGAAGTGGATTCGGGCTCAACGCTCGCCCCTACTCGTCGCGGGACCAACCGGTGTGGGGAAAAGCACCGAGCTAGCCTATGCGGCTGAGGCGCTGAAACCGTTCCGAACGTCATGCCTGATTCAATTGGATCGTTCGCTCAACATGCGGCGGACGACGGTCGATGAGATGCTTCAGTTGGTTGCTAGGCACGTGGCGTCGACGGCGGTCGAGGAGCTGGGTCTTCCCTTGACGCCAGAACTCCACAACGCCGCCAAAGCTGAGAAGAGCAGTTGTTGGTCACCTGCGACCCTGGCGGAGATGGTCATCAATGAGGTGAATCGCCTTTCTCAAAGGAAGCCCGTAACTCTGCTCATCGATGGACTAGAAAAGGTCCATGATGCGGCGATGGCCGACTTATTCTTTGATGCCCTAACAAGTCTCGGAAAGATTGCGGAAATTGTCGTTGTGATTCCGTGGCATGCCGCTTTTGGCCCAAAGTCGGAGACGATCATCGCTGAACAGGAACGGTTGGTTCAAATCCGCCCTGTGGCGGTTGTGGGCCCCGACGCCCAGGCTGGAAGACGTTTTCTATGGAACATTTTGTCAGCGAGGCTTGGCTTCGAACAAGGAGAGGCTCCTTCAATTTCGAATCCGCTCGGGGACGAGATGCCCAATTTGATCCACGCAGCACTTGATGCAAGCTGCGGGATTCCTCGTGTTTTCTTGCAACTAATTGCAGATGCGGCCACTTATGCGAGGCTTCGGGGCGCTGCCGAGTTTCCGCTCGTCCGCGCCGACCTCGATAGCGCCATCGCAGACCAAGTTGATTCATTTCGCCGTCTTTTCCTGCCAGGCGACGCGGGCGCGTGCCTCAAAGCAGTTGGAACGGACGGTCGGGAAATGGACCTAAACAAGAAGGTTCGACTGATGGCCCACGGCATTCTTATTGAGCGGATAAAAGAAAGCAGACCCTTGTTGGAGTTGCATCTTTTGGCGCAGCGGGTGTTAGAGGAGAGTGGCAATCATGCGTGACCCTATTCAAGCGCTCGTAGATGCAATGGGCCCGAATCTAGATGCCGAGCCCGTTATCAGGGTTCCGCTGCCGGCAATCGGGCCAAGTGAGGCCCTCGAATGGGTGATTTCACAGCTGGTGCCGACCCCCGCATTCGAGCCCGCCCCTTGGACATCGCTGCCCACATCTTAAAACAGGCCACACCATGACTCTTGTACATGACCTTCTTGACCTGCCTGACTCCGTCCGCAAAGGCGACTTCGTTCAGGGCCTCACCGACGGTATCGCTAAACCGGAAGCGACGTTGCGGGACTACGCGATTACGCCGAAGATCTTGCAATCATTTCAGTCTGCCCTCGCGATTCTAAAGAGTGGCCTCGACGATAACCGCAGCCAAGCGGCCTATCTCGACGGCTCTTTCGGCGCGGGTAAGTCGCACTTTATGGCGGTGCTGGACCTGATGCTGGCCAATAACGCGGCACCGTGGGCCCGGACAGAGCTTCATGCGTTGCGGATAAAGCATCCCTGGATTGGCGAAAAGAAGCTAGTTCAGCTTCCAATTCATATGCTTGACGCGCAGGACATGGAGTCCAAGATTCTTGGGACCTATGTGCGCTGGGTCGCCGACAATCACCCCGAGGCGACAACGCCCGCAGTCTACGTCGACGAGGGGCTCTTTGAAGACGCGAAACGGTTGCGGCCGACTGTCGGCGACGAGGCGTTCTTCGCCAAGCTGAATGGCAGCGTGCGACAGGCGGCGTCAGGCTGGGGTAAACGAGGGCTCGTCACAAGCTGGGACGCGGCCAGCTTCGATGCGGCGGTCAATAGTGCCTACATCGGCGAGGAAGACCGAGACGCGCAAAGTCCGCGTGCAAGGCTGTTCAGCGACCTTGTGCAGACGTTTTTCAAGTCTTGGACTAACCAACTATCGCGCTTCGTCGACCTCGACGCGGGGCTCGGCGTGATCAGTCGGCACGCCAGCGGACTCGGCTACGATGGCGTCGTCCTCTACCTTGACGAGTTGATTCTGTGGCTGGCGGGTCGCTCGGGTGACCTACCCTTCGTCGGCAAAGAAGTGCAAAAGCTTGTAAAGCTGAAAGAGGCCCAAGACGCATCACGGAAGATCCCCATCATCAGCTTTATTGCGCGTCAGAGGGACCTCTCCGACTTTTTAGGCGACGAAGCCCAGGGGGCGATTCGCGCGCAACTCTCCCGCAATCTCTCGCACCACGAAGGGCGTTTCGAAAAGGTTAGCCTCGCGGATAGCAATCTACCCGCCATTGTGAAGCATCGTGTCGTGCGGGCTAAGAATCCCGAGGCTGCCGCAAAGCTAGAGGACGACTTTGCCAAGACGTGGCGCGCCGCGGGTCAGGCGACCAACGTGCTTATCGGTAGCGAGGGTGACGAGGCCGCTTTTCGGCAGGTCTATCCCTTCTCACCGGCCCTCGTCGAGGCCTTGGTAGCCCTTTCGGATTGCTTACAGCGCGAACGGACGGCCATTCGTATCCTCATGGAGCTGCTGGTGCATCACCTGCCCGACCTTCAGCTTGGGCGCGTCGTCCCTGTGGGTGATGCCTTCGATGCCCTCGCGGAAAATGAAGACCCGATTGATGATCCGGTCATGAAAGCGCGTTTCGACCGGGCCCGTGACCTCTATCGCAATAGCTTTCTTCCGATGATTCAGCGTTCCCATGGCACGCAGAGTCCGGACGAATGCCAACGAATGCGCGAGGAACACGACCGACGGCTGGGGTGTTCTCTCTGCCCGAAGACCGCGTGCCGAAACGACAATCGCCTGGCAAAGACCCTGCTAATGGCGGCGTTGGTGCCTGAAGCGAAACCCTTCAAAGGCCTGACCGTGAAGCGGCTGGTCCACCTGAATCACGGAACCATTGCATCCCCGATTCCGGGCCAAGAGATGCAGGTGGTGGCCCAGCGTGTGCGCGATTGGGCCAGTCAGATCGGTGCGTTGCGCCTTGGTGCACAGGCCGACCCTGAAGTGTCGATTCACCTGTCCGGAATCGAGCTGGGGCCGATTCTCGCGAAGGCCGCCGAGGCGGATAAACCGGGCGCGCGGAAGAACACGATGCGGCGCCTTTTGTTTGAGTCGATGGGACTGACTTCCGATGGAAGCATCGTGAATACAGACCAGAGTTTTTATGGCACCAAAAGGGCGGGCAAAGTCCGCTACGGCAACGTCCGCGAGATGGACGACGGAACGCTGACGGCCGACACGGGCATCGAGTGGCAGTTGATCCTCGACTATCCTTTTGACGAGCGCAACTACGGCCCGATGGATGACCTCGCACGGGTGGAAGCCTATCGCGACGCCCACGCAGGCTCTGGGCGGCCGAACCCGACCGTCATCTGGCTTCCCACGTTCTTTTCACGCGACATGGAAAACGAGCTCGGCGATTTGGTCGTGCTGGAACACATCCTCGATGGCGATACCACCAAGTATCTCGGGCATTTGCGTGTTGAAGACCAGCACACGACCCGCGCCGACCTGACGAGTATGCGGGCGCAGAAGGAAGCGCACGTGAAGCGCTGTCTATCCGAAGCCTACGGGCTGACAGTCGGCGGGAAGTCGACCATGTTGGACCCGTCACGCTCGGTGGACGAGCACATTCTGCCTCTGCTCGATGACCTCGAGATTCGTAGTGTGCTTGCGGGCAACATGAGTGACGGCCTGAAACAAATTGCTGATGCAATCTTATCAAAAAGGTATCCGCACCACCCTCGCTTCGATGGCCCGGTAAGCGCCAGCCGTCTGGAAAGAGTCCACGGGATTCTTGAGCGCCTCCTCGATCTTAGCGACCGGCGTATGAATGTGGACAAGCCCGAGCGCAGCGATTTGAAGGCCTATAGTGACCCCCTTGGCTTGACCGATACGGGGGACGTTGTGACGGTGCTTCGGGATCGTCCATTACACGAGCTCGAGCAGGCGCGGCAGCAAAAGGGCGTCGAGACGCCCACCGTGGGTGTGTTGCGGAAGTGGCTGGACCCAACGGGTAATCGGGGATTTCTGCGCGAAGTTGAAGACCTGTTTTTGCTGACGTGGTGCGCGTGGTCTGGTCGAACGTTGCTGCGCGACGGCAAATCCTTTGCAATTCCTCGCGTGGGACAGCTTCCTGATGATGTGGAAATGTTGCGGCCAGAGCTTCCCGCGCCGGCGAGCTGGGCTGAAGCGCTTGACCGCGCCGGGCATTTATTCGGGATCGCGCTACCTGGCAGGGCTTTGTCTGCGCGCAACCTCTCGACGTTCGTGGAAGCAGTTCATACGAAATGTTCAACGCTTCAGGCGTGCGCAAGCTATGCCAGCGGCTTGGAGCGGTGCGTAAAGGACTGGGCTGACGTCAACGATTCGGCTCGGTTAAAGACCGCGCAGGCCTCGGCGGAGTTGGTCAAGGCGCTGCAAGGGGCTCAGGGCGCCGCCATGGTGCGCGTTTTGGCGGAGTTCCCCGCACAGACGTCGATTACAGCGATGGGCCGCAATATGACGACGGCGGCAGCAGCCCAGAGGCAGCTGGACGAGGCCTCGCGCTGGATTGTGTTCGGACAGGTTAAAACCCTCCTCAATGACGAAGGCCGCGGCCACCGCGCTGAGTTGTTACTGGCAGACTTGAACACGCTATTGTCGACCGACGAGATCAACAAGATGCTCGCCGAGGGCTTGACGGACCTGACACGTAGAGCGCAGGACTTGTTTCGTGTGAGTACGCCGCCAGTGGTGGCGGCGGCGATACCAAAGATGCCTGGCTGGACCAAAGTCTTGGACAAGACCCTTCACCTGGAGGACACGGCTAAGGTGGCGGAGTCGCTTCGGGCCCTCGCAGCCGAGATTGAAAAGGTCACCGCGGGGCCTGGCGAGATGCGTGTCGACGTGGCGGTGACGGTAACGCGACGGGAGCCAACGCAATGATCGACGCGCCGTTCCTGACAGTTGCCGAGGTGCGCCAAGAGGTCGAGCGAATCTTCCGAAGGGAGCACCGGTCACACCTCGTCGTGCTGTTTGGGCGCGGCGATGCCAGCGAGTTCGACCTGACCGGACACCGTTGGCGCATCATCCCGACTCGGTGCGAGCTCGACTTGCGCGAGCGCCTGCCGCGGCCGGAAGACAAAAGTCCGGCGAAAAACGTGTACTTGGTCGACTGGGCCGTCGATATCCTGCCATTGGACGTGACCTGTCGACTTGCTGGGGGGCGCCTCTATCACGTGGCGCGCGACGCTCGTCTGGCGGCGCTCTTTGGGGCGCGTCAGGTCGAATCGAAACTGGCTGGCAGTGCGCTTGCGAAGGTCTATTTGTCGGGCGCTTTGCCGCAGCCTGCCAAAATCCAAGGGTTACAGCTAACGCACCGCGCCGCTTGGACGAGTCTGCTCCAGGCAAAGTTTCGGTTGCCCGAGGCCGCATTGGCATCGGTCGGTGCCCTTTTGGCGTGGGCCGCAGGGAATGAGCTTGGGCCTTCCTTCGTGCGCCAGGCGGACGAGGACGACCTGTGGCGGGCGGTTCGGCGAGACCTAGGGATCTGGATCCGCGAGAGCGCCGGTGAGGCCGCAGGAGTCGTCTGGAAGGTTTGGGAGCTTGGGTCGGCTCCCCGTCTGCTGGAGATTCTTCCATTGCTGGCTGCAGCGCGCGAGTCTGGGGACGTGTTCTTGGAAGGCCAGCTTGCGGGCCAGCTTTCTGCTTGGATTCCAGGGCTTGCGAGTGAAGTGCGGCGAGTCGAGTCGGCCCTCACGGACCCGACGACCCTTGAAGCGGCGTTTCCTTCCGAGAGTAAAGCGTTGCTCGCGATGCTTGGGAGAAGTCAGGCCTTGGCACAAAGCGCCGGGCTTGGGGGCTTGACGCTTTCCAGCCCGCGTCTTCCCGGCGGACACGAGGCGCGTGAAGGGGCGCTTGCCATTGCAGTGGCAGCATTTGTGGCGAATCCCACTGCCGATGGCGCCACGGCAGTTGCGACGGCGCACGCAGACCTTGAAGCCCACATACTAGACACCCATCAACGTGACGAGACCCACCGGGAGTCGCGTCTGAATCTCGTGCGTCTCGCCCTTTGGCTTGCGCGCCGCCAAGTCAGCGCGCCCGCTGGAACGGCTTGGCAGCCGGCGGTCGATCTCGCCCGACTCTATGCCGAGGAAGGTGGCTACGTGGAGTGGGCGCGGCAGCAGCTGCGCGGTCTAAGAAACGCCGACCAGAGGCTTCTTGCAGCCGCACGCAGTCTCGAAGCGCTCGCATCGCAGAAGCAACAGGATGACCACAAATCATTTGCGATAGCTTATGTGAAGTGGGTTGATGCGGGCAAACCATCGGCCGCGGCGGTGCCAATCGAGAGTCTGAGCAAGCAGGTAATTGCCCCGTTCCTCAAGGGCGGCGACCGGCGACGTTTGCTAGTCATCCTAATGGACGGGATGAGCCAGGCGGCGGCTGTGCAGGTCCTTACCCGGTTAAAGCGCGTGCGACGCTGGGGCCCGATCGCGTGGCGGCCCGCGGGTTGGCATGGCGTGTTGCCGCTGGCGCCTGTCCTTGCTGTAGCACCGACCTTGACCGAGGTAAGCCGTGGGGCGTTTTTCGCCGGCAAAGCGGATTCGCGATTTGGGAACGAAAGCACAGACAAAGACCCGACCCGGTGGAAAGCGAACCACGCAATCAGGGAGTGGGTTGGTGAAGATGCGCCGCCCCTATTCGTGCGCCGCGATATTTTAAGCGGACACGACCTTTCAAAAGATATCCGGGACGCAATCGAGGGCGATTGTCGGGCCGTCGCCGTGGTTGTGAATGCTATCGACGAAGACCTCAGCAGCAGCGTTCAGGTCGCGAAGGACTACAGTCTATCGCCCGTGCTGCCCCTTGAGGCGCTACTAACCGCGGCGGAGGGTGGCGAGCGTGTCGTGTTGCTTGTGGCGGACCACGGCCACATTCTTGGGGACGGAACGCGCTCACTCGGCGGACGGATGAATAACCAACGGCCCGGCGGCGCGCGATGGCGTGCCCTGAAGGACGGTGAGACACCCGAAGCGGAAGAGGTTTTGCTGCCGAAAAACGCATGGGTTCCGTCCGGCTGGGACCGAATCGCGGTGCTTTGGGACCCGAACGTCGTGAATCGATCGGCAAAATACGGCGAGCATGGCGGGCTGTCCCTTGCGGAAGCGGTCTCTCCGGCCGTTCTTATCGCCCCAGACTACTTCGAGAATGCGTTTCCCAACGATTCGGACCTTTCGGTGAGGCCCTGGCCGATGCCAGACTGGTGGACGATGCGAGCTCGCGCGCCACAGGCGAAGGTGCAACCTCTACCGCCGGTGAAGCTGGATCGTCCGGTGCAGGCTTCCCTCTTCGCTTCGAAATTGCCGCCACCGCCACAGCCACAACCAGTTGAGGCAAGTGAGCCGCGTCTTGTGGCGGCGCTACGGAGCTCCAGCATCTTTCAAGGCCGGATATCCGACTTGGCTACAGCCGGGGTGGAGCGCGTGCTTTCTTGGGTGACCATACTGGCTCAAGCAGGGGACTCGGCATCCGCTGCTGACTTCGCAGCATTGGCTGGGGTAAAACTCCATCAGGTGGCTGGCATCGTCACTCATATGAGCGTTCTAAATGCGGATGGATTCTCGATGGTAGAGTTCGACCACACCTCACGACGTGTGGTACTCCATCGATCTCGGTTGATGCAGCACTATGGGATTAAGCTATGAGCGCCCCGAGTATCCTCCTCAGAAACGACGTCATCGAAGCGCTTCGACGAGGGACGGTGCCAAGGCGTGGCCTGGACCTTTTCGCAGTCGGAACTGACCGTCTGGAATTGGCCCTCGGCGAAGAGCTGGACCGTTGTGCGGCAGGGGGTTCCGTATTCAAAGCACTTCGGGGCGACTTCGGTTGCGGCAAGAGCTTCACCGCGCGATGGTATCAACAGCAAGCAATGCTTCGCGGGTTTGCAGTCGCAGAAGTTCAAGTCTCGGAAAATGATACGCCTTTGCACCGTCTGGAAACCGTCTATCGCCGGGCGATGGAGAGCCTGCGGACAGCAGAATGGGACACAGGCGCGTTTCGTGCGTTGATTTCCCAATGGATTATGGGCCTTGAGGACGAGGTCTCTCGGCAACTACCGGACCCCGACGACTTGGATGCGCTTGGGCGCGGCGTAGGCGACCTGATGGAGGCCCGCCTAGCCGAGGTCAGCGCCATACAGCCCCAATACGCGGCCGTCTTACGCGCCTATCACGCGGCCCAACTGCGCGATGACCATGCCGTCGCCGAAGGGCTCATCGCCTGGCTAATGGGGCAGCCCAATGTGTCTGCGGACATCAAACGAAAAGCGGGGATTAAGGGCGATGTCGACCACACGGGCGCCCTCGGCTTTTTCCGTGGCTTACTCGCGGTGCTGCAGCAGTGCGGTCGTCCGGGGCTAATGCTGGTGTTGGACGAGGTCGAGACAATCCAACGCGTACGGTCGGATATTCGCGACAAGAGCCTGGAAGCGCTTCGTAAGCTCATCGACGACCTCTATGGGGGGCGGTTTCACGGGTTCTATGTGCTGATTACCGGGACGCCCGCGTTTTTTGATGGCGCTAATGGTGTCCGGCGCCTGCCGCCTCTGGCACAGCGGTTACATGTCGATTTTTCGGGGGACCCTCGCTGGGACAACCCCCGGGACGTCCAAGTGCGCTTGCACCCATTCACGTTCGAACGCTTAGTCGAAGTCGGGCGGAGGGTCCGAGACCTATACCCGGCCAAAGAGCCAGAGCGGATGATAGCGCGTGTTGGGGATGCGGTGCTTCGTGGGTTGGCGACGACTGTCGCGGGGAAACTTGGCGGCAAGGTTGGCGTGGCGCCGCGGATCTATCTGCGAAAGCTAGTCGCGGGGCTTTTGGACCGGGTGGACCTATATCCCGACTTTGAACCCGAGCGAGACTTTGAGCTGTCCCTTCAAACAGAAGAGCTGACCGTTGAAGAGCGGGCTATCGCCGGTGGCAGCTCGCCTGATGACTTCGACCTAGAAGAGTAGCGCGGATGAAGGACGCTTTCGATCGACTGACCTCCGCACTTCAGTATCAAATCGCGAACGAGCTTGGCTGGCCGGCACTGCGTCCGGTGCAAGAGCAGTCCACGCACGCGATTCTCGACGGCAAGAACTGCGTTATCCTGGCGCCGACGGCCGGCGGAAAGACCGAAGCGGCGCTTTTTCCATTGCTTTCGCTCATGCACGACGAAGGCCGAGAGCCCGTGTCGGTCATCTACGTCGCCCCCATCCGCGCCCTCCTGAATAACCAAGAAAGCAGGCTTCGTGCGTTAACCGGCCTTATAGGCCGTAGTGCGGGCAAGTGGCATGGGGATGTCGGGCAGGCCGCTAGAAAAAGGATGAGGCGGGACCGCCCGGATATTCTAGCAATTACGCCCGAGTCGCTTGAGGCGATGTTTCTAAGTACAAGTGCTCCGCCCTCTCTCATGTTGGGAAATGTACGTGCAATCGTCATCGACGAGGTCCACTCCTTTGCGGCCGACGACCGCGGTTCCCACCTTGTGTCGCTTATCGAACGAATCACGCGTCTCTCGAAGCACGACATCCAACGGATTGGTCTCTCCGCGACCGTCGGCGATCCAGACGACATTGTTGCCTGGCTAAGTGGCAGCTCAAAGCGTCCGACCGTGGTCGTGGACCCCGGGACGGCGCGTGGACAATCAAAACTGATGATTGACCACGTCCTGAGTATGCCGAATGCGGCGCTCCTTACCGAGAGGCTATATCCCGGCACGCGTCGACTTGTCTTCGTCGACAGCCGTCGAGGTGTTGAGCAACTTGGACACGAGCTGGCGCTGCGGGGCGTCGACGTCTACCTCTCGCATTCGTCGTTGGCCCTCTCCGCGCGTGCATCCGCGGAGGCAGCCTTCACGGAGGGCACAAACTGCGTGATTGTCGCGACCAGCGCTCTGGAGCTTGGGCTCGACGTCGGCGATTTGGACCACGTGATTCAAATCGACGCGCCGTCCAAAGTATCGTCGTTCCTGCAACGTATGGGTCGCACGGGTCGCCGTTCGGGGACAACCGCGAATTGTACGTTTCTGTGCCTCGAGGAAGAGCATGTGCTGCGTGCAGCCTCGCTATTGGAACTCAATGCGCAAGGCTTTGTGGAATCCGCGAATGCTTCGCGTTGGGCGCCGCATGTACTTGCACAACAACTTATCGCGCTGGCGATGCAGCATCGAGGCGTACCCACGCTAGATTGGTGGACATGCGTCGAAGGATGTTCAGCATTTGCCGAGATCTCTTTTGAAACGCGAAAGTCGATTGAACAGCACATGCTTCAGGAGAATATTCTCATTGAGGTCGACTACCGCCTCGTGCTTGGGGAACGAGGTCAACGCCTTTATGGGGCCAAGAACTTCCTGGAGCTCTACGCGGTGTTTTCGACACCAAGCGCCTTCCGCGTGCTGCATGGTGCGAATGAGATTGGGACGGTCGATGCGTTTTTCCTTCAGGACGAGGACCGCCGCAGTGCAGCATTTGTCCTCGCGGGACGGCCCTGGTTTATCCTGAACGTGAACTGGAAGGCCGCCACCTGCGAGGTAGAGCCGGCCGATAACGGCGTTCTTCCCAAGTGGTACGGTCGACCTATACTCCTCTCGTACGCGCTCTGTCAGGCTATGCGCGACCTTCTGGTGGGCGAGGTGTCTCGCCCTTGGTGGTCGAAACGAGCGGCGGCGGTGATTGCGCAACTACGCGAGGAATTTACCTTCCTAGGGGCTGACCCGTCGCCACTAGTCCGCGGAAGCGATGGCGTGGTCAAGTGGTGGACCTTTGCCGGTGGCCGCGGAAACCGGCTTTTGACCTCAGCATTGCGCGCGAAGTTGGGCGAAAAGATTAGCTCTAACAACGAAGCCATCCGTTTTTCGGATGAAGCGGCCGAAAGCGATGTCGCCATCCGGCAAGCCATCCGGGAGTTGGCCATCGGGGCTCCGCTCACGTGGGAGGATGCGGCCAAATGGACCGAGGTCAGCGCAAGCGGCCGTGTCTCGAAGTTCCAGCCGTGTCTGCCCGAGGATGTCGAGCGAGAGCTAGTGGCGCGGGATTCGATGGACCTGGGCGACGCGCTGACTGCTTTGAAAGTTTGGCGTACAACAATAACAGAGAAAACAATGAACTGAAGGTCAAAAGCCTGCTTGACGCCCCCCTTTTTGGGGGCGTCATCGTGGATTCGAGGCCTGACAACCTAACGTCCCAGGCTGGCCTGAATGAAAATGTTTGGCGGCTCGATACGGATCGCCGTCAAGCGTGATGAGCTCGGCGTCATAGTAGATGGGCCACAACGAGCCCGACCCCGGGCTAGAACCTACTCCCCCGCAGGCGCCTTATAAGGCATGGCCCCCAGGTAGTCCTTCTTGCCCACGTCGACGCCGTTGTGGCGCAAGATGGCGTAGGCCGTGGCCACGTGGAAGTAGAAGTTCGGCATCATGTGCTGCAGCGCAAACTCCTGCCC
>Ga0105050_10004580_pt1 | contig 18330 bp, 23 predicted proteins | sample FRY01_FD_78088 | JGI IMG/M metagenome (GOLD analysis project Ga0105050, IMG submission 78088) | Freshwater microbial communities from Lake Fryxell liftoff mats and glacier meltwater in Antarctica - FRY-01 | ecosystem: Environmental > Aquatic > Freshwater > Ice > Glacier meltwater ... | reverse complement strand
GAATGAATCAGCGAGCAAGCTGTCCTTTGGTTCATCGGCAGCTCGGCTAGAAAGCGCATGGAAGGACGCTCAAACCAGCATATGACGAAGCTGGTACGTACCAGTGCCCGCATCGCTGACCACTGGTCCATCGGCGAGCTGATCACCCGGTGGTTGCGGTCCAGACGGTATGATCTTACAGGCGCCATTGGTCGTTATCCTTCCCATCCTCATGTCCCACGTTGTGCAGGCGGCAGAACCAATCGGGTCGTCGTGTGAAAACAATTCTCTTAACAACAGTTGCAGTAATTTTATTGATCATCAGTGCGAGTGTCGTGCTGGTCTACTCAGGACTTTAGGATGTTAGTGCTTCGACACCGCACCACGGATTATCCAACTGGGTTATGCGTACGATGATGGAATCGTCGATGCAGCGACAGGCAAAAATTATTGACCTGCCCGATTTGAGTGCTGCGGCATTACGACACGCGGGGATCAATGACTTCGAGGCGATGTGCGTGGGATGTCATGGAGCACCGGGCAAAGCATGGGGACCCATTGGTCAGGGCATCAATCCGCCGGCCCCTGATCTGAAACAAATCGCTCAGCAGCGCACACCAGCTGAACTTTTCTGGGCCACCAAACACGGTATCAAGATGACGGCAATGCCCGCGTGGGGTGCGACTCACGACGACGCATCGTTATGGCCGGTCGTGGCCTTCATGACCGCGTTGCCTGAATTGGACGCATCGGGGTACTCAAGCTTGCTGGCGCAGGCAACAGGTCAAGGCCACCACAAAGAAGGCACTGCCGGGGAGCACGTGCATGATGAATCGGCGGCTCCCGAAGTCGATCACGAGGATGCTCCGGCCGAGAGCGATGAGACCCCGGAACACGATCACAGTCGGCATGAGCATTGAGCACGAAGCACGCCATTGGAGTAATGCATGAAAATCGCTGACGGATCGCGGCGCAGGTTCCTGAAATCGGCGGCTGGTGTTGGCGCGCTGACAATGCTCAACGCCTTTGTTCCAGCCTGGGCTCGCAGCATGCAGGTGCTGAAGCAGAGTGCTCCGGAGGCCGTCGATCCGATTGAATTCAATCTCGCCATCCGCGCACATCAAATGGATATTGCTGGCGGCAGCGGTCATGGCATGAGTATTAACAACACCATTCCGGGGCCCCTGTTGGAGTGGTACGAAGGCCGCGATGTGTTATTGAACGTGCAAAACGCGATGGCCAATGATACTTCCATTCATTGGCATGGCATTTTGCTGCCCTTTGAAATGGACGGCGTGCCGGGCGTCTCCTTTCGAGGGATCAAGCCTCAAACCACGTTTCAGTACCGCTTTCCGGTAGTTCAAAGTGGCACCTACTGGTATCACAGTCACTCCGGATTGCAGGAGCAGTCGGGTGTTTATGGACCGCTGGTTGTGCATCCGAAAGATCCCGAACCGGTCTCTTATGACCGCGACTACGTGGTCATGCTTTCGGACTGGACGTTTGAGGACCCGCATCGGGTAATGGCCAATCTGAAAAAGATGAGCGATTACTACAACTACCAGCAGTTTTCGCTCACCGAACTTTACGGCACCAATGACATGAGTCCCGCCGAGGCATTCAAAACAAAACTCGCCTGGGATCGCATGCGCATGATGGCCACGGACATACTGGACGTTACCGGGTCGACCTACACGTACTTGATGAATGGTTTGCACCCGGCTGGCAACTGGACCGGCCTCTTTAAACCGGGAGAGCGGATTCGACTGCGCTTTATCAACGGTTCCGCCATGTCCTATTTCAATGTGCGCATTCCAGGCTTACCTATGACGGTGATTGCCGCGGACGGTCAGAACGTGCAACCGGTCGAAACCGATGAATTCCAGTTCGGTGTGGCCGAGATCTATGATGTGATTGTCGAGCCCACAGCCGACAGCGCCTACACCATCATGGCCGAAGCCATGGATCGTAGTGGCTACACTGCCGGCACATTGGCAACTCGCGTTGGGCAAACAGCAGAAATCCCGGCGCTTCGAAAGCGACCGTTGCTCACCATGGTGGATATGGGTATGGATATGTCGGCAATGGAGATGCCCGGCCTGAGCATGCCTGAACAGGTCCCGACACACGACACGGAGGTTCACGCCGGCCACCAGGGCATGTCCCCACCGCAATCGGGAACCTCGAACAGGGCCGGCAGGACTCCCGCCTCAATGAACCACGCTGCCATGGGCCACAGCATCGAGCCCGATGCACACGCAGGCCACGACATGACCGGTATGCAGAACGTCGGCCCAGTCGTCGCGCGCCACGGCCCCGATCATCACGGCCCGGGCAACATCAGTGTCGCCACTGTGCAACGTGATCGGCTGAACGAGCGTGGTCTCGGATTGGCCGACGTGGAGCACCGGGTGCTGGTTTACACCGACTTAAAACGCTTGGCCGACGACTTTGATCAGCGCTCGCCGAGCCGCGAGATCGAGCTTCACCTTACCGGCCACATGGAGCGCTATATGTGGTCGTTTGACGGCAAGCAGTTTCACGAGGTCGATGGACCGATCGAATTTAATCACGGCGAGCGACTGCGGCTGACCATGGTCAACGACACGATGATGAATCATCCGATTCACCTGCACGGCATGTGGATGGAGCTGGAGAACGGACACGGGGCGCACATACCGCGCAAGCACACGATCAATCTGATGCCTGCCGCACGGACCTCGGCACTCATCAGCGCAGACGCACCCGGCCGTTGGGCCTTTCACTGTCATCTGCTCTATCACATGGATATGGGCATGTTTCGCGTTGTGCGTGTGAGCTAAGGAATCGCGATGAAGAGAAAGCAACTGGTCCTGTTTGCGTTGTGCGTATCCAGCACATCCGTTTACGCCCATGAGCCGGCCGGCACGCCACCGGACTGGCCAGCCCCAATGGGGGAACCGATAGCGTATTGGAAGGTATTGGGCGACCGTGTCGAAGCCGGCTTTGCCGATGAATTGGACACCTACGTCTGGGACGTGCAGGGCTGGTACGGGCGCGATCGTAATCGCTTGTGGTTCAAAACCGAGGGCGAGTCAGAGCCAGGAGCGTCGCCCAAAGATGCCGAACTGCAGCTGCTGTTCAGTCGCATGTTCGCCCCTTTTTGGGACTGGCAGGTTGGTGTTCGTCACGATTTCGAACCCCATCCCGAACGCTCGCACCTGGTCCTTGGCGCGCAAGGCGTGGTTCCGTACGAATTCGAATGGGACAGTGCCGTATTTGTCAGCGAACAAGGCGACGTTAGTGCCCGCGTTGAAGTGGAGTATGACCTCAACATCACCCAGCGCTGGGTGCTGCAGCCGCGATTCGAATTAAACGCGGCTTTTTCCGACGACCCGACTGTCGGGCGCGGTTCGGGCGTCAACAGCACCGAGCTTGGCTTGCGATTGCGCTATCACTTGCGCCGTGAGGTTGCTCCTTACATCGGAGTGGCCTGGGCACAGCTCTATGGCGATTCCAAAGACTCTGCTCGGGAGGAAGGTGAGCCCAGCGCCCTCACATCGTTCGTCCTGGGCGTGAGCTTTTGGTTTTAGGCCGTACCAGGATGAACTACCCAAGTATGAGCGAGCCAAAAGATCCGCCTGACCATCGGATCCCTCCGGATACCACACGGATCAGCTTACAACTCATGGGAAAAACTGAAAACGAGGAGAGATCATGAACCCCTATGTACGATTTTCACTGATGATCGTGACATCGACGGCGCTGATGTTGCTGCTGATGTATTTCAATACGTACGCGCTCAATCACGTATTCTGGAGCGAAACGCGCTTCTACATGGCACTTTACATGGGCGCGGTGATGACTGTTGTCATGCTGGCGTTCATGCTTAAAAACTACCCGGACAAGGCGGTCAATCTCGCCATTTTCGTTGGCAGCACCGTGGTATTCGCCATTGCGCTATTCCTGGTGCGCAGTCAAACAACCGTGCAGGACATCTCATGGATGAAGGCCATGATCCCGCATCATTCGATTGCGATCTTGACCAGTGAGCGGGCTGAGATAAGCGACCCTCGGGTACGAAAATTGGCTGACGACATCATCAAGGCGCAGCGTTTGGAGATCGATGAAATGAAAGCATTGATTGTGGACCTGGAAGGTGGCTTGACGGCTACACCTGAAATAGACGGGAAGTAAATAGTGGCAATGCGCGATTCCATCGAGCGTCATGAAACGAGGCAGACGAAAACGGCGGACCTGCATCGCATGGTTATGGAAGATCACGTCTGTCCCTATGGTTTGAAGGCGAAAGATTCGTTGGAGCGCAAGGGCCTGGCGGTCAACGATCATTGGCTCAAAACCCGCGACGAAACCGATGCTTTTCAACGAGAAAACCACGTCGAAACAACGCCGCAGATATTCATCATTGGGGAGTGTATTGGTGGTTACGATGACCTTCGCGAGTATTTCGGACAGGAGGTAAAGGATGAAGACGAGGCGACCTATCAACCTGTCATAGCAATTTTCTCAGTGGCGTTGTTGATGGCCTTGGTTTTCAGTTGGGCGGCATTCGGATCACTGCTGACGGTGGATGCCGGAGAGTGGTTTATCGCCATCTCGATGTGCCTGCTTGGCATTCAAAAGCTCCAGGATGTCGAGAGCTTCCGCACGATGTTTCTCAACTACGACCTGCTGGCGCGGCGCTACGTGCGTTACGGATGATTCTACCCGTTTGCAGAAACTCTGGCTGGTGTCCTGATGATTGCCGGCGTGCTGACGTGGTTGTCGGTGCCGCTGGCGCTATTTATCGGAACGGTGGGCGCCATCTCGGTCTTCAAAGCGGTTTACATCGACAAGCGGGAACTCAAATGCGGCTGCGTCGGTGGCAGCAGCAATGTGCCCCTGGGGTTTATCTCGTTGACCGGGAATCTGATGATGATCGCGATGGGATCCTGGATGTGGATCAAATGACCACCGACGGCGATCAGTCGCGGGCTCAGTGTATCGGTCGGGTCGTACTCACCGGACCAGATGACCACATTCCCGGCATTGGCCCGACCGCCATCTGGTCATTGGCCACCGGTCGACTTGATAGCGGACAGAGCCAATGCGACCGTGGTTTTACCAACGCCCGGCGGGCCGGCCAGAAAATGCAGCTTGCCAGCCCGCCAGACACCCAGACCAACGCCGGGATATTCAGTGCGTCATCCGGCGCCACGCTGTTGCTGATAAGTGATTTCACGGGCATCCCGCTGATGGTCAACCCCTCAATCACGTTCACGCACACATGGTCGTGATCCTGCGCGCCGCGTTCCTGCTGCTGCTGCTCGGGGCGCTGGCACACGCCTCCGACATTCCACGCCCGGTGCTGGACACGGCCTATGACTGGCGGTGTCTCGGACCTCGTGGCATCGCTTCGACTTACGTGCGCCAGGACACGGACCTCTGGCACTGCCAGACGAACGCCGCCGTGAATCCCGACGTGCCGTACGACATCCAGGGCAGGATCTACCGCGTGCTGATGCCGGTCACGGTGCCATTCTGTCCAGATCAACCCGCGGCCGAATCCAGGACCGCTGCCTGTCCGATTGGGCAAAACGGCCGTTGGCAGCAGACTCGCGCGTACACCAGCATGCCGCCGCCGGCGTGCTGGTCGCCTGAAGCGTGGCAGCCTGTGAATCCACCCGCGGACGCGTGTGCCTCGCCTGCACCCGCCCTTCCGCTGGCGGCCACCACGTCGCCGGTGCTCTCCATCTCGCCAGGCAACCGATATCTGCGCCGTGATGGCCATCCGTTTTATTACGTCGCCGATACCGGCTGGCTGATGTCATGGCAGTTGACGACGGCGCAGACCACGCACTACCTCGAGGATCGGGCCAGCAAGGGCGTCAAGGCCATTCAAGGGCCGATTATAGGGACGTCGTTCGTGTTGCCACCGTATGACGGCGGCGCGGACGATCCATTCATCGACTCGGTACCCATGCGGCTCAACGAGTCCTGGTGGGTGACCACCGATCACGCGGTGAAAGAGGCGGCGCGCCTGGGTATGACGATCGCCATTGCGCCAGTCTGGGGATCCGACAACGACCGGATTTTTGTCGACCCGGCTCGACATGTCGAGTTTGTGTCACTGCTCGCCAGGCGTTACAGCAATCAGGCGCACGTGCTTTGGATCGCGGCCGGTGAGTACGACAAGATCACAGACGATGTCTATGTGACCAACAATCGCGCGCTCAATGCCGCGGAGCTGGCGCGGTACAACGCGATCACCACGGCGCTGCGTGCAAACGCTCACCCGCAATCACTGATCGTCTATCACCCGGACGGCTGGCATCAGCCGAGCATCGATTTCGGGCTGGATGCCAGGGTGCACTTCAACATGCTGCAAAGCTCATCGAATTTGCATGAAAACATCCGGCGCGTGCCGATCGAGCGCGCATCCACACTCACCAGACCCGTAATCGAGGCGGAAACCGGGTACGAGTCCGCGACCAACAATCCCTGGCGCCAACGAGTACCGGCCTATCACACGCTCATGCAGGGCGGCGCCGGCTATGCCTACGGTCACGGGCTCATCTGGGATTTTGAGGCGGGCTGGCAGACCGCCATGCAAGCCGAAGGCGGCGTTGATGTGCTCACGCACTACCGCACGTTCGCCGAGTCGATTCACGCGGAAAGCAACACGCCGGCGCAGGAATTAGTGCTGACACCAGGTGACATCAGCGACGGATCTAACAGTTACGCAACGGCATTGCGCTCCGGCGATCGATACAAGCTTTACTCATTTGTCAGCAACGGCCGAACCTTCAACCTCAACACGTCGACCATGGCGGCGGGCAATCTGTCCGCCCGCTGGTACGATCCACGCAATGGCCTCTACTCGGCACCGTTCCCCGTCGCCCGTTCCACCAATGTCACGCTGGATCCGCCAGGCAACGAGGCACAGGGCAACGACTGGGCGCTGGTCATCGAGACCACCCCGGCTGTGATCACCGGCATCTGCGCGGCAGACGGCGGCGGTGCGAGGTGAGTGTCAATTCGAGACCGATTTTTCGTTCGTTTGAGGCGCGTGGTGGACGCTACGCAACGAAAACGAACGGAAAATCGGGCCATCGTTGCACCGCCGCAGCCTGTCGATGTTCTGCCGCGCAGACTCCTGGATCCCGGTCGAATCGCCGCCAGAGAACGAAGACGGATCACCGGTCAGGCCGCCGCTTACGGTCCAGCTTGAGTACGACAACACCGTACGACGGTCGACTTCGATCCCGACAAAAACTCCATTTCCGTTCATAGACTCCTGATTGCACACATGGCCCACCAACTTGACGTCTTCATCGATGACGGGAGCCCTCGAGTCAAGAAGGGGGCGTCCAATTCGCCGTCCAGTCCAAGCGGCAAGGATTTGAACGAGCATGCCAGCCTGCGGGCTGCACCCAGAACTATCTGCCTCTTTCAGGCTGGTGGGCGTTTTTGCTCGACTTCTGGCGCACCTTTGACAGGCATTCAGTCGAAAAATGGGCTTGAGCGGCTGAACCAGCCCTCGATCAAGAGTCGGAGGGTTTGATGTCCTGAAGAGCTGATCTTGACACTGCCTCAGAGTGCTTGATCACACTGAAGCTTCCGTCAGTCTCCAGGACCACGGCATCCACGTCTTCAAGCGCTGCGATTCCGGCAGAGCGAACCGCCGCGCGAACCTCCGATTCAGTGACGCGTTGAGAACGCAAAGCGCTTTGCAGCATCGTGCCGCGATCGAGCAGAAGCGTCGGTTGGGCCTTGACCAGGTTGCGAACCGACGCAAAGCGCACTGACAACCAGGTGATCAGAAATTGCAAGCTGATGAGTACCACGACGGCAAAGATGCCCTCGGTCAAGGCCACGGTCTTGGAAAGAAAAGCACTGGCCAATATCGAGCCGAGCGAGATCGTGACGATGAAATCGAACGCATTCCATTTCGACAGGGTACGCTTGCCGGTAATGCGAAGAGACACGATAAGCGCGACGTAGACGAGGGTGCCGACCACGACGACATGCAGCAGGTCGATCCAGTTGTTAAAGAACATTGTCGTGCCTCTATGATCGAAAGCGTCTCAGGCATGGCGAATCGCGATCGCAGGGACTCGCCCCCTGGCCTGGGTCACCACGTGAGCAAAGCAACCTGTGGCCTTGCGTGTCGAGTGCCCCTTCAACAACGAATCGCCAGCAGCTTCTGCCGACACCTTGTTGGGTCCACTGTCGCAAACCTAAGGCTGCGCTCTCGGCCGCTGCCTTGATTTTGGCGTGGCCCGCAGACCCCATTCTTGCCTTCGCCATGCGCTTCGGTCCGCTCGATCCTCGATTACTGAACCGAAAATCGTTCTTCGAGAAACGTCGATGAAGCCCTTCAGGCTTTTCAACAGGCGGGCCGGCGCGTCGCGCCGAACAGATCGACCTTGCGCCGTGCTGACATGCCGCCCAGAGCGCCAGCGATGGCGCCAGGGATCAACGCGAAAGCTGCGCCGAGCACAGACCGCGGGGAGGTTTTGGCCGCCGCATCAGCCACTTGTTTTGCCTTGGCTGCAGCCTCGGACTTCTTCTGCTCGAATGCCGCGCTTGCTTCTTCATAGCTTTGAACCCACCTGTCCACGCGTTACTCGGCTTCCGGTCGACTCACATTGGCCCTGGCCATCACGACGTTGACGAGCGCGTCGTGGTCGGCCTTGTCGCTCCTGGAGGGCGGGGAAGCGTCGCATCAGCGAGGGGCTCAACCGACTCGCGGGAGGTGCTGGTCATGCAGACTCTCCAACATTGCACAGGCCGCTTGAAGGCTTGCCCGTGGCCAGCGCACGTCAGTTGATGCGCCGGTACAAAAAACCGATCGAGCCGCCGCACAATATTGAGATGGGCTTTCATCTTCGGTGCACCAAGACACACAGCAAGCAAAACGAAATGCTCCCCGACAAACAAGCGCACGTCGGACAACTGGTGATGCGCCTCGATCTCTCCAGTGCGTATGCGCCGGCTTCCGAACGTCCGCTGAAACCGTTCGCTACCGAACATCCAAACACGAAGAATTGAAGGATACTCATTCCGTGAATGCATCACCCACGCCGATGGCGCTGAAACCGCGGATGGTTTTTGGCTGAACGTTGGTCGATGCACTTTGCTTAAATCAATCAGGAGAATTTGCAATGTCCGTATTGAGTGCAACGACGTTACAGGGAACCAACATCAATAACTCGTCGGGCGCTGGCTTAGGCGACATCAAGGATCTGATGATCGATCTCGAAACCGGGCGCGTCGCTTATGCAGTGGTCGAGTTTGGAGGTGTGCTAGGAATCGGTAGCAAGCTGTTTGCGGTGCCGTTGCAAGCGCTGAAGCAGGATGCCTCGAACAAGTGTTTCGTGATGAATACAACAAAGGAAGCGCTCGAGAAGGCACCGGGCTTCGACAAGGACCACTGGCCCGATTTTGCGGACCGCACCTGGCAGACCGCGGTCCACGAGCACTATCAGGTCGAACCATACTGGCGCCGCTGAGGTATCTCGGTGGGATATCTCGGTGGGACACACATCGCGCCGATGATATCGAATTGGTTGCCGGTGCTGCCGATATTCGAGGCACTGTAGCCGCGCACGTGGTCTACGCGTCTTCCGATCGTCGTAGTCGGCGCTGAGAGCATTTATGCTGTCGCCACGACATTTGCGTTCGTGCAGGCATTCACGGGTTGCCGTTCGTCTGATCGTCATGCTAAGCATCGAAACGCATAACGCCATTGGGACGCAATGCCGGATCTCATCGACAGACGCGAGGGTCAAAACCTTTTCGGGCTGAGTCCGCAAGGTTATGGCGACGCGCGTCCGCGGTATCCAGACACGATCTATCAGTTTCTCGTCGACAGTGGCGCAATCGCGCCGGGAACGACAACGCTCGAAATCGGCGCAGGCAGTGGGCTCGCGACCCGGCGCCTTATCAAACTCGGCGCAAACCCGAACAGCGTCATTGAGCCCTACGAGCGATTTGCGCTGTTGTTGCAAGACTTGGCGGCGCATCCGGACGCAGATGTGCGCATTTGAGCCGCTCGGAGGCAAATGTGTGTTCACGTCAGAATGGGACCGCTGGTCTCAAGCAACCTACCGCGCCAATTACAATTGCGATCACGAGGTAGCTGGCGACATCACGAAGATCGACGCGGCTGCGTACCGCCGCCGAAGCGGCGCTCGTTGTGACCCTTCACCTGACTGCCGAGCCCGATGTTGAAGCGCCCGTTCGAGTAGTGCTGCAGATCCCACGCTTCCTTGGGCTGCACCATGGGACTGCGCGGAAACGCGATGGTGACCGAGGTATCGAGCTCGATGTGCTCGGTGGCGCCCGCCGCCACCGTCATCGTCAAGATGGAGTCGTGCGCCAGCTCGCCGCATGTGACGAAATCGAAGCCGTTCGATTCTGCCGCGCGCACTCCCTCTGCAATGCCCGTGAGCCAGCCGCCCACGCCTGTACCAATCTTCATGTCGTACCTCCCCTAGTAGGACAAACGATAGGCGAGGCAGCGCCCGGAAACTAGCCCCGGAGCTGAACCGCAATCGCAATCGATACTTGCGTGACGCGAAGCGGAACGTCCAAGTGCGATTCAGCTCCGGGGCGAACTACCGGCTCTGGGGCGAGTCGCGGGTAGCGAGGCCGTCCGTGCGGCTGCCGAGCTGGCCCGTGACGTATTCGATGAGTTCCACAATGTGGCCGTCGGGGTCGGCAAAGCAGACCACGCCGACGACGCCTGTAACCGGGTCGGATTCCCGCAATGGCTGCGTGGGCTTCAGGCCTTTGGCAACGAGATCCTTGGTTGCCGCCTTAACGTTGTGCGTGAGCAATGCCATCACGCGAGGCATGCGCTCGGCGGCGGGCCGCGCGTCGTTCTCGTTCACCCATCGTGGCTTCAGCCATTCGATGAGGTCGATTCGCGTTTGCACCGCACCCTGTTCGCTCGCGGGCAGCACCAATTGCACGGCCTTGCCCTGTGCGCCGGCCACCATGTTGAAGTTGCTACCGACGTAGTCCGGCCACTGTACGTTGCGATTGTCCTTGATCATCTCGAAGCCGAAATGCGCGTAGAACGCCATCGAGCGCTCCACGTTGGTACATGGCAAGATGAAGTGGAATATCGAACGGATCCGCCAGTCGGCCACTACGCTATCCGCCCACGCTGTAGGCGACGCGTACGCCGTACGTACGCGGAGGAAAGTACGAAACGAACGTGCTATTGCCTGTCGACAGACCGTCAGACACGGTCATGCCGCGGATGTTGTCTTCGTCAGTGAGATTCTTGATGAAACCATCAACGGCCCACTGTTCGTCGGCCGACGTCCATACCAGGCGCGCATCGATAGTGTCAAACGCATCGACTCTATGGCGCTTCACATTCTGCACGCGCAGGTACATCGAGTCCTGCCAGTAGTAGTCGAGTCGCGCGGCTAAGGTGCCGTTGTCGCCGAGCGAGAAGTCGTACTGAGCCGACAGGTTCACTGAGTATTCCGGCGCGCGATTGAGCGTGTCACCCGACAGGTCGATCGTCGGCGTGAACTGATAGTTATCGAACTGCGCATCGAGCCAGTTCAAGTTCATCGACAGCGTCAACGCATCCGTTGCCAACACGGTCGTTTCGAACTCGATGCCTTGGATGGTGGCTGCGGCCGCGTTGTCGGTAGTGAACGATGTGAACTCCAGGAAGTTGACCTGTAGATCTTGGTAGTCGTAGTAAAACGCAGCGACGTTGACCTGGGCGCGACCGCCCGCGAGCGTCGATTTCAATCCGAGCTCGACAGCGTCGACCGTTTCCGGGTCGTAGGTATCGAATTGACCGATCGAATAGCCACCGCCCTTGTAGCCGCGAGAATAGTTGGCATACGCCATGACATCGTCGTTGACGAACCAATCGATTCCGAGCTTGCCGCTCCACTCATCCCACGACTCGTCCGATGTCGCCGCGACGTCTACCGCAAACTGCGGAATGATCTGATATTCATCGATCGATTTTTCGTCCTGGGTGTAGCGCAAACCACCCACTAAGCGGATGGGGAGGTCGCCCACCTCGCGAAAGTCGTAGCCCACCTGACCGAATGCAGCCATGGACTCCGTGTCCAAGTCACCACCATTAAAAAACGTGAACCCAAAGGTCGAGGTGTCGTTGAACATATAGTCGGTATCGAGTGACTCATCGAAATAGAACGCACCGACGATCCATTGCCACGGGCCGTCGTTGGTCGAGATGAGCTGAAATTCCTGGGTGAACTGATCCGTCTTCATGGTCCATTCTTGGATCTGGATGGGGTTACTCGACATGTCGATGTCCATCGTCTGGAACCATTCGTTCTCGATGTAGCCCGTGATCGAGACGAACTCGGCGCCGCCCAAATTCCAATTCAGCTTTGCTGACACCAGCGTGTTCTCTAGATCCAGCTTTTCTTCGTGATCTTTCGCTACCCGGCGCGGGTCTGAGGGATTGGGTATCGCCCCTGCATAAACGGGAATGCCCGTGAACGGTTCGAGCCGCTTCTGCCCTTGGTTGCCTTGGTTCTCGAAGCGCTGCGCGGTCAGCACCAGGGTGGCATCGTCGTTCAATTCGAACCCGAGCTTGCCCCTCACCGCCCAGTTGTCAGTGCTGTCGGCATCGGCGCCGATGATGTTGTCCTGAAAGCCGTCGGCGTTGTCGACGATGGCCGAGAGTCGTCCGGAGATGCGCTCACCCAAGGGTCCGTTGACCACGCCCCGAACGCGATAGTGATCGTAGTCGCCCACCGTCAAATCGATCTTCCCCAGAAATTCGTCGGTAGGAGGTGCCGTGAGCACATTGATGGCGCCCCCGGTAGTATTTCGCCCGTAAAGGGTGCCTTGTGGTCCCCGAAGCACTTCGACGCGCTCCATGTCCCACAGATCGACGGGCATCGATGAGGGTTGTCCGACGTACATACCATCCACGTGGTAGGCAACGCCGGGATCGAACCCGGCTACCAGCTGGTCGGAACCGACGCCGCGAATATAGGCGTAAGTAACCGGCGACTGAGAGTTGTGGCTGATGAACAGGTTGGGGGATGCGAATTGGAGATCCTCGATCTGCGAGATCCCTCGAACGTCTAGGGCATCCTGATCGAACGCGCTAATCGCGATCGACGTCTCCTGCATCGACGTTTCCCGCTTCTCCGCGGTGACGACGATCTCTTCGATGACGCGGCCTTCGGCCGCCCAACTCTGTAGTGCCATTGACGACAAGAGACTCGCGACGACAATGACTAGCACACGACGAACGACCATGGGCTCTCCTCCCGAAAACGTTACATAACAGACGTTATATGATTGTCTGGAGGCGGTGCAAGTCCTACTTAGATGCGGCGTAGAGGCGATCGACAGCGAGGTCGATCATTTCGATCATCTGCTTTGCGGACATCCGCCCGGCGGACATCAGGAATTGAACGCCGAGTCCGTCGACCAACGCCACCAGCGCCCGCGCTTCGCGACGGCTGTCGATCGCGCCATCGAGTTCGCCGAGGGTTTTCGACTCGTCGAGCATTTTCGACAGTCGTCGGATCCACTCTCGATAGCGGCGTCGCTCCTCTTCGCGCATGTCGCTGCTCGCCTCAGAGTGATACCACAGCGCAAGCCACACCCGCCAACTTGACGCCGAACGCTTGTCCGTGGGTAACGACTCGACCAACGTTTCCCGCAATGCAGCGCGACCCTTCTGATCTACCTGGGCCGACTGCATGCGGTCGCGCACCTCGGACCCGAAGTAATCCAGCGCTTCCCGGATCAGCTCATCCTTGTCTGCAAAGTAATGAACGAGCGCACCCGTGGTGTAACCGGCCTTCTTCGCCACCGCTCGCAGATTGGTGTTGGCCAATCCCTGTTCCATGATGGTGGCGTACGCCGCCGCGATGAAATCGCGTCGGCGTGCGTCGTGATCGACGATCTTTGGCAAGTTTTCACTCCGCTGGCGCGGCGAAACTAACTCACGGCGTCAGAAGAGTGCAACCGGATTAGTCGGTGATCCGGTAGCACCAGGGACCTTCAATGGCGCTACCGTGAGCATAAAGTGGTAGCGACCAAGCGACTCGCAGTGCCGCGCCAACCGCTCGGTCTCGAGGTTGTGCAGCAGCGTCATGCCCATACCGCATATGCCGAGGTAGTGGATGGGAATCGGCCAATGCTGGGCGGCCGGCCAATTGGGCTGAGGGTCGTTCATGCCATCGCTGCCGAGCACCGCGACATTTTTTTTCTTCAGCCACAACGCACATTCGGGGTGGAGTCCGGCCAGGCCGGCCTGACCAGGATCGAACGCTCCCTCCGTTGCTTTGCGCCGTTCGCGGCCCTTGTGCACGATCAGCACATCACCCGATTCCACGTCGACCTGCTGCGTGGCGCAAGCGCGTTCGAGATCCTCGCAGCCGATCCGGACATCGCCGCCGAGATAGGGCACGCCGTGCAAACGGGGGATGTCGAGCAGCACCCCGCGGGTGACGATGCCGTCAGCCATCGGCCTTAGGTCGTTGCGCAACGCGCCAGTGCTCTTGACGTCAGTTGCGGGATAACCGTTGTACATGCGGTTCTTGACGAAGACATGGCAGAGCGCATCGATGTGCGATGTCGCAGCACCGTGGCAGGCGACACCGATGTAGTCGAGCGCAACCGCAAGACCCGGCACACCGGGGTAGTTGGGATCGTCGCCGGCCCGCATCATGCGGTGGGCCGCCGGCCAGGGGTTGTCCGGTGCTGGATCCACGGGCCATGCGTTGCCCAATCCAATCGCCACGCCTTGCGTGACCGACGCGGCTGCCGCACGGCGTTTGGCATCGGTAATGAGATTGAGCGCCCCGCGCTCGTCGTCAATGCCCCAGCGATCCCAATTGCTGACCAGTTGCCAGAGCGATTCGCAATAGTCGTCGGTCACGGTGGGCAATTTGTTCATGGTTCGGTTACGCGAAGTGAGGAATGAGTTCGGAGCCGACCAGTCGCATCGACGACAGTACCGCTTTGTGGGGCACCTCACCCATCTGCATGAGGCACATCAGCCGGTCCACGCCAATGTCTTTGAAATTGGCCATCTTGTTGCGACACGTCTCGACGTCGCCAATGATCACCGAGTCGAGGTCGCGAAGCACCTCGTAGATCTCTTCGTTGCTAATCTCCTCGCCTGCAAAATCCCGCTTCATCAGCGCGATGACGGGGTTCGAATCGGTGAGGTCTCCGTCGACCGGCCGCTCTGCGGCACCCAGGGCTGCCGTCGAAAGTCGCGAGCGCGGATCTGTTTGACCGCGGATGGCCTGATAGAAAATCTCGCGCGCCACATTGAACACCCTTGGTGCGGAGCTCACATACCAAAGCGCGGAGCGCGGAGCGCCGCTCGCGATTGCCGCTTTGGCGGATCGCGCGGCATGCACGAACGTGAATACACCAACCTGATTGTTGATGCTACGGCCCGCTGGCTGCGTACATTGCGCGATGGCCGTTCGGTAGCCTTTGATCATCGAGGCCAGCGCATCGAGCGGCGCGAACAATGTGGTGGCCAACACACCCACGCCGAGCTCGCCAGCACGCTGGAAGGAGGGCGGGCTCGAGCACGTATGCCACAACGGCGGATGGGGCCGCTGCACAGGCTTGGGTTGCACGCTGCGGTTGCACACGTGCCAACGCTCCGTGTTGCTTTCGAACGGCTCATCGCACCACGCGCTCGGCAGCAACCGCGTAGCGGCCACGAGTTCCTCACTCGCCTGCGCTTCGGTGATCTCGAACGTCTCCCATTCTTTGCCGCCGGACTTCGCCAGGCCCGCTTCGACCCGGCCCGCGCTCAGATGATCCAGCACCGCGACGCGTTCAGCGGCGCGCAGCGGATGATTGATTTTGAACGGCACCAGAATGCCCGCATGGCCCACGCGCAACCGTTTCGTCGCCAACGCAATTGCAGCGAGGATGAGTTCAGGACTCGAGCTGTAGCTGAAGTCCGGCGTACAGTGATGTTCGACTTCCCACCAGCAGCCATAGCCCAATTTGTCGGCCAGCTTCGCTTGCGCAATCGACTCTTGGAGCAACTGCGCGAACCCGCCGTTCGCGTCGCAGTCACGCTTCTGGATCTCGGAGAAGATGTCGAGTTTCATGAGCGGGTCCGTTTTGTGTAACGGCCGTTATAGTACAGTCGCATTCGACTTGTCGAGGCGCACGTCGTGACCACACCCATCGAAGCACCCTACAATGCGGCGCTCCAATCGACTGACGCACGTGCTTGACCACCACGCCTAACCAGATCCCCGATCGCTTCCCGGCACTGTGCCACAAGAACTTCACTCTCTATCTCGCAGCACGCGTACTGGCCACCCTCGCGGTGCAGATGCAGCCGGACGGACCACGATTCCATCCCGTGCGTCTGCCCGACACAAAAACCCTTGAGTGCCTGCTTGACCGCCTGGTCCAGCGCATCGTGCGCAGACTCACCCGCGACGGGCTCCTCGTCCAAGACCCCGAACAACCCTGGCTCGACCTGGAACCCACCGACACACTGGACCAGCTGAATGCTGCATCGATCCGCTACCGCATCGCAGTGGGACCCAGCGCCGGCGGCAGAACCCTCACCCTCAAGAACCCGGCCCTCGCCCGGTCCGACTCGACGCCCAAACCGTTCACCGCCAACCAGAATGGCTTTTCGCTCAACTGCGCCGTCGCTTGCCAACCCCACCAGCGCGATCGTCTGAAACGATTGTGCCGTTACATTACCCGACCGGCCCTCTGCCTCGACTGGCTATCAGTCAGTGCTACCGGTCAGTGCGTGTACCCGTTCAAGAACCCCTTCCGCGATGGCACTACCCACGTCCTCTTCAATCCCCTGGACTTTATCGCTCGTCTGGCCACGCTCGTGCCGGGCGCTTCCAGACCGCGGCCAATCCGCAAGCCAAAGAACCCGACAGCTGACTCCCAGCAGGCCGCAGACGACCCCAGCACCGGCACCGGCACCGAATCACCCACCGCGCCAATGACCTGGGCGCAACGATTAACAGCAACTTCCCGATCGCCTCTTCAAGCAACTTCAGCTGACCGCTGATCGTCTGCGGGTTGAGATGCAATGCATCTGATGCGCCGGCGATGCTGCCTTCCTGGGCAGATCTGACATCGCAGTATCCGCTGACGAAGGCACTGAAGCATGTGCAGTAAAGGCGGCAAGGATTACAGGTGCTCCTGAGTGACGTGGACGTGCCGATTGATACCAATCACCTCGAACAGTCCATGGGTGCCATCCCTTTGGGAGGGCGTAACGGCTTGTTCTGCTGGTCGGAGCTCGGGATGAATCAAATCGCGGTGCTGCAGTCGCTCTTGGTGGCCTGCTGACTGCAGGGTGTCGATCCTCAAACCTACTTCGTCGATGAACTGAATCGCGTCGGCGTCCATCCGGACAAAGACAAGCTCGAGCTCACGCCACGGCATTGGAAAACGAAGTTCGGGGACGACCCCGTACGTTACCTTGTTGATCTCGTGCCGCCCTGAGACGGCGCTGGAATGGGCGCTTATGCCGAAGAAGCGCTATCCAATATCGAACATCGAAGAAAGAGAAACGCTTGGGAGATGACGAATCAACTATCATTTTCGTTGCGCGCCTAGTCCGACGGGGCGCTCTGCCGAGAAATTCATGCACGGCATCAAGGTTCTGATGGCAAAGAACTACATCGATAACCTCTCGGAGGAGACGCGCAAAGGGATGACCGAAAAGGCTGAGCAGGGAATCTGGCCGTCCTGCGCATCGTTCGGATACCGAAACTCGATGGGGAAAAACGGCAAGCGGATGATTGAGCCCGACCTCGAGCGAGCGCCAGTGGTTAGACAGGTATTCGAGTGATGCGCGACCGGCCGTTACTCTGTGCAGGAAATCACGGGTATGGCATCAAAGAACGGTCTGGTGTTCCGAAAGAGTGGCAAACCCATACCTAAGAGCAGCGTTCACAAGCTTCTGCGCAATCCAATCTACATGGGGGAGTTCGACTGGAAAGGGAAACGGTATGTCGGCGTGCATGAACCGATTGTGAGTCGTGAGCTCTGGAACAAGGCGCAAGACCTGCTAAGCGGCCGATACGCCAATCGTAACCGCAAACCGAAACTCGACTTTGCGTTTTCCGGACTGATTCAATGCGGCCACTGCGGATGCTCGTTGGTCGCGGAAATCAAGAAGGAGCGGTACGTCTACTACCACTGCAGTAAAGCAAGGGGAAATGTCCGGAACCATACACACGTGAAGAGGTGCTGGAGGAGAAGTTTGCCGAATTGATCTTGCCCACCAAACACGCACACCAAATTAAGCGACCCTTTGGGCCTCGAAGGCCTCCGGACTGACCATGCCGATGGCACTATGCCGCCGACGTCGGTTGT
>Ga0105050_10004578_pt1 | contig 18331 bp, 13 predicted proteins | sample FRY01_FD_78088 | JGI IMG/M metagenome (GOLD analysis project Ga0105050, IMG submission 78088) | Freshwater microbial communities from Lake Fryxell liftoff mats and glacier meltwater in Antarctica - FRY-01 | ecosystem: Environmental > Aquatic > Freshwater > Ice > Glacier meltwater ... | reverse complement strand
GACATGGGCAAAATATGTATCACAGCACCTTTTGAGTCTGCACAACCACGTATAACACAGACTGACACGCTGGACATCACACGGATTTCTGGAGACCGGCAAACTCGAACTGTGACAACTTACAACAAACGCCACCAGGTGAGCATGCCCACATTGCAAACGCAGTATATTCTGTCACATGACGATGAATTTCTGGAAATCAATGCGCGTATAGACGCCAACGACTGCGTATTTCCACATACTACTTCTACGCGCATCCACATTTCCATCAGCGATACTCCCAGCATCATGAAGGTGGACCGACTAGATGCTCTCGACAGTGCAGCTCAAAAATGTGTCACCAGCGACAACTGCGTGTGCAAACATCAAGAAACGTCTGTTCCTATTGGCTGGCCTGTGGACGAATGTAACGAGTGTGTGCTTGACCAAACCAGCGACTGTGGTAACATGGGTGACAATTTTGCGGACCAAGGAATCACGTATTTCTTGCATATCGACGACACAGACATTGTCAGATCCAACTCCATTGGGGTGGTCAAACTGAAGAATTCCCGGAGTTACGACGCAAATTCCAACTCCATGCAGACAGGAGTGAGATATCCGCATCTCTCAGTCCGAGACTTTGCAATGCCTGTGTGCCGTGGATGTTACAAGGTCAACCGCGCGGGTGTGGCGAATTTCAGCGACCATGCGTGTAGGGATTGTGCTTCAGACAGCCTGAGGATCTTCTTCTTCCAACTCACGGCTGCGGCGATTAACAATGTAGAAATCGCAAACAATGGCGCCGAGGATACACTTGCAGTGAATTTCGAGTTTTCGATTGGTGACATCTTGTACGTGACAAAAACGACCAAGCCGCTTGCGCAGATTTTTGTGAATAACAATTGGATCGGCATACACAACGAACCAAACACATTGCAATCCGCGGGCGCACCTGTGCTATGGCCGCAACAGCTCACGATACACCCGAAACTGTTCGGCATTGTGTGTTCGCTCGGTGGCATTTACACATGCCCTTATGAAGGTGATGCCAAAACAGCGCTGGTGATTTTGACAGCACCAGCCACTACCCAAAAAAATACAAGTTACTCGTTCAGGACAATTGCAGGTGGTAGTCTCTACGTCAGGCTCGACGTCTTCCATGTTGATCTTTGCTCCAAGGAAGCGGTGTATTCATTTGGTGGCAATCCTAACGCTTTACCGTACTATGACATTATGTACGAGCCTGGTGGCGAGCCGGTCATACAGACAGACCAGCTGAAAATTGTACACTACACCGAGGAATCGAACGAGCGCGATGCGTATCTGTGGAGTCCGGGCAATAATATCGATGCAGTGGGCACAACAAACTGGGCACTCACCAAAGAGGGAGACTTGTTGGAAATCCACATTGTCAATGACGGCTACTACTGCGGCAGTAGCAACCAGTTTGAAATGCGCCTTTCCATCCAGAATAAGCCATTTGTATCCATCACCGAACCGTGTGCCGCTGGATTCACAGGGGCCCCTGGTAGTTGCGTGGCGTGTGCACTAAACATGTACAAAACGGAGCCAGGCGACAGTGATTGTCTGCCGTGTGCTGCAAACAGCGCTTCCGATGCGGCCAGGACGGCCTGTGTGTGCGTGGCTGCAGACGGATGGCAGAAATCGTCTGCGGCGGTGTTTGCATGCGAGCAGGTGAAAAAAATTATTACACAGAGATTCAAGGTTACGACCTCGTTGGCCGACTTTACGAACGACGTTGGATTGATTCGCACGAAATTCAAGGAAACACTGGCCACAGTATACGCCACAACCGTGGCGTCGATCTCACTGGAGTACTACTTAGAAAACAACCCCACTGTCGTGCAAAGGGAGCGTAGGCGGCTGCTTTCGCTGGTGGGGGTGGATAACGTCATCGTAACAGCGAACATCAGCAGTTTTCAGTCGATCACACTCCCCGACGACACATCCGTACAAGGTGCCTTGCAGAATGCAGGGTTCATAGTGTCGTTGCTCCCCAAAATTGTCGCGCCGGCGACCACCGGTGCTGACTCCCCTTTGCTATGGATTGTTGTGATTTGTGGTGTTTTTTGTGTGCTGGGCATTTCTGTGTGTATTGTGGTGTATGTGCGCGGTCATCGGGCACAACGCGATGCTTCGCAACAAATCGAGGCTAACCACCAGACAATCAGTACAAGCCAGGCGGCTTATGATACACAGACATACATGCCCCCGTACTACGACCCGTATTCACGATGCGGTTTATCTTCTCATGTGGGCACAATTTGAGTCTATATCGTTCGCATCCTTTAGTCTAGTCTTCCGCGTTACAGATACCGATTTAACTTGAGTACATCCCCGAGTGTAAATAAATTTTGCGTTTGCATACTGAAGTCTTGTGTGTGCCACCCCTGCCCCGCACTTCCCATCCCCACATGCAGAATGTGGCGATGGCGTGCTGCGAGATACTGAAACGTGTGACGACAATAATGCCATCTCGGGTGATGGATGCTCCAGCACATGTTCTGTAGAGTGTGGATTCAGCTGTGTTTTTGTGTCAAATGACAACACATGCACATCCCAGTGTGGAGATGGCGTGCGTGCGAGTGATGAAGCATGCGACGACTCGAATGTGGTAAATAGCGACGGTTGTAGTGAATTATGTAGCATCGAGGTCGGATGGATCACAAATGGTGTTTCTGGTGACTGCACAACATCACAAGTATCACGGTGTGCATCGAATTCCATCTCAGACATGGCGAAAACTGCCTGTTTGTGTAACATGGGGTACACTGGGAATGCTGCAAGCTGCTCCGCATGCCCAGCAGGCACGTACAAAAATGCACCAGGAAATGCTTTGTGTACTGTGTGTGCCACTGGCAATTTGATTTCACCTAGTGGGTCCACTAATGCCAACGCTTGCATAGCGTGCGCGCAGAATTCAGGCCCAAATGACGACAAAACTATGTGTTTGTGTAACATGGGGTACACCGGGAATGCGGGAAGCTGCTCGGCATGCCCAGGAGGCACGTACAAAAATACGCAAGGAAACGCTGTATGTAGCCAATGTAACGCTGATTTCATTTCGCCTCTTGCATCTACGGCTGCATTGGCTTGCACTCAGTGTGCAGTGAATTCGGCGCCAGACACCACGAAAACTGCCTGTCTGTGCAATATGGGATACACTTTGGAATTTGCAACCTGCTCGCAATGTGCTCCAGGCAAGTATAAACACGTACCAGGAAACGCTGCATGCACTGGTTGCAACGCAGACTCGATTTCGCCTGTTGGATCCACTGCTGCAGCGGCTTGCACTCGGTGTCCAGTGAATTCGACACCAGACACCGCAAAAACTGCTTGTTTGTGCAACGTGGGGTACACTGGGAATGCAGCAAGCTGCTCGGCATGCCCCGGAGGCACGTACAAAAATGCACCAGGAAGCGCTATATGTATTGATTGCAACGCAAACTTGATTTCATTTGTTGGATCTACTGTTGTATCCGCTTGTACCCAGTGTGTAGTGAATTCGGCCCCAAACACCTTGAAAACTGTCTGTTTGTGCAACATGGGGCACACTTTGGTTTCTGGAAGCTGCTCGCAATGTGCTGCAGGCACATACAAACCGGCAGCAGGAAACGCCGTGTGTACGAGTTGTGACGCAAACTCGATTTCGCCTGTTGAATCCACTGTTCTAGCGGCTTGCACTCAGTGTCTAGTGAATTCAGCCCCGGACACCACGAAAACTGCCTGTGTGTGTAACATGGGGCACACTTTGGAATCTGGAAGCTGCTTGCAATGTGCTGCAGGCACGTACAAAACAGCACCAGGAAACGCTGTGTGCACGAGCTGTAACACAGATTCAATTTCGTTTATTGGGTCTTTTAATGCGGGGGCTTGCACGCCGTGTGCGACGGGTTCTACGCCAAACAATGAGAAAAATGCCTGCCTGTGCAACATGGGGTTTTCTGGCGCGGCCGGCAACTGCTTAAAATGCCCTGAGGGCAAATACAAAAACACACTTGGTAGTACACCATGTACCGACTGTGACACAAACACCCCAACTTCGCCAGCGGGGTCCACCAGTGAAAGTGCTTGCACGCTGTGTGGTGATAATAGGGAAATGGATTTTGAAAAACAGGTTTGTGTTTGCAAAGTGGATTTCACAGAAATCACAGGAATTTGTCAGGCAGATTGTGCCAAAGGGTTCACTGGGACAGCGGGGAGCTGCTCGGTATGCCCCGGAGGCACGTACAAGAATACTCTTGGAAGTACTGTGTGCATTGACTGTCCCGCAAACACCCCGATTTCGCCAGTGCAGTCCACGGGTGTGTCGTCTTGCACGTCGTGTGGGTTAAATAGGGCGCCCAACTCCGAAAGAACAGGCTGTTTTTGCAAAGTGGATTTCACAGAAATCACAGGAACTTGTCAGCCAGATTGTGCCAAAGGGTTCACTGGGACAGCGGGGAGCTGCTCGGCATGCCCCGGAGGCACGTACAAAAATACTCTTGGAAGTACTGTGTGCATTGACTGTCCCGCAAACACCCCGATTTCGCCAGTGCAATCCACGGGTGTGTCGTCTTGCACGTCGTGTGGGTTAAATAGGGCGCCCAACTCCGAAGAAACACGCTGTGATTGCCGGCTTGATTTCACAGAAGTCACAGGAACTTGTCAGCCAGATTGTGCCAAAGGATTCACTGGGACCGCTGGGAGCTGCTCGGCATGCCCCGGAGGCACGTACAAGGATGCTACAGGTAGTGCGTCATGCGTTGTATGCAATATAAACACCCCAAACTCGTCGACGGCATCAATTCGTGCAGATGACTGCATGCTACTTGAGGCCAACCCGGGTGCGCCGAGCACCACTCCTATTCCTACAGGGACAGGAAATATTCAACAGACCACGGTGTTGGTGCAGGTCGAGATACCCATGAGCATGGACGAGTTTTTCGCAAAGCAGGAAGTTTTTTTGCGGGGCTTGTCGAACATTACAGCAGTGGCTGTGCAAAAGATCCGCACGGTTGGCATGCGACAGGTGTCGACTACGCGTCGGCGTTTGCTGCTTTCGCGCATGAGTGTTGACGTGGAAATCGTTGTCGAAAGCCGTGCAATGGCAGAGGAGGTGGTCCGGAAACTGACGCAGGAGAGGCTGAATTTAAAAAACACGGAAAACGGGTTGCCTGCCCTCAAATTGGTGTCGGTTGTGATCCTACCGGTGCCCACGACGCCCATGAGTACTCCTGCTCCGTACAGTGTGGTGCGAGTGTTTGTGTACCGACTGCTGATGACGATGGAGGAGTTTGACGCCAAACGCGACGCGTTTCGACGCGCCCTCGCGCTGGCATATGCTGTGCCCCTGGACAGGGTGGTGGTCAAGAGCCTTGCCAAGTTTACACAAGCATCGGAGGATACGCGACAATCGCTGCTGGTAGGCATTGAGGTGGGTGTTTCGATTGCATTCTCAAATATTGCGCACAGCGAGGCTGTGGTGGCGGTGTCGGCCATCAACGATGCTCTGCAAGAGCAAGGCCTGCCCGTAGTGATTGAACTGGTGGTTACAAACGGGAACACACAGCCTGCCACAGACCAGTCCTCGGGCATACCAACAGTATACGTGTGGGTTTTCTACGGTGTGGGCGCGGCGACATTTGTGATGGTGCTGTGCGTTTGCATTCGCCTGGGATTCGGCAGTTTCTGCCACTGCTGCGGCATCAACGGCATGCAGTGTAATAATCGTACGAGTATCACGGGGGCAGATACATATTTTGCCATGCCTGCTCGCACTCCAATCGGCTACGTGTAGCAGGAAAACACGCAGCAGAAAATGGGGTTTCCGCCAATTGAGATACAACATTTAGGTACGCGTGCGAAAAGTGCAACAGAGCTCGTGATTGTTTGTCAACCCGACACATTTGAAGAGCAAAGTGTAGTCTTGTGATTTCGGATTTTTTCATGTAAATACAATAAAAAACCACTCTGGTGAGCAAAATACAACGAGGTCGAATCGCATCGGTGCACACATGCCGACTTGGTGCGTGTGACCTGGTTTCGAGACCCTGACACTCAAATTCAATTGAGCAATGTGTAATCTTGTGATTTCGGTGGCACACAAGACGCACATTGGAGGACCACAAAAATATTAGGCATCTATGCCAGAAAATTCGAGATTCTTAGTCGCATATTACACTGAGGAAATAACCGTCTCTCACAGCACGCGTTTGCGCTAAATCAGCAGGAATCGAACCCGCATGACAGACACCAGTCCTGATTGTTTTTTTTACATGGTTTGGCGCCGTAGCATTAATCCATACGGGAGTACTACTCCTTGTGTGTCGTGTGAGCGTGCGGGCGGCGGCGTTCCTGGCGCAATTCCGCCAAGTACCTGGCACACAGCACAGTGCCAAAGACAAAACAAACGTTACTCGACAGCGGGCTCGAAAACGGATCAAACTTAATGGCCCGCAGCAGGCATTTCAGCAGGATATTGGAGAAATCCACGCCCCGCCACAAAAAATTCCATGCCGACACGTCGGGAATTTGCCAGTTCTCGTGCTTGACGTTGAATGCGGTGGCCACCATGTGGAGATATGAATTGAGCACCGCCACCACAGCGTTTTGCTGGTGGACGACATACTGCACGAGCCACATAGCGAAAACCCCGCTCATGAACACAGAGACAAACACCAAGCGCAGTCCAAGCAGACGCAGCACGGCATTGGTAGTCATGACGGCAATAGTAATGTACATGCCAGCAAGGTAGCCCTGGCCCGTCGCGAGCCTGACTGAGGACACCGGGTCCCAGTCGGCAAAGACAGAGGTCTGGCATGCAATCCAGAGATACACAAGAGAGCAAAACGTGGGGCAAATCATCAGGCCCATCATTGCTGGGGCTGATATTGCTGTGATACACCACACACGAAAACAGGTGCTGTGGCCTGTAGCGCGTACGTCTGCTGCGTGTTTGGCCTGTGCTGTGTGTTTCAACAGAAAAAGACAAGGGAGCGTGGGTGAACAGACGCTGCCGTCGTAGTGTCGTCTCTTATATACTAAACGTATGTGCTGTGACACCGTCAACGTTTTTGAAGACACGGCAACTACGCGGCAAGCGAAGAAATACAGCACAATATTGCGCACGAGACCATTCCGCAGACGGGCACGACAACATTGCCGACGGTGCATTTCTGCGTGTTACGGCACACTCTGTGTCTCTTTGGGGTATGCCTATGGGTTTGTGTCGTTTTGAAAGTGTGCCTATTTTGGGCACACCCACGGGTTTGTGGCGTTCAATACGTCTTGCAAACTCGTCCAAAACGGGGCGAATGTGAGGTCGGGCGCACTAGGTATCGAACCTAGCCAGGGGATCTACCCCTGCCATAGCGCCTGTATTTTATAGTGTTTTTTCACTTTTCAAGTGCCAGCAGGGCGGTAACCATGTAGTATACGCGCGGCACTGCCCGGTCTATCAGATGGGGCGATCTGGCGACGCACCCTGCTTGTACATGTGGCGAGTTCTCCGGCCAGTATACCCGGTGTTGACAATCTTTGTTGCCGGCATCACGAAGACATCATCGTCGCGATCTTCATGTTTAACGCGAATATCGAGACGGTCATCTGCAAAAGGATTATTAATCACGCGGATATCACTAGACGACATGGCGGCGGCAATTGCCTGGTACACAACCTTGGCCCTCCCGTAGTATTTTACACACAACTCGACAAAAGCCACCCCTGTGGTATACGTCTTGGTGAGAAAAGTGAGTATGTCGCGGCACAGTGCCAGAATTATATCTTTGAAACAAATCCCGATTTGCCAGTATTTCACGACAATGGGGGTGATTTCCAGTAGGCGACACACGAAGAAATACAGCACAATGTAGCGCACGAGAGTGTGGCAGTCTTGCTGCAAAATGTCGTTGCACAAGATCAGCTGCAGGCCGACGGGCAAGACAACATTGCCGACGGTCCATTTCTGGTTGTTGCGGTACATCCACACAAAAAAAACGGCAAACAACACGTCGCACATAGAATAACCACACCACTTGAGGACGGCATACAACGTGCTAGACAGCAAAAGCTTGAACATTATGGTGGCATCAGGCACTGGCGAGGTAAAAGCAGAAGTGTAGCAAATACCACACACCACGGTCCCCAGGCTCATGCACATGGTGCCCAGCAGAAAGTCTATCATGGCACACTGCTTCTTGTACAGAAACTCCTGCAACACATGCTCCAACATGAACACGTTCGAGCCCACACGCTGCCTAAAGCCATTCATGCCTCCATGGCGTGACAGGTGCAGATACCGCATGTCAAGGCCGACAAAGACGATGGCAATGAGCACGAGCACCGTGTTTTTCTTTACTTTGACAAGCAGTTCTGCCATCATTTCATTGTATTTCTGCGTGTTCGGGGTGAGGGCTGCCATAGTATGTATGCCACGTAGATGCACACGTATTGACACTTGAAAAAGCCCGCACGCAACGTGGCGAACGAGGCAATCCACTCTCAAAAAATAGCGAACCGAGGACGTGTGGCAGGTTTTAATTCACACTACGAAGGCGATTCTTTCTGGGAGTTTTGGCAACAGCAGACGTATTACTGTCTGCACGCCACTGCCGTGTCTTATATATAAACAACACGTACTGATTTCGGCCTTTTAATAAATCACAGAAACATATCGCCAATACTCGCTTTGCATGGCGCATCCAATACAAGCAAGAGTGCGACAATGTCATCAACATCACCAGCAATGCCAATGCGTTATTTGAGGTCTTCAGACATATGGATCCGGATTTGTGTGCTGGGTATAGGCCTTTCTTGATGAGACATGTTTTGTAAAAAACAGCACTGCTATTTAATCGGCAGGATCGACGAGCACAGTATTATCGAAAATATCGGCAAAACAAAGAGGGTCCAGGAGGTAGCTGGCGTCCACGTCGTCGTCGTCGGGCACTATAACGCCATCGACTTGCGAATTGTGCGAAAATCTCACAAACAAGGTCCCCGCCCAATTGAGAATGGCTGCCGATATCTCGTTGCTCCGGATGCCCAGCGCTTTTTGCGTGACCCAGTCCTGGAACACCGACCAGACATCGTCGTTCTCTGAAAAAATACCCGTCTGCATGAGGTGTACCACCAGTGTGCGCGTATGATTTGGGCCTTGGATATGGTTCAGGAAGACGTAGGTGCGCAGTACCTTTTCCATCTCGGCGCAGGCCTTGTGCAGCCGCATGCAGTTGGGGATGAGATGCTTCGTCCTCTCAATATACACCTCCTGCAACTCCGGGGTCTGGTCATGCATGCGCTCGTAGAGTAGTCCGGTCACTTTCAATTCATTCAAGTCGATACTCAACAGCTTGTGCAGTAACCCGGGATCCACACGGTCCACCATCACCGAGCAATACGATGCCACCACACGGATGATCTGTACTTTCAATTTCGGCGACTTGCCATATTCCAGACTAGCCACATACGTGTAATCGTTCGTCTGTGTGCTCGACTTGAAGTTGTATATGTCGCAAATCATCCGCATATCCCGTGTCTTGGACTTGCCATGATACCACTCAATGACATTGTCGATGGTATATTGCGGATCCTCGAAAATATCCCTCGATTGTTCGCAAAAGACAGCGGCCGCCAGTTTTATGTTGTGTTTGTGCTTGATGATCTCGCCACAGAAAACAAGACTTGCTTCGGCATTCACTTGCTTGACCGTGCGATTCCATATTGCGCTCTTGTATGTCTCGACACGCGTGTTCCATTTCCACCAGTCTTTGCCCGGTATCACCATGAAATGCGGCAGGTACTGTACTATGATTTGGGCCTTCTCTTGCAATCTTTCGGCATCTGCTACACTGCTGGCACTACTACTCGCACCGGCACTACTACTCGCACCGGCACTACTACTCGCACCGGCACTACTACTCGCACCGGCACTACTACTCGCACCGGCACTATTACTCGCACCGGCACTACTCGCACCGGCACTACTTTTACCGGCACTACTTTTACCGGCACTACTCGCACCGGCACTACTTTTACCGGCACTACTTGTACCGGCACTACTTTTAACGGCACTACTTTTACCGGCACTACTTTTACCGGCACTACTCCTACCGGCACTACTCCCACTGGCACTGCCGCCTCCTGCAACACCCTCTGTTGACATCTGCAAGGCCTTCCCCTGCTTCGCGACAGGTTCCCAATTCAACTTGGATTCGACATACGTGCGGATGTCCGCGAAATCGCGCAACAAGATGCACAGGCTTACAAACTTGTTGAGCATCTTCTCGTTGGCAACCTTTTTGATTTCATTGGACCAACCTTGGCGCTCCGACATAATGTGTGGCAGGTTAAGATGAGCCAGAGGTACTCCGGATGGCAGCGCTTTGCATGCCTCCAGCACGTATTCATGCAAATCGCGAAGCAACAGGTTTTCTTCGGTACGAGGATGTGAACACTTGCGCAGGTTCTGTGTGAGCACCTGGTACGTCTTGGAATCGGACCCGACGATCCATCGCAGCGCGTCTCGTATAATTTTGTGCATAGCTGTTTCACGTGTCTGCGCCACTCCTTGAGTCACGCCATGAGTCCCCTTTAAATAGGGAATCTCCTTACGCCTGCCCCCCAGACACGTGCGAAAAAAAAAAGCTATTTTGGCATGTTTTTTGCGCAGAAGTGACGGGTGCTATATAAATGTGAAGCAGATATTGGCGCGCGAGGTGCTGGCGAAACGCGCACAGCATTCGTGGGTATGGCACTCGAAACTGCCACCCAAGCAGTGACCAAAAAAACCACGATGGACACCCTGTATCTTACCATACACATGGACATTGCCAAAGCAGTCGTTGCTCTCTTTGGCAATTGCTTTGATTGTGTGCAAGACATGTGCACAGCGCTGCATTGTAGTGAACTAATATTGACGGCGTATATTAGTGTTTTGCACGCCAACCTTAACGAGTGCGTGTCCGTCGAATTAAATTGCCGCTCGTGCCTCGATGGCGATCTGCTGGTGTTTCAGAAACCACCTCTGAATGACAAACTGTTTGTCACTAATATGTTAAACACTGCCAGACTTGTCGTGGTGTGCGTCACCCCATTCAACTGGAAAAAGGCCGAAAGCAGATGTTGGGCACTGTAAATGCATGACAACCAGCGCGTTTGCACAAGAGGAATTTTTTTTGGCGGTGGCCATATCACAGAGGTTCGTTTGGGCATTCGGTATATGTGATAATTCGGGTTGTGTGTGGTGGTACGAAATTGTTCGCAATCTATCTTTAGCCCGTTTTCACAATAGGTGTCAACAGGACAACCTCGGTCGTGCATCTCTTGGCACGCACAACATGTCCGCCACAAAGCGGGGACTGGTCCAGGCGCTGAAGACGCCAGTGGCGATTCTGCAGTACTTGCAGGGGGTTCTCAATGACAACGACTACCACGACGTGCAGGATTGCATGTTCGAATATGACCGCTACTTCAAGAAAATAGTGCACGACACCAAGAAATCGAGCTCGCAGAGTGCGCTTTACACAAAAACGTGCTCGGCGATTTTTGCAGATCTGCACGCCGTCCTTGTGTTGCACTGTGAGTTTATGCACGCGCTTTACAAGCTCTTGGATGTGTCGCGGCTCGTAGACGCAAGTCTTGCCGACACCAGTGATCCGGTCGACCAGCACGAGACACACGAGCACACAACATATGTCCAGCAAAAAATCGACCGTCTGCAGCGCGACATCGGTGCGATGGCAGTGTGCTTGCAGAAACATGTGCGCGACGACAAAGAGGAAATCATCGACACCAATTCGCAACTGCGCTTTGCTTTAAACTACAAAACACTCGCCCGCATCCTACATCTCGCGCGTGGCAACGACGAGCGTGACGTGCTGGAAGACAACAGTGACGTGACACAGCACGACGACAAACACACAAAAACCCCCGATCTATTGGTGCATGATGTTATTACAGGCTCCAATGCGTACGAGGCTGTCAAGAACCAATGCATGCTTGGAGCAGTGCTCAAGTACACAGAACGCAGCAAAACACGGCTCGAAACACAGCGCAAGACCACCAGCATCGGCGGCGTTTGTGTCCATACTGTCCTATCTCTTATGGCTTTGGAGACCGATCTTGTCAAAAACACAATTTCGATGCTGCGCACCACACAGTCGCGCGACAACATGAAGATCGAAATCAACAAGACACTCGGCAACACCAGGGCAGAAAACACGCTCTTGCAGACCGAGCTCGATAGCGTGCTCAGCAAAATACAGCACATGCAAAAGTAGGGCATGCCCGGCAAAAACAGCATTCTGTGCTACACAGGCGTGTGGTGTGCAAATACCAGCAGCGAATACCAGCAGCAAAGTACACACTGTGTTTCTTTTTTTCCTATATAAATCGCCGTGTTTCAATACATGTACGCGTGGCGTGTGAAATCGCGCTGAGCCACACACCCTGCACCAGATCTTGCCAAGCGGAGCGTGTGCAATGGGCTCGAATTACGTGCGCATCCAGAGCTATGTTCCACTTTCACACGACACCCAGCAGCATGTCGACGACCTGGACACAGACGTAGCGCTTTCCAATGTGGTGTGTAGGTTGTGGGTGTGGGTTGTTTTTGAGGGGCTAAACTACTGAATCTTACGAATCTCTTTAGGGCGTGCGGGCGAGTTGACTGTGCTTGATAGTAACGCCCGTTGCCATTTCGCATCTCTCTGTTTTTGTCACTTGTTCCATCCTTATGCGTACAAGAGTCAGTTGTACCTTAGTATGATGCGTTTTCACACCGTACGTGTCTCGAATGCCTTTGAACAATGTCATCATGACGTAATGCACAGAGCCCTGATTTTTGTGGAACGCAAGTGCATTCGCAGGGGCGGCTGGGCGACCACCACCTGATGCTGCACATGCTGCAAAACGACAGCGTCTTGCAAAACAGCCTGGATTATTACAGGAAAAACTACATAGACTGCGGGATCAGCTGCCCGAAAACCCCACACAAGGACGACGCGGCCGACGACCGAGACATGCAGGACATCGTGCTGCAACACATGCAGACGTTCCTGTTCGAGGCCACCACGTACTATTTGGTGCTGGGCTTTGTTGTGTTCCGATTCTGCAAACTGCCAATGCATGACGACATTTTGGTGCCGCTCGTGGTGCCCATCGGCGATATCGTGTGGTCCTTTGGACAGAGCAACCACGACGGACAGGAGCTGCTCCAGATCCCCGAAATCGACGTGCCGATGCAGAGCGCCGGCCAGGACGTGCGGTATTACGTGTACAAGTTCCGCTCTGCTGGACAGTACTTTTCCTCTGAGAGCTCTGGCGTCTTGTGCCGACTGGCACACAGTTACCGTCGTCTGGTGCATGCCAGAGACTACGACTTGATTATCCGCAACGAAACGCTGCGGAAGACGATTTTTATCGAGCAAGTCGTGAAGCCCAACGTGTCTGTCTTGGAGCAGGGCACTCGGGCGTCGGACTACGGAGAGCTCCAGGCCATTATGGACTACACAAAAAAGCACAAGGCCACAACACTCTCGGAAACACCGCTGTCGCACGACGAGGAACTCAGGACATCTATCATGGTAAAACGCGTGTTGGTGTGCTATTGTGCTATTTTGCGCGCCAGAACGCGCGAGAGCAAACACGGCGTTTAACACTGGCATGCAAACAGGGGCAGCATCAGAAGGAAACAGCGGCGCCGGACACGGAATTCATCATTTTGCCCCCAAACACACAAGCAAAAAACGTCACCATGTCGTATGGAGTCGTCAACGTGCAGGCGTACCAGCAGGAATTCGAGCACGAAATCAGCGCCATTCTCTTTACGCCATCCCTTGCCGAAACAGGCCCTCAGGCGATGCCCCAGGATGCCAGTGGCAGCTCGTCTGCGAGCCAAGCACCAAAATCACAGTCCGGTAAGCACACATTGGTTCATACTGCCGCGTCTCTGCTAGTGCACACGTGCTGACGCTGTTCCGCATACGGCACAGGTGGCGAGAGCGGCAAATATTCTGTGCAGAAGCTGATGCTCTTTTGCAACAAACTGCGTCACATGAACACCGAATTCGAGCTTCTTCTGAGCACCATCCAGGTGTTTTGTGATTCGTCAGACACGACCGCAAACATCCAAAAATACCAAAGCGAATGTCTCCTGGACTCGAAACACGCGTCTAGCCACAAACGACGACGCACAAACCCACACAAGCGACACCATGAAGTCATTCCTATCCAGCTTGTGACACAGTGTCTCAAAGCAGACTACGTCATCGTCGCAGACTCCATGAGCGGCATACTTTGTTGCAATACGCTCACGGTCAATGCACTCATGCCATGTGTGAGCTTCGTCGACTACCTCAAGAAAACCCATGACATCCCACAGTCTGTCAAGGCCAGCATCGACTGCCCAGCTGCTGTCGAGCTCCGCAACGCGGCGCTCGAGGCGCAAAAGAAACCGGCCGCCAAGCCACAAAAATCGGCTGCAGTCCGGAAAAAACCCACCAATAAACAATGAAACGCGAGCCAGTAATCGTTTGTGGCGCAGACCCCCTAAGTAGTTTTTTTGCTATTTTCGCATTTGGCGTGCCTGCATATTACATGGTGGTGAAATAAATATTATAAAACACCATTCACATCCACAGACTCGTGTATTGGGCTCGAGTTTTTACGCGGTGGGTCATAGCAGGCATGTACACGAAAACCGGCATTTCTGTGTCGGAGGCGTTACTGTCCCCTGAAAAGTGTGAAAAACTGGTGAAGCGCATCCGCGACAACCAACTCCTAGAAAACATCGAGATTCAGAATACTTACACCATCGGGCGCAGGAAGACAGTGTTCTTCCAGAACGAGCTGTGGACGCAAATGCTGCAGCACCTCCGTCTAGAGAGCATCAGTCTGCACAACACAAACTGCATCCCTCAAGCGGAGCAGCAACACGGCGCGAAAGCGGGTGACAATGTGTTGTGCGAGCTCTCCATTACGTATTGCCACATGGGCCTCTCGTCGGTTTCATGGCTGTGCAACACGTTTGTGTCACATACCAGACTACAGAAGCTCGTGTTGTCGGACAACGCAATGACGGACACCAGCATGCAAGTGATATGCAACATGCTACACCACAATGGTAGCGTGACGTACCTAGACGTGTCCAACAACAACTTCAGCAGTCATGCCGTTTCGCTCATGTGTCGCGTGCTCACAACATGCCCGCACACTTGCAAGCTTTGCACACTTGTGCTACAATCTAACCACCTTTGCGACCGTGGGGCGTCTTTGTTGGCGGAAGCACTACGATGCAATACCAGGCTCCATGTGTTGAATGTCAAGAACAACAACATTGGCGAAAACGGAATAGGGCTGCTGGTGAAGATGCTTTTGCACAACACCACGCTACACACGTTGTCGATAGCGAACAACGACCATACCTGGGCAACACAGCAGCTGCTGCATACAGTATTGCGGAGCAACACAACACTGTGTTCGTTGGACATTTCAATGAATAATGAATTCATGCACGACTCGAGTCATGCTATCAATGTCGTAGAATTGCTCGAGGCCGCGCTGTGTATTCGCCATATGCAATTAGATGGCGTGCACACCAGCGCACACGAGATCGTGCGGGTGCAGCAGCTACTGGCCCACAACACTTTGCTGTTCCGCATCAGTTTTGCAGAGTGTGGGCTGACACTGTGCGACGTGAACGAGTTGGCAGCAGGAATTGGCCAGAACTCTAGCATCCAGCAACTCGATTTGAGCGATAACCAGCTGTGTGCCTCCGCCAAGCGACGGTACGGCAACGGTGTGCTCGACGCCACGTTCTGGGAAGCGCTCGGGCGCAACAAAACGCTGCAGGTGTTGCAACTTGGCGGAAACATGTTGGGCACCGAGAGCATGTGGCATGCTGCACCGTTCCTTGCCACACACACGACGCTAGTGCGGCTAGATATTCCCAACAACAATATTGGGGGCATTGGGGCGCTCGTGATGCTGCATGCGATCGCGAGAAACACACGTCTGCAAGAGCTTGACCTGCGGCATAACGCTACATACTCATTGTCGTTTTCGCAGCTGCTTTCTGCCCTCATCAAAGCGCGCATTTGCGCTCAGCACGACAGCGGTCTACAGGTGCACGGAATCGCACTTTTTGTGACGATACGCGAAATGCGCGTCTTCAGGCACAGCCGGATACACCGCGCCATGAAGATTACAAAAAAAGACGTGCTCGATATATGGACCCACGACTGCCATGCACGCAAAACAGCGTTTCTGCTCTTGACGTGCGCGCGCTTACACAGCGGCATGCTGTCGAATCTCTGTGGTGATTCGCTGCGCATGATCCTCTCCTTCAACATTCTGCACGCCTGAGCCAGGCCAGGATTTAGCCAATCCACACCAATGCACCCATTTGAACAGCACGCAAACAGTAGATTCAAAGTTGGCTGGCAATGCCAAGCCAAAGACCACTTTGCCTGGAACACGAATCGTCTTTGTATTGCACCAAACATACAGCATTAAACGCCGAAATAGGAGGTCTCGTGTGGTGCACGGAAACATATAAAACAAAAGACTCTGCTCGTCTGTGTATGCTCTCGCCAACCCGACAACACTATGTTCGCTACACAACAGTGAACATGGCACACAAAATACAAGAAGCTTGGGCCGGTCCTGCAGAAACAACACCAACAAGGCAATGCGCGAGCGCCGCATGTTGCATATCTCAGGGTCTGCTGACAGGCGTTCTCGCCTGCATGTACGTTGTTTTGGTGGTTTTTTTCGCGTATATCTGCGCAGTTGCCTACGAGATGCTCCGAATCCCTGCTTGCGCGACCTCGCTGCAGCTGCCCACACACACTGGCTGTAATCGCGACGATGCACTGTGTGGCAAACGCTACAACGACATTGTGCAGGCAACGATGCACAATGCGTTTGCCACGACACAGGACCACATGCTCGTGGCGCAACACCGGGGGTGCATGCGCTCGGCACTTGTGCGTGGCGTCCGAACCTTCATGTTGGACGTGCACCTGACGTCGTCAGGCGACGTGGCGCTGTGCCATTATTCGTGCAAAATGGGGACAGTGTCGCTGTCGCACACTTTGCACATGTTTTTGGAGTTTCTGGAGCGCAATCCGCGCGAGATTGTCACTGTCATATTGGAGATGACGCCAGCGTCGCCAAAGTCTGCCGCGGGCCGCGCGCTTTATTTACAGTGGAGGCAGGCGATATCTGCATCAGGTCTGGTGCCGCATATGTTTTCACGCGAACAAAACAGGAATGTGTGGCCTACGCTGCAGCAAATGATCGACGACGGCACGCGAATGGTCTCGTTTTCCAACTTTCACAGCGACCACGCGGCAAAAATTGACTGGGACATGTGGCAGGCCCGATTCATTGAACAGACGCCGTTCGACAGTCTCACAAAACGCCATCTCGAGGCCAACTGCTTGGTTGTAACCGTATTTACCCCGGCATGGACTATGCCCTGGCAGCTTCTCTTGGTGATGAACCAGTTTACGGCAGCGGGCGTCATTGGCGTCAACACCGACAAGTCCGCCGCGTTCGCCGATTTTATGGGCATGAGCGCCCTACAGACTGTCAATGGCGAGCAGCTGCTGTGGCACCGGGTACACAAGTGCGCACGTTGCCTGGCGCGCATACCAAACTTTGTCGTCGTAGACTTTTGGGACTCGTCTGACGTCCTGCAGGTGGTACGAAGACTCAACAACCTCTCCTCACACGAGCGCCGCCGTATACTGCAAGGAAACTTGTCGGCATGCCCACTGCCTCCTGCGAAATAAAGCGCTGTGCAGCAGTTTACACGAGTAGTCTTCTCAAGCACGTTTTCGGGCATTTTTGAAATAGTATCGCTGTTGTAGGCTTGTGTATATTTGTTGTGTGTTTTAGGGGTTTGCTGTTGGTTTTTTTGTGATTTTGATATACTTGGCCGGGTTGGCTTCAATCCACTGCCTTTTCAACCCGTTATTTGAGGCCTCCAAGAATGCCAAGCGCGTTTCTCCATACGCTTTGTGTGTTTCGAGCTGTATTATAAAGTTGGCTTCCTTTTGTATGTGCTCCTCGAGTTTTTGTATTTTTTTACTATCTTGTGACGTTTTTACGGAAACAGCGTTGAGTTTGGCGAGTTCTGTTCTATATTGTCCAACCCTGTTGTTTGATTTTGTGGTTTTATTTTGTCTGGTAATCTCTTCAGAACGCATGCGTTCTTTTTCTTGAGGGATGTCATAGTTTGCTGGAGATTGCAAAGCAGCAGCAGATTTCGGGGCAGCTGCGTAATTTTTGTGTTTCTGAATGTTTTTCGCATACCGTTCTTGTGCTTTTGCCATATATTTTT
>Ga0105050_10004576_pt1 | contig 18342 bp, 16 predicted proteins | sample FRY01_FD_78088 | JGI IMG/M metagenome (GOLD analysis project Ga0105050, IMG submission 78088) | Freshwater microbial communities from Lake Fryxell liftoff mats and glacier meltwater in Antarctica - FRY-01 | ecosystem: Environmental > Aquatic > Freshwater > Ice > Glacier meltwater ... | reverse complement strand
GTTCGTTCACCGCGTTCAGGCCGTTCGGTTCGTTCGGTTCGTTCAGGCCGTTCGGTTCGTTCAGGCCGTTCGGTTCGTTCACCGCGTTCGGTTCGTTCAGGCCGTTCGGTTCGTTCACCGCGTTCGGTTCGTTCACCGCGTTCAGGCCGTTCACCGCGTTCAGGCCGTTCAGGCCGTTCACCGCGTTCAGGCCGTTCGGTTCGTTCAGGGCGTTCGGTTCGTTCAGGGCGTTCGGTTCGTTCACCGCGTTCAGGGCGTTCGGTTCGTTCACCGCGTTCGTTTCGTTCGGTCGGACTTAGCCGCTCGCTTCTTGCAGGAGCTTCCGATTCACTTGCCTGGGTCCGACGGGCCGGTCGCGATGGTGGCAATTCTGCCGGAGCAGCGGAACTTCCCCACGAATCCGGTTCCGAGTCGTCGACCAATCCAGAACCAAAGCCGCGTCGAGGGCGAGCGTTTGGCCGCGTCTCTTCGATGGCGTCGCTTCGTGCGATCACTTCAGGCTCCGGTGAACGGAAGCCCGACGATGGACGCTCACGTTCAGGCTTGATAGCCGGATGTTTTTCTTCCGCAGGCGTCTCGATTTCGGCCTCTGGGGCTGTTTTGATTCCCAAAGTACCGATCAACGTGTCCCAGGCAGAACGCTTGGCGGGCTTTTCAACCGGTGCTGGCGGTTCAGGGATCTGAAAGCCTGGCACGACGGGATCGGGACGCCGATCAACGATCTCCGCCAGCGGATCTCGCTTGGCTGAGCTCTCATTCGCGGGGGAAATCCTGGCGGCTTCTGCGGCCAATGTTTTTGCCGCAACCGAGTTTTCACGTGGGTTTTCGGCTTCCGGCTTCTTTTTTGTAGCTTCTTTCGCGACGGGTTCGGCAGGACCTGGCGTGCCAAGGATGTTAGCGAGAAGTTTCCAGTGGTCGGACATCATTAGTAAATGCAGTGCAATTTATTTTTCGGATCGCGACAAGTTCGCGTTCAACGCAGGCTATATGTATAGCCCTCACAACGGTTTCACCAAAGCCCGACCCACGGTTTTTGTCTGCAAATGTCTTCCACAAAACCACTTCGACCTCTGATTATCCTCGGAACCCGCCCGGAAGCGATCAAGCTCGCGCCGTTGATTCTCGCTTGCAAACGAAACTCCGCCCTCGCGCCGATTGTCTGCAGCACGGGCCAACATCGTGAAATGCTGGATCAGGTCCTTGGTTATTTCGAAATCAAACCCGAAATCGATCTGGGGCTGATGAAGCCGGGACAAACGCTAGCCGGCCTCACAGCCGCCTGCATCGGCGCGGTCGATCGCACTGTTCACGAACAAAGACCCGACGCGATCGTGGTTCAAGGTGATACCACGACCGTAATGGCGTCTTCCATGGTTGCATTTTACCACCAGATCCCGATCGTCCATGTCGAAGCGGGGCTGCGCACTGGCGATCTCCTTGCCCCCTGGCCGGAAGAATTCAATCGACGGGTGACCGGAATCGTCACCACGCTTCACTGCGCCCCGACGCAGGGCGCGGCTGACGCCTTGCTTCGTGAATCCGTCCCCATAACCTCCATTCGCGTAACGGGAAACACCGTCATCGATGCGTTGCTGATGGCAGTTGAACGTGAGCGTGGGCGTGGCGAACAGTGGCACATTCGCTATCCGATGGTCAAAAAAGGACCAGTCCTGCTGGTCACCGGCCATCGACGCGAGAATTTTGGGGATGGTTTAGCGAATATGTGTGACGCTTTGAGTGAACTCGCTGCCATGCATCCTGACTTGCAAATCATCTATCCGGTTCATCTGAACCCCAACGTCATGGGGCCGGTGCGAGAACGTCTCGGTGGCTTGGCAAACATTTTTCTGACGCCACCTGCAGAGTACCCCGAGTTCGTTTGGTTGATGGACCAAGCGACAATCGTGCTCACCGATTCCGGTGGTGTTCAGGAAGAAGCTCCTTCACTGGGCCACCCCGTCCTGGTCACTCGCGACAAAACCGAACGCCCGGAAGCAATTGACGCAGGATTGGCGGAGTTGGTGGGGACCAATCGCGAAAAAATAGTGAACCGAGTGTCACAGTTGTTAGCCGCCCCGAAATCAACGTTGCCACTTCCCGAGAACCCCTATGGGGATGGCAACGCTTCGAGCCGAATCGTGGACTGGATGCTGGAGACTTGGCGATAAGTTCGGTTGTCGGTCACTGCCATTTTCGCAGCCCTGCGTTCTCAACCGCAACGCAGGCCCTTCGCCGTCATTGATGTTGCCATCTCGCTTGCGACTGCCCAGTTTTGCAATCGTGCACAACGATCATCGACGCTCGGATGAAGCCACGATGCTTTTCCAGGCGAATGATCTTGGCGAGTGACCCAGCGAAGTGCTTGGCAATATCGATCGGCAGCACCTTGATAACGACAAGGCGGTTGCAATTCGGCAGGCAAATCCAACGACCTGACGCAGGCCCAACGGTCCGCATCGTACTCCGTCGCGTGCGCTATCCAGCGGAGAGACAACAGCGTCACCACGACCGCAACCAAGTTTGAAGCAACCGTGATGATGGGAGTGGACGGAAACGCAGCTGAAACCAGCCCCGCTCCTGCCCAGCTTGGCAACAGCACCAGCATCCGAAGCCAAATGTGATAGCGACGCACATGAGCAATTTCGTGCAGCATTACCATGGCAAGATCTTGGCGAGGCATTTCCGCCAGAAGCCGATCGGTCACAATCATGGAACGAAGCCCAGGCAAAAAACCCGCAACCACGGCGTTATAAGATTTCATCCCCGTATCCCAAACTCGCACCGGGAGACGCTTTACACCACAACTGTCCAACAACCCTTCAACCCAATCCATTTCAGGTCCAGTGAGCGGTCGCGTCTTCCATGCCTTTCCAATGATCACTGGCACCAGCAATGGAATACACACAATCGTGAATGCCGAAATGATTGCCGCGGCCGCCTGCTCGTCGAACCATTCTGAATAGCGAAGCAGATCGGTGCCAAGCAAAATGGCAAATACGGGAATGAGAATCCAGCCGCCTGTGGCAATCAGGGTTGATACCAGTTCGTTGACCGTACGCAGCCCGCTTGATTTCACATAACTCATCGCGACGCCGTAGCGATGTTCACTGATCCACGTCGACGCCGTGATGCCAAGCCCCGGGGCGAGCAACGCCATTGTCTGCAACGTCATCGACGACTCAAACCATGGCCAAGTCTTAACAGCGGAAGCGAGACGAAATCCAATTAAACAAACGGCCGATACCGCCAGCCCCATCCAGCGAAGTGCGTCGAGCTGTCGCTCTAAGATGCGAGCGACGCCAAGATCATCGAAACCGGAAGCAACCGCCCTTCGCGCCGCCGATGAAGCCGTCTGAGCGAGCACAATCCAAGCGGAGACAAGCATCACCGTCGCCCCAAGACAACAACCCAGCGGCACGTTCTCTGCAGGAAGGGAGCCGAAAGCGAGAGCCGAAACGACGAGGATGAACCAGTAAAGTGTCATGGCCCACAGCGTAAGCCAAGAATCGACAATCGGCGTTGCGGATTTGCGATGTTCCGATGGTTCGCAGGAGAGATATTTCTGCTTGTATCGATCTTATCGATCTTATCGATCTTATCGATCTTATCGATCTTATCGATCTTATCGATCTTATCGATCGTTACGACGGACTTAATAAGCTTCTGGTTGTCGCCATGCGACCAGAAGCGTTTTGAGCAGGATGCGGCAATCCAGCCACAGGGACCAAAAACGGATGTACTCGTGGTCCAGGTCAACGCGTCTCTGCATCTTTTCAAGCGTATCGGTTTCACCGCGACAACCATTGACCTGCGCCAAGCCCGTGATCCCTGGCTTGATCTTGTGACGAAGCATGTAGCCACGAATCTGACCGCGATACAACTCATTGTGCGCCGTCGCGTGCGGTCTTGGGCCCACCAACGACATACCGCCATCAATCACGTTAAACAACTGGGGCAATTCATCCAAACTTGTTTTACGAAGAACCGCTCCAAGCGGTGTGATTCTCGAATCCCCTTTGGTCGCTTGTTTGACATCGGGGCCATTATCACACGTCGTCATCGACCGAAATTTCCATATACAGATCTCCTGGCCGTTTAAGCCATAACGGCGTTGGCGAAAGAAGACGGGGCCTGGGGATGTGAGTTTAATTGCAATCGCTATGCAAAGCATGGGCACCGACAGCATCACAAGTCCCACACAGGCAAAAACCAAATCCGTGATGCGCTTTCCGGCGCCATCAATGCCCCGCAGCGGGTTCTCAAAGATACTAACCGCAGGTAATCCACCGATCGTTTTAAAGCTTGAATGCAACATTTCGAAAACCAAAAAATCGGGAATCACATACACCGAGGCTGTTGAATCTCGCAAACGATCCAATAGGCAGCGAATCCGTTCCTCCGCTCGCATGGGTAGTGTGATTAGTACCGTATCAATCATCCCTTGCTGCGAGTCAGAAACCATTTGCTCCAGGTTCCCGATCAACGGACGGACTTTTGAATCTCCATCCTCACGCGTTGCCTGGCGGTCATCGTAGTATCCGACAAAGTGCCAGCCCCATCCTGAATCGCCGCGAAGATTTTCTTCCGCTTGACGTCCGAGATCATTCAATCCGGCAATGGCAACACGCCTCAAACCAATGCCCTTACGCATCATCCCATGACGAACGATTCGGGTCGCCATGCGGCAAATGCCGATGACCGCGGGCGTCAAAACAATCCAAGCCAAGATCATCGATCGCGAATAGAGGCCGCCCGCTTTCGCGACGAAGGCCAAAAGCGAAAGAAGCAAAATCGTGCTGACCCAGGTCATCGCAACCGCGGACACTTCCTGGTTAACATTGTCGATATGATCTTGTTGATGAAGCCCGACGGCTCGTCCCACGACCAGAAAAATGATGGTCGCAAGCAGGCCAGCGACTAAGACCGATTCATCCAAGATTTCGTTGCCTGCGGTCACCACCAAGGCAAGCGAAGCGATCACCGCGCACGCATCCAATGCCGGCTGCAGAAAGTCACGCCACTGACGATGGCGACGAATAGAAAGGCTAGACAGCGGCACGAGAACACTCGAAGAAAAAAGCAACGTACTAGATCGTCATAACTCTAGGTCGCGTTTTCGCTCGCCCAGTCCATTCCCAGGTCAAGCCACACCGCTTGGTGGGTCAAAGCACCGCTGCTGATACGTTCTACACCGGTCCTGGCAATTTCAGCGATCGTGTCAATCTTAACGTTACCGCTTGCCTCCAGCTCCACTTCCGGCGAGATCCGATTGCGCATGCTGACCGCTGCCCTCAATTGTTCAAGGGAAAAGTTATCAACCAGCACGATGTCTGGTTTTGCGAGCAACACATCCTCCAATTGTTCAAGCGAATCGACTTCAATCTCAACCATCTCGGGTGCCTTCATCGATTCTGCTCGACCTCCCGACCAAGCCCGTGCTCGCTCCGCCGCCGAACGTGCGGATAACAAGCCATGCTTCCCATCGATCAACTCGCCAGCCAGAGCCAAGTGATTATCTTTCACTAAAAAGCCATCAAACAACCCCGTCCGATGGTTATTTCCGCCTCCACAGCGAACGGCGTACTTTTCAAGTCTGCGGTAACCCGGGGTTGTTTTGCGAGTGTCATAGAGGCGCGACTTGGTTCCTGCCAACTGTTGTGCAAACTGAGAAGTCAATGTCGCGACACCGCACAAACGGCTTAGGAGATTAAGAATCAATCGTTCGCAGGTGAGCAGATCCCGAGCATTGCCGGTCAGCTTCAAAATGGGCATTCCGACGGGCAACGCCTCACCGTCTTGGATCATCATCTCGATATCCAAGTCTGCATCCGTCTCGTCGACGATCCAAGGCACCGCTACCAAACCAGCACAAATCCCAACTTGCCTTGATACGACGTCACAGCGTCCCCGTCGATCCTGGCTAATCAGACAGACCGTTGTCCAATCAATCGAGCGATCAAGATCTTCGCGGACCGCCAAGCGAATCAATTGACGACAATCGTCTTCCATCGCCGCGTCCGCCAGCACGGGGGCATAGTCTCGACGCTTCATCACCACAGGCAACCCTTTCGAAATCGATGAATGCTAGCCTCTGTTTGGAAACATTCAGAAGCGAAGCACATTTTAAAGGCAAATAATCTGACACCGAGCTTGCCAGGCCACTCGGCACAAGAGATATTCACAATACGATCGGTGAGCCCGTTTGAACATGTTCGCAGTCGGACATCAGCCTCAAGAAAACGATACCCAAGCCTGGCGGATTTTTCCCGAATGGACCAGCCCACTGTGGACATCGATTCTTGTGCAGGCCCACCAGGTCAGAGGATACCAGTCTTGTCCTCCATGATCGACCGTCGTGATATTCAGCGGCTGTGGATGACTGTTGCGGCCGGGGCAATCGCGATCTGTATCCTGAGATTCATCACGACAGAGCCGGTCGTTTTTTCCGCCCGCCAAGTGTCCGGCGATAATACGTCGACGACAGGCTTTAAAGTCGACGTCAATCTTGCCTCGGCCGCGGAATTGGCGTTGCTGCCCCAAGTCGGCCCCATACTGGCAAGCCGAATCGTTTCAGAACGTGAAAAAGGCGGCGAATTTTTGACGATTGAGGACTTGAGTCGCACCCCAGGGATTGGCCTTGAACGCGCGGCACGATTGGCGTGTTTGATCGAAGTCAAAAAATGAATTCTGCCCCGTGCTGAGTGGCAGCACGATCGCACCGCAACCCCTCGAAAAACCGCTCCCCAAAAGCATCCGCCTCCTTGTTGAAAAGGGGACCATGTGGGCACGGGGAGTGAGTATGCCATAACCAATCAAGCCCCATATTCGCACCATCAACGAAACGTTTCATGCCATCCGTACATCATGAATTGCCGCCATCGCAATTCAAGCTTCATCAACCTTTTTTGCCAGCAGGTGACCAACCTGAAGCGATTCGTGCGTTGGTACGAGGCTTTCAATCGGGCGATCCGTATCAAGTGCTATTGGGCGCTACCGGAACAGGAAAGACCTACACCATGGCAAACGTGATCGCGCAGGTCGCACGCCCAGCGCTAATCCTTAGCCACAACAAGACACTCGCCGCCCAGCTTTATGGTGAATTCAAAGAGTTCTTTCCTGAGAACGCGGTCCACTACTTTGTTAGCTATTACGACTACTACCAACCCGAAGCCTATATCCCTTCTCGTGATGTCTATATTGAAAAAGACTCTTCAATCAATGAAGAGATCGATCGATTGCGATTGGCAACGACAAGCTCTCTAGTAAGTCGCCGCGACGTGGTCATCGTCGCTTCGGTCAGCAGCATCTACGGCCTCGGTTCCCCGGACGAGTACAAGAAACTGGTGGTGAGGCTGCACAAAGGTGAAAAGACACGGCGTGACCACCTACTGCTCAAGCTTGTTGATGTCTTATACGAACGCAACGACCTCGGTTTCGAACGCAGTAAATTCCGCGTTCGCGGTGACTCGGTTGAGATTTGGCCAAGCTACGAAGAGTTTGCCTACCGCGTGGAAATGTGGGGTGACGAGATCGAACAAATCTCCATTATCAAACCGCTGACCGGCGAAGTGATTCAGACCGTTGATGAGATCTACATCTATCCGGCGAAACACTTTGTTATGTCAGAGAACCGAATTCAGCAAGCGATACGAGCCATTCGCACTGAACTTGAAGAGCAACTTGCGACGTTTCAGTCTCAGGGAAAACTGCTCGAGGCCCAGCGGCTTTCAGCGAGAACGCGGTTTGATCTTGAGATGCTTCAGGAAGTCGGCCACTGTCCAGGGATTGAAAATTACAGCCGGCCACTATCGGGCCGCCCCCCGGGCTCAACCCCTGACACGCTGTATGACTTCTTTCCTGATGACTTCGTCACCTTCATCGACGAGTCCCATGTCACGGTCTCGCAAATTCGAGCGATGTACGCGGGCGATCGCAGCCGCAAGTTAACCCTAGTGGATCACGGCTTTCGTTTGCCCAGCGCGCTTGACAATCGACCACTTCAGTTCGCGGAATGGGAAGAAAAGAACGGACAAATATGCTTCGTTTCTGCGACGCCAGCGAAATTTGAGCTCGAGAAAACCGGGGGCGAGGTTGTCGAACAAATCATTCGCCCAACGGGATTACTCGACCCGGTCGTTGAGGTCGTGTCGGCAAGAGGTCAGGTGCAGCACCTGCTTGGACAGATCCGCGAACGAGCCGCAATTGACGAACGCGTCTTGGTAACGGCGCTAACGAAACGGTTGGCGGAAGACCTCGCGACGTTTATGCAGGAACAAAATGTACGATGCAAATGGCTGCACAGCGAACTAAATGCGTTTGAGCGGGTCGACCTGCTGCAGGAGCTTCGACTCGGCAGATTCGATGCCTTGATCGGCGTTAACTTACTTCGCGAAGGACTCGATCTTCCCGAAGTCTCTCTCGTGGCCATCCTCGACGCCGACAAAGAAGGCTTCTTACGAAGCGAGACCAGTTTGATTCAAACGATCGGTCGCGCGGCTCGTAACGTGAACGCGAAAGTGATCCTTTATGCCGATCGAGTCACCGAAGCTATGCGAGCCGCCATTGATGAGACGCAGCGTCGGCGCGGAATCCAAGATGCCTACAATACGAAACATGGGATCACTCCCACGACGATTAAGAAATCGATTCGGGCTGGCATCGAAGCAGACGCATCCAAACACCAGCGGACCAAAGCGGCGGCCAAATCCGACGAGATGGGGGCATACATCACGATCGAGTATGTCGATGCGTTGGAGCAAGAAATGCTGGCGGCGGCCGAGAACCTTGAGTTTGAACGGGCTGCGAGTATTCGGGATCGCGTTCTTCAGTTGAAGGAACATATCGGTAAACCGATCTCCGAAGTGGAACTTGACTCCAAAGGCAATGCCGGAGGGAAGCAGCGCGGACGCAAGAAACAATCCTCCTCCGGCCGCGGGCGAGTCCCCAGACCCAAACAAGGATAAACGCGACTCCAAAGCCTTTTCAAGAAGCACGCTCGCTGCGTTGATTCACAGCTCTCGCCAGCGAAAGAAACAGCTCGAGAGACGCTGAAGCATTGCACCCATCGACGAAAAAAGCCGCGAACGGATTTTGACCCATTGCGGCTTCATGTTCAGCAATCATACAAACCGAATTATTCAGCAGCGGGTGGAGCAGAAGTTTCTTCCGCTACTGGAGCTACTTCCGCTACTGGAGCTACTTCCGCTACTGGAGCTACTTCCGCTACTGGAGCTACTTCCGCTACTGGAGCTTCTTCCGCTACTGGAGCTTCTTCAGCTACTGGAGCTTCTTCAGCAGCCGGGGTTTCAACGGCGGTTGGCGTCTCAGCGGTAGCGGTAACGTTTGCATCTTCGGCCGCTGGCGCGGTCACATCGGTCGATACGTCAGTCATCGTGTCCGCGGGCTGGCATCCAAGAGTCGCGAATACGATCAGCAACGCTGCGCCACTCAAAAGTGTCTTTTTCATAGGTTCCGGGTTTGTTAAGGAATGTAGAGCACCGCCGAGCATCATAGAAACGAATCGCCCGGATGCAATGCAGGCAAAACATTCTGCGGGAGAAACGAGCGATTTTGCCAGAAGAGCAACCGCGATTTTCGATACAAGTTGTTTCTTCACCACAATCGACCGTGATGATCGTAAAACGAACAACCCTCTCGCGAAGTGGCTATGTTTCCGGACTCTTAGATGACGATGACACACGCGTAATCAGCTCCTAAACGTTAAGCCCGGCGAGAATCCGATGACGCGATTTTTTTTATCAACGTTTGCGTTCATCGCTCTTTCCGCCTCGACACCCGTTGTCGGTGGTGATGATCCTCGTTTTGCAGTCGCGGAAGATTTGACCTGGGCCGAACTCCGTCTGTCTGACGAACCGAGTGCTTCTGCAAATGAAGATTCCAATCGTCGTCCGCTCAGCACCTCGGCACGGCTTCGCCAACAACGTGCGCTGTATCGTGATCAACAACGAGTCGCAAGAATCGAAGCAAACGCATGGATTGGCTATGAGCCGCTTCGTCCAGGCTGGTCGTCGGTTCCGATGATGTCTAGCCGATTTCCGGATCGCCAAAGGATCGTCATCCCCGTCTTTGTTCCTTGAACTATTTTTCGAATTTCGAAAATTTGGTTCAAGCTACGCGATGCCCTGAGACGATGCATTCCCAGGGGACGGGGGATGGTGCGCGCCGACGATTCCGGCCATGCGCTTTAAAAACAAAACTTCTTGCACCGCGTCTCTCGCATTCATCGCGTTGCTGGTTTTTGCGAGCACCGGCTGCAGCTTGCTCCCCGAGGTCAAGCATCGACCGAAGCTACACAACCCTTTTCCGCAATTGAAGCAGGTCGCCGTTCTTCCCTTTTACAATCAAAGTGACGAACCGACTGTCGATGGCGAGGCAGTTGCGCTTGCTTACTACGCTCAATTGCAGGCCGTGCCCGGCTTCGAAGTCTTGCCCGTTGGCGTCGCTCGCAATCTTTGGATGCAGTACGCCAGAACCTATGGCGAACCCCAATCCGGCGAAGAGTTCCAACGACTCGCACAATTCATGGGCGTTGAGGCGGTTGTTGTTGGCTCGGTTACCGACTTCGATGCCTATTATCCTCCTCGAATGGCGATGACCGTTCATTGGTATGCCTCTAATCCTGGCTTTCATCCCGTCCCTCCGGGTTACGGTTTGCCATGGGGAACCAAAGCTGAAAAGCGAATTCCGCAGCGAGTCGTTGAGGAGGCTGAGTTTGAACTGGCACGCGAACAACTCATCACGCAAGCCCCCACACCTTTGGTACCTGCCGCTGCGGGCGATTCGTTACCGCCAATGAATCCGTCAGTCGCAATGGCAGGAGACGAGTATCCCTCGCCGACTTCGCCTTCGATATCAGCGGAAACGGATCCTGAGGTTACTGGGGGCCAAAACCTGCTTGCCAGCGGCATCGCAATGGGGGCGGAGTTGCCGGCGCGGTGGCCTGATCCCACGGGTTTGATCCCCGATCCACCAAGCCCTGCGCCACCATTATTTTCGCCTCAATCCAAACCGGTGCTGACTCACACTCGGATCTATCGCGGAGACGACGCTTACGTGACCGACAAGCTCGCTGACTTCGTCAACAATGAAGACGACGCTCGCACAAGCGGATGGCAAACTTACCTCAGACGGAGCAATGATTTTATCCGTTTCTGTTGCCACCTCCACATCGAGGAAATGTTGGAATCTAGGGGCGGACGAGACCAAAGCGACCTCATTTTGCGTTGGCCCATCAGCCGATACTAACCTAGGTAAGCCGGGCAAGAACCGGCCTCCTGGTAAACAGCGTCGTGCAAGCAAACAGGCCAATCCCGAATGGATGCAGAAATCAACGTCTTGGCTTTGGTCAAAGGTGAAGAGCGTTTCATTTTTTTGTTCGATGACGGCAACCGCGACGAGACACTTCGTCAACTCGCTCGTTTCGCCGCGGACCCGGAACTCGATTTTTCCTGGTACGACGCTGCAATGCTAAGCCGAAAGATTCGCGATGCGGTGCCGCAGGACGATGATGCGCCGACATCGCCACGCGTCGAGAAAGTGGCAAGAGCACCGCTATCGGACCGCCGTTAGAGAACGCCCACTGACCGCACCGCTAACCGCACCGCTAACCGCCAAACATCGAGATGCGAAAGAACATTCCTCAATTCCTTCGCTACCTCGCGACCGAACGCAACGCATCCGACTTAACGATCAAAGCGTACCGCGAAGATCTTTTTGGACTGGTCGAATGGCTCGAGCATTCGACGGGTTCCGTTCCCGATCCCGACAGTCTCACACCGCAAACGCTTCGCGGTTACCAAGCCGCGCTTCAAGAAGCGGGTTATGCGAGAACGACGATCGCGAGAAAGCTGGCGTCGCTTCGCAGCTTCTTCAAGTTCGCACAACGGCTGGGTGTCGCGAAACACAACCCTGCAAAACCGCTTCGCAATCCACGACGCCAACGCAAACTGCCGCACGTTCTAACGTCGGACGAAGTCGGCCGTTTGCTCAACGCGCCAAGTCATCGCGATCCTGCAGGACTTCGTGATCGTGCGATCCTGGAAACGATGTACAGCGCTGGGTTGCGAGTCAGCGAACTGGTTGGGTTGTGCGATGGGGACGTCGACTTCGACGAGCAGATTGCTCAAGTGCGCGGTAAGGGACGAAAAGAGCGAATCAGTCCGCTCGGTTCATTCGCCATCAAAGCGATTCGCGAGTATAAGACCGTTCGAATTCGTCACGCAAAAGAAAACGCACTTGGTCGCGGTGCGGCTGTATTTGTCAATCGCTTCGGCAATCGACTTACAACACGCAGCATCGGGCGAATGCTTGAGAAGTACATTGGTGAATCGCAGTTGGATGGACGAACGAGCCCTCACACGTTGAGACACAGTTTCGCAACGCATCTGCTTGATCGCGGTGCCGACATCCGCAGCGTTCAAGAGTTACTCGGTCACAAAAGTCTGGCGACGACTCAAATCTATACGCACGTCAGCGCCGCGAATCTTCGGGCGATCTACGAGAAAGCCCACCCGCGAGCGAACTGATTCCTGACTACAAGTCACGCCGTGCAATGATCACTCGCTGCACGATTTGTGCGGGTCGCCCTGGAAGCTTAATAGACTCGATCACCGCGCTGCAATTTTTCTCTCGCAGTCGCTGTTGAATAACGGGATCGCCGAACACCGCTTCGCTTAGCAACACATCCCCGGCGGCGTAGTCGGGTAGCGAACTGACAGACCTTGCGGTGGCTCCGAAGTAATCAAGTCGTTGGTTCATCGTCGCAACCAATGTTCGCCCACGATGAACACCAATGCTTAGCTGGATGGATCGCAGGTCTTCCTCTTCATCGATCGCGGCTTGCAACGAGATGGCGGCATCAACCGCAAAGTCGCAACTGATAAAGGCAGCAAGCACCCCCTCGCCGACCGTCTTTGCAACGGTGCCTCGGTGAGTAGTCACACAGTTACGGATAATTTCTAAATGTCGTCCAATCAAATCGTAAGCGTGTCGATCGCCCAGGCGTTCATAAAGTTCTTCGACGTTATATATCGTGGTCGCCACAAGCGTCATTTCGTTCGCTTCGATCGGGCTATTTTTCCCCATGATTTGGTCGGGAAAAAGCTCGCGAAACAAGGGTAACGTCGACGCTTGGCTCGCCGTGATCACATCATCCCGCGGGACCATTCGCTCGATCCGCAGGACCTGCAAATGGTCGAGATCATTGGTGAGTGTGACGGCTTGATGGCCCGCACGAAGTACGGGCGTATGATCGTTCACGCCAAGTTCCGTAACCGCAACTTGGTGCGCCGAAGGCGCGGGCAACTGGCGCACTCGAATTCGTTGTTGACCGACCAATCGCGGACCGCGAATCAAATAATCGCCAGCGGCAAGCGTTACCTCCAACTCGATTCTTTCACCTGCGTCCAATCGAACCTGCGCAACGACATGAGGTGAATGCTCCGGTCCGCCGATGCAGTAGACTGCATCATCGGCTTCGCGGATTTCCGGATGCACGCGGAACACAAGTTCAATCGCATCGCCAAGATCGCTTCTGAAGTCATAATCACATGCGGCACAATGGGTGTGTTCTTTGATGGATGATAACAACGTCTCCGCTGAAGCAGAAACGCGACAAGTGGGGCAAAGGATATCCCATCGCAATACCATCAATCCTTCCGCCGCAGCGAGGAGACATGCTTGAAGGCATTGGTCGCTGTCCAGTTCAAGTTGATGAGCAAGGGGGAGCGGTCGAATTTGAGCAAGCACCTGCGGCGGCGAGGTGGCGATGAACTCGGTAAGCTTCGCGACCACGTCAGGGTCAACTCCTCGATCAATCAAACGATCGCTTCGCTGTTCAAGCCTATCTTTTTGGTGCGGCTTCGGCGTGGTCGCAGGTTCAAACGCATCACGTCCTTGCTCGGGAGACAGCTTATTTTGAATGGCACGATCAACTCGGCGATAAACGCGATCAAGGTTCTTTCCGCCGCGCCAATCGGCTTCGACGGTAGTCATCATTCGTCCAAACAGATTGCGTGATTCAATGCGCAGATGATGTTCCAGTCGTGTGCCACCCTCGGGACGATCCTTTAGTTCAACGATGCTCATGAACCACTTGAACGGCCCCGAACTGAATTCTCGCAAGATCCCCATTCGCGATCCTTGCGTCCATTCAAACGGGTGTTCTTCCCAAACGACACTGACACCGCCGAGCTTAAACGATCCGAATTTACGCAGCCCTAATTTTGGATCATTCTCCGTTCGATATTCGACCGGTGGCAAACCGATGGCTCGATTGAGACGCTCGGTATTGGATACATAAGGCCACAGTTCCAAGGGCGAACTGTCCAGATCCCATGTGAAGGTTTTCTGCCAAAGTTTTGCAGGATCGTGCTCCGGCATTTTCGGATGCAGTTCAAAATCGGCGACCTCACCGCGAAGAATTCGCTGTAGACTCGCAAACATCTGCCCCGCGTCGGCGAATCGATTCTCCGGCTCTTTAGCCAGTGCGCGAGACACCAAGTTCGAAGTCAGATCGCTGACCGTGGGAACCTTTTTTTGGATCAACGGTACCGGATCAAAACAATGCATCGCGACCAACTTTAACGCTTCGTCCGCATCGTAGGGCGGGCTTCCACTTAGCATCTGATAGAGCGTGATGCCCAGCGAATAAACATCAGTCTGCGGACCAATCTCTTTATTGCCTCGACATTGTTCGGGCGACATGTATCGCGGCGTACCGATCATCACTCCCGCCTGCGTCACTTCCATCGACGCGGATTGATCAATTTGACGTGCGATCCCAAAGTCCGACACCTTGACTCGCTTGGAACCAAGGTCGTCATCGCCGGATGCATTATTTTGCAACAAGATATTTTCGGGCTTGATGTCTCGATGAACGATTCCTTTGGAATGAGCATCCATCAGACCTCGTGCCACATCGCTGATCACGCTCAGCGCCAGTTTTTCCGGCAACGGCCCCGACTCGGCAAGCCAGTCCTTCAGCGTCATCCCATCGATGTACTCCATCGCAATGAAGTGCACGCCATCGTCTTCGCCAACTTCGTGCAAACGAGTGACATAGTCATTCTGCACCCCAGAAAGCAGCCTCGCTTCCTTCTGAAAACGCTTGACCGCCTGTGGCGAGTCCCCATCGAATGAACGAATGATTTTGATGGCAACTTGCGAGTTGTCTGACATGTCGGTGCCACGAAAAACAACACCCATTCCGCCTTGGCCAAGTTTCTCTTCCAAACGATAACGGCCGATGATCGATCCGGGTATCAATGTTGGTCTGATCGCCAATGGAACATTCGCCCCAGGCAATAAGTCACGCGGGGTCGCGCCATTCCTCGCGAATTCGCTCGTTCGATCGAGCCCCGCATCGTCCAAATGATGCACCGACGAATCGAGCGGAACGGGTGCATCATGACTAGCAAAACCTTGATCCCCCGAGACAGGAATTGGTGTCTGCATTGTTGCATTCGGATCATTCTGCACCGGTGCCACGCGTCCGGTTCCCAAGATACTTTCCCACTGGGAAAGTGTCGGGACGGCAAATTCATCACCTGGGTCTGCGCGAAGCATATTGCGAAGCCCCGCGCAAGAACGGGCGGATAGCGACGACAGATCGAGTTGGTTGAGATCCAACAAACCGCGAAGCAATCTTTGCAAGTCGACCAGATCGCCAAGAATGCCTCGCGCAACAACCCCACGAAACGACCACTGAGAGTCGCTGGTACCAGGGCTCGCATTCACATTCACGGAAGTGAAATCGAGTCGCAAATGAGAATCATGCCCGAGCACGATATTGTTGAACTCAAGATGCCCATGCTCCAAGCCAACTCGATGAGCAAGACGAACGGCGGCGACCAGTTCACGGGCGGCGACGAGTCGATCGAAGGGTAATGCCAAATCAATGGCATCGTGAAGCCAACGATCGCCAGCGGATTCGATGCACGGTCGTTCGATCACGATCAACGGTAAGCTGTTGTCGAGCCGAATATCGACGATGCGTCGAACCAACGCCGTCGCACAAAGGTCCGCTAAGCTCGCACGACGACGAAGTTGAGCCGCCAAGTCTTCGTCTTTGACGATCGGTTGCAACACCTTGATCTCGACAACCTCCCCATCATTTTCCCGCACCGCCAAATAGCTCAGTCCATCAGGCCCGGCTCCCCTCAAACGCCATTGAACATAGGACGCTTTGTTTTTCGAATGACCGACCTGGTCGCCTTGGAGAGTGGACATGGTCAACTGCGTTGCCTGATCGATCGTGAATTGCTCCGTCATCGTGACCGCCTCATCTTTTTTGTGGCACATGGAGAATCTGCCGTTCTGCATCTCGAACCTGGAAGGATAGCCGAATTGCGAGGGCGAGGGATTAGCATTATTCGCGTTTTCCGAGGCGAAACGCACCTGTCTCGATCAGGTGGCTCCGCAACCGGTCACGGCAATTCATGGCGAAGGCGAACACTTCTTCCGTTCGATAATCAGGATACGTCCAGCGGTGATGCACCCACTGCTTTCCGACATAGGTCAACGTGATCTCGCCAAAGATACCGTCTTTCAAATAGATTCGATGATCGCGATCTTTGACCGTCGCAAGCACCAACTTGGCCTGCGTAATGTAACCAGGATCGAGGTTTAGCGGCCGAGCAGTTGATTTATTCACTGTCGCGGCGGCTTCCCGTTCCCACAGGTTCGTTTGGGTCTTCCAATCCGCAAGCCCGACGGGATCGATCGGCTCCCGAATCGCGACCAACGTTTTGACGAGGCCTTCGCCCATTTGCCCGGTGTAATATCCACCAGCATGAAACGGCATCGGAGGCGATTTGTCGGCAATCTCGCCCCACCGCTCTTCGATGCAACGATATGCCCAGACGCGAACCGCCTCGTCGCTGGCAATTACCGCGACAAATCGGATCACAGGTTCTATTAGCCGGGTTTTCGACAACGACTCCACCCTCAACAATGTTCGTCAAGCGCCACGCTTTCAAAAACGCATCCGCGCCACTTCATCGAACCAACCCCACGCCGTCCCTCGCTAGAAACGCATTATGAATCCATGGATCGCCGATCGTACCGCATCATTCGACTCCAGTGGAATCCGCAAGGTATTTGATCTGGCGGCAAAGATGAAAAATCCGATTAATCTTTCGATCGGTTTGCCAGACTTCGATGTTCCCGACGAAATCAAACAGGCCTGCGTCGACGCCATTCATGCGGGCAAGAACGCCTATTCTCAAACGCAAGGCATCGCGCCCCTTCGCGAACGCCTGGCTCGCGACATCGCGGCGGAACATCCCGGAACCGATCGCGAACTCTTGATCACCAGCGGCACCAGCGGCGGCTTGGTGCTTGCGATGCTTGCCATGATCAATCCCGGCGACGAAGTCATTTTCTTCGATCCGTACTTCGTCATGTATCCGGCGTTGGTGAAGCTTGCGGGCGGCGTTCCGGTGGCGATCGACACCTATCCAGATTTCCGGATGGACGTCAAGAAAGTCGCCGCCGCCATTACGCCAAAGACGAAAATGATTTTGATCAACAGCCCCGCCAATCCGACGGGAGTCACGGCAAGCGAAGCGGACCTTCAAGCGATTGCAAAGCTTGCCGCAGAGAAAAACATCGCCCTTGTCTCCGATGAAATCTATAGCCGCTTTCAATACGACGAAACGTTTATCTCACCAACTCGTTTCAACGACCAAACCATCGTCATCGATGGGTTCAGCAAGAGTCACGCAATGACGGGCTGGAGAGTTGGCTTCGTTCATGGACCGGCGGAGGTCATTGCCGCAATGACGAAGTTGCAACAGTTCACATTTGTTTGCGCACCTCAACCCGCTCAGTGGGCGGCGTTAAAGGGAATGGATGTCGACCTCTCACACCACATCGATGACTATCGCAAAAAGCGAGACCTGATCGTGGCAGGCTTGCGAGATCATTACGAATTCACTCACTCAGGCGGCGCTTTTTATCTCTTCCCCAAAGCACCCAGCGGCTTCGAATCAGCGACTTCGTTTGTCGAACACGCGATCGCGAATGAGCTGCTGATCATTCCCGGAAAGATATTCAGCAGCCGTGATAGCCATTTTCGAATCAGCTACGCTGCGAGCGATGAGACACTCAAGCGAGGCATCGACTTGCTGAAGCGATTAGCGACGGTTTAACGGAACTCAAAACCACCTGCAATCGACAACGGTAAATCGCAAGGCGCTGAGCAAGACTCCTATGAAAAGCGAGGTTCTGCTTGGATTTTAGTGGCAAGGGTGAGGTTCGATTTCGGTCTTTCGACCTCGGAACAGGGCGGTGGATTTTTGCAGGCATCCGCTCCTGCGTCCC
>Ga0105050_10004575_pt1 | contig 18348 bp, 17 predicted proteins | sample FRY01_FD_78088 | JGI IMG/M metagenome (GOLD analysis project Ga0105050, IMG submission 78088) | Freshwater microbial communities from Lake Fryxell liftoff mats and glacier meltwater in Antarctica - FRY-01 | ecosystem: Environmental > Aquatic > Freshwater > Ice > Glacier meltwater ... | reverse complement strand
GAATAGATGTCGAACAGGCGGAACTTGACCACGATCCGGTCACCCGACGCGCTGACCGACCCGGTAATCAGCGCCTGCGCGTTGATCGCTTTCCAGTCCTCATAGGCGACCGGGGCGTCAAAGCTGCTGACCCGGCTGATATGCGCCGCCGCCGGAATTTCCCGGAACAGTCCGGTTCCGGCCAGATCGGATGCGATAACCCGCGCGATATTGGCGGCATATTCACCCGCCGCGCCGTTCTCGGCGATGAAATCCGGCACCGCGAAAGGCAGAGGTTCGATCACGCCTTCCGTGATCTCGATGCGCAGGGGGCCGCTTTGGGCCTGCACCACGCCAGCCTGACCGGCGACAAGCGCCAGTGCCAGCAAAAACGCGGGGGTGAGGGTTCTGAACAGGGTCATGCGATCCTCATGCTCTCCGGGTTGAATGTCATTTCGACGTTATACGATTGATCGTGTTTTTCGGGCGGACTTTTGCAATGGGTCCGCGCGTGACCTGTAAACGCATCGCCAGAGGCTTGCGTTCCGCCTGAAGGGCGATAAAGCCGTCGCTGCGCCCACGCGGCACATGCAGACCCGAACCGTCGGGAAAGATGCAGATCCACCGTCATTTCATGCGCATCCCTTCGGGATTGAACACAATTTCCATGTCGCGCCATTGGTCGTATTTTTCCACCGGAAGCTTGAACCCGGATGCTCCGCACCGAATGATCGCACGGCGGCCAGCCTCGTAGGCCTGTTTGGCAGAGGCGTCCGAACCGCCTTCATAGCCCAGCATACGGATCGACCCTGCATCCGGCACACCACTTTGCGCAACCGTGACGCCGACGGTCACTGTTGTCTGCAACGCTTCGGACGACAGCGAACCGACGTTCCAGCAGGCCTGCACCGCCACGCGCAACGCGTCTTTTTCGACCGACGTTAGCGGTGGCCCGGCGGGCGCAGTTTCACCGGATGCGGCCGGCGTCCCGGCGGAATTGCTTTCGGCGGCAAGCGCCTCGGCCAGTGCTTCCGCGACGGCATCGGTCTGCGGCGTTGCGGCCGCAGGCTCGGTGTTCTCTGCAACGGGCGCCGGTGCAGCCGCCGGTTCTGCCGCTTCGGCCGCCGGTTCCGGGGCAGCAGCAGCGCGCGCGGGCTTTGAACGTGGACGGGCGGAACTGGTGGGGGCCAGTGATGCCACCTCCTCCGTTTCGGTGGCTTCGGTCACGATTTCGGTCGTGGCTTCTTCCGGCGCCGCCTCGGGCCGTTCTTCTTCCACCACTTCGGCGGGGGTTTCGGCGTCGGGGGTCACGGCAGGGGTTGGCGTTTCGGCCAGCTGCGCATCCGGTTCGGGGGCTTCGGCGGGGGTCGGGGCCACACGCGGCACCGGGCGTGGTTTGGGGCGCGGGCTGGCACTTGGCACGACAATGGGCTGCTCGACCTCGGCGGGGGGGGCCAGGGGTTCCGGCACAGCCACCACTTCAGGTTCCGGCAGGGGGGCCAGTTCGGGCGCAGGCGCAGGGTCAGGCTGGGGCGCCGGTTCGGGTTCCGGGGCCTGCACGGGGGGCGGCGCCTCGACCACAACTTCCGGTGCCGGTGCGGGTTCGGCCACCTCCGGTTGCACGGGTTCGGGGGGCTGCACGGGTTGCACATCGGGCTGCACATCGGGCTGCACTGGGGCGGGAGCCTCGACAACGGGTTCCGGCGGCGCAGGCGTGGGTGCCGTCGCCGCTGCCGCCGTCAAAGCATCGAATTCCGCGCTGGAGATCAGCGAAACATCGGCCACGGCCATTTCAGGCGCGTGGTCCGGGCTGAGGAACAGCCCGCCAAACAGCGCCCACAGGATCAGGCTTGCATGCCCGACCGCAGAGATGGTGACCCCGGTATCCATGCCGCTCAGCCGCCGCTGCCGCCAAAGGTCGGGCCGTCAACATCGGTCACCAGACCGATGCTGTTGAACCCGCCGGCGTTCAGCGCGCCCATAAGCTGTGCCACCCGCTCGTAGGGAATAGCCCCGTCAGCGCGCAGGAATACCTTGTCCGACGTGCGTTCTGACGCAATCGCCCGCAGTTTCGGGATCAGTTCGCCTTCCGCCACTTCGGAATTCTGGATCAGCAGGCGGCCATCGATCACCATGGTGATCGTCAGCGGTTCTTCCTGTTCGGTCGGCAGCGCCGACGCCGCGGTTTCCGGCAACTTGATCGGCACGCCCACGGTCAGCAGCGGGGCCGCCACCATGAAGATGATAAGCAGCACCAGCATCACGTCCACAAAGGGCGTGACGTTGATTTCGGACATCGCCGCCGACGACCCGCGACGCCGCCCGCGACGCCCGCCCCCGCCCGATTTCCTGACGACACCCCCGGCCATGCTACGCGTCCAGCTGGCGCGACAGGATGGTGGCGAATTCGTCGGCGAAAGCCTCGTAGCCGCCGATGATCCGTTCGCTGTCCGCGTTCAGCTTGTTGTAAAACACAACGGCCGGAATAGCGGCGACAAGGCCGATGCCGGTGGCCAGCAGCGCCTCTGCAATGCCCGGCGCCACGACGGCGAGGTTGGTGTTCTGGCTGATGGCGATTTGTTCGAACGCGTTCTTGATGCCCCAGACGGTGCCGAACAGGCCGATGAACGGTGCTGTGGACCCGGTGGTGGCAAGGAACGACAGCCCGTTGTTCAGCCGTTCGCTTTCCTTGTTGATCGCCACATCCATGCTGCGGTCTATCCGCGCCTGCGCGCCCGCGATCAGCCCGCCATCCTGCCGGTGACTGCGCCGCCATTCCAGCATACCTGAGGCGAAAATCTTTTCGGACGCGCGGGAAGGCTGCGGACCGATTTTTTCGAACAGTTCATCCAGGGGGTCGCCCGACCAGAAAGCCCGGTCGAAGATCGCCGCTTCGCGCTTTGCAAGCCGGAAGGTGATATGCTTCTGGATGATGATCGCCCAGGACCAGAAGGACATGATCATCAGCAAGACCATCACGATCTTCACGATCAGGGTGGCGCGCGCGAAGAGGGCGAGCATGGAGAAATCAATCTCCTGCGCCATCGCAAGGGTTTCCGTTTCCATATGCCTGCTCTTGTTTGGGCCGTTCTTGCGACCGTTCTTACAAGTGATTCTATCCGGTTTTTAGGGGGATTGCCAACACAACTCTGTAACATGGCAATTAGATGCCAACGTCAGGCGGTTGCCGTGCCGCATTGCCGCAATGTGTTCATTCCAACGGGGCGCGGTTCAACAAAAATGGGGCGCGGTGCAACAAAATTGCGGCGTCAGAGCAACAAGGCGCCGATGCGCTGGCGAATGTCGGCGGGAATGCGCACAGGTGTGCCGGATACATGCAGGCAGACCAGGGTGACACGGGCGGCAAACAGTACGGTGTCTTTGCGCGCCACCTGCTGATCCAACACGATCCGTGCGCCGGTCAGCGACAGTGGCCGGGTCAGCACGGCCAGCTGATCGTCAAACACCGCAGGACGAAGGTAGTCCGCCTCCAGCCGTCGCACGGCAAAGACAAAGCCGTGATCGCCCTTCATCGCCACCTGATCAAGCCCCAGCGTGCGCAGCCATTCGCTGCGGCCCCGCTCGATGAACTTCAGGTAGTTGGCGTGATAGACGATGCCTGCGAGGTCGGTATCCTCGTAATACACACGGACCGGGAATGTGTGGGTCACTGCACCGCCCCGACCCGCGCCGCCCTGACCCGCGCCGCCAGCCGCAAGGCGTGGCTTGGGTCGTGTGCGACAGCGGGCAGTACCCTGTCATAACCGGCGCGGATCACCCCCGCGATGGCCGGACGCAGGATCAGCGCCTCGCCCGCCTGCGCCAGAGGCGAGACATCGGTGAACGCACGGTCGGACCAGAGCAGAATGACTTGCACGGCCTGTGACAGCGCCAAAGCTTCGGCTGGAACAGCCTCCAGATGCGTGTCCATCCGCACGAAGGCGAAAACCGCCTTGATCGCACCATCGGCATCAAACCGGAAGATGCGGTATTGGTTTGCCCCTGCGGCCTGAAGCCGGGCGCACAGCGGCACCAGATCGGGGATCAGCCGGTCCAGATGCGGCACCTGCGGCAGCTCGTCCCAGTGCCGCGGGAAAAACAGCATCAGATTGGCGCCAAGCTCGGGGTCGGTCCCGGCCATCTTGTGGCCCGCCAGCGCCACAACCGCCTCGACCGCGCCCTTGACGATGCGGAGCGTGGCATCCTCGACCCCGAACACCACAGGCACGATGGGGCGGCCCCAGCGGGCGAACAGATATTGCCCGTCGGCCCGGGTGAACAAGGCTTCTATGTCGGCTTTGGTCATCATCCTGCCCCTTCGCGTGATCTTGCGGCGCAAGGCATAGAAAGTTTCGCGCGAAGCCTCAACCACCTTGACCAGGTGCCGCAGGCGGGGCCATCGAGACCCCGCCTGCGGCCCTGCCGGGGACAGGCCTTACAGCACGGCGTCCAACGCCGCCGTCAGCTGCGCCACCTCGGCCGGCGACGTGTAATGCACGAAGCTGAGCCGCAACACGCCACGTCCAAGGTCCACCCCCATCGCGGTCAACGGTCGCACGGCGTAAAAATCGCCGCCTCCGGCCATGATCCCATGCGCAGCCAGCGCGGCTGCCACAGGTTCGGCAGCGCGGTCCAGCGCCACGGCAACCGTCGGTGCGCGGCCCTCGGCACGGCGCGGGCCGATCAGGCGCAGGTCGTTGCGCGCCGCCAGATGGTCCAAGAGCGGTTGCAGCAGGGCCACCTCATGCGCCCGCATCAGATCATGCACCGCATTGTTGCGGGCTTTCGGATCAGGCTCGGGGGCGAAGTGATGGGCGTGCAGCGCGTCGATATAATCGGCCATGCCGGCGCAGGCGGCAATCTGGGCGTGGTCGGGGCCGGCGGGCGTGAACCGCTTGTAAAGGGTGCCCGCGTTGAAATAATGGCATTGCGCAGGCAACGTGTCACCAAATTCCCGGCGGATCACCATGATGCCCTGATGCGGGCCATAGGTCTTGTAGGCCGAAAACAGATACACATCCGCCGCGAGCGCGCAGATATCAGGAAAGCCGTGCGGCGCGTAACTGACACCATCGACGCAAGTAAACGCCCCCGCCGCCCTGGCCTGCGCGCAAATCCCGGCCACGGGGTTGATTTCGCCAACTACGTTGGAACAATGCGGAAAGCATACCAGCCGCACCTTGCCATCGGCCATCAGCGCCATGAGGTCGGCCGGATCAAGACGCCCGGTCTGCGGGTCGATCTGCCACTCGCGCACCTCTGTCCCTTCATCCGCGAGCCTGCGCCATACGCCGGAATTTGCCTCGTGATCCTGATTGGTCACCACGATCGCGCCATCCGTGCCCTTCAGCCAAATCCGCACTGCCTGTGCCAGCACGAACGTATTGGCGCTTGTCGATGGGCCGAACGACACTTCATCCTGCGCCACACCCATCATCGCGGCCAGCCGGTCACGGGCCTCGTCCATTTCCGCGCCGCCAAGCTGTGATGCGGCATAGGGCGCATAGGGCTGCACCTTGCGCTGGTGGTAGAACCGGGTGAGCCGATCGATCACCGGCTGGCAAGTATATGACCCGCCCGCATTTTCAAAGAACGCCTGCCCGCTGAGCGACGGCTCGGCAAAAGCGGGGAACTGCGCGCGGACAAAGGAAAGATCAAGTCGGGTCATGGAATATACCTCTGCATGACGTTTCGGACGGCGACCCGGGGAATGCCCGCCCAGCGAGATGGCGGCCCCATGTCATGGCAGGTCTTCCAGCCGAGCCGCCAAGATCACCCGACGTCGGGGATCCACCGGCAGAGCGCAGGTGCCGGGCTGGCGGCACGCTGCGATCAAAGATGGTTTAACCGCCGCGCGGCACTGCGTAAAGCGGCTTGCCGCACAATCAGGCGTTCACGTCAACCACCACGCGACCCTGCACCGCGCCTTTCAGGATTGCCTCACCAAGGGCGGGCAGATCGGACAGCGTGGCAGGGTGCACCATCGCCTCCAGCTTGGCCATTGGCAGATCGCCGGCCACCCGCGTCCAGGCCCGCTGACGATCAGCAAAGGGCCGCATCACCGAATCGATGCCCAGCAGGTTCACCCCGCGCAGCAGGAACGGCACCACGGTGGCAGGCAGACCCGCACCCCCGGCCAGACCCACAGCCGCCACCGAGGCCCCGTATTTCATTTGCCCCAAAACGCGCGCCAGCATCGCGCCCCCAACGGCATCGACGCAGCCGGCCCAGGTTTCCGCCTCCAGCGGGCGTTTTACGGTTTCGGCCAGTTCGGCACGGGGAATGATGCGCGCCGCCCCCAGGTCGCGCAGATAGGGTTCCGTCTCGGGCCGCCCGGTCACGGCGGCCACCGCATAGCCCAGATGCGCCAGCAATGCTGTTGCGACCGATCCCACACCGCCCGCAGCGCCGGTGACCAGCACTTCGCCCTTGTCCGGTGTCAGCCCGTGATCTTCCAGCGCCATCACCGCCAGCATCGCCGTCAGGCCGGCCGTGCCAACCGCCATCGCCTGCCGGGTGGACAGGCCGTCCGGCAATGGCACCAGCCAATCGGCCCTGACCCGTGCGCGGGTGGCATAGCCGCCCCATTGCGCCTCGCCCACACGCCAGCCGGTCAGCACCACGGCATCGCCCGGGGCATAGCGTGCATCGTCCGAGGTCAGCACACGGCCGGCAAAGTCGATCCCCGGCACATGCGGCCACGCCCGCACCAGCCCGCCGCCAGCCCCAAGGCACAGCCCGTCCTTGTAGTTCAGCGTGGAATACTCCACCGCGACCGTCACATCCCCCGCAGGCAGCCGGTCTTCGGCCACATCCTGCACACGGGCAAGAGTACTGCCCTCTGCGTCTTTCTCGACCACAAGCGCCCTGAACATTACCGTCTTCCTTTGCTTTGCCTAGCCATTTCTCGGCAGACCGGTTTCTTTGGCGCGCCCGTTTCCTGAGTGCGCCCGTTTCATTGATGCGCCCGTTTAATTAATGCGCCCGACCGTTCCACCCGCCGCACGCACACTTGCACGAGCCACGTTCTGCACAGACTGTGCCCGGGGTCGGGCATTCCACCACGTGTCCAAAAGGTGATGGCGCGCACCCGCCGCGGGTCTTGCAACATCCCGCCCTGTTCGCCAGTGTGCATTAAGTGCTTGAGGCAGCACCAGAGCTATTCCAACCTTCACCCACAGTCCGGCCAGCTTTGGGACATGGCGGGGCACCCACATCCAAGGAACATCAATGACCATTCGCACATCTTTGCTGACCAGCGCCGCACTGGCATTCACCCTGCCCGCCTTCACCCTGCCCGCCTTCGTCTTGCCCGCCTTCGTCTTGCCGGCTTTCGTATTGCCGGCTTTCGCTGCGGACCCCGAGCTGACAGTCTTCGACTGGGCCGGTTTTGAAAGCGAAGTCCTGATCAAGGGCTATGTTGCCAAACACGGCGAAATGCCCAGCTATGCCTTCTACGGCGATGATGACGAAGCGTTTCAAAAGGTTGCTTCCGGCTTCAAGGCCGATGTGGCACATCCCTGCTCGCAGATGGTGTCGAAATACCGCGATGCCGGGCTGATCGAGCCATGGGATGTCAGCAGGATCCCGAATTTTGGCGAAATCGCACCGCGTTTTCTGGATTCGCCGATTTTCAAGGATGATACCGGAGTCTGGTATATTCCGACCGACTACGCCTACACGGCCGTGGCCTATAACACCAACGATGTGCCCGCCGAAGACGTGGCTTCGCTTTCGGTGTTCCTGAACCCGAAATACGAAGGCCGCATCTCGCTTCCCGACAACACCGATGACGTGTGGGCGCTGGCGCTGCTGGCCACCGGGGTCACCGACTGGACCGACGTGACCGAAGATCAGTTTCAGGCCGCAGCAACCTGGCTGCGCGCGGCGCATGCCAATGTGCGCGCCTATTGGGCCGATCCGTCGGAACTGGCGCAGCTGATGGCGACAGGCGAAGTGCAGGTGGCGTGGTCGTGGAACGATTCCATCGCGCTGATGCGCGCCGAAGGCTTCCCCGTTGGGTTCCAGCGGCAGGCCACCGAAGGTGCATCGTCGTGGTTCTGCGGCTATGTGAACTTCAAGGACGCACCGGGCAGCGAAGACAAAGCCTATGATTTCATCAACGCCTGGATGGATCACGGATCGGCGCAGGGGTTGCTGGATGGCTTTGGCTATGCTCATGCGAATGACGCAGCAATGGCGGCGATAGCGCCCGAAGCGCTTGTTGCGGCCGAGGTGAACCCGATCGAGGGCATCTTGCTGGCACAAACCCCGATTGCGGCCGAAATGCGCGACCGGATGCTGCAAGAGTTCGAGACGATCAAGGCCGGTTTCTGATCCGTTGACACCGACAAAAGCCCGCCCCGTAACAGGGCGGGCTTTTTGACACCCCGCCCGATTTTTGGCGAAATACTCTTGCGGCATGTCCGGGTATCACCCATTTTGGCGGAAAGAGAGTACGATCTCCGCCCTGAATAAATTCGGGGAACCATGCTCGGGACGGCCCGGACCTGTTCAGGAAGGGCTTCAAGATGCGCAGCACCCGTGACCGTGTCCGTCACGCTATCGGCTTTGAGATGGTCGGGCTGGTACTTGTCATCCCCATCGGTGTGCTGGCGTTCCAGTTGTCGGTGCAGGACACCGGCGTTGTGGCCGTGGCCAGTGCCACGCTGGCAATGATCTGGAATTATGTGTTCAACCTCGGTTTTGATCACGCGATGCAGCGGCTGACCGGGGGCACCCGGAAGACGTTCGCGCAGCGCATGGCGCATGCCGTGCTGTTCGAGGCGGGCCTCTTGCTGGCCCTGCTGCCGCTGATCGCGACGTATCTGGGGATCACGCTGTGGCAGGCTTTCGTGATGGATATGGCCTTCGCGCTGTTCTACATGGTCTACGCGCTGATCTATAACTGGGTATACGACCGCGCATTTCCGCTGCCGGAATGGGAACACCGCACGCAATAGCCCCCTTGCGCAGCCGAGCGCGGGGACCTACATTGACCCTGTCACGGGCAACCGTGACTATGGCGATAAACGCACCCGTAATACGCGGATCGGACCCGGGGGCGGTACCCGGCGACTCCACCAAACACTCCTGCATTGGGGATGGAGGGGGTCGAAACAGGATCGACGAACGTCTAAAGGGGCCAGCTTTTGCTCGGTGAGGTACCACCGTTATCGGTCCGAAATGTACAGTTGCCAATGACAACCGTGCTCCGGCAATGGCTCTTGCAGCGTAAGCTGTTCGAGTCGCCGAAACTAAGTCCTTGCGCTTAGCAGCGTAAGGCGGGGTTCGCAGGCACCTGGCAACAGAAGCCTGCACTTCAAACCTTACAATGAGCGGGCGTGCGCAATGTGGCGTTCCGACCCCGAACCGCTGCTTTTGTCAATAAATCGCTTCTGGCGGTGAACCGCATCGTCCGGTCCCCTGATGTCGGGCACGCAAGGCCGCCTTCACCTGCCCATTTTGCTCCCGATCCTCTACCGGTACCCCATCCGTGTTCCTCCTTTCATGGTTTGCCTTGCAAACCATTTCCGGGCGACGGTTGCGCTGTGATCCTCTTGTTCAACGTCGACATCCCAACGCCCGGATCAGAGGCAATCTGCTTGCGCGTCAGACCGTCCTCTGGGAATTTGATCCCCGGAACCCAGCGCTTTGCGCACGCATCCTTGCGAAATTCATCCGTCCCTGTTTGTCCCATGGTTCGTCTCCTTTGCTGCATATCATGCTGCCAAAGGAGCGGCACCAAACCGCGGAGGGATCAGATCGCGGTTGACCCGGTTATCGGTGCACTGCGTTTTTTCAACGCCACGGCTTCTCGCGGTTCCCCGAAGTCGAGGGCGACAAGCCTGTAAAGAAGACGCTTAAAAGCTGCCCCCCCGGCTGCTTTCACGTTGATATTGCCAAGGTTCAGACGGCGGATGGAAAATTACACCTGTTTGTTGCCATCGACCGCGCCTTTAAGTTCGGTTCTGTCGAACTGGACCGTCTCTCTCACCGGGTGATCCACCAAAACAAATGGTCCGAAATTCCGCGGCCACCTCACTTTCGGGTGGAAATCAACACCACGGGACTTACAGTGCCCGCGTCATGAAGACGGAGTGCGGGTCTTCGCCATAGCCTTCGAATGGCGGGCAGTCGGTGAAACCGGCCGCAGCGTAGAGGCTGCGGGCAGGTGCAAAGACAGGTTCCACCCCGGTTTCAAGGCTAAGGCGTTGGAAACCTGCTGTGGCGGCCTCGGCCAGCAGATGATCCAGCAGCACGCGGGCAAGGCCGCGCCGCCGGGCTTCGGCCACGATATGCATGGATTTGATTTCTGCGTGGCTCACGGTGATCGTCTTCAGCGCGCCCATGCCCAACACGGCCTCGCCGTCACGCAATGTGAAGAACCGCACAGCGGGCACCGCCAATCCCGAGGGGTCCAGCGCATGCACGCTTTCGGGCGGGGATGAGGCACGCATCAGGTCAAGATGGCGCTGCAACAGCACGAGAACTTCGGGCTTCAGCGGATTGTCGCGGTGGATGATAATCATCAGTGCGTCCAGGAACCTTTGCGGTCAGTGGCGAAGTTGTCGCCGTAACCGCGCGGGCGGATATTGGGCTTGCGGGTGTTCGGCTCGATCACGTCAGCCTCGATGCCCTGCGCCTTTGCGTAGTCCAGTGCGGCCTCGCTGGTGTCAAAACGCAGGCGCACCTGGGTCTGCGTGTCATCCGAGGATGTCCAGCCCATCAGCGGATCCAGTTCGCGGGCGGAGGTGAGCGCAAATTCGAGCACCCAGCCTTTGGCCATTGCGCTGCCCGATTGCATCGCAGTTTTTGCCGGTTGATAGATACGGGCACGCATGGGGCGCTCCTTTGCAAACCTGCTGCTTTATTGCGATTATTAACGGCTTGCGCAAGGGTGGCCTGTAGAAGTTGCTGCCGGCCAGCCACGGGGAGTGTGGGTGGGTGGGTGTGGTGCAGCCAGCCGACAGCGTTTGTTGCTAGCCCGCTCAAGGTGCCCCAGCCTGCGCCGAAAAACAACGACAACATGTGGTGAAATCCGGCATTTTCCTTAAAATTGAAACACTTCTCTGAACCTCTTGTTCATCATCCTTAACAGACGTTTAACAACTGATCCCCCCGGCCCTTGCACGGGAACAAAAACGGTCCAAATCTGGGGTATCAGAGGGAATCACATGCCGCACAACAACATCAACGCCCCGGCGGTCCGCCCCGAGGTTCTGACCCGCCCGAAACTGGAGGGTGGTCGCCGCTTCAAGCTGCATACCCCGTTTCAGGCGGCGGGGGATCAGCCGACTGCGATTGTGGAACTGACCGACGGCCTCAATGGCGGCGAGCACAATCAGGTGCTGCTGGGGGCTACTGGCACCGGCAAGACATTCACCATGGCCCGTGTGATTGAAGAAACCCAGCGGCCTGCGATCATTCTGGCACCCAACAAGACACTGGCTGCGCAATTATACGGCGAATTCAAAGGCTTCTTCCCCGAAAATGCCGTGGAATACTTCGTTTCCTACTACGACTACTACCAACCCGAAGCCTATGTTGCGCGGTCCGATACCTTCATCGAGAAGGAATCGCAAATCAACGAACAGATCGACCGGATGCGCCACTCGGCCACCCGCGCGCTTCTGGAACGGGACGACGTGATCATCGTGGCCTCGGTGTCGTGCATCTACGGCATCGGATCGGTCGAAACCTATTCCGCGATGACGCAGGATCTGGTGGTCGGTCAGTCCTATGACCAGCGCCAGATGCTTGGCGAACTGGTGGCGCAGGCGTACCGGCGCAACGATCAGGCGTTTCAGCGCGGGTGTTTCCGGGTGCGCGGCGATTCGGTGGAGGTGTGGCCCGCCCACCTAGATGACCGGGCGTGGCGGTTCAGTTTCTTTGGCGAGGAACTGGAAGCGATCATCGAATTCGATCCGCTGACCGGCGCAAAAACCGACACGTTCAAGCAAATCCGCATCTATGCCAACAGCCACTACGTGACCCCCCGCCCCACGATGCAACAGGCGATCATCGGCATCAAGAAAGAGCTGCGCCACAGGCTCGACCAGTTGGTGAATGACGGGAAGCTGCTGGAGGCGCAGCGGCTGGAACAGCGGTGCAGCTTTGATCTGGAGATGCTGGAAGCAACCGGCGTGTGCAACGGGATCGAGAACTATTCGCGCTACCTGACGGGGCGCGCGCCGGGCGAGCCGCCGCCGACGCTGTTTGAATTCATTCCTGACAATGCCATTGTTTTTGCTGATGAATCGCACGTTTCGGTGCCGCAGATCGGGGGCATGTACAAGGGCGACTACCGACGCAAGTTCACGCTGGCAGAACATGGTTTCCGCCTGCCAAGCTGCATGGACAACCGGCCGTTGAAGTTCGAAGAATGGAACGCGATGCGCCCGCAGACGGTGTTCGTATCCGCAACGCCGGCCGCCTGGGAAATGGAACAGACCGGCGGCGTGTTCACCGAACAGGTGATCCGCCCCACCGGGCTGGTGGACCCGGCGATCGAGGTTCGCCCCGTGGACATGCAGGTGGATGACTTGCTGGATGAAATCCGTCGTGTCGCAGCACAGGGCCTGCGGGTATTGGTCACGACCCTGACCAAACGCATGGCCGAGGATCTGACCGAGTATTTCCACGAACAGGGCATCCGCATCCGCTATATGCACTCTGACATCGACACTATCGAACGTATTGAAATCCTGCGGGATCTGCGGCTTGGCGCGTTTGATGTGCTGGTCGGCATCAACCTGCTGCGTGAAGGGCTGGATATTCCCGAATGTGGGCTGGTGGCCATTCTGGACGCCGACAAGGAAGGGTTTTTGCGGTCTGAAACCTCGCTTATCCAGACCATCGGGCGGGCTGCGCGAAATTCCGAAGGCCGGGTGATCATGTATGCCGACCGGATCACCGGCAGTATGGAACGGGCCATACGCGAAACCGACCGTCGGCGCGAAAAGCAGGTGGCGTATAACACGTTGCACGGCATCACGCCGACAACGGTGAAGAAAAACGTCGAGGATGTGCTGGCGGGCCTGTGGAACGGCGACACGGATCAGGCGCGGATCACCACGAAGGTGGACAAGCCGATGGTCGGCGGCAATCTGGCGGCCCATCTTGATGCCATGCGTCTGGCCATGCGCAAGGCCGCCGAGAACCTGGAGTTCGAAGAAGCCGCCCGCCTGCGCGACGAGGTGAAACGGCTGGAGGCAGTGGAACTGGCGATTGCGGATGACCCGCTGGCCCGGCAATCGGCAGTGGACGTCGCCGTTGAGGGCGCGGTCAGGGCGGGCGGGCGCAGCACAGGCGGGCGGGCCGGAATGCGGGGGGGCAAACCACGGCGTGGCAGGTGACCCTACACCACCCCCACCACGTCATACATGACCGGCTCGAACCGCGAGCACAGTGCGGCAAACCGCCGGTTTCTTTCCCGCATCTCGGGGGTGCGCAGCATCGCCATGAAATCCTCGCGCCGCGCCCATTGCGAGTAATTGGCGATCCGGGTCTGCGCGTCGTTCACATGCAGACCTGCCGCAATGAAACCGGGCTGGTGGCGGATGACTTCGCGATACGCGGCCTGCAATTCATCGAGCAGGTCGGAACAGGTTCCGGGGGTCATCTCGAATGTGGTTATGACTGTCTGGCCGGTAAATCCCTGGGCAATGGTGGTCATCACGTCCTCCCTCTGCTGGGGAAAGCTTAGGCCCGATCTGCCATTCCTGCAAGCGCCGACGGGCCTTGCGGGGGCTGCCTTGCCCCCGCCACCTTCACTCCAGGCGGGCAGGAAAGCCTTCGGCCCGCAGGTCGGTGCCCAACACATCTTCCAGAAGCTTCACGATCTGCGTCGATTGCGCAGCGCCTCCGTAAGCCGCACGGCCTTTTACGAAGGTCTGCTGCACCATCCCCGCCAGATCCAGCGGCACGCCGAACTCACGGCCGAAACCCATGGCAAAGCCAAGATCTTTCAGCGCGAGGTCCATGGAAAAGGCGATGTCATAGCTGCCGTTCAGGATCAGCTGGCCTTCGGTTTCATGCACGAAGGAACTGCCGGACGACGCCGCGATGGCCTGCCACGCCGTCGCAAGGTCAAGGCCCCCGCGTTTGGCCAGCATCAGCGCCTCGCCATCCGCAACCAGATGGATGAAGGCCAGCATGTTGGTGATCACCTTGATGACCGCCGCCGACCCCAATGGCCCCATGTGGAAGATGCGGTCGCCCATCGCCTGCAAGACCGGCAGATGCAGGTCGTAGAGGTCACGGTCACCGCCGGCCAGCACAGTGATTTCCCCCTGCGCGGCCAGATGCACGCCGCCGGTCACCGGGGCTTCCATCAGACGCACCCCCTGATCGGCGGCGTAATGGCTCAGCCGCAGAATATCGTCACGCCCGAGGGTCGAGTTTTCGATCCAATGCGCGCTCTCGCGCATCACCGGCAAAATTTGCGCCAGCACCGCTTCGGATATTGCGGGCGAAGGCAGGCAGGTGATGACATGATCCACCATCCCGGCCAAGGCGGCAGGCGTTTCCGCCCACCCCGCCCCCATATCCACATGCCGCGCCGCCAGCGCGGGGTTCAGGTCATATACCGTCACCTTGAACCCGTTGCGGATCAGACTGGCGGCCAGATGACCACCAAGGTTGCCAAGCCCGATATACCCGTAATGCATCACGCCTCACCAAAACCCACGATACCCTTGACTTCGCAGAAATCCGCGATGCCCCAGTCGGCATATTCGCGCCCGTTGCCGGACTGTTTGTAACCACCGAAGGGCGCGAATGTGTCCCAGTCGGGGTAGTTCAGGTTCACCGTGCCCGCCCGCAGCCGCCGCGCTACCTTGCGGGCTTCGGGCAGCGGCCCCTGAATGAACGCGGCGAGCCCATAGACAGTGTCATTCGCCATCGCCACTGCGTCATCCACCGTATCGTAGGGCAATATTGCCAGCACCGGCCCAAAAATCTCCTCACGCGAGATGGTCATGTCCGGCGTTACATTGCCGAACACCGTGGGGCGCACATAGTAGCCGCGGTTCAGGCCAGTTGGCCGACCGGTGCCGCCGGTCACCAATGTAGCGCCTTCATCAATGCCTTTTTGGATCAGGCCCTGAATTTTATCGAACTGGATGCGGCTGATCAACGGGCCCAATGTGGTCTCCGGGCTGCGGGGATCACCCGTTACCATCGCCTCTGCCGTCGCCCGCGCGATTTCCAAAGCGGTGTCGTGCGACACACGCGGCACGAACATCCGCGTTGGCGCATCACAGGACTGGCCGGTGTTGCCAAAGCAGCCCTCGACGCCACCCGCGACCGCCGCCGCAAGATCGGCGGTTGGCAGGATGATATTCGGCGATTTGCCGCCCAACTCCTGCGCCACGCGTTTCACCGTTGGTGCCGCCGCAGCCGCAACGGCCGTGCCCGCACGGGTCGACCCGGTAAAGCTGACCATATCCACCTCCGGGTGCGACGACATCCGCGCGCCGACCACCAGCCCGGTGCCGTTCACCAGATTGAACACACCCGCGGGCACGCCGGCTGCATCGCAGATCTCGGCAAACAATGCGCCGGACAGCGGTGCAATCTCGGAGGGTTTCAGCACCATCGTGCACCCCGCGATCAGCGCGGGTGCCACCTTGCAGGCGATCTGGTTCATCGGCCAGTTCCATGGCGTGATCAGTGCCGCAACGCCGATACCCTCATGCACGATCCTGGAATTGCCGCGCTGGTATTCCCATTTGAAATCCTTCGCCGCCTGAATCGTGCTTTCGATATGCACCTGCCCGGCCCAGGCTTGCGCAGACCGCGCCCACGCCAGCGGCGCGCCCATTTCCAGGCTCATCGCCTGCGCGAGTTCCTCGTAGCGGTCGTTGTATATATCCAGGATCCGCTGCACCAGCGCGATACGGTCGGCAACGGGCCACACGGTATAGGCATCAAAAGCCGCCCGAGCCGCCATGATCGCCGCGTCGGCGTCCGCCTCGGTGCCCAAGGCGACTTGCGCGATGATCTCCTCGGTCGCGGGGTTTTCCACCCCCATCGACGTGGCCCCCGGCAGCGGATCCACCCATGCGCCGTTGATGTAAAACTGCCCCATATGCGCCGAAATTGCCATGCCACGTCTCCTCTTTGCCGCTGCGGGCTGTGCCTGGCGCGGACGTCAGGCCCGCGCGATTTCCTTCAGATACCATGCAATGTATCGTAACTCGTTCTCTTCCATCGGCGCAATCGGGCCGGGCACGAAGTATTTCGACCTCACGCCGCGCGCTGTGTGCTCGATTATCTTCTTGTCTTCGTCCGACGTCACGGTCCAGAGCCAGATCAGACGTTGCAGATCGTAATCCACCCCTTCGACGGCCGAGCCATTCACCAGCCAAATCAGTTCCATCTCGCAGGTATCAACCCCGGTGGGAACAAAGCGGTAAATCACCCCGTGGTCCGGATAGGCCACCATGAATGACGTACCGCCAAAATGCAGTGATGTCACGCCGCCGTCATAGTCTGTAAACCGCCCCATCAGCGGTGCAAGCGCCTTGCCATCCTCGCTTGCCGACACCACATCGCCTCGCAGCGCATAGCGGAAGGCCCGCAGCGCCTCGTGCCCGTTTTCGCTGCTGGCCCAAGGCGAGCACTGCACGATGTCAATCCCCAGCGCCCGCGTCCGCGCATCCATTAAAGCATTGACGCCTTCGATTTCATGCGTGGGCTGATCCAGCATATGCGATTGCGAATATTCCGGGTGCGCCGGGCCACAGTGATAGCATTCGACGTAATTCTCGACCGCCATTTTCCAGTTTGCCGCGATCGGATAGCTTTGGCGGTACGCGACCTTGGCATCGGCCCAGCCATATTGGCCGCAGGTTGCCTGCACCAGATGCTCGGATTCGGTGAAATCCAGCGGCTGATCTGCGAAGGAAATGAACACCAGCCCCGCCGCCACCTTTACCGCCAGTTTGCGCAGCCCGTGATCCTCGCGCCGGAAATCCTTGGGCATCAGTCGCGCTGCCTTCAGCCGCCCGTCGTTGCCATACGTCCACGCATGGTAGGGGCAGACAAACGCCTTGGCGTTGCCCTTGGCCTCGGTGCACACTTCGGCGCCCCGGTGGCGGCAGATGTTCAGCAACGCATGCACGACGCCATCCTTGTCGCGCGTCAGGATCACCTGTTCGGTGGCCATGCGGAACAGCTCGAAATCATTGGGGTTCGGAATGATGCTTTCATGCGCAATGCAATGCCAGTGGCGGCGGAACACCCGGTCCAGATCGCGCTCGTAAATCTCGGCGTCATGGTAGAACGCCCGCGCAAGTCCTATGCCCTGCACATGCGACGCAACCAGCCGGTCGATCCGGTCGCCATTGTCCGGGAGCGTCACAAAGTCCTTAGCGAGCATATCCGTACTCCTGTTCTGAACCAGCCGCTGCGGCCCGGTGTGTTTGCCAATCCCATTGCCGCGCGCGATGACTGGGCGGCGCGCGCCGGACCCTGTTCCGCATTTCTCGTGCCGATCGGGCGATCAACCCCTGATCGCCGTATCCAGGGTGCCGATACCCGCCGCAGGCCCGCGTAAATCGGTCTTGCGTCGAAGCGGCTTGCGGCACGGCAAACCACTCCGGCACCTGGTTGGCAGCCTTGCTGTCGCGGATCGCCGAAACCGTCATCTGCGCCGATCCGGCGTAATACGGGTTCGGTGTCGCGAAACACCCGCGGCCCGGGTTGGCGCGAAAACGATCATGCCGTGTCATGCGCGCGGCCTTTCCGACTTCGGGTCATACATGGGGGCCAGCGAGGCGATTGCCCGGTGCCGCCGGCCCGCAATCTCGATCTCATACGTCGATTGCAGCATGTCCCTGGCACTTTCTCCCGCGCAGGGCACATAACCCAGACCCACCGAACCGCCAAGGAAATGCCCATAGTTTCCGCTCGTTACCAGACCCACGATCCGCCCGTCCCGCACCACGCCTTCGTTGTGGAACATCATCGGCTCCGGGTCTTGCAGCCGGAACTGCACCAGCCGCCGGGCAAGCCCTGCTTCTTGCTTGCGCAACACCGCGTCGCGCCCGATGAAATCGCCCTTGGCGGGTTTCACCGCAAAGCCGAGGCCCGCCTCCAGCACATGATCCTCGTCGGTGATGTCATGCCCGAAATGCCGGAAACCCTTTTCGATCCGGCAACTGTCCAGCGTGTGCAGCCCGCACAGCTTGACCTCGGGTGCGGCGTCCATGATCGCCTCGAACACGTGCGCGGCCTGATCGGCAGAGACATAAAGCTCCCACCCCAGCTCCCCCACATAGGTCACGCGGTGCGCGCGTGCGATGCCCATGCCGATCTCGATTTCACGCGCAACACCAAAGGGATGCGCGGCGTTGCTGAAGT
>Ga0105050_10004570_pt1 | contig 18370 bp, 14 predicted proteins | sample FRY01_FD_78088 | JGI IMG/M metagenome (GOLD analysis project Ga0105050, IMG submission 78088) | Freshwater microbial communities from Lake Fryxell liftoff mats and glacier meltwater in Antarctica - FRY-01 | ecosystem: Environmental > Aquatic > Freshwater > Ice > Glacier meltwater ... | reverse complement strand
TGCGACCAGCCGTTGAGGAACAGGGCGGACGGGCGCAGGCCCGATCTCTCCAGTTCCCGCACGCCCGCCTGCAACACGTCGAGGCAGCATTGAACCGTGGCGTCCTTGACCGCATAGGCTTCGTCGCGGCCGTCGCGATCGGGGCCCTTGCCGAGATAGTCGGCGGCGATGACGGCGTAGCCGTTGCCGGCAAAGCGCTGGATGTTGAACAGGGTCTCGAGCGAGTCGACGTTGTCGCGCAGCTCGTAGCTCTCGGCCTCGAGCCGCGTCAGGTTCGACGGAACCTGGTCGAAGGACAGGATGGTGCCATGCTGCCAGGAGACGACGGGCAACGGCCCCTGGCTGCCGGCCGGGAACGCGAGAAGTCCGCTGACTTCGACCCGCTCGCCCGTCTCCGGCACGCGCGTCGACGCGGTGAGGCGTCTCAACTCCACATCGTGGCGCGCGGCGTGCCTGGCGGCGGAGAACGGTCCCAGGACATTGTCTTCGTTGAAGACCGGATAGAATTTCGCCGTGAGCGCATCGAGCCGCGCCTTCGAGAGGCGGACGGGCCTGCTCGCTTCCGCCGGCGACGTTCGAGCGGGTGAGGCGAGCGCCTCCTCGACCGACAGGGCAATGCCAATGGAACCAGCGGCCGCACCGGCTGACCTCAGCACGCTCCGCCGGCCGATGCGTTCGGTGGCCGGGCTGGCATTCAGATTGCTGAACTCTTCTATGGTCGGTTTCATGTCACTCGTAGAAACGACGGGATCATCGCCCAGAGGCGCGGTGGTATCCAAGGCTGATGTCACGATACTTTCTCAGGTGTAGGTAGTCGGCAGGTCAATCGGCGTGCCGAAACGACAGTCACGAGTCTGGCCATGCCGACACGTCGGACCGCGATTGGCGTACGAGCAGCAGAACCGCCACGTCGTGATGGCCATTCAGCAACCACGGATCGACGTGGACACGCTGAATTGAAGTGGCCGAGCCCAGGTCGGCCGCGTTATTGCGTCGGATCTTGAGACGAGGGCCTCTCTGGATTTGGAATTGTGTATGTGGTTCATGCTGAGGTAGTTGTTTCCCCGTCCCATTACTGAGGAGCTTTGGCGAGTGGATATTATTGCGACCAGCAGCTCCCTCAAGCTGGGTAGCGCGGCGCTTGAGGACATTCTTTGCAGAGTCAGCCCGGTGGGCGTTTTGGGAGATCTCGTCCCGCACGCTATTGATGCGTGGTCAATTCAGCTCCCTGGTCTTGACGCTTTGCCGCAATTCGAGGGCGAATCTGCCCGTTTGCGTATTTGCATTGCAACTGAAGATATCGTCGGTCCTGTTCGCAACGGGGGTATCGGAACGACCTATTCGGCGCTGTCCGAGCTGCTCGCCAAGCTTGGACACGACGTGACGATTCTCTACCTCAAGGGCCAGGAGGTGGAGAACGGCACGATCGAACAGTGGATCGACTTCTATGCGGCCAAGTCCGTACGGTTTGTCCCGGTGCCCAACTATGCCGCAGCAGACAGGTTCCAGACGGGCGCGGACCGCTGGCTGCACGCTCCCTACAATATGTTGAAGTATCTGACCGACCACCCGATGGACGTGGTGCACGTTTCGGAGTGGCGCGGCTCCGGGTACCTGAGCTTGCTGGCAAAGCGGCAGCGCCTGGCGTTTCAGGATACCCTTTTCATCGTCAAGACCTCGTCACCTTGGATCTGGAACCGGCTCTATGGCTCGCAGCCGCTCGATCGGGTCGACGACCTGGCGAAGGTCCATGCCGAAAGACGCAGTGTAGAGTTCGCTGACGTGGTGATCGGTGGCAGCCTTCATCTGTTGAGGTGGATGGCCAGTCAAGGTTACCGGATTCCCCGCGATCGGACCTTCGTTCAGCCGAACGTGGCAACCTTCGATCATCTCGCCGAATTAATGACCGCACGGGATTGGGCGAGGGGTCAGCGTCATCCCATAGACGAGATCGTTTTCTTCGGTCGGCTGGAAGCGCGGAAGGGCCTTTTCACTTTCGTGCAGGCCGTCAAGCGCTTGCTACGGCAGAACGTCGAGCTGCCCCGGCAGATCACGTTCATGGGTAAACCGGGCGCACGTTTGATGGCGCGTCCCGATCAGGATATCGTGGACTACATCACTTCAGAGACTCGCGACTGGCCAACCAGGGTCGAGATTCTCAGTGAGTTCCAACAGTACGACGCGCTCAAATACCTTCTGAGCGGGAATCGTCTGGCGGTGATGCCTTCGACGATCGAGAATTCCTCTTTGGCGGTATATGAGGCCGCTATTTGCGGCATTCCGTTCATCGCCTCTGCATCGGGCGGCACGCCGGAGCTGGTTGAAGCGGCTGATCACTCCCTTGTCCTGTGTGAAGCGCATCCTATTCCGCTAGCGGACAAGATCGCCGACGCATTGAAGCTGGGCGGGTACGTCGCGCACCCGAGCTTCGACAACAATGAGATTCTGGAGCAGTGGCGGCGATTCCATCTCGATCTCGGGCGCGGCTTGCTCGAACGACTTCTGCTGAACACTCAGGTCGGCCCCGAGCTTGTTTCTACAGTCTCGGTTTGCGTCTACTATATAGGGGGAGCTGACGCTCTCCGCACGACGCTACAGTCGATCAAGGATCAGGATCATCCTCCCGAGGAGATCCTGATTGCTGTCGATACCGACGATGTGTCAGCGCTCGAGGAGGCACGCTCGATCGCTGAGTCACTGGCCCTCAATGTCGTCGTCGTGCCGGCCTTTGACCTCGATGCGGGACTTTCGTTCAATCTGCTGGCCGAACAGGCTTGCGGTGATTTCCTGTTGTTCCTGTGGGCAGGTTCGACGCTTCGCTCGATGGCCCTGCGGGCTCTCACCAAGGTGGCGGCGTCGAGCAACGCCGAACTGGTGAATTATTTCTTTCGCGTGACTCACTCGGGTGATCAGTCGGCGAAGGACTACTTGAGTGCTATTGTCCTCGGCAACATCGCGCAAAGCTTCTTTCGAACGGATGTGACGTCTGTGCCGCTGCTGGTGCGAGGCCGTACGTTTGCCGAACTCGGTGGCTTCACCTCTGACTACCGGGTTCTCGCTCACGACCATGAATTGGTGGCAAAAGCCCAGATCAGCGGCGTTCACTGCGAGACGGCCCTGCTCGAATTGGGAACGGTGCCGGCGTGGGATGAGGAGTGGCTGAAGGTCAAGTGCTACGATCAGTCGGTGGCCCTTTTCAGGGCCATTCGGCCGGAACTCGCCGCGGCGCCCCTCGCTTTGCGGGAACTCCTTTTGATGGCGAAAGGGTTGCAGCAGGCAGGTGTACGCAGGCGCGCTCCTAACAAGAAGGGCGGCGCCCAGAAGGTCGCTGCGGAACCAGAGGGGCCGATCGGAAGGCTTCTGATGGCCTTGTCGAAGGAGATGCTGTCCGAGCCAGAGCGGCCAGCAAAAGCGCCGGCGCCTCTCGCCATCCAACCAGCGGCTCCCGCGACCATCACGAGGTCTCCGCAGCCCGAAGGAGACGCGCCAAGTACCAAGAAAATTCCGTCGCCGTCTGATGGCGCGCCGGCGATCGTTCGGCCCCAGGACGTCGCGACCGCCGCTCGCCGTGATGTGGCGGCCGCCAGGAAGGCTGCGGTTCGGGGCGCGGGCCTCGTCAGATTGATCGATGAGCTCTCTGCTGATATCGTTGATGAGGAGCCGAAAGCTCCCGAGCCGAAGGCGAGGCGTGCTCGCGTTACCGACCCGCGCGCGCCGGTCAAGGCTCCCCGCCGGTCGGAACCCACTCCTTATCGCCTGTCCTCGAACGACGGGCAAAAATATTCCGGCCAGCTTTTGGGCGTTTATGAGCGCATGGCCTTTGGCTGGGTGCGTAACGACGATCGCCCTGATGAAGTCGTCGAAGTGGAGGTCGTCATCGATGGGGCGCCGTCGCTGCTCTTGCGTGCCGATGAAAGCCCACCGACGGTATTGCCGCCGTCCGTCCATATGCGCGGCCATGGATTCGTGCTGCCCTTGTGGAGCAAGTGGGAAAGGAGGCTGCGCAAGGCATCCGAGAAGAATGTTCTCCTTCGAATCAAGGGCACCCAGACGGCGTTGGCTTCGTTCTCGGCGCGACGCGAACCTTCAGACCTCGGAGCGGCGGGCTTCGACGGTCACTGCGATATCGTCGATGCAAATCTGCAAGGTTGGGTGTGGCGACCGGCCGATCCGCACAACGCCGTCGACGTTGCGGTGTTTGTCGATGGGGTTTTTCTCAGCCGGTCCACGGCTTCTGCCATGCGCGAAGACCTGAAGGCGGCGGGCGTGGGAGGTGGCGGCTATGGCTTCCGCGTCCCCCTTCCCAAATCGTTGCGTGACGGTACGCCGCGACGCGTCGACGTCGTCGTGGCCGAGTCTGGCGTGTTTCTCAAGCACGGCAGGCTGATGCTGGTGGGCAACGACCTGAGCATAGTTGAGGCGCCGACCTGGAAAAGGCGACTTCGGAATCTATAATTCGTCCAATTGTAGCTTCTGCGCGTAACGCGCGACGAGACGAGCGTCGAAACCGTCGCCATAGACCTCGAAGACCAGCGCTCGCGCGCCTTCTTGGTCCAGCTTGTGCGCCGCCAGGTCCGCGCGCGCCGTATCGCGCCGATAGCGGACAGCCGGCCACTGGAGCGTTCCAATCCGCAGCCCGGCAGCCTGGGCCTTGGCGAGGGTAACCCAGTCCAGACAGGGGTAGTCGTAACCGGGATCGTGAAACCCGCCGAGCTTTATGAAGGCGTCGCGTCGTACGGCGATCGATGTGTCTCCAAATCCGTTGAAGAAGAGGCCGGCGCTATGGGCGGCACCGAGAAAGATCAACCGGCCGGCGCTGGTGGATGGGCTTGCTGCATCGGCGTCGAACAATTCGAGTGGCGTGACGACGACATCGAAATTGCCCGCGTCAATCGCTGTCGCGAGCCGGGCGACACCGCCGTCCAGGTAGCTGTTATCGTCATCGAGAAACAACACTGTATCGAAGCGAGCCTGTGCGAGGCCTCGATTTAGAATCTTGGATTGAGGAAGCGGCGTCGCCGAACGGATGATCCGCACATTTCGCCGTGAGCCGGCTCGGAAGAGGATCTCCTCTTCGACGAACGTGCTCTCGCTGGCGTTGTCCAGCACAATGATCTCGACAGGCCTTTCACCCACGAAATCAGGGATGCTGGCCATCGCGGTTGCCAGCAGGGCAAGCCGGTCATGGTGCACGATACACACGGAAATGCCGCTGGAAGCCGATTTGAGAGAGAAACCGCGAAGAGGCTGGGCGGCGAGACGATCGATCAAGCTGTCCCAATCGGTCGGCGGATGTGCATCCTGTCTCTCGAAAGCGTCGGCGGTGAGCGCAGCCCTTAGGTCGGTTTCCAGGCGGTCTGCCAAGCACTCCTCAAGGCTCGTCGAACGCAGGATCAGGCAGTGATTCGCTGCGTTCTGCCTGATGGGCTCGAGTTCGTCGGCATCGTCGCCTATGGCGACGGCAAGTCGACTCGCATCGGCAAGGTAGTGAAGGATGGAGTCCGGCTTGGTCTCATCGACGACCTTGAACGAGAAGGGCCAGGAAGTGGCAGAAAAGCCCAGCCATTCCGCGCCGACGCCATAGACGCCGGATCGCGCCATGCCCAGGAAGACCACGGTGCGGTCGCCGAGCGTCCCATCCCGTGAGATTCGTTGAGCCGCGTCGATGAACTCGGCGACACCGGCGCTGCGGGTGATCGGCCCGACAAAGACGACTTCCGTGATCGCCCGGGGGATGGAAGCGCGAGAGACCGATTGGCGGCTCGGCAATATGGCTTCGATGATCGTCGCCGGGCGTCTCATCAGACGGTCCAGACCGTCAGGCCTCCTTCCGCGGGGCATGATCAGGGCGTCGGCGAATGCCATTGCCTGTCGCTCGAGAGCGTCGCAGATGAGGGGGCCGAGACCTGGCAAACCATCCGTCCGGCTGAATTGCGTTTGGCTCGGCGTATCGCACCATAGCGCCACGCGCGCCCGGGAAAATGCCTCGCCGCAGGCTCTGGCCATGAGAATGCCCTGGCCTATGCCGCCGCGTAGCGGGCAAATGACGAGCTCGGGATCGAGCTTGGCCAATCGATGTGCGGCCATGTGGGCGTCGATGAGCGGCCGGCCGGCTTTTGCTCGATTTTGGGCTGTCAGGATGAGGCCAGAGCACTCGTCGGCTTCCAGGTGGCTTTCGCGCAAAAGAACTTCGTGGCCCCGTTCCTGAAGCAACTTTGCGAGGGGGGCGAATCGATTGCCGGGTAGGCGATGCTCCTCATGGGGTCGATCGACGAGCGCTATACGCATCGAATGCCGTATCTGTGAATTCTGAATTGCTGGCCCTCGGCAACGTCCCGCAGGATCAGTCGACCTGAGGAATCAGCCGGCAGGGGAAAATGAAAGCCATGGTATCCATCGCACCCTTCGGCGATGAGCTCCTCCCGGTAGAGAGTTGCCCGTCGGGTTTGCCGGATGGAACCGTCGAGGATCAGTTGGAGGACGCAGCGATGGGTCGGCCGTTCACGATTCCATGCCCAGCCGCTGACATGGCCCCGCTGCATCGCGTCGTCTATTTGCAGCTGACGTGATCCTACTTTGACGATGTGCGCATTGGGGAGACGACGGGTTTCACGTAGGAACGGTAAGGCGACGAACGGTCGCTCGGATGTCACGTGTACTGTGATCGCCTCCTCTGGGGCATGCTTCATGGGTACCGAAAAGCCGTAATGGCCGTCGCCATAGCCGCTTTGCTGAAGATCCGCTCGATATCTATCTGCAACGACCAGCACCGGACAGTGCATCGGCAACGTCACCGTGACGGAGAGGCGGTGCCCCGGATTGTCACGGTCCAAAGCCCATCCGTGCAGGCGGCCGCGCAGGACACCATCGACGAAACCCAGGATGTTCGAAGCTTGAGCCATGCTTGATCAGGTCCCCGCGCATAGTTCTTGCTTGTGTCCCTGTCAGTCAAGCGACCTTGCCCAAGGAATCAGACTTGGGCAGGTTGTCTTTTTGTTTTCTGCCAGAGGCCGAGGTTTAGCAAGGCGCACCGGTTTAGGATTTCGTTGATGAACTGGTAACGTTACCTCGATAAAGTATCGGCAGGATCAACTGACTTGATCCGGGGGAACCGTCATGTTGTTGTTTATTGATCAACCGAAACACATTCGCGTGCTGCGGAGCACGCCTGACGCGTCGGGCGCCATGAAGCGGGAACGCTTGGGCTTGATCGCCAAGGGCTCGTTGGAACCCACGCCCGAACTGGAGGGGGCCGTTCAGGGCGACGAAAAGGAAGAGATTGCGAAGACGATCGAAATGTATCGCGATGCGCAGGAAGTGCAGAAGAAGGCGACGGCGCTGAACTTCCCTGAAACGATGCGGGTTGTAACAGACTATCTTCAGAATGGCGCGACCGACGGCGAGAAGAAGATCATCATATCGGCTCTGATGGAAGGTGTACGCTTGATCCGCAAGGCGGCCAAGCAGGAGGCCGAGCAAAGCATTTGATCGTTTCGTTCGACGCGGCCGCCGTAGCCTTGACGGGCTGTGGCGGTTTTTTCGCAGGCGGGGACGTCAACGGGGTATGTTGCCTGGCGTATGGATGTTGTTGAGCTGGCGCTTCCGGGCCTGCTGCTGATCAGGCCACCCAAGTTTTCCGACGAACGGGGCTTCGTGTCGGAAACGTACAATGCCGGGATTCTGCAGAAATATATCGGGGATGAGACGTTCGTGCAGGACAACCACGTGCTTTCCAGCAGGGTGGGCACCGTCCGGGGGATCCACTTCCAAAAGCCACCTTTCGCCCAGGGAAAGCTGGTACGCGTCCTGCGCGGCCGGATCTACGACGTGGCCGTGGATGTACGCCACGGGTCACCGAGCTTTGGTCGACATGTCGGTGTCGAATTGAGTGCTGCTGCCTGGACTCAATTGTGGATTCCTGTCGGGTTCGCGCATGGCTTCTGCACGCTGGAAGCCGACACCGAGGTTCTCTACAAACTTACGACGCAGTTCTCTCCTGAGCATGAGCAAGGTATCCTTTGGAATGATCCTGCGTTGGACATCGATTGGCCGGTGGACACGAGGAGCGCGATTGTTTCTCCGAAGGATCTGGCACAACGTCGTTTCAGAGACTTGCCTGCGTATTTCAGCTTCGGGCAACGATAATAAGGAAGCCGAGAAGGGCTAAAATGATCGTATCGAGACGCGGCACAGTCCTGGGCCTGTCGTTCCTGCTGACAGGCTGCGGGATACCCTCCATGGCGCCGACATCGGTCGAGCTGCTGCAGCGTCAGGATCCCGATTGGGAAGTCTATAGGGTAAAGGCAACGCCACGGGTGGTTCAGGTGCTTGCCAAGTACCAGGAGCCTGGCTTTCCACCGCCCTTTCAGCTCGCCAACTATACTCCCAATGTCAATCTGAAGCCCGGCGACACGGTGGGTGTCACTGTCTACGAGAACAGCGGCCAGCCCCTGTTCGGAACGTCCGTACCTCCGCTCATGACAGGCGTGCCGGGGCAGGCCGCGCCGCAGGCCAGCACTTTGCCGCTGCAGATAGTCGAAGCGGACGGTACGATCACAATCCCCTATGTGGGCCGTGTCCGGGTTGCCGGCAGGACTCCCGCGCAGGCTGCCGCACTGATCCAGGGCGGCCTGGACAAGGAGACGGTGCGTCCCCAGGTCGTCGTGTCCCTGGTCAATAATGCCTCCAACACCGTCTCGGTGGGCGGCGAAGTAAACAAGGCCGGTTTGATGCCGCTGACTTTGCGGGGCGAGCGGCTGCTCGATACGATCGCGTGGGCCGGCGGCCCGAAATGGCCGGCGATCCAGGTCGACGTCCGCCTGATGAGGGGCGGAACCGTCGCTTCGGTGCCGTTGCAGCAGGTCATGGCCAGCCCTGCCGACAATGTCGTGGCGCGGCCCAACGACAGCATCACCCTCGTACGCAATCCGCGGACCTACGTGGTCATGGGCGCGACCCAGAAAGTGTCTAGTTTCACCTTCGAATACGAGCGCGTGACCCTGGCGGAAGCACTGGCACAGGCCGGCGGTGGCATCGACATGATCAGCAATCTGCGCGGGATATATCTTTTCCGCATGGAACCCGGCCCCTTCGCGCGACGGGTCATGACGGCCGATCCCGCGGCAGTCGACGAGACGTACATCAAGAATCGATCGGCGGTTCTCGAAGGTAGCCCGGCGACGCCGGTCATCTATCAGGTCGATCTGACGCAGGCCGACGGCTATTTCGTGGCCCAGCAGATCAGGCTGCGTGACAAGGACGTCATCCTCGTGACGACAGCAGAGGCCACGCAGTTCCTCAAGATCATGCAGGTCGTCAGGTCGATCACGGGTGCCTACTACGACATCACGCGTAGTACGAATTTTTGATTAGGGCGCGCGCAGAGTCGATTGCCCTCCTGTCGCTGGTCTGCTTGACCGGCCCTCAGAAGCTGTCTCGGCAGCGCTCAGGACGGCGTTTGTCGCCGGGAGGGTCCTTGATGTCTCATCGGCCGAAAAGCCTTTGTGCTTCGTGTGACCCCTGAGAGCGGTGACGGCGGACCGGCGGCGCAGCTCACGGTTGGTGCTGCCGAAGATGCCACGCTGCTGGCTGGGAGATGTAGACGAAGAGCGGCTGTGGTCATCGTGCCCGCGATGGAGACAGGCAGTGATGGTGACGACCGAGACCTTTACGCCGAACTCGTATGGGGCCAACAACCTTGCCCGTGCGCTCGACCTCTGGGGCGTGAAAGGCATAGTGCTTTGCACCTCTTGGCCCTGCCTACGGAGTAGCTTTGTAAGGCCTAGTCAGAAGAGCATGTTAGTTTGACTCTTCATCGAGCCCTATCAAATGCTGGATCCAAACTCTCACGAAGGGACGATTCCTTAACCGCCGACTATCACTGCGCTACCCTATGGATGCCTGAGTAGGGGAAGGATCAGGCGTCCAGCGCCTCGGTTAATGGCGAATCCCCCTTGGCGCGGCACACCAACTCGGCGCCGCGCAGGGCTTCGCGGAGGCGCAGCGGCGCATTTTCGTGCACGCCGGGATACTCGCCCTTCACGAACTGGAGATAGTTCTGCGCCGCTTTGGCGCCGAGAAGTTTGCGCACCAACCTGACCTTCGACAGAGCCATGAGGAACCGCCGCGCCGGATCGATCGACCGCTGCAGGGCGACGGTCGCCAGCCGGATTTGGTCCTCCGATTCCAGCTTTTGCTCGATGCCTATCGTTACTTCCTGTGGGATTTTTTCCTTGCACAGGAATACGCCAGTCGAACCGATCTCGCCAATATAGGTGAAGTAGTCGGCGAAGTACTCCTGGTAGGTCTTCACGTAGGGCAGTAGATCGTAGAAATAGTCCTGCTGCACGACGATGGATCGGCCGGGGATCAGTCGGGAATAGTAATTCTCGACGACGAACTTGTTGATCTCGGGAAGCTTGAGCACATCGAGAAACAGGATTTCGACAGGGTCCTCGATCTTACCCGTTTCCAGGATGTCACCGATGCGGAGGTCGACGACATCGGACACCGGCTTTACGTTGGCGCGCACGAGGGCTTCGAACGAATCGCCTGGTTTGAGATCAATATCGAGGGCGTTCCTCTTGAAGAATGCCGGCATGGTCGGCGTGACGATGCCTCGTTCGAAGGAGACGACCGGTCGTTTCCATTCGCCGAGTGCATGCTGCAGGTTTGAGTTCTCCCTCAGTCCTGCGCCGAAGCAGGTCGTGGAAGCACCGAGAAAGATGCCTGCATCGACAATGAGTCCCTCGCCCGCGTAATATTTCGCCGCGAGGCCATAGAGGAACCGTCGTTCGGCAACGGACATCATGGAAGGGACTGCTAAGACCTGCTTTGGTATGCTGCTCACAAGCCGATCGAACGGCCGCTCGAGATGGGTGGCACGCATCGGCGTCCGCTGGGTAGCCTGTTCGCCAGGCTGCGTTCGACTATCAGCTGAATTCATCACCTGGTCCGGTTCTTCTTCACATCTGCCAAGCCAAAATATCATGCGCCTCCAGACGATTCGCGTGAACCGCAAAGACACCGACAAGCTAGCTCGAAGCGGTCAAGTTATGGTCAAATTACGATAACGTGCTATACCTATTCCGTAGAATGGCCTCAATTTGTTGAGGATACTCTCGGAGAGACATCTTAGAGCAAGTTGAGGCCAGTTCCAGCCGCCATCAGTGGCGCGTCTGACCGAAGATTGTACCGCAAGCGTCGACCGAGGAGCATCGGCTTTATGCCCGATACGCATGACTCTCCGTTCAACAGGGATATACGGCAGGGGTCACAGCGCCCGCGTGATGTCCCGCCACTTGTCTCCGACGACGACGAATTCGCTGATCCAGTCGCGCGGGCTCCTTCGGATATGGAGACGAGACTACCAGCGGCGAAGGAAAGGACCGATCGTCGCACGATCAACGTGGATCTGCCCCCTCTGCCGCAGCGCAGGGCGCCGTCGAGGCGAAAACTGGCATGGTCATTCGTGCTGTGCGTAGCAATCCCCACCGGATTGATTGCTCTTTATTACTACATGTTCGCGGCGAACCAATACGTTGCTGAGTTCAAGTTCGCCGTCATGGAATCCAGCCCCGTACTCCCGGGCAGTCCGCCCCCGATAAGCGCCACGTCACCGAGTGCTGCTATGGGCGGGGGAGGCGGCCTCGCTCTCATGGGGGGCGCCTCGATGCTGGGTGGCTCCAGCGCGACGATGCAAAACTATGTCGTAACCGACTACCTGCTCAGCCGGCAGGTTGTTGAGGAGTTGCAGCGGCGCATTGGGATTCGATCGCTCTACGACAGCGATCTTGCCAAGAACGACCCTTGGGCACGCTTTGCTAAAAACCTGCCTATGGAGCGCTTTGTCAATTACTGGAATCGAATGGTCACGGCGAACTACGATCCAATGACGGGGCTCGCCGTTGTAACAGTCAGGGCCTTTTCGCCTGAGGATGCTCTGTCGATCGCCAACACCATGGTCACGCTTGCCGAGGATTTGGTCAACAGCGTCGCAAAAAGACCGCAGATGGATTCGGTGCGATTCGCCGAAGGAGAGGTCAGGCGGACTGAGGAGCGTCTGAGGGCTGCGCGGGAGGCCATGACGGGCTATCGGCTCAAGGAGGGGATTATCGATCCGAGTGGTGCGCTTTCGTCGAATTTGGCGTTGGTGCAAACGTTGCGAGGCCAGCTCGTTCAGCAACAAACTGATCTTGCTTCGCTAATGAGCCAGCAACAGAATCCGAATACATCCGCGGCCCAGTCCTTGCGTTCACGCATTGTCGCAACGAAGGATCAGCTGGATAAGATGGAGAAGGAGGTTTCAAAAGACAGGGAAGGCAACAGAGTCTTGACCGAGCTTGTCGCGCGCTACGAGCGGCTGGAGCTGGAGCGTCAATATGCCCAGGCGGGGTTCGTGGCGGCGCAGCAGGCATTTGATCAGGCCAGGGCGAACGCTGCGGCGCAGCACCTGTATCTCACTCCCTACGTACGTCCCGCGCTCGCCGAAAGCTCGACATATCCCAGGCGGGCTCAATCGACGCTCGTTGCAGCATTGGCTTTTTTTGGTATTTGGATCGTGGGACTCATGGTTGTTCGTGCCGTTGGCGAGCATGTCTGATGCGGCGTATCCACGGAATGGACCGCGGATACTAGGGGAGTACTGAAGTGGCTTCGCCAATTGCACTAATTACGGGCGTCACCGGTCAGGACGGCGCGTATCTCGCCGACCTGTTGATCAAGAAAGGCTATGTCGTTCACGGCATAAAGAGGCGGTCTTCCAGCTTCAACACCTCCCGCGTCGACGATATGCTGGATCGTCAAGCGAGAGACGGTTCGCCTTTTTATCTGCACTATGGCGATCTTACGGACAGTATGAGCTTGGTGAGGCTGATCCAAAGCATTCAGCCCACCGAGATCTACAATCTCGGGGCGCAGAGCCACGTCATGGTGAGCTTCGAGACTCCGGAATATACGGCAAATGCCGACGGGACAGGCGCATTGCGTCTTCTCGAGGCTTTGCGAATTCTCGGTGTCGAGCGCAGCGTCCGCTTCTATCAGGCGTCGACGTCGGAGCTTTATGGGTCGACGCCACCGCCGCAAAGCGAGGCGACGCCCTTTCATCCGCGCAGCCCGTATGCCGTGGCCAAGCTCTATGCGTACTGGATCGTGGTGAACTATCGGGAAGCCTACGGTATCCATGCATCCAATGGAATTCTTTTCAATCACGAGAGTCCTTTGCGCGGCGAGACGTTTGTAACGCGCAAGATCACAAGGGCGGTTGCGGCCATCGTTCAGGGTAAGCAGAAGGAACTGCTTCTCGGCAACCTTGATGCCCGTAGAGATTGGGGCCATGCCGCGGACTATGTCGAGGGCATGTGGCGCATGATGCAACGCGACGTTCCTGGTGACTTCGTCCTGGCTACCGGTGAAGCCCATAGCGTTCGCGAATTTGTCGAACTGGCATTTCACGAGGTCGGAATCGACATCGCCTGGGAAGGCAAAGGCATCGAGGAGCGCGGCATCGACAGGAAGACTGGTCAGGCGCGTGTCCGGGTGGATGCGCGCTACTTCCGTCCGACGGAAGTGGATTTCTTGCTGGGCGATCCGTCTAAGGCTCTTCGTTTACTTGGGTGGAAGCATAGCATCAGCTTCAAGGATCTCGTAAGAGAGATGGTCGAGGTCGATCTTGCCCTTGGCAAGACGGACCACTCGGTGGTTGGGCCCAAAGGTGTCACCCGCCGGCTATCGGAAGTCACCGACTGAGGTGCCGACAGGCAGAGTTGAGGGATAGTTGGCGATGACGTTTTCACTCAAAGGTAAGTCCATCTGGGTTACCGGCCATCGGGGCATGGTTGGTAGCGCGCTGGTGCGGGCGCTGAGCAAGTCTGGGGATTGCCGGATATTGACGGCGTCGCGGCAGGAGGTCGACCTCAAGGATCTTCCAGCCGTACGGGGCTGGATGGCTGCCAATCGACCCGACGTCGTGATAGTTGCGGCTGCAAAAGTCGGTGGCATCCTGGCGAACGACTCGTTTCCGGCAGACTTTCTCTATGAGAATTTGGCGATCTCGGCGAACGTCATTCATTCGGCGTTCGAAGGCCGGGTCGAGAAGCTCCTGTATCTTGGGTCGAGCTGCATCTATCCGCGATTGGCCGAGCAGCCGATCGTCGAAGAGGCCCTCCTGACGGGCCCTCTGGAACCGACGAACGAGTGGTATGCCGTTGCGAAGATCGCGGGAATCAAGTTGTGCCAGGCGTATCGCAAGCAACATGGCTGCAATTTCATCTCGGCGATGCCCACGAACCTTTATGGCCCGAACGATAACTTCGACCTGGCCTCAAGCCATGTCCTCCCGGCTCTTATCCGGAAGATTCACGCGGCCAAGGTTACCGGCCAAAGCGTGACGCTTTGGGGTACGGGCACGCCGAGGCGAGAGTTCCTCTACGTTGACGACATGGCTGCCGCTTGCCTCTTTCTGCTCGAGCACTACGACGGATTTGGCCACATCAACATCGGAAGTGGCGTCGACTACACGATCAGCGAGCTTGCCAGGATCATAGGCGATGCCGTCGGCTACACCGGCAATTTCGATTATGACACGACGAAACCGGACGGGATGCCGCGCAAGCTGATGGATGGGGCGAAACTGGCTGCCATGGGGTGGCGTGCGCAGATCGACATCCGTGAGGGCATCGGCAAGGCCTACGACTGGTATGTGAAGAATGTCGAAGAGCCTGCAAGGACGCCTGCCCTTACTTGACGGCTTCCAGGTTGAGGCTGACCAGCGTCCCGTTGGTTTTGTCCAGGTGGGGGAGGTAGGCCTGGCTGTAGTCATCGAGATCCTGGTGTTCGGTGGAACGCCAGTCCCACAGCCGGCATTGTGAAAATCCGACGCCCTTCAGACGTGCCTCGAGCGTTTCCTGGTCGAAGAGGACGTAATGATAGTCATGGTCGTTGCGCTGGCCACCGACGATCAGTCCCATGATGTCATTGATGCCGTTTGCCAGCTTTCCTTCGACATAGAGCCGGCTGCACGCCTTGAAGTCGGGTACGGCCAAGCGCAGGACTCCGCCTGGCCGCAGCACGCGATGCCATTCACGAAGCACGTTATCGACCTCGTGGCGGCCAAAATGCTCGAGGACGTGAGACGCATAGATGAGATCGACGGTGTCGTTCGGCAGGAAATCGAGACGGTCGATCAATGCGACCCGGTCGACATTAGGATACTCCAGGGCATCGACGTGATAGAAGCCCGGTATGTGCTTTGCGCCGCAGCCGAAGTGAAGCTTCAGGGGCCCGGCGCTGTTGGAAGAATCGCGAAATGCCGTTGCGTCGCTACGAACTGCATCGGTTGAATTTCCGGTCATTGTGAAGCCCTCCTGGCGTACACGTCCTGTACAGTCTTCCAATCGCATCGCAGCACGAGAGAAGTATCCCACTTTAGCCCATGTCTACAATGCGGCAGGGAGCGCTTCTTCGGCTTCCAGCGGCCTCATGCGCGATCGGCGAACGTACTGTTTCTCGAGTTCGTCCCTTAGAATTCGGCGGCCGTCGACGCCGATCGGCACATCGTTCAAATATTCGACGTGAAGATGCTTCTCCAATTGCTCCAGACCGCCGGCGACCGCAACGTTCGTCAATTCGCTATTCCCCAGCGTAGCGGCGAAGGATGCGTAGTTGCTTCCGGTGCTGACGATGCTGCTCGCACCAACCAGCAAGTTGAAGTCCAGGAACGCCTTCTGGATGGGGTAGCGCATGCGGAACGCTGCAGCATCCACGAAGTGGCGCCTTCCGAATGTCTTGACGAAGTGGTCCATGGTCGCGGGGCTGTCAGAAAAATAGACGATCTTCTGGCCGGCCCCGATCGCTGCCTCGATTGATCCATAATAGAATTCGTTCAGGGCGGTCCGGCAAACATAGTGTCCCATCAGGAGGGCAAGGCGTTCCGGACTGAGCGCGCCGTCGGCAAGCTTCGGCAGATCCTGTCGGAGCATCTCATCGACATCGCCCCGGCGAACGTGAAGTCCGACATACTGCCCTTCACCGATGCGCTGACGGGAAATGCCGATGGACCTGGTTATTGCGGCGTCGTGCGGGAGGCGATCATAGAGTTTGCGCAGGGTCTTGAAGGTATATTCCCGCGTCCGAGGCTCGTCCGCGAATGAGAAGACTACCGCATCCTGCTCGTAGAACGTCGATGGATTCTGCGCGAAATAGGACCTGTCGAAGGCGCGGGGCCGCATCGCCGCGAATTCCTTGTCCCGAAGGCTGCGCCGGGGGAGCGGGTAGCCGACCGGACCCTCGAGGAAGACCAGATCATCGCCGCCTCCGGCAGCGTAGAAATCCCGCAGATTGAAGATGAGTGAGGGGCTGTAGTCTGTGCCGTCGAATTGATGCCAGAATACAGGCAGGGCAGGCCAAATCATTACGACGCGAGCGTTGATCTGATCGGCGAAGCGCCATGCGTAAAAAAGATGCTTGAGGCGCGCAATCAAGCGGTCACCTCTTCTTACAAATATTGCTGAGCGTGCCATGTTCCTGAAGCCGAATACTGTGTTTGAAGCAGTGCTGCAAGAATCTGGCCCTTCCCGAGGAAGGTCAAGACCATCCTAGTGTGGGAAGTTCACGTTCCTGCAGCCGAGACAATAAATGATCGTCACCTTTATCACGGCAGTTTGTGGCGGGAGTCCATCGGCATGCCGGAGAATTCAGGGGATCGGCCGGGAATTCTCAAGGTTTCCATTTCGGCTTAGATCGGCAAAAACTCCGAAGATGTGAGCTGATCCAGGTTCCAGACGTGAGTGGAATCTCTTCTTCATTATTTGGGGTCTTCAGGAAGTCGTGTGGGTGAATTGAGGGTCGGCTGCGGCCTCTGACCCGCACAGATATTGGCTTTTAGGCATTACGCGTGCGTATTCCACGTGATCGTGGGCACGGATTCCACGCGAAGGTGGGCACGGATTCCACGCCATCGTGGGCACCTCCTTCTGAGGGGGTGATGGAGCCTCGACCGACAGTCTGACCAGGCTAGGGAGACCCTCGTTTTATCGAGCGAGGGGACCTGATGCCGACCGAGAGATTGTCGATGCGCCGCATACGCGACCTGTTGCGACTGAAGTTTGAGAACGGCTTGAGCAGCCGGTCGATCGCCGCCTCGCTGGGGATCAGCAAGGGGGCCGTAGGCGACTACCTGCAGCGCGCGCAGGTGGCCGGTCTCGGTTGGCCGATCCCGGGGGATCTGACCGACACGGCGCTGGAACGGATGCTTTTTCCTGGCGTGCGCCAGGCTTTGGCCCCGCCACGCACCGAGCCGAACTGGGCCTATATCGACCAGGAGATGCGGCGGACCGGCGTGACCCGGTCGCTGCTGTGGCAGGAGTATCGGGTCGAGCACCCGGACGGCTTCGGCTACGCCTGGTTTTGCGAGCACTACGACGCATGGAAGAAGCGCCTGTCGCCGACCATGCGCCAGAGCCACGCCGCCGGGGAGAAGGTGTTCGTCGATTTCGCCGGCGACACCATCGACGTCATCGATCCGCTGACGGGCGCCGTCCAGGCGATGAAGCTGTTCGTCGCCGCGCTCGGAGCCTCCAGCTACATCTATTCCGAGGCCCGACCCAGCGAGGGGCTGGCTGACTGGATCGGCTGCCACGTGGGCATGTTCGCCTTCTTCGGCGGCGTCACGGCCATCATCGTCTGCGACAACCTCAAGGCTGCGGTCACCAACCCGGACCGCTACGATCCGGGGCTCAACCGCACCTATCAGGACATGGCCCGGCACTATGGGACCACGGTCATTCCGGCCCGCCCCTACAAGCCCCGGGACAAGGCCAAGGTCGAACAGTCGGTGCTGCTGGTCGAGCGCTGGGTGCTGGCGCGCCTGCGCAACCAGCGCTTCTTCAGTCTGGCCGAGCTGAACCTGGCGATCACCGACCTGGTCGCCGAGTTGAACGCCCGGATCATGAAGGCCTACGGTGCCAGCCGCGCCGAGCTGTTCGCCACCGTGGACGCCCCGGCGCTGAGGCCCTTGCCGGCCGAGCCCTACGCCTTCGCCATCTGGAAGCGCTGCCGGGTGGCGCCCGACTACCACGTCGAGGTCAATGGCTGCTGGTACTCGGTTCCCTACCGGCTGATCCGCGAGCTGGTCGACGTGCGCATCGCCGACAGGACCGTGGAGGCTTTCCACAAGGGCGAACGCGTCGCCAGCCACGCCAAGTCTCCCGGCCGGCGCGGCCACACCACCATCGCCGATCACATGCCGGCCAGCCATCTGAACCGCCCCGGCTTTACCGGAGGGCAAAACTCTCGGAGAATTGCCCGTTATGGAACAGACACAAAAGAAGAAGACCACGAAGCCGTATTCACCTGAGTTCCGCGAGCGTGCGGT
>Ga0105050_10004568_pt1 | contig 18377 bp, 20 predicted proteins | sample FRY01_FD_78088 | JGI IMG/M metagenome (GOLD analysis project Ga0105050, IMG submission 78088) | Freshwater microbial communities from Lake Fryxell liftoff mats and glacier meltwater in Antarctica - FRY-01 | ecosystem: Environmental > Aquatic > Freshwater > Ice > Glacier meltwater ... | reverse complement strand
TCAGCAATGATTGCTGGTATTGGATTTGCTGCAATGGCATTAGATTTATTAATGATGGGTGAAGGTGTTAAGAATCTTAGTGCAGATAAACTTACATCATTTATGACAGCCATCAAAACAAGTGTAACTGATGATGTGATAGATAAATTGAGCAAAATAAGCTCATATATGATCTCTATTGCAGAAAGCCTTGAAAAAATGAAAGGGTCAGACTTGGGAGCATTAGTGGCAGCGGCAAGTATGGTTGCGACGATTAATGCAGGCGAATTAAACTCGTCATTAACATCAAACGCAAGCTCGGCTAGATCTGATGCTAAATCTGAGGTGTCTAACAATGTGACGGTTAGAATCCCAGGAGAGACTTTTAAAATAGAAATTAAATCTCCAATTGTGCTTAATGGCGTAAAGCTTGGTGATTTTATACAGGACGAAATAGTAAAACGTGAGGACCGTTTAGTACCCGGTAAATTGCAATCTGCGACTGGTATCAAAACAGGTAAACAATAATGGCAGATTTTTCAGATCCAACAGATGCTTTAGCAGGAAGCAACTTTAGACAAAACGAGCCAAATGGCCTAACCCTCTTCTTTAAGCAAGTTGCAACAGGCTTAACAGCCGAGTTTAAAGCGTTTTTAACAGATTTTAACGATTCATTTACCTCCCAATGGAATGGCCAAGAAGTTTGGGGGAGAATGGACGAAATACAAACGTTTAAGAATACAAAGAGAGTTATCTCTGTTTCTTGGACCATACCATCGCATTCAGAAGAAGAAGCGATATCTAATTTTAAAGAAGTTGCAAAGATGACATCAATGCTATATCCTGTGTATGAAGATATTAAAACTACAAATTCTAATCAAAATCAGAATTTAGGTTCTGCTTTAGGAACAATTGAAGGTACTTTGATTGGTTTAAATTTAGATCCTAATTCAGATGAATTTAAAATAACAGAAAATAGTTTAAAACAAATTGAAGATACCATACTTTCTTCTAATGATGATTTTGGTGTTTTTCCAAAAATTAAAGAAAATATTAGTTTACTTTCTTCTCCTCCTATTGTTCAAATGAAATTTAAAAATTGGATCTCAAATAATGATGATAGTGGCCTATATGGTACTTTAGCTGGTTTCAATACCAAACCTGTTATTGCTAGCGGGGTGTTTCTGAATAATGGTAAACTCATTCCTATGGAATTTGAATGTTCTGTTGAATTTACAGTTATTCATACTGATAAGTTAGGTCACGATCAAAACAAACAACCTAGAACATTTGGGTTTCCTTACGATCCTATACCTGTTAAAAAATAAGAAAGAGGGGACTAAAAAATGGCAGTATCTCGTTATGATAATAGAAGAATTATTACCAATGGCTCTCCGCTGTATTCTGAACATTTCTCTGTTAGAGATGTTAAATTCATTAATCAATATGAAACCCCAGAAATAGCTAAAGACATTTTATCAAAAGCTAAGGATTTCATATATTCATATCACATTTTTAGTCATGGTGATAGATTATACAAATTGGCCTCTGAACACTATGGTGATAGTAAGCTTTGGTGGGTAATCGCTCTTGTCAACCAAAAACCAACAGATGCTCATTTTAAGTTAGGTGATTTAGTTTTAATTCCTCAGCCTCTTAATAAGATCCTAGCCGCCTACAATATTTAATAATAATGACAATTACAGATTCAATTAAAGATGCTTTTTTAGAAGACAAAGAAGTGCCAGATCGTATTAGTGATCAACATATTCTTATGTTGAAACTAAAAGAGATCGCTCAATTATCTGCTGTGGCAGATATTGCTCCAATTTTTAGAGCACCTTCTGGTAATCAAGCTAATGAATCGGCCAAAACTCTCAGAAACAGAAGATTTAATAATCTGTACGTATTGGACTATGACAAACCATATGGTATTCCAAATCTCCTTTTAAATAACGAGAAAGAAATTGGAACGATGTTAAAACTAACAACACTTCAACTTTCTTTATTATTACCAAGAATTCGCATTTATAAAATTATGTTTGATCGATCCACAAACACAGAAGTTAAGATCGAACTTCCATTTGATGACGTCGCATCATCAGAAGATATTGAACGAATTTTTGCAAACGGTGTTGGCCGTGGAAGCGGAACAGGCATAAAATCATTTGAATGGAAATCAATGGCTCAAAATCAAGCCAATCTTTTTCAATTTTCGGCTACTTTGTCTTTATTTATTCAAAACATAGAAGAAATGCAACAAATAAGAAACAGTATAGAACATCAAGGTAAAACTCTTTATGTTTCTATTTTAGATCTTCTCTACGCAAAACCAAGTCTTCGTAATGGTTTAAATGAGGGCTCGAATATTTATGATCAAAATTACTTTGGTATTAAAGTAGAGGTTGGTTGGCACATAGACCCAGCCAATGCAGAAATTTTCAAAGCAGAAAGTATTAAATATAATGACAATGGTCAAAAGATCTACGAAGCTATTCAAGAACAAAAGAATATTTATTATCTAACTCTTGTAACTCATAAATTTGATTTCAACGAAGATGGTTCAATTACACTAGATATAGATTATATTGCGTCGGCTGAAATGGAAGCTTCTGATTCAGTTAAAGCTAATATTTTACGTTTAAGTGATGAATCAGAAATAGCACTTAAAGATGCACAAATTAAACTTAAAAATGCTAACGAAGCATTGAAGCATCTCAAAAAAAACAATTCTTCTAATCAAAATAGTGTTTCGAATGATACGGATAATACTCAATATCTTACAGATGTACCAATGCTTCAAAAACAAGAAACCAACAATCAAGAAGCAAATAATGATAAATTAAAAGAAGATCGAGATAGTGCTTTAGAAGAAATTGAAAAACTTAAGAAAAATCAAAAAATAGAAAAAATGCAATCTATTGTTAGGACTCTTCTTTATAGAAATCTTATTAACATATTGTATATTCCTACCGAAGATTATAATATTTTAACAAGTCTACAATCACAAACATTAGAAACAGTTTCTGATGCTGATTTTATCAGTCAACAAATTAAAACGGCAAAAAATAATATTCAAATTGTTCCACAGAATTCATTGAATTGGTCAGCCGATGAAGCAATTTCATTAACAAACGAAATAGGCGATAACACAGATGCTATTCTAAAAGCTACTCCTGGCTTAGAATCAGTTTCAAAAGATGGAAAACCTGCCGAAGAAAATCAAAAGATTTCATTTTTTCTTTTGGGAGATCTATTAGACACTGTGCTTAAACACATCTTTAATCCAGATAATGAACCAAGCGGCGCAAGTAGTTTTATAACAAAAACCAATAGAATTTTGCTTGGCCCCATCACTTATTATGATTTTGGCTCAATTGAAGACAGTGGTGTTGTAATGAGAGACAAGGGAGCAAAAACTGCCGAAGGAGAAGTTTATTCTGTTTACCGTGGAAAACAATCTATTGTTAATCTTGCAGACATTCCAATTTCAGTAAATGAATTTTCCAAATGGTTTGTAAGAACAATCATTAATCCTGGTAAAGAAATTATGTCGTTTCTTGATTTCTCACGCGCCCTAATTGATGATCTGGTTATTACAGCTTTATCGTCAGATGGTTTCAAATTTGCACCTAGTCAACAAATTCGTGTTAACCTTTTACCATTTTCTGCTCCAAAATCTAGTAATGAAGATATTTTTCGAAGTATCGTTGAAAGTGGCAACCAACCAACAAAATCATTTAGATTCAATCTCAAAGCAGAAAGAAATTTTGGTGGAAGCGATAACACATTAAAACCATTCATGAATCTTAATGTGAATGCTGATAAACAAAACTATATTCTATTTTATGGTGTAAATCAGCCCCCATTGGAAAGAATAGCCGAGGAACAGGCTGACCTAAAAGAAAAAATTTTTCATATCTATATCGGAGAAGAAAGAGGTATAATAAAGAAAGCATCATTCTCTAGAGATGACAACCCAAGAATAAGAGCTAACAATATCCAACTCAGTAATCCAGAAAAATATCAAGATGGTATGATTATAAGAGAAAAATATAGTGGAACATTTGAATTTTTTGGAAACTTTTTATTTCAACCAGGACAACAATTATTCGTACATCCAACCTATCCAGGTTTGAAAGGCCGAAATGTAAGAGATAATTTATATCGCCAACTTGGATTGGGTGGTTATTATTTTATACTTGAAGTTAATAGTCGAATATTAAATGGTGAATTTACTACAACTATCAGAACAAAATGGAATGCATTTGGTGATGGTAAATTAAACATTGGAGATGTATTAAATGCAGATGTGGTTGAAACAGATTTCCTCTCAACGGGTCAAAGCTTAATTGATGAAGGTTCACGAAATGTAAAATTGGTGACAGGATGAAAAAAGTTGATATAACAAGAAAAGAACCTTTATTAAATACAACAAATCCAGTTGGTTCTAATCGCCTATCATCACGAGCATCTTTTTTTCAACGTAAATTATATGAAATGAGAGCATTCACTGATCCTAGTTTAACAAAAAACAAACCAATTGATTTATTATATAAACAAATGTTTTATGGACGTATTGATGAACAAAACAATGTAGTTCAATTAAAACAAGAAAAATTAAAACAAATTCCACAACCACGAGATACGATTTTAGTTATTGATTTCGTAGCAGACGCATTTGCTGATTTCAAAGAAGCTTGGACAAATTTTGCCAATAAGGGTATTTTAGAATCTAAAAGTACATTGTTTAATTTGATCGTTAAAAAAGGATGGTCAGATGTAAATCTATTTTATTATAATCTTATGACAGTTTATTATGATAAATTTAGAGTATACGTATTAGAAAATAAGAAAGACTCTTCAATTAGAGATTTAAAATCATTCTTAGTTATCTTTACTGAATTTTTAGATCTGCAAACACCATTTTTGCCATTTACTCGTTCAATTGCTAACTTGTCGCGTTTTAATAATCCAAATACTAGTGGAATAGTATTGGAATTGAAAATAGAAAAACACGGTGATGATAAAAGAAAGATGGAGAATTATATAAATGATCCGAATTTTCCTTTATTCAAATCTACTGCAATGCGATTCGGTTTTATTATTGATAAACATGCTCCTTGGCGATTATTTGCAGATTTAGATTCTCCAGCCATGAAACCTTATATGGACAAGTATGAAGTTAATTTAGAAAAATTCTTTGAACTTTATTATGAAAAATCACTATATGGAGATGTCGAGATCTTAAAGCCATATATCACACAAATGTATAATGCATTTATTAGCTCAAAACCAAGTATTGCAGAACACAAATTTATAATCTGTAATGGCAGAACTAAATTGACCTCGAAAACAACAAAGAGAAAAACTGTAACTAAAGAATCAGTAGAAATTCAAATACCCGATGAACTATGGTTGCGTTTTTATCTTTATATAAGAGCACGCGAACAAAATTTAGATTGGAACCAAGAAGTGTTCGAACAAAATGTAAATAATTGTCTTCAATTTAAGACAGGAGTTGACACAAGTCGAGCGTTAGACTACGCTGAAAACAAAACAAGGCTGGCCGAAATTTCTAGCCGAAAACATCGACATTTTCATTTTCTGAGGGATTAATGACTTTTATTGCGCTTGATGATAAAGAATTCTGTAAAGGAATTTATCAAAATGGGAATTTAGTATTTAATCAATTACCGGAAAACCTAGACAGAACGTGGAAGTTTATATCATATCTTGACGGAAAAAATATAGATTTTATCCATCTTTTTTGCGACGGTAAAGACATCGGAGATTTAGTGCCAGAGAACCTGGCTCCACAGTGGGAAGCACATAACAAACGCCTCACAGCCTACTTAAAATCGTTTCAGCAAGCTAAGTTAAACCTCACCGACAACTGTATTTACGATTTAATACCTAAACAGTTCTTAATGGAATTCTGTGAATTAAAATGTAAAATTATCGATCAAATCGCTTCGGTTTATGTTAAACCAGTAAATTATGATTTTAGTGTAAAGCTTGAAAGTTTATTGAGTCGAATAAGAAATAAACCACTCAAGATTGATCTAAAATCAATTAATCATCTTAGGCACACAATCGATGCGCGCGAGTTTTTAAAGAATATTGATAGTTTCACACGATATATTGATTTTAATCAATTCGGAACTAAAACTGGTCGCTTAACAACAAAAAAGAAGACATTTCCGATATTAAATCTAAACTCAGATTTTAGAAGTATTATACATCCTCATAATGATCTATTTCTTGAAATAGACTATAATGCTGCCGAACTCCGTGTTTTATTAGCTCTTAGTGGACAAAAACAACCTGATGGAGATATTCATCAGTGGAATGCTAATTGTTTGGGTATTTCAAGAGAACAAGCCAAGAAAGATGTTTTTGCATGGCTATATGGCTCAACTCAAGTAAGTGGAAATCTTTTTGAACAACTTTATCAAACACGAGTAGTATTGAATAAATACTATGATGGAAAAATCGTGACTAATTATTTTGGAAGAAGAATTGAATCTGATGACTTCCACGCACTGAATCATATTGTTCAATCTACCTCATCAGATATGGTTTTACGACAAGCTTTAAAGGTTGATGCTTTCTTGAAAGAAAAGAAATCAGCTATAGGATTTATTATTCATGATTCATTGGTTTTTGACATTTCCGGTAACGAACTTGACTTATTTTCAGAACTTACTAATATTTTTAGCGAGTGTGAATTTGGTCGCTTTCCTGTTAGGGTTTACAGTGGTAAAGATTTCGGATCACTTAAGGAAGTAAAATGAACATAGTAGCATTAGGACATTGCGCCTGCAAGATTGCAGATAAATTTTCACAATATCCACAATATACCATTTATAAGTTAGACGTTGGTTTAATTGAAAAGACTAAGCATGATAAAACAATTCGCCAACAATCAACACCAGAAGAATTTGAAGCAAAAAGTCCTCCACTAAAAGCTTTCTTTAAAAATATTAAAGAGGAAGATGTACTTTTTATATGTGCTGGTGGTTCTGCAATATCTGGTATGATTTTGAGAACATTAGAACATCTGAAGAATAGTAAGATTACAATTTTATATATAAGACCAGATCTAAATCTTCTCGATAAGAAGATGATTTTGCAAGAACGAATGACACACGGGATATTACAAGAATATGCACGCTCTGGAGTCTTCGACAGAATATATTTAGTTGATAATGTATCGTTAGAACAAATTATTGGCGACATCCCAATCATTCAATATTATGATAAGCTCAACGAATTAATTGCAACTACAGTACACATGATCAATGTGTACAAACATATTGACCCAATTATTGAGAATAAGATTGATGTTCCTATAATTACTCGTATAGCGACATTTGGAATATTTGATTTTAACACAAATATCAATAAACTATTCTATCCATTAGAATATGCAACGAATCATACATTTTACTATGCCTTCAACAAAAAAGAATTAGAAAATGATGGAAAATTACTTCAAACAATAAAGAAACAAATAAAAGAAAAAGGCGAAGAAAGTAAGGTGTCTTTTGGTGTTTATAGCACTGATTATAAAGAGAATTTTATCTACTGTGAGAGTGCAACACATTTCGTACAGGGATTAAAGTTTGAGCAATCAGCCTCTTGACAAACTTTAAAGACCATGGTAGGATTGAGATTCCACGAGTTAGTGGATAACAGAAAACTGTAAATTTCGGACAAATGTCTGTAACAAAGGAAATAAAAAATATGGCTATTGATTTAGAAAAAATGCGTCAAAAATTAGTTATGATGAAAAGCGGAGGCAAAACCAAAAACTTTTGGAAGCCACAACAAGGTACACAAACAATCCGTTTGTTACCAACGGAAGATGCGGATCCATTTAAATCTTTCTTCTTCCACTATGGTGTGGGTCCTGAAGGACTTTTGTGTCCAAAAGCAAATTTTGGGGAAGTGTGCCCAATTTGCGATTTCGTAAGTAAACTCTTCTCTGAAAAAGATGAAGAAAGCAGAGAAATGGCTAAGAAGATGATGAAAAAACAAAGATTCTTCTCCGCTATTCTTGTTCGTGGTGAAGAAAAGGACGGCCCAAAGGTTTGGGGTTATAGCAAAACAGTTTATGAATATTTCATCAAATCAGTGCTTGATCCAGATTATGGCGACATTACAGACCCAGAATTAGGGGTTGACGTTACTATTGAATATGATAAGAAAGATGGCAAGGCTTACCCAGATACAACTCCAACACTTAAGAGAAAATCTTCTCCTTTGTGTAAAGATCCAACTGGTGAAGAATGCTCAGAAATCTTGCAAAAGATTCCAGATTTCAACTCTCTTCATAAAAGACGTACAACTTTGGAAGTTCAAACTGCACTTGATGCATACTTAGCTGGTATCCCAGAAGAAGAAGAAGGCGAACAAGAATCGGCTTCTCAAGAATCATCAGATATTGATAGTGCGATAAATTCATTATCGAAATGATTTTTTAAAGTTAGTTAGAGTCTATAAACACATGGTGGCTAAAAACTGCCATGTGTTTCTTTATTTGAGGAATATAATGGTAAAAGAAAAAGAAAAACCTGTAAAAGCTGGAAAATTATCAATTACGCAACTGAAAGATCTTCTAAATAAGAAAGCCGGTATAACCGTAGCTCATGATCTTCAACAAGATACCCCAACAATGGTTAAGCAATGGATTTCGACTGGCTCAACTTGGTTAGACTCTATTATTTGTAGAGGCAAGAAAGCAGGAATTCCAGTAGGAAAGATCGTAGAAATTGCTGGTCTAGAAGCTACTGGTAAATCTTATGAAGCTGCGCAAATAGCAGGTAATGCCCAAAAGATGGGGATCACACCAGTATACTTCGATAGCGAAAGCGCCATCGACCCAACATTTTTAACTAAAGCAGGTTGTAACTTAGATAATTTATTATATATTAATGCAACCTCTGTTGAAGCAACATTAGAATATATTGAAGAGTTGTTAAAGAATGCTCCAAATCAATATCTTTTCATTTGGGACAGCTTGGCAATGACTCCAACAATTTCAGACGTTGAAGGTGATTTTAATCCACAATCTACAATGGCTGTTAAAGCTAGAGTATTATCTAAAGGCTTTGCAAAGTTGATTTTACCAATTGCCGAAAGCCAATCAACATTGTTGATTTTAAATCAATTAAAACAAAATTTGACTGGTGATGGAAATCCAAAGTATTGGACAATTGAACAAAAGTATTTTGCACCAGGAGGAAAAACACCAGCGTTTGCTTATAGTCTAAGAATTTGGTTAACTCAACCAAAAGGTAAAGACGATTATGTAAACGACGAGAAGGGTTTTAGAATTGGTTCATCTGTTAAAGCAACAATCATTAAGTCACGCTTTGGGTCACAAGGGCGTAAATGTGAATTCAAAATACTTTGGGGCGATAAGGTTGGCGTTCTAGATGATGAAAGTTTATTTGAAGCCGTTCAGGCTTCTCCACACTTGGCCACAGGATCTTGGAATACTTTAAAGTTTACTGATGGCACAGAAACTAAATTCCGCACAGATGATTTTGGCTTAAATATGAAGGAACCTAAATTTCGTGCAAGAATCATGGAACTTGTTGAAGAAGAAGTAGTTCAAAAATTTGATAGACGAGAAGCTTCTGCTTCATCATTCTATGAAAACGAGCTAGAGATTGATAAAGACGAGCTATCTGAAACCGAAGCTTGACTTTTGGCATGGGGTGGGTTAAGATATTAAGGTTGAAGGAGTTAATCATGTCTGTGATCTCGGCTTTGTTCTTTGGCTTTCTTTTAATGATGTTCGGTGGACTTTTTGTTTTTATTATTAGTGTGGCTTCGGCGTCTAAACAACGCCCAACAAATGCAGAGGTATTTGTTGGATTTCTTGGTCCTATTGTTGCTATTATTGGTTTTGCTGGCTTGCTCACTACAATCGGCGAGCGCGTCGTCGTCGCGTCAGTCGTCGAGGATGACCCCGCACCCGTCGCCTTCAAGCAACTCACGAGCGCCGACGCCCCGAACATCGATTTCGGTCTGCCCCCGCGAAAATGGGTGACGATATCCAACTCCGGCGACATCGACACCGGCGACCTCTCATGCGACGACGCGCTACGTCTCGTCGTCGAGAGCTACATGACGCACATGGACGCCGACATCCGCTAATGTCTCTCGCTCTATAAGTCAAACTTAATCGCCCGCCGGCGGGTCGATTATTCGGCGCGCTAAGCGCGCCGCTTTTCGTGTTTAGTTTCACGGGCTTAGGAGGGGGAAAGGACAATCTTTCACACTATTACGAATTGAGAAAAGAATAAATATATATGAATAACAAAAAGCTTCGTTTTAGCAAGATGCACTATAATCTCGGAAATCAAGTATCTCATAAGAAGAATCTTGATGTTGGCGTTGGCACAATTATTCGTATTATGGGGGAAATTGAAGAAGGTAAAGGATTGGAAATTATTAAAGATATTCAATATACCGTTGTTTGGAAAGATGGTGAATTAAATTTAGAGTGGCATAACGATTTGAATCTAATTGAACTTGAATCAATGGTTCAGATCGATGAAAAAGATAATGAAGCTGATCTTTAAAGGTTGAGCTTATATTTTGAAGGTAAAAATGAAAAACAAACAGTTATATAATGAAACAGGTCATCTGACAGAATTTGGCTTAAAAGTGCAAAAAAAGACGGCAAAGAAGATTGCCGAGCTATTTGAAAACGATTATAATTCAATAGACTTTGAAAGAATGATCTATCAAGAATTGACTTATCAGATTATGTTGAAAATGACCTTAACACTTAAGAAGAATAAAGACGCGCGCACGGCGCTCCTATATCGGCGAGTAAAATGACTGAAACAAATTTCGATTCATTGAAGTATAATGAAAAGAACCATTCTAAAATTAAGGAAATCCAATGAATTACAGGAGGTTGGTTTTACATTGCTGAATCATATGCTACAGACTTTCGTGACGAACGCTTTCAACATCAAATTGTTGCAATTTGTGTAAAGGGTGGAAAGCCCATTGCAATGGGGGTAAATAAGTTTAAGTATGGTAAGAACAAGTCAACTTTTGATTGTTCTACTCATGCCGAAATTGATCTTCTTTTCAAGCTCGGAGCAAAAGCTAGGGGATCAAAGATTTATGTTTATCGATTTAACAACACAAATCATCCTGATGCCCGCGAAGTGAAAAATGCAAAGCCTTGCATTCTTTGTCAGCATGTGCTAAAGAATGCAGGTGTTTCACGCATTCATTATGTAGATGATAGTGGAAATGTTACAGTTTTGAAGAACAGAGAATTTGTTACTTTGGTTGCTAATCCGATCAACATTACTCATCATTTTATCAATCGATCAGGCATCCATCACGATGACAAGTTCTGTCCAATGGATTATGTGAAATATGGATAATTATATATTTAAAGTTGGCGATCTTATTGAATTCAAGCCAGAAAAAAGTCTGTGTTTAATTGTAAAAATTAATTTACACGATTCTATATTAGCTCAATATCAAACAACATTTGATGTTTATGATTTTTTAGAAGAGCGTTTTTATAGCCAACAAACCAGTCATAATGGAAATTATATTTTAGTTTGTTAACCCATTCTCAGAGAGACATTGACGCAATAAAATTATGGAGGAAATTATGGCGCATCCACGAAAAAACAGACCACGAAAAGGAAGACGCAAGATCGGTAGCAAGAAACGTAGATCTAGAAGAAAAAGGAAGTAGCAAACGCCCGCATTTTGCGGGCGTTTTTAACATAGACTACAATATGAAATACTAATTAGATAAGGAATATGATGATGAATAAACGTGTAATGATTATAGATAGTTTGAATTTGTTTGTGAGAAATTTTATTGTATCTCCACTGATATCTATCAATGGTAATCCAATTGGAGGAGTTTTAGGAACACTCAGATCTTTACAAAAACTAATTCGCGACATCAAACCAGATGAAATCATTTTCGCCTGGGATGGCGAAGGCGGTTCGCAAAAGAAAAGATTGATAACAAAGGGTTATAAAGAAGGACGTAAGCCAATTCGTTTAAACAGAAATATTCAAACGCTTTCAGAAAATCAAGAGCACGAGAATAAACAGTGGCAACAAATGAGATTATTCGAGTATCTTAATCAAATGCCTGTGATACAGTTTCTAGAAACTGGTATTGAAGCAGATGATTTGATCGCACTTATTGTTAAGGATGCAAAATATTCTGATTGGACCAAAGTAATTGTATCTTCTGATAAAGATTTCATTCAGCTTTGCGACGAAACAACTATTCTTTATAGACCAATGCAAGAAGATATCAAGACTTTTAAGTCTGTTGTAGCTGAATTTGGTATTCATCCAACCAATTTCGCTCTCGCGCGTGCTTTAGATGGCGATAAATCCGACAACATTAAAGGTGTTGATGGGATCGGTCTAAAAACAGTAACAAAATATCTTCCGTTTTTAGCTGAATCAAAAGCATATCTAATCGATGAGATCGAAGCTTTTTGTTTAACAAAAATTGAGGAAAAAGCAAAAACAAAGTTTTATCAAACTTTTGTAGATAACATTGATCTAATTAAAACCAATTATTCTATAATGCAGCTTTATTCTCCAAATCTTTCTGTACAAGTTGCACAGAAAACTAGAACCGTATTGGAGACATTTAAGCCAGAACTAAATCAAACCGAGATCATTAAAATGTCGGCAGAAGATGGTTTTGGAGACATTAAATTTGATGAGATGTTTGAGACAATGAGAAGGATAATTAGATACTACCATGAAGAGAATTGATCAAACTATTGTCAATATGAGGAACTATGTTGTGAATGAAACTAAAAAGAAGAAATTTGAAATTGGTGATTTAGTGGAAATTATCCACGGGCCAAATAAAAAATGTTTAGGAATCGTACTTTTATTTGATAATAGACAAATTTTACCAATCACTGTCTTAGTTTTAAAATCGCGCGAAGATTGCACTAGATATAATGAGGTTGAATTAAAATTACTGTGATTTATTAAAACAATAACAATGAATTTAAGGGATAATTAATGTCAAAAATAGAAATAGATAACGATAAAGATGAGACATTTGCCTCTATGGGAAAACAGTTTCAAGAAAAGCTAGCATTTATGATTTTAAATGATTTTGAATTCGCAAACCAGATTGGTGAAGTGCTGGATTATAACTTTTTTGAATTAAAATATCTACGTTTATTTGTTAAGAAAATATACGATTTTAAACAGGAGTATAAAACATACCCTAGCCGTGCTACGATAGAAACGATCTTGAGGTCCGAAATTTCAGACGAAAACGAAACTTTACAAAAACAAGTACGAGATTTCTATGCTAGATTTGTTTCAAACAACAACAATACAGTAAACAGTGATTATGTAAAAATTAACTCTATTGAGTTCTGCAAAAAGCAAAAGCTCAAAGAAGCTATGATGAAAAGTGTAGATTTATTGAAAAAATCTTCATTTGAAGAAATTCGTGTTTTAATTGATAATGCGATTAAACTTGGCTCAAACCCAGATGTTGGTTATTCATACGATGAACACTTTGAAAAGCGTTATGAAATAATGGCTCGTGGCCAATTCAGTACTGGTTGGAAAGTCATAGACGGATTTACACAAGGTGGATTAGGTAGAGGAGAGTTAGGAGTTGTGATTGCTCCTACAGGCGCAGGAAAATCAATGGCTCTTGTTGCAATTGGTGCAGCAGCTTTAAAAATGGGCAAAAATGTTGTTCACTATTCTCTTGAATTGGATGATCGAACAATTGGATTAAGGTATGATAGTTGTATAACTGGTATCCCATTAGATCTTCTAGGGACCAAAAAAGATATAATATTTGATACTATTACAAATTGTGTTCCTGGAAAATTGATAATAAAAGAATATCCAACCAAATCTGCTAGCGTAGCTACAATACGAAATCATCTTGAAAAAATAAAATCAAAAGGGAAAGAGATAGGTCTAATAATTGTAGATTATGGAGATCTCCTCCGTCCAGTGACTACGAGAAAAGAGAAAAGAGATGAGCTAGAAACTATCTATGAAGATTTACGAGCATTGGGCAAAGAGTTTGGTTGTCCTGTTTGGACCGCAAGTCAAACGAATCGATCAGGTTTAAATGCAGAAGTTATTACAATGGGAAGTATTAGCGAAGCTTTTAATAAGTGTTTCGTTGCAGATCTTATAGTTACTATTTCTAGAACTCTGGATGATAAAAAAAACAACACAGGGCGCATGCTTATAGCAAAGAATCGATTGGGTTCTGATGGTATTATTTGTCCTTTATTTATGGATACATCAAATGTACATATCAACGTATTTGAACCAACTGGTGAAAATAAAGAAGATATCGAAAAGGGTTCTGCTAAAAAACAAATGACAAAACTAAAAGAGCGTTATCAACAACACAAAAAAGAAGAAAAGGATAAAAAGAATGACGCAAGAACTAGTAACATTACAGGAACAGAATTGGCTCTTAAAAAAGATGTCGATGGAAATAACACCAGCAGCAATTAAACAAATCAAAGAAGCTGGTCTAGAAGATGAGACTTTTAAAAATATAATTCGAATTGGAGTAAAGGGCGGGGGATGCAAAGGCTTTGAAAATGTTCTCGAATTCATATCCGAAAAAGATATTGATGACGAAGAAGATATAAAGGAAACCATTGATGAATTGATGTTTGTAATGGATATTTTTAGTCTTGAATATATGAAAGGTGCAACAATGGACTATGTTCGTTCATTAAGGGAAACTGGTTTTAAGTTCACTAATCCACTAAGTAAATCAACATGTGGTTGCGGTAGTTCGTTTTCTGTTTAATAAACAATTTGAGGTTGTGAATGTTAACTGTATTTTCTGATGATGAAGTTAAAGAAGCGTGTTTGAAATATTTTGATAGAGACGAACTAGCAGCAAATGTTGCACTAAAATACCTCTTGCAAGACAAAAATGGTAAATTTGTTGAAAAAGATCCTAATTCTATGCATGATAGACTCGCAAAAGAGTTTCATCGTATAGAAACCAAATTTGATTCACCACTAAGATATGAAACTATTCGTCAAGACTTGGATCGTTTTAAATCTATAGTTCCGCAAGGTTCGCCTATGTTTGGAATCGGAAATGATTTTCATACCGTTTCACTATCTAATTGCGTCGTAGTTAAGAGTCCAGAAGATGACATGTCTTCTATTATAGATACGGGCAAAAGTCTTGCAAATCTTTTTAAACGCCGTTGTGGAGTTGGTGTAGATATCTCTACTCTCAGATGGGATGGAGCAAATGTAAACAATGCCGCTGGTACTTCAACCGGAGCATGGTCGTTTGCAGATTTATATTCCTATATTTGTAAGAAAATAGGACAAAACGGAAGACGCGGAGCTTTAATGATTTCTATGGATATCAGACATCCTGATATCGAGGACTTTGTTAATATGAAGAGTATTCCTCATCCAAGAATTCTTGAATTAACAGGTCTTTATGAACCATATTTAGTTACTGGAGCTAATGTATCAATTAGAATTTCTAATGATTTCATGCGCGCAGTTAAAGATGACAAAGAATTTACGTTGCAATTCCCAGTCGATTCAACAGAACCAATTTTCACAAAAACAATTAATGCTAAAAAGCTTTGGAATTTGATTATTCAAAAAGCCACAACCTGTGCAGAACCAGGTTTATTAATGTGGGATAATATTCTTGAAACTTTGCCCGCTGAATGCTATGCAGATGTTGGTTTTAAGACTATCTCGACAAATCCGTGTGCTGAAATCCCACTATCTGCTGGAGATAGTTGTCGTTTGATAACTCAAAATCTCAAGACTTTAGTTATTAATCCATTTACTTCAAATGCGTATTTTGACTATGAAGAATTAAATAAAAGAACTCGCCGAGCAATGAGATTGAGTGATGATTTGGTTGAACTAGAAATAGAGAAAATTGAAAAAATCATCAAGAGTGCCAAGAGTAAAGATGAAAAAGATCTGTGGAAACAAATGTTGGATGCCTGTATAAATGGTAGAAGAACAGGATTGGGGACACATGGACTTGCAGATGCACTAGCTTGCTTAAATCTCCGTTATGATAGTGATGAAGCCTTAAAAATAATTGATAAAATATACGAAACTACTAAATTAGCTGCATACGGAGAAAGTATTGAATTGGCTAAAGAACGTGGTCCATTTCCAGTTTTCAATTGGGAAAAAGAAAAAAATAATAAATTCATCAAATCATTGCCACAATCAATGCAAGATGAAATGGCAATCCACGGCAGAAGAAATATTTCTATTCTAACAAATGCTCCAACTGGAAGTGTTTCAGTAGAAAGTCAAACAAGTTCAGGAATGGAACCAGTAACATACAATACTGGTATTCGTAGACGAAAAATGTCTCACAACGAAAAGGATTTAATTCCAGATTTTGTTGACATTTCAGGAGATAAATGGATTCACTTTAAAACGTTCCACCAAAATATTCGTGACTATCTGAATATGTTTGGACTGCCAGATGATACTAAATTACCTGATTTTTTCGTTGAAGCAGACTCAATCAATTGGGAGCGTAGAATTGAAATTCAAAGTGTTATCCAAAAACATATAGATCATGCTATCAGTTCAACAATTAATTTACCTAAAGGAACAACAGAAGATGTTGTTTCAAACCTTTATATGAAGGGTTGGGAAATGGGTTTGAAAGGCATTACTGTTTATGTCGACGGTTCTCGGTCTGGAGTTTTACTTAAGAGTGTTGACAGTGATAAAAAGCATATGCCACACGCTGCTACTAAACGTCCTGATATTCTAGACTGTGATATACACAGAGCTACAATTCAAGGTGAAAAATGGATTGTTCTCGTTGGGTTATTAGATGGAAAACCATATGAAGTATTTGCTGGTTTATCAGATAAAATTGAACTTCCAAAGAAATTTACGAGTGGAAAAATTATTAAGAATAATCGAAAAACAAGTCGATCAATTTATAATTTGATTTTAGGATCCGACGACGATGAAATGATCGTTAAGGATATAATTGGTATATTCAATAATCCAAATAATGCCGTGATCACTCGATTTATTTCTCTTGCTTTCCGTCATGGAACAGAGGTAAGGTTCGTGGTAGAACAACTTCAAAAAGATGAAGCTGACGACTTCACATCTTTCTCTAAAGTTGTTGCAAGAACACTTAAAAAATACATAGATGATGGCGCTAAAGTAACATCGGATAAGGTTTGTTGGTCATGTGGTACAGAAGGGTTGGTTTATAGAGATGGATGTGTTTCATGTTTAATATGCGGTTCGACGAAATGCGGGTGATTAATGATTGATATAAAATATGTTCCTAGAAATGGTCATATGTTGTTAGAACAAACGGATCTGCCAATAGATCCCACAGATAACGTAGTTTCTATTCTTTATGTCCCAGATGAAGAAATTGGACAAAGTGATGTAAAATTGTTTAAGGTTGTATCTGTTGGCGCGGATATGGCGGATTACAATATCCTGATTAGTGATATTGTCATCCTTGATCAATATGTTCCGCTACCTCGAATCAATGGAAAACAATTTTACATTGCTCACGAGGGTAGTATACAGTGTAAAGTAGAATTAGATAAAAACGAAGAAATATTTTAACAAAGGAAGAACAATGACTGGTGTAAATGAATTAAGCTCAAACGAACAATCCCCGCTCGACGAAGAAGATAGTAAACTCAGTGTTGAAGAACATGCAATTAATTTTGCTAAAGTTCTTGCAGAATTAGATCGTGCAATTATTCCATTTAGAGAACATAAGTCTGATTTAAAAAAGAGTTATATTGAAAATGGTTGGTTAACAAAAGAACAAATGACAGCAATCGCCAAAGCTTATCGTTCGTTAAAAAGCGATGAAGATATTGATAAAATTGTCGATTATGTTCGGCTTCTTAAGAATAGTAATGTTAAGGTTGGCTAGTAAAAGATTTTAAAGACATTATTTCCAATAACATTTAAAGCTTTTGAACTATGAGATTTAATTTTGAATATGATGAAGTGGTATTGGGAAGCGATTTAAATTCAGTTCATTATGCATTTAAGAATGGTTTCCCAATCATATTTAAAACTCTCGATAAACCATTCTTTAAAGAAACCTCTAAAGATGGGGAAAACAAGAAAAAATTAATGGAAAAATATATCCAGCTAATGAGCTTAGCTGGACTTGTTCCTTTTTCAGATAAAGTAGAAAGCATTCGTGTTGACGACGGGAAAGTTTATGTTTCTGGCAAAAAACCTTGGATTGCAGAAATTAAATGCAATAAGATTCATGACTTTCTAAATAAAGAAATTCCCATTGAACAATTGTATAAAGTTGTAGATTATATTAATACTAGAAGCTGTGGACC
>Ga0105050_10004563_pt1 | contig 18393 bp, 14 predicted proteins | sample FRY01_FD_78088 | JGI IMG/M metagenome (GOLD analysis project Ga0105050, IMG submission 78088) | Freshwater microbial communities from Lake Fryxell liftoff mats and glacier meltwater in Antarctica - FRY-01 | ecosystem: Environmental > Aquatic > Freshwater > Ice > Glacier meltwater ... | reverse complement strand
GTCGCCCGCCTGATGAACCAGCGACCCCGCAAAACCCTCGGATGGAAAACACCCGAAGAAGCCATGGCCGAAGAACTCGCGGCCTTCAGATCAAACGTTGCACTTGAAACTTGAATCCAAGCACTTCATACAAGGGACACCGATTCCACCACGGACACATGACTGCGGCTTCCAGATGGAAGCTGGGCCCTGTGAGATTCTGGAGGTTAGGACTTCAGAGATTCCAGCTGTGGGAAGTGAAATCGGGATTGAGCAATAATCGAACATCGCCTTCCAAGTCCTGTATCCTTTGCGTCCGGAAAGCTCAGTATACTCTTTTCCACCTAAGCGAAATGCAGACTCTATAATCATCCCGAAAGAAACAGAGCGCAACCTGAAGAGGTCAGCGTGCAAGACTGCAGCCACTGAGGGTGTCCAATCCACAGTGAAGCCCGTTGGCTTGCGTCCATACTCAACAGTAGATGGGCAGATGACCATCCTCCGACCGCTTTCCTCAACGGCTTTACAACTATACAGGGCGGCTTCTGCTCGATACTTGCCGGTGATGCCGTTGTCTGGATGTACCATTTTTAGGAAAAATGAGATCGTGTCTACAGGTAATAAATGCAAAACCGCGCATGAGTCCGCTCCCCCACTAAAGGACAATGCATCCTTAAAATCCGGCGCCATCTGGCGTTGCGAAATGTCTGGTGAAGTTGGAAAAATCTCCTTCCCGAAGTTCTTGCGGAACGCGTTCGCAAAACCGACAGAGACCGGAAAATCTAGCTCAACATTCTTTGCACAATAGGGTTCAACAGTCAGAAGGCACACCAGCCCCAAAATATCATTGTGTGTTTCGTCTGGGCTGAAATTTTGATCAGCATCTATGAAAATTTCTTCACGCCCTAGACTTGGTCTTCCCTCAATCTGCATTTCTAAATCGTCTTCATCTGGCGTCCGCTGGATAACAACGCGAACATGATCTATGGTCTTTGAGAACGTTGTGCTAATTTTCATCAATAACTCACCTGATTTTGTTTCTTGAAGTGGCCTTAGTTACGATATGCTCTGACTTTGTTGAAAAAAACGAGTGTGAGCGATACGTGAACTGCGACCATTATTGCTTTTGAGGGTAGGGTGATCAACCAATTTCTGCCATCATCTTTTCTCTGAAGTCCGTTCCCTGGATGACCGCGATGCGGTAAGGCCCCGCCAATGGCAGGAATACGCCCCCCAGAGGCGACAGTGAAGGCGTCACAGTTGAACATGACTCATTCAACCAGACCTCGGCCAGCCCAAAGGCGGCAGGGATCAGAGGTGGTTCCCGATCGCCCGGCCCTTCGACATTCCAACCTACAGCCCGCGCCGTGAAGCGGCGACAGATATACGCTTCGATGCGCTCCCAGATCATGGCAGGATCAAGCGCCGTCGCCGCCGGGGAAAGGCCGCCAGGTGCAGCGGGATAGACCGCCACCGCGCCGACCTGTTTCAAGGTTGTTGCCATGGTCGGACCCTCCAACGGTTCAAGGTGCGGTGCAATCCCGCCGCCTCTGGCAAGATCGCGCCGCCCGCGCTGCGTTCTTCGACTTTGGTTTCCCTGTAGGCCGGGAACGTCACCAGAGAAAATTTGAACAGCAGAGCGGAAAAGTTCGTGCGGGTAGCATTACGGCAAGCGCCCTGTCTGCTTCGCCGCGCCTGCGTGACCCGGCAAGCGCGGCCAAAGCAACATGTGGCGTCTCGCGCGCCCAACCAAAGATTGCCCAGCCAGACAGCACCGCCATCAATCGCAGCCAGACCCGGATCACAAGACCAATGCGCTGGTCAACAGATGGATTCTGCTTGGTAAGGTTCGCGAAAGCGGAGCGCCCCGACGGGGGATTTCTCCAGCCGCGAGGCGCCCTCTTCCCAGAACGGTCATCGGCGTCCCCGCCTGTACCGCAGTTATGACGAGACCTGATTCTGGTTAAAGACTCCCTAACAGGCCGCTGAAAAACTCAGAATCGACCATGTAATGGCACCCGAAAGCGGAAAAACCTTCCGTGATTGGTTGGCAATTCCCCTTTGACCGCATGAAATGGCCCCATACAGGAAGATTTTTCCTGCCGAACGACTCCAAAAGAACTTTTTCAGCAGCCTGCTAATCTCCTCTTTCCGGAAAAAAATATCCCACAGGGGGGTGCGGGGGGACGTGAAGTCCCCCTGCGACGCAGGCCATGGCGCGACGCACTGGTAATCAGCAATGATTGCGGCAATGCTCACGTCCAGAAGAACGGAGCCACCCGATGACCCAGCCGCTCAACCCCGCCATGGCCGCCACCTTTCCGCCCCCGGTGATGGAGGCGCGACGCTGGCTGGCCGGGGCCAGCTTTCCCCCTGACCGCCCGCTTATCAACGTCTCGCAGGCCGCCCCGGTGGACAGCCCGCCGATAGCACTGCGGCAGGCGCTGGCCGCAGCCGCGCTGCATGATCCGCAGGCACATCTTTACGGGCCGGTTCTTGGCATGCCCGAACTGCGGACCGAGATTGCGGCGCAGTGGTCGGTGGCATACGGCGGCCGGATCGCACCGGAACAGGTAGCGATTACCCAAGGCTGCAACCAGGCCTTTACCGCCGTGATGTCCACTCTGGCCGGAGCGGGCGATGCGGTTATTCTGCCGACACCTTGGTATTTCAACCATAAAATGTGGCTGGACATGCAGGGAATAACCACCACAGCACTTCCCACAGGAACCGGGCTGATCCCGGATCCGGAGCAGGCAGCGGCGTTGATCACACCCGCCACCAAAGCCATCGTGCTGGTCAGCCCCAACAATCCCGGCGGCGTGGAATATCCGGCAGAAACCTTGCTCGCCTTTCTGACTCTGGCGCGCAGCCGGGGCATAGCACTTATTGTAGATGAAACTTACCGCGATTTCGACAGCCGGTCAGGCGCGCCGCATGCCTTGTTCACTGACCCGGATTGGGCCGCTACGCTTATCCATCTTTACAGCTTCTCCAAGGCCTATCGCCTGACGGGCCACCGTGTCGGCGCCGTTGTTGCCGGTACGGACCGACTGGCCGAAGTCGAGAAATTTCTTGATACCGTCGCCATTTGCCCCAATCAGTTAGGCCAGATCGGCGCGCTGTGGGGGATGCGCCACCTGTCACAATGGGTCGCGGGCGAGCGGGCGGAAATCCTGTCACGCCGTACCGCGATGATCAGCGGTTTTCATGCATTGCCGGACTGGCGACTGCTGGGGTGCGGGGCTTTCTTTGCCTATGTCGAACATCCCTACCCGATGGCGGCTGATGCGCTGGCGAAACGGATGGTGCATGAGGCAGGCATCCTGCTGCTGCCGGGCACGATGTTTCAGCCTGCCGGATCGGCGGACGGCCGGCGTCAGTTGCGCATCGCCTTTGCCAACGTCGATGCAGCGGGAATTGCGGCGCTGTTCGGGCGGCTGGCGGGGCTGGCGCTTTAACGACCCTCGCCGGCATGGCCGTTGCTGAAAAATGCGATCCCGGCCCGCAATCCATGCGCCACACTGGCCCTCGCGGGCGGGGTGATGCTTGCCACCCCGCCCGCGACCGCATACAGAAAAGCCCAAGCAATTCCTGGGAAGAGACCGGCCATGGCACAGCAGAACGACGACACGCCGCGCAAACGCAAAGGCAAGGGTCCCTCGATCATCGTCTGGGTCCTGATGGGGATGCTGATCGTCGGGCTTGGCGGCTTTGGTGTGACCAACTTTGGTGGCGGTCTGACCGCAATCGGCAGTGTGGGTGACCGCGATATTGCCGTGAACACCTATGCCCGCGCGCTTCAGCAGGAAATCGCCGCGTTCGGCGCACAGGTCGGCCAGACAGTGACGCTGCAACAGGCGCAGTCGCTGGGGCTGGACACGCGGGTACGTCAACAGCTGGTGGCGACCGCTGCGATGGCGAATGAAACCAACAAGGCCGGCATTTCGGTGGGTGACGCGCGGGTTGCGCAGGAAATTACCGCGATGCAAACATTTCAAGGCACCGCCGGACGCTTTGACCGCGACACCTATCGCATGACGCTGCAACAAAACAACCTGAGCGAAGCCGAATTCGAATCCAACCTGCGCGAAGATGTCGCCCGGTCGCTGTTGCAGGGCGCTGTGTCGGGCGGCTTTGCGGCCCCTGCCCCGCTGACCGATACGCTTTATGCCTATATCGCCGAACGGCGCGGTTTTTCGCTGCTGCGTCTTGCGGAGGCCGATCTTGCAACGCCGCTGCCCGCCCCCACCGATGCTGACCTGAAGGCGCACTACGACGCAAACATCGCGGCCTTTACCAGGCCCGAGGCGCGCCGCATCACCTATGCCGCCCTGCTGCCCGAAGCTGTGGCCTCTGCCATCACTGTGGATGACACCGCACTGCGTGCGCTTTACCAGGAACGGCTGGATCAGTTCGTGCAGCCGGAACGGCGGTTGGTGGAAAGGCTGGTGTTTCCGGATGACGCGGCAGCCGCTGCGGCCAAAGCGAGGATCGACGCGGGCGAGGCGTTTGAAACCATCGTAACCGAGCGCGGTCTTGCCCTGCTGGATATCGACCTGGGAGACGTGGGCCGTGCCGACCTTGGCGCGGCAGCGGATGCTGTGTTCGCACTGACCCAGCCGGGTGTTGCAGGGCCGCTGCCGTCCGACCTCGGGCCTGCGCTATACCGGATGAACGCGATCATTGCCGCACAGGAAGTGCCGTTTGAAGACGCGCGCGACGATCTGGCCGCCGAATATTCGCAGGATGCGGCGCGGCGCGCGATTGGCGACCGGCTGGAGGAAATCGACGACCGGCTTGCCAGCGGTGCCACGCTGGAGGATCTGGCGACGGAAGACGGCATGGAACTGGGGACGATTGATTTCTCGGCCACCTCGGATGAAACCATTGCCGGCTATCCCGCCTTCCGTGAGGCGGCGGAAGCCGCGAAGGAAGGTGACTTTCCCGAAGTGATCTCGCTGGCCGATGGCGGCCTCGTGGCACTTCGGCTGGACGAAATCGTGCCCCCAACGCCGATTCCGCTGGCCGATACCACCGACGCTGTCACCACCGCATGGCGCGCGGACGCCCTGACGAAATCTCTGACCGACCGCGCAGCAGCGATCAAGACCGACGTGGAGAACGGCACATCCTTCGGCGCTTTCGGCATTGTCGCAGTCACCACCGAAATAGCCCGTGACGGTTTTGTCGAAGGCGCGCCGGCCGACATGATGCCTGCGGTTTTTGGCATGGCCGAGGGCGGGTTGCAGGTCTTTTCCGGCCCCGGCTTTACCGGTCTCCTGCGTCTGGACCGGGTTATCCCCGGCGCCGCGGAAGGCGATGCCGCTGCGGCGTTGAAAGGTGCCATTGCGGCGCAGGCCGAACAGGCGCTGGCGCAAGATGCCCTGACCCTGTTCACCAACGCGCTGACGCAGGATGCGGGCATCCGCTTTGACCAGGGTGCGATCGACGCCGTTCACGCACAGTTCCAGTAAGGGGTCATCATGGCACTGACACCGCCGTTCGAGGCGTTTGAACGCGGCTGGACTGCCGGGCAGAATCAGGTGGTCTACGCCCGGCTTGCCGCCGATCTGGACACGCCCGTGTCGTTGATGCTCAAGCTGGCCGAAGCCCGGACCGATACGTTCATGCTGGAATCGGTGACGGGCGGCGAAGTGCGGGGCCGATATTCGATGATCGGCATGAAACCCGACCTGATCTGGCAATGCCATGGCACGCAAAGCCGAATCAACCGCGAGGCCCGGTTCGACCCCACGGCATTCACGCCCCAGGACGGCCACCCGCTGACCACGTTGCGCGCTCTGATCGCCGAGTGCCGGATGGACATGCCTGACGGCCTGCCGGCGGCGGCGGCCGGGCTGTTTGGCTATCTGGGGTACGACATGATCCGCCTTGTGGAAAACCTGCCGGATGTGAACCCCGATCCGTTGGGCCTGCCCGATGCGGTGCTGATGCGGCCGTCCGTGGTGGCGGTTCTGGACGGCGTGAAGGGCGACGTCACCATCGTGGCGCCCGCATGGCAGGTGCCCGGCCTCTCTGCCCGTGCCGCCTATGCCCAGGCTGCCGAACGGGTGATGGACGCGCTGCGCGATCTGGACCGCGCGCCCCCCGCCCCGCGTGATTTTGGCGAAGCGACCCCGGTCGGCAACATGGTGTCGAATTTCACGCATGACGGCTACAAGGCGGCGGTGGAGCGTGCCAGGGATTACATCCGCGCCGGCGACATCTTTCAGGTTGTGCCGTCGCAACGCTGGGCGCAGACCTTTACGCATCCGCCCTTTGCGTTATACCGCAGTCTGCGGCGTACCAACCCGTCGCCCTTCATGTTCTTTTTCAACTTCGGCGGCTTTCAGGTCATCGGAGCATCGCCCGAGATACTGGTGCGCTTGCGCGACGGCGAAGTCACTGTGCGTCCGATCGCAGGAACGCGCAAACGCGGCGCCACCCCGGAAGACGACAAGGCGCAGGAGGCGGATCTGCTGGCCGACCCCAAGGAACGGGCCGAGCATCTGATGCTGCTGGACCTTGGCCGCAACGACGTGGGCCGGGTGGCAAAGGTTGGCAGCGTGCGCCCGACGGAACAGTTCATCATCGAGCGGTATTCGCACGTCATGCACATCGTATCCAATGTCACAGGCCAGATAGCCGATGGCGAGGACGCGCTGTCGGCGTTGCTGGCAGGCCTGCCGGCGGGCACGGTATCCGGCGCGCCCAAAGTGCGCGCCATGCAGATCATCGACGAACTGGAACCTGAAAAGCGTGGCGTTTATGGTGGCGGCGTGGGTTATTTCGCAGCCAACGGCGAGATGGATTTCTGCATTGCCCTTCGCACATCGGTGCTGAAAGACGAGGTGCTTTATATTCAGGCCGGAGGCGGTGTGGTTTACGATTCAGACCCCGAGGCGGAATATCAGGAGACCGTCAACAAATCCCTTGCCTTGCGACGGGCAGCGGAGGATGCCGGACTGTTTGCGCGACGTGGCAACAGGTGAACCGGCGGAAGCGGGGGTTTCACACCCCCGCACCCCCGTGGGATATTTTCGTCTGAAAAGAGGCGGATGGAAAGTCTGCCTTGCGTTCGCAGACGGTTATTGCACCGACAGGACTGCGGTCGCCGGTGCCAACGCCACCGACGACGCGCGGCCTTCCACCGACCATTCCAGCAGTGCGGCGACAGTTTCGGGACGCGTGGTGCCAATCACTACGACGCGGCCGTCCTGAGCTGCCTTGAAAGCGGCACGGTCAAGATAACGGCGGATCGCCGGGCTGGCCTCGTTTTCGCCGTCCAGACGGCGGAAGACGGTGGCCGTGGGCAACCCTTCACGGCGCGCGACCTGATCGGCGGCGTTCAGGCCGCGTTCATAGGTCAGAAGGCCGCGGCCCTGCCCCTTGATGATCGTGGCCACTTCGGCGGAAAGGCCACGGTCACCCTGAAATCCACCGGCTTCCAGATCAATCACAGCCACCGCTTCGGGCAAAGCGGAAGCGTGGGTCTGAAACGTCACCTCCAGATCCGAGGCGGTAGCACCGGCTGGAATCCCGCTGCCCAGCATCACCACCTCTTGCCCTGCCGCGCGGTAAATTGCGGCGGCGGTGGCGGCATCCGGAGCAAGCGGGTCTATCACGAAGCTGACCGGGAACGGCAGGTTGGCCAGCGACGTGCGGTCCACCTCCGGGCCGCCGGTGTCGATCAGCAAGAGCGCGAACACGGGCTTGGCGGCGGGGTTTTCAAAAGGCCGTGCATAGCGTTGCAGCGGCGGGCGCGAATCATCTTGCGCCAACAGCGGACCGGCTGCCGCGCCGGCCGGTGGCGTGGTTGCGATGCTGGGCAGACGGCCGGTGGTCACCCCGTCCACCGGATCGGGAAAGCCGGGGGTGGGGGGGGTGGGATCAGCGGCGGGCGCAGGGGACTTGGGAAGCAACAGCGCCTCTTCCTCGGCCGTGAGCGGCGGAGGCGGCGGCAATTCGGCACCCGCTGGAGCAGGTTCGGTTGCCGGGGCCGCAGGGGCTTTGGGCTCGCTGTCGACTATGGCGCTGACTTCGGACGCTGGCAGGGTGGCGGGGACGTTCACGGCATCGGGAACGGCATCGGGGACGGCCGGGGCCCTTGGCGGCTGCGGCGAAGGATCAGGGCGGGCGGCGCTGTTGGTGTCCGGCGCGGGCTGCTGCGCCGGGTCGGCTGCGGCCACTTCGGGGGCGGCTTCGGTTTCGATGCCGGTTTCCGGGGCGGGCAGCGTCGGGTCCACCTCGGGCAGAGGCCGCGCGAATTCCGACCCCGGCGGCGGGGTCATATCGTCAACTGGCGCGGCTGCGGGGTCTGTCGCGGTATCTGTCGCGGTATCCGCCGCGGTATCTGCCGCATCCGGAGGCGGGGCGGGCGAAACCGCTGCGCCGGCTGGGGCGGCTTCGGGCGCGGGTGATGCTTCGGGCACAGGAAAAGTCGCGGCAGGTTCAGGCGTCTCGCGGGCCGCGCCGCTGTCGGGCACCGAAGCGGGAGTGGCGGGCGAAGGAATGGCAGGCCCAGGCGAGGCTGCGCCGGGGGGGCTGGATGTTGGGGGCGGCGTATCGGGTGTCGCAACAGACGGTGCCGTTGGAACTGTCATAGTGTCATTGGCCGCCACCGGCACATCGGGCTGCGGCAACCGGGGCACAGCGGTCGGCGGCAAAGCCACCTGCGAGGCGACCGTCAGCCCAAAAACAGCCACAACGCCGCCCCAGATCACTCCCGCAACAAATCCCCGGATCACGTCTGCCCCTTCCATCTGCCCCACGCGCCGGTTCCGCCTGCGCCCTTGCTGTCAGCAGCCCTCAAATCGGGCGGGTTTCCCTTGACGCCCCCGCGCTGCTTGCACCATGTATAGCGCGACCGACGGCAGGGTTCACCCCCTTTTCCATCCGCAAAGGCACCGAGGCCCCCGCAAGATGCTGCTTCTCATCGACAACTACGACAGCTTTACCTACAACCTTGTGCACTATCTGGGCGAATTGGGTGCGGATGTTCACGTGCGCCGCAATGATGCGCTGGATGTGCAGGCGGCGATGGCGCTGCATCCGTCCTGTATCGTGCTGTCGCCCGGCCCCTGCGATCCGGCGCAGGCGGGTATTTGTCTGGCCCTGACCGCGGCTGCGGCGGAGACGCGCACACCTTTGCTGGGGGTGTGTCTGGGGCACCAGACCATCGGGCAGGCTTTTGGCGGACATGTCATTCGCTGCCACGAAATCGTGCACGGCAAGATGGGCGCGATGCACCATGCGGGACAGGGCGTGTTTGCGGGGCTGCCGTCGCCGTTTCTGGCGACCCGGTATCACTCGCTGATTGTGGAACGCGCCACTCTGCCCGGTTGTCTGGAAGTCACCGCCTGGCTGGAGGATGGCACCATCATGGGCTTGCGGCACCGGACGCTGCCAATTGAGGGCGTGCAGTTCCACCCCGAAAGCATCGCGTCCGAACATGGTCACCAGCTGCTGCGCAACTTCCTTGACCTTGCGGCAGCGGTGGCATGAGCGAACGCCTGCGCCCGCTGATCGGTCTTGCCGCAGACCGACCCCTGACCCGCGCCGAGGCAGAAACCGCCTTTGGCTGCCTGTTTGACGGCGAGGCGACGCCCGCGCAGATGGGCGGCCTGCTGATGGCGCTGCGGACACGCGGCGAGACGGTGGACGAATACGCCGCCGCCGCATCGGTGATGCGCGCGCGCTGCAACAAGGTGCGCGCGCCGGAAGGGGCGATGGATATCGTCGGCACAGGGGGCGATGGCAAGGGGACGCTGAACATCTCGACCGCCGCTGCCTTCGTTGTTGCCGGCGCAGGTGTTGTGGTCGCCAAGCATGGCAACCGCAACCTGTCGTCCAGATCGGGCGCTGCGGACGCGCTGACCGAACTGGGCCTGAACGTGATGGTCGGATCCGAAGTTGTGGAACGCTGTCTGGCCGAAGCTGGCATCGGGTTCATGATGGCCCCGATGCACCACCCTGCCACGCGCCATGTGATGCCGGTGCGGCTGGAACTGGGGACACGGACGCTGTTCAACATTCTCGGCCCGCTCACCAACCCGGCGGGGGTGAAACGGCAGCTGACAGGGGTTTTTTCCGCGGCACTGATCCGCCCAATGGCCGAGGTCTTGCTGGCGTTGGGGTCCACCAGGGCATGGCTCGTGCATGGCGGCGACGGCACGGACGAATTGTCGGTCGCCGCACCGTCGCAGGTGGCCGCCCTGGACGCGGGTGTGATCCGTGAATTCACAGTGCATCCCGAAGACGCCGCGCTGCCTGTCCATCCGTTCGAGGCGCTTCTTGGCGGCACGCCCGCCGACAATGCGCGCGCCTTCCGCGCCTTGCTGGACGGGGCGCAAGGGGCTTACCGCGATGCTGTTTTGCTGAACGCCGCTGCGGCCCTCATTGTGGCTGAACGTGCCACCACCTTGCCCGAAGGCGTGGAGATCGCGCGGGCAAGTCTTGACTCCGGGGCCGCAAAGGCAAAAGTGACGGCACTGGTTCGGATCACCCAAGGCGGATAACGTCGCCGCAAACCTGCACGGAAGGCCTGTGATGACCATTCTTGACCGGATCAAGGCCTACAAGCTGGACGATGTTGCCGCACGCAAAGCCGCCCGGCCCTTGGCTGATGTCGAAGCAGCCGCCCGCGCAGCCCCCGCACCGCGTGGCTTCGCGCGCGCGCTTTCAGATGCCGCCGCAAGCGGTTATGGCCTGATTGCCGAGATCAAGAAAGCCAGCCCATCCAAAGGCTTGATCCGGGCCGACTTCGATCCGCCCGCTTTGGCAAAGGCCTACGAAGCGGGCGGGGCGACCTGCCTTTCCGTGCTGACGGATGGACCCAGCTTTCAGGGCGATGATGCCTGTCTGACTGCCGCGCATGCTGCCGTTTCCCTGCCCTGCCTGCGCAAGGATTTTCTTTACGACACATGGCAGGTCGCAGAATCCCGCGCGCTGCACGCCGATTGCATCCTGATCATCATGGCATCGGTCAGCGACGGTCAGGCGGCGGATCTGGAGGCGGCCGCGATCCATTTTGGCATGGATTGCCTCATCGAGGTGCATGACCGCGCGGAACTGGAACGCGCAGCCAAGCTGAAATCGCGGCTGATCGGCATCAACAACCGCAACCTCAACACGTTCGAAGTAACGCTGGACACAACGCGCGACCTGGCCCGCAGGGTGCCGGAAGACCGGCTGATCGTCTCGGAGAGCGGGCTTTACACCCCCGCCGATCTGGCCGATCTGGCCCGCTTTGGCGCGCGTTGCTTTCTGATCGGCGAAAGCCTGATGCGGCAGGATGATGTTACGGCGGCAACCCGCGCCATCCTCGCCGACCCCTTGACCGCGCAAGGGGGCATCTGATGCCGCTGACCCACTTCGACGCGCAGGGTCATGCCCATATGGTCGATGTGTCAGATAAACCCGTCACGTCGCGGATCGCCATAGCACGCGGCGCGGTGAAAATGTCGCCGGAAACGTTGGCTTTGATTACCGAAGGCCGGGCGAAAAAAGGCGATGTTCTGGGTGTCGCGCGGCTTGCGGGCATCATGGGGGCCAAGAAAACGTCAGAGCTGATTCCGCTTTGCCACCCCCTTCCGATCACCAAGGTAGTCGTCGATCTGACTGTCGATCCTGCCCTGCCGGGCGTCGTCATCGAGGCCACCGTGAAAACCGGCGGCCAGACCGGAGTGGAGATGGAGGCGCTGACCGCCGTGACCACGGCCGCGCTGACCATCTATGACATGATGAAAGCGGTGGAGAAATCCATGGTGATCACCGACATCCGCCTGATCCTGAAAGATGGCGGAAAATCAGGGCTTTTTGAGGCGAAGCTGTGATTTCAGTGGAAGAAGCGCTTGCAAGGGTCATAGACCTTGCCACTCTGCTTTCCCCAGAAATCGTCAACCTCGCTCAAGCCGCAGGCCGCGTGATGTGCGCGCCCGCAGTCGCACAGCGCGACCAACCCCCGTTCCCCGCGTCGGCAATGGACGGCTATGCCGTTTCGGGCGACGCCCCGATTGGCGCGCGCTTCACCGTGATCGGCGAAGCAGCTGCCGGCCACGCCTTCGAAGGTGCGATTGCTTCAGGCCAGGCTGTTCGCATCTTCACCGGAGCACCTGTTCCCGAAGGCGCCTCCCGCGTGGTCATTCAGGAAGATGTTTTGGTCGATGGCCCGACGATCACGGTCCGCGGCATCGATTCCGGCACCAATATCCGCCCCAGAGGCCAGGATTTCCTGGGTGGCACAACGCTGTCGCCCCGTCGTCTGCGCCCCAACGATCTGGCCCTGCTGGCCGCGATGAACATCGCCACCGTGCCCGTCGTCCGCCGCCCTGTTGTGGCGATCATCGCCACCGGCGACGAACTGGTGATGCCCGGAGAAAACCCGCGCGCGGACCAGATCATCGCCTCGAACCTGTTTGCGCTGAAGGCTCTGGCCGAGGCGGAAGGCGCGCAGGTGCGCCTGCTGCCGATTGCCCGCGATACCGTGGCCGATCTGAAAACCGTGCTGACCCTTGCGCTGGATGCCGATCTGATTGTGACCATTGGCGGCGCATCGGTAGGCGACCACGATCTTGTAGGCCGCGTGGCAGATGGCATGGGGCTGGAGCGCACCTTCTACAAAATCGCCATGCGACCCGGAAAACCCTTGATGGCCGGTCGGTTACGCGGTGTTCCTCTGCTGGGCCTGCCGGGAAATCCGGTATCTTCCATTGTCTGCGGCCACCTCTTTATGCTGCCGATGCTGCGCGCCATGCTCGGCATGCCAGCCATCGGCCCGCAACTGCGCCGCGCGGTGCTTGGTGCGGATGTCGTGGCAAACGGCCCGCGCACGCATTACATGCGGGCGCGCTTGGCGAAAACCGACGGACTGCCCGCGATAACCCCCTTTGAGCGTCAGGATTCGGCTTTGCTGACGATTCTGACCGAAGCCGATGCATTGCTGATCCGCCCCATGGATGACGGCCCGCATCTTGTCGGGGATGTGGTGGAATACTTGCCGCTCTGACACAAGTGCTTGACACAAACCGGGAACACGGGCAGAACAGGAAGGGAACTGTTACCCCACCCACCCGGAGGATGGCCGATGCTGACGCGCAAGCAAATGGAACTTCTTGACTTCATCAAGACGCGAATGGACCGGGACGGTGTGCCGCCATCTTTCGACGAGATGAAGGAAGCACTTGATCTCAAGTCAAAATCCGGCATCCATCGTCTGATAACCGCGCTGGAGGAGCGTGGCTTCATCCGCCGTCTCGCACACCGCGCCCGCGCGATCGACATCGTGAAGCTGCCTGAAGCGATGGAAAGACCCGGATTCAACCCGCGTGTCATTGCGGGCGACAAAGCGGAACCTCCACGCGCGGCCTTGCGGGTCGAAGGGGTTTATGCGCTGGAGCTACCCGTTATGGGCCGGATTGCTGCGGGGGTGCCGATCGAGGCGATTTCAGAAGTCTCGCATCACATTGCGGTTCCGGGATCGATGCTGTCGGGCAAGGGTCAGCACTATGCGCTTGAAGTCAAAGGTGATTCGATGATCGAGGCCGGGATCAACGATGGCGACATCGTAGTGATCCGCGAACAGAATACCGCCGAGAACGGTGATATTGTCGTGGCTTTGGTGGAAGATGCCGAGGCGACGTTGAAACGCTTTCGTCGCCGTGGCAGCATGATTTCGCTGGAGGCCGCGAACCCTGCATATGAAACGCGTGTGCTTGCAGATCATCTGGTAAAGGTGCAGGGCAGGCTTGTCGGACTTATTCGCAGCTACTGACCCCTCACGGAGTGGCCTGCGCCAGTTGCGCGGGGTTCGATTCAGGTGGCCGTCCTGACCAGATCCGTTGCCCACGGCGGGTAGGCTGCAACAGCAGGCTGCCATCGGGCTGTGGCCAGACCGCGACAGCGCCCAGTCGCGCCAGCACGGACCGGTCGATCAACGTGCAAGCGCCTTTCGGTGGGAAAGTGGCTTCGCCCGCAAAGATGACAAGTCGAGACTGCTGGCAGGCGGAGCCGAGTGCACCCGCAGCCGCCTTGCCCTTTAAATGCACGGCTGCCACCTCACCCACCCGAAATGACCGCGCACCCGCAGGGCCGGTGAAACCCGGTCGCGCGGCGGCGGCGGTCTGGTCTGCCAGATCGCCGTCATTCTCCAGCCAGCTTCCCGCAGCGAAGCTGCCGCCTTTCGGCGATGAAAGTGCCCTGCCGTCCCGCCCCATCAGCCCGACCAAGGCCGCATCCGGGCTGATTATCATTGGCGCGCGTTCTGAAATGCCCCATAAAACCAAGGCGACTGCAACCGGTGCGCCGCCCCAGAACCGTACCGGACCGCGCCAAAGCACCACCCACAACGCCCCCAGTGTCATGACCGGCATCACCCAGGGTCCGGGCGCGGCAATACCGGTGACCGCGCCTTCCCACCCGGCGATCCACGCGGCGATGAACAGTATCCAGCGCGATCCCGCCTCCATCAGCCACATCCCCGGAGCGCCCAGCCCCAACGGCCCCAGCAGTGCTGAAATCACTGCACCCGGCATGATGCACAAACCCATGGCAGGCACCGTCAGCAGGTTTGCCAGCAGACCATAATCCGTAAACCGGTTGAAATGCGCCGCAGCAAAAGGCGCTGTCGCCGCGCCTGCCACCACGGATGACAAAACAAGCGTAAACACCGGCATCGTCCAGCGTGGCACCTTCTCGCGCAGTATCCGCCCCTCCAGCGCGCCGAAGCTTGCGATAAGCGCAATGGTCGCGGCAAAAGACATCTGGAAACCAGGGTGCAGCAGGCTTTCCGGCTGCAATGTCAACAGGATAGTCGCGGCAATCGCCACAGTGCGCAGCGACAACGCGCGCCTGTCCAGCAGCACAGCGCCAAGCATCACGGTGACCATCACAAAAGCGCGCTCGGTCGCCACGTTGCCTCCCGACAGCAGGAAATAAAAGCCGGCGACGCCAAGCGCCACCACAGCCGCCAGTTTCTTGGAGTTCACCCGCAGCGCAACCCACGGGACCAACGCCATGCCATACCGCAGGGCGGCAAAAACAAAGCCGGTCAGAAACGCCATGTTCATGCCCGAAATCGCCAACAAATGCGCGAGGTTGGAATCGCGCAACGATTCTACTGTGGCCTGCGTGATGCCGGAACGGTCGCCTGTCACTGCACCTGCCGCAAAGGCCCCCGCCTGCCCCGGTATTCGCTCCATCACCGCCGCAGACAGGTCCACACGCAAGCGGTTGACGGCCTGCGCCCCCGGTTCCGGCAGGGCGAGCACCAGAACCGGGGTGCGGGTATAGCCAACTGCGCCGAGTCGCTCAAAATACGCCATGCGTTGAAAGTCGAAGCCTCCGGGTTCGGACGGCGGCTGAGGCGCGGCAAGATGGCCCGTCAGTATGACGGTAAGCCCCGGTTCCGGCACCATAAACGGCTGTTCGTCGTGCAAAGATATTCTCACTGTCGCCGGCGTGCGGTCGGGCGAAACCCGTTCCAACACCACATGATCAAGCGTCAGGCGGATCAGGTCGGATTGCGACCGGTCTACTTCAATGATCCTGCCTTCCACGGGGCCGTAATAGCGAAAACCAAGGATCGGCGCTTGCACCAGATGCGCCCGCGCACCCGCAGCCAAAATCCCGAAGGCCAGACAGGCTGCCGCCACGACGAAGGGATGCGCCAGTTCCGGCCCCCACAGGCGACAGGCGGCCGTTGCCAGCAGTACTGCCAACACCCCGGCATAAAACCCAAATCCCGGCTCGCTGTCCAACCCGAACCACAGCCCGATCCCGATTGCCATGAACACCGGCACCCACGGAAACAGGATGCCGCGCACCTCTGCCAAAGCCCGCAAGGGGTTGCCGAACACCCGCACCTTGTTTCCTGCCCCCTGATTGCCTAGACAAGCCTCACCCTAACGCCGTCTTGGTTTCCGAAAGGTTAAAGTCTTATGGCCCGCCCTGTTGTCACCCGTTTTGCGCCCTCGCCCACCGGTTATCTGCATATCGGCGGGGCACGGACGGCGCTGTTCAACTGGCTGTATGCGCGCGGTCAGGGTGGCACGTTTCTGCTGCGGATCGAAGATACCGACCGTGAACGCTATACGCCGGATGCGGCGGCGGCGATCCTGCGCGGGCTGACATGGCTGGGGCTGGACTGGGATGGCGATGTGGTCAGCCTGTTCGAACGCAAGGACCGGCATGCCGGGGTCGCCTATGCGATGCTGGCCAAGGGCGCGGCCTATAAGTGCTTTGCCACACAAGAGGAAATCGAAGCCTCCCGTGAGTTGGCACGCGCTGACGGCCGCTCCACCCTTTTCCACAGCCCATGGCGCGACGCGCCCGATGCTGCGCATCCGGATGCGCCTTACGCCATCCGCGTGAAAGCGCCGCGCGGCGGTGAGACGGTGATCGCCGACGCAGTGCAGGGCAAGGTGCGTTTTGGCAATGATCAGTTGGACGACATGGTTTGTTTACGTTCTGATGGCACACCGACTTACATGCTTGCCGTGGTCGTGGACGATCACGACATGGGTGTGACGCATGTGATCCGGGGAGATGACCATCTGAACAACGCAGCCCGTCAGACCATGGTGTATCAGGCAATGGGGTGGGATATCCCGGTTTGGGCGCATATCCCGCTGATTTTCGGGCCAGACGGCAAAAAGCTGTCAAAGCGTCATGGCGCAGTGGGGATCGAAGAATATCAAGTGATGGGATACCCGGCGGCAGGCATGCGCAACTATCTGACGCGGCTGGGGTGGGCGCATGGCGATGCGGAGTTCTTCACCTCGGCGCAAGCACAGGAATGGTTTGATCTGGATGGAATCGGGCGGGCACCCGCGCGACTCGATTTCAAGAAACTGGAGAACCTGTGCGGGCAGCATATCGCGGCCAGCGACGATACTGCACTGGTGCTTGAAATTCAGGCATATCTTGCAGCATCGGGTCGCGCGGCGCTTTCTGAAGTGCAGGAAGCCGGATTGCTGCGGGCGATGTACTGCCTGAAAGACCGTGCGAAGACCTTGCCGGATCTGGTTGAAAAGGCGCGGTTTGTTCTGGATCACCGTCCCATTGCGCCCGACGAGGCCGCGTCGAAATCGCTTGATGCGGTATCCCGTGGTATGCTGCGCGAATTGACGCCGCGACTGCGGGATGTTAGCTGGTCGAAGGCCGAACTGGAGACTGCTTTGACCGAAGTAGCCACGGCAAACGGTCTTGGATTCGGTAAGATGGCCGCCCCCTTGCGCGCCGCTCTTGCCGGGCGCACGGTAACGCCGAGTGTGTTTGACATGATGCTGGTCATCGGTCGAGATGAGACGATTGCGCGGTTGGAGGATGCTGCGGCCTGATCTGCCGCGTGCCCACGCTCCCCCTCGCTGCCAGGCCCGCTGCCGGGCCTTCTGAAGCCTACGGAACGCGCCCGCGCCTTCCGCCACAGGAGAGGGATTGACCATGACCAAGACCGCAACGCTGACCTTTGACGGCAAGGTGATCGACCTGCCGGTGCATTCACCCACATTGGGGCCGGACGTTCTGGATATCCGCAAGCTTTACGCGCAAGGCGACGTTTTCACTTACGACCCCGGCTTTACCTCCACTGCGGCCTGTGAAAGCGCGATCACCTTTATCGACGGGGATGCGGGCGAACTGCTGCACCGTGGCTATCCTATTGAACAGCTTGCCGAACATTCGCATTTCCTCGAAGTGTGCTATCTGCTGCTTTATGGTGAATTGCCGTCTGCCGCACAGATGGAGCATTTTGAACGCACAGTGACGCGGCACACCATGGTGCACGAACAGATGCACAACTTCTTCCGTGGCTTCCGCCGGGACGCGCACCCGATGGCGACAATGGTGGGTGTGGTTGGCGCGATGTCAGCCTTCTACCATGACAGCACCGACGTGACTGACCCCTGGCAGCGCGAAGTTGCGGCCTTCCGCCTGATCGCCAAGCTGCCGACGATTGCCGCGATGGCCTATAAATACTCGGTGGGGCAGCCCTTCGTTTATCCCAGGAACTCGCTCGATTATGCGGGAAATTTCCTGCATATGTGTTTCTCGGTCCCGGCAGAAGATTATGTGGTGAATCCGGTGCTTGCGAAGGCGATGGACCGGATCATGATGCTGCACGCGGATCATGAGCAGAACGCGTCAACCAGCACGGTGCGCCTTGCCGGGTCGTCCGGGGCGAACCCGTTTGCCTGCATCGCGGCTGGCATCGCCTGCCTTTGGGGACCGGCACATGGCGGGGCCAACCAGGCCTGTCTGGAAATGCTGCGCGAAATTGGCACGGTGGACCGGATCCCGGAATACATTGCACGCGCCAAAGACAAGGACGACCCGTTCCGCCTGATGGGTTTTGGTCACCGGGTCTATAAAAACTTCGACCCACGCGCCAAGGTGATGAAGGAAAGCGCCGACGAG
>Ga0105050_10004555_pt1 | contig 18408 bp, 19 predicted proteins | sample FRY01_FD_78088 | JGI IMG/M metagenome (GOLD analysis project Ga0105050, IMG submission 78088) | Freshwater microbial communities from Lake Fryxell liftoff mats and glacier meltwater in Antarctica - FRY-01 | ecosystem: Environmental > Aquatic > Freshwater > Ice > Glacier meltwater ... | reverse complement strand
CGACGCCGGTACCGTCTCCCTCTATGTAAGGCAAGATAGGATTGTCAGGCACATTCAATGAAAAATCGGCATTGACGGTAATTTTTTTACCGTCGGCAGGGACTTTAATATGTTGAAACATCTTTTTAGCTCCGGAGAATGGCAAATAAAGGGAATTGTAGTTTGCGTCTCATGAACAGCAAAGTACATTTTGAAAAGTAAAAACCAGGCTCGGATGATGTGGTGCGGCAAATGATTGCAAGCCTGAGAAGCAGGTAAACACGGCATACAAAAACAGTCTGCGCCGCATAGTTACATCGACTATACAGGGGGATTCAATTTAACGACCACTTACATGGTCTTATATAAGACATAAGACTAATTTTCACATTATGCACCAGATTTTTACTCTGTGCCATCATAAATACCTGCCAAAAACACAAACTGTCCGTAACCTGCGCGCTACCGAACTTGCAATCCAACTCTGGCTTTGCGGCAACGCTATGGCAAATTTATAAACAAAGTGAGCTGACTGCATTTTATGGCTGAAGCAGATGACTCAGCCCCGCACGCAAGGGAATGCAAAGATAAAATCTTCCTCTCGTTATAAAGTTGCCATACGCCCAATGCCACTCATTCTTTTCAACAAACCCTTTCAGGTGATGAGCCAGTTTTCTGCCCACCCTGATCGACAATCCCTCGCTGATTATTTGGACATTCCGGGTATTTATCCGGCTGGGCGGCTCGATGCCGACAGCGAGGGGTTGATGCTGCTGACTGACGATGGTGAGCTACAGCATGCAATCAGCCATCCGGACAGTGGCAAAGTGAAGACTTATCTGGCGCAGGTAGAAGGGGCGGTTGATGCACAGGCACTTGCGCGCCTGCGCTTACCGCTTCATCTCCGTGATTTCACGACCAGGCCTTGCAAGGCTTCACAGGTTGCGCAGCCCGAGTGGTTGTGGGGCCGCGAGCCCGCTATACGGACAAGAAAAAACACGATGACAAGCTGGATTACCGTCTCGTTAACAGAGGGGAAAAACCGGCAAGTGCGCCGGATGACGGCAGCAGTCGGACTACCCACATTGCGATTAATCCGGATTTCGATCGGGCCTTTTACGCTGGCAACCCATCCATTGTTGCCGGGCGAATGGCGGGAGGTGAGCCCGACAGATTGGATGGCACAGTCTTAATGCAAGAATGGCCATCTTTATCGTCTGCCGGGCGTTTTCCTTGCGTAAAATTTGTGGCGCCAGATTTTCACTTTTCTCACTACCACTCGATGCCCCATGAAAAAAATGTTTTCTTGCGCAGCGATCCTGCTCTTCTTGATCGCCAATACAGGCAATGCCCAGCAAAACCCGCAAAAAATGCCGGTGACGACGCTCAATATCGGTATCCATCTGATTCAGGCAGAAATAGCATCGCGCGATGAAGACCGGGCACGCGGCCTGATGATGCGGCAAAAATTGGGCCCAAATGAAGGAATGATCTTTCGCTTCGACAACACCAACCAGGTCTGCATGTGGATGAAAAACACCCTGCTGCCGTTATCCGTCGCTTTTATCGATGAGGGTGGCATCATCATCAACATTGAGGACATGAAACCCCAGACACTAGACGCCCATTGCGCGGCCAAACCGGCACGCTATGCCCTGGAAATGAATCAGGGTTGGTTCAAGCGCAAAAATATCAAACCGGGCACGCTGATAACCGGGCTGCCCAAATAATAAAATCCGCCAGACAAGCGTCGGGCGGATTTTATTATGCGTAGCCTACCGGCAAAAAAGCCGGCAATCCGTGAGGATCAGGCCAGCGCCTTCAAGGCAGCGGACAGCCGACTCTTGTGGCGCGCTGCTTTGTTTTTATGAATGATGCGTTTGTCGGCGATACGATCAATCGTCGAGATCGACGATTGAAAAATCTGCGTCGCAGCCGCTTTATCGCCGCCTTGGATCGCCTTACGCACAGCCTTGATAGCAGTGCGCAGAGTGGAACGCTGGCTGGAATTTTGCGCGTTCAGTTTGACTGCCTGGCGAGCGCGCTTGCGCGCTTGTGCGGTATTTGCCATGAATATGTCCTGATTGGTAGTGTGCCCTGCCGGGCGGTGTGCCCGGGGACGGAATTTGGGAAAACGCGGAGTATAGCGGGTTTTGGCCCGGCAGGCAATTCGCTGTCACATCACGCGCCAGGACGGGCTAAGACCCTCTTAGCCGGGTAGAAATCGGGCAAAAGAAGGCCTATCAGTGCCCAAAACCAAGCTCAGCGACCCGCTATAATGGCTCGCCATGAACTTGCACAAAACGCTAGCCACCGTTTCTGGCATGACGATGCTTTCGCGCGTCACTGGCCTGATTCGGGAATTCCTGATAGCGCGTGCGTTTGGCGCATCGGTTTACACCGACGCTTTTTTCATTGCCTTTCGCATTCCCAACCTGCTGCGCCGTTTGTTTGCTGAAGGTGCGTTTTCGCAGGCTTTCGTTCCTATTCTCGCTGAATACAAAAATCAAAAAGGGGAACTTGCCACCCGCGCGTTGACTGATCACGTCGCTACGGTACTGATCTGGGCGCTACTGGCGACGACCGTCGCCGGCATTCTTGCCGCGCCGGCTGTTGTCTATGCTGTGGCAAGTGGGTTTGCGGGCGACCCGGAGGCATTTGGCTTGTCGGTGATGATGACGCGCATCATGTTTCCCTACATTTTGTTCATGTCTTTCGTCGCCCTTGCCGGCGGTATCCTCAACACGTGGCGAGAATTTCGTATCCCCGCATTTACGCCAGTGTTACTCAACGTAAGCTTCATCGCCGGCGCATTATTACTCGCACCCCACCTCGAACAACCGATCTATGCGCTGGCCATCGCCGTGTTTGTTGGCGGCGTGCTGCAGGTGGCCCTGCAAATTCCCGCGTTGCGCAAGATTGGCATGCTGCCCCGGTTGGGTTTGAATCCGCTGCTTGCCTTGCGGGACCCTGGTGTGCGCCGCGTATTAAAGCAAATGCTGCCAGCCACTTTTGCAGTGTCGGTCGCGCAGATCAGCCTGATCATCAATACCAACATTGCCACGCATCTGGCTGATGGCAGCGTGTCCTGGTTATCTTATGCAGACCGCCTGATGGAATTACCGACTGGCTTACTTGGCGTCGCTCTTGGCACCATTTTGCTGCCGAGCTTGTCGAAGGCACATGCTGCTGGTGATCTGAAAGAGTACTCTGCCTTGCTCGATTGGGGTATGCGTCTGACTTTTTTGCTGGCCATACCGGCAGCGGTGGCGATGGCCGTGTTGTCTGAGCCGATTACGACGACACTTTTTCATTACGGCAGATTTGATGCGCAATCCGTGACGATGACTGCAAGAGCGCTCATGGCGTATGGGGTAGGGCTAATGGGTTTGATTTTAGTCAAAATTCTGGCACCTGGTTTTTATGCGAAACAGGACATTCGGACACCAGTCAAAATCGCAGTGGGCGTATTGATTACGACCCAATTGATGAATGTTATTTTCGTGCCCTGGATTGCCCATGCAGGCCTGGCGCTCTCGATCGGGCTGGGCGCCACGTTGAATGCGGTGTTGCTGTTCTGGATATTGAAGCGCCGGGGTATTTATCAGCCGACCCCAGGCTGGATGTTATTTTTGACGCGTCTGTCCGGTGCCTCGTTTTTGTTGGCGGGCGTGGGAATGTGGATTGCCGGACAATTTGACTGGATAGCGCTTCAGAGCGCGCCGCTCATGCGTGTGGCCGTGCTACTCATGGTGGTGGTCGCGTGCAGTGTCAGTTACTTCGGTGCGCTGCTGTTGATGGGCTTTCGCTTTGGGGACTTCAGGCGCGTATCGACCTAAAATTTTGCGTGCTTCAATTTACTGTACCTATGATGATCAAGTCGCTGGATTATTTCGCTGCACTCGTACAACAAGACGATGACATACCCCTGTTTGAAGCGGCGCTGACGATTGCACAAGATGCAGATCCGGCGCTCGATCTGACTGCCTGCATGGTCGAACTTGACCGGTTTGGGATGCACCTGAAACGCCGGCTGCCAGCCGACGCAGCCCAAATTCAAAAGCTGCGTTTATTGAATCAGTATTTTTATCATGAGCTGGGTTTCGCCGGCAACATTAACGACTACTACGACCCCGACAACAGCTACCTGCATAAAGTGCTGGCAACGCGGCGTGGCATTCCGATTTCATTAGCAGTGCTTTACATGGAACTCGCTCAGCAAATCGGGTTGAACGTTAAGGGTATTTCTTTTCCGGGCCATTTTTTGATGAAGCTGTCCGTACAGTCCGGCGACATCATTCTTGATCCGTTTAATGGTGCAAGTCTGTCGCGCGAAGATCTCGAAGAAAGGCTGGAGCCCTATTTTTCGCAGCAGCCCGTGACCGACGATACGCCCCTGGCCACCTATCTGGCCGATGCGCATCCACGCGCCATTCTGGTTCGTATGTTGCGCAATCTAAAAGCCCTGTTTATCGACAAACCCTACTGGCAACAACTCTTAAATGTGCAGCAAAGACTGGTAATCTTGCTGCCTGAAGAAGCGACAGAACGCAGGGACCGTGGCCTTACCTACGCCAATCTGCATTGCCCGCAGGCTGCTTTGCAGGATATTGAAGCCTACCTGCGTCAATGCCCGCAGGCATCCGACGCGGAATTATTACGCGCACGTCTGCCAGCGCTGCGGGAGGCAACACGCAAACTGAATTAAGTGCTTTTTTTCAGGCTTTAGTCCGTGCCTCGATCGCTTCCCACTGCTCCAGACTTTGCAGCAGCAAAGCGTCAATCTCGGCAAAGCGCTTGTTGAGTGTTTGTACTTCATCGGGCGCATCGCGGTAAACAGCAGGGTCGGCAAGACGTGCTGACACCCTGCCCTGCTCGGCCTCTAGCTCAGCGATCAACCCGGGCAGGCTTTCCAGTTCACGCTGTTCCTTAAAGCTGCGTTTTTTTGGCTTTGCCACAGCCGGCTCGGCCTGCGTCGCCGCAGATTTCGGCGCTGGGTCTTTCACGGATGATTTCGACTCTGTCTTTGCGCCAGCCAGTGCGTTTTGCGTGACCCGCTCCCAATCTGCATAGCCGCCCACGTACTCGCGCCAGCGCGCATCGCCTTCAGCCACGATAACCTGCGTGACGACGTTATCCAGAAAAGTACGGTCATGACTAACCAGAAATACTGTGCCGCTGTACTCTTCCAGCAACTGCTCCAGCAACTCCAGCGTATCAATGTCAAGGTCGTTGGTTGGCTCATCGAGCACCAGTACATTGGCCGGCTTGGCAAACAAGCGCGCCAGCAGCAGCCGGTTACGCTCACCGCCAGAGAGCGACTTGACGGGAGAGCGCGCGCGTTCCGGCGCAAACAAAAAATCATTCAGGTAAGTCATCACATGCTTGCGCTGACCATTGACCTCAACCCAATCGCTGCCAGGCGCAATGGTGTCGGCAAGGCTGGCTTCTTCATTTAACTGCGCACGCATCTGGTCAAAATAGGCAACCTGCAATTTCGTGCCCTGCTTGACCGATCCGGTGTCGGGCATATCTTCGCCCAGTATCAGCTTCAGCAAGGTCGTCTTACCTGCCCCGTTCATGCCGATCAGACCAACTTTATCGCCCCGCATGATGGTGGCCGAAAAATCACGCACAATCTGTTTACTGCCGAAAGCTTTGAAGACATCAGTGAGCTCAGCTACGATCTTGCCGGAACGCTCACCAGCGGCCAGATCCATACTGACCTGCCCCTGCTGATCGCGCCGACTCCCGCGTTCCTGACGTAAGGCTTCGAGGCGGCGCACGCGACCTTCATTACGGGTGCGCCGCGCGGCGACACCTTTGCGGATCCAGACTTCTTCCTGCGCCAGCACCTTGTCAAACTTGGCGTTCTCAACTTCTTCAATCACCAGTTGTTCCGCCTTGCGTACCTGATAGGCGCTGAAATTGCCGGGATAAGACAATAAGCGGCCACGATCGAGTTCAATGATGCGCGTGGCGACGTTGTCGAGGAAAGTGCGGTCATGGGTGATGAACAGCACACTCCCTTTGAAATCACGCAGCAGGCCTTCCAGCCAGGCGATGGACGAAAAATCAAGATGGTTGGTCGGCTCGTCCAGCACCAGCAGATCCGGCGCGGATACTAATGCACGTGCCAGTGCAACACGCTTTTTCATACCGCCCGACAGCGTATTCATGGTCTGTACTTTGTCAAGATTGAGCTTGTGCAGCGTGGTCTCGACCCGGTTGTTGAGGTTCCATGCATCGACCAAATCAAGTTTGGTCTGTATCTGCTGCATGCGCTCCATCAGGTGTTCATCATTACCATTGCCAAATTGGCCGGTCAGTTCATCATATTCGAGCAACAGTGCCTGCGCATCGCCCATGCCGCCTGCGACAGCATCAAACACGGAGAGCGCCATGTCAAAGACCGGTTCTTGCTCGACATAGGCGATGCGAAGCCCCTGCTGCATGGTGAACAAGCCATCATCTAACTTGATGAAGCCAGCGATGACTTTGAGTAAGGACGATTTCCCCGTGCCGTTACGGCCGATTAAGCCAACGCGTTCGCCGGCTTCAATCGAAAATTCAGTGTGGTCCAGCAATGCAACGTGTCCAAAAGCGAGTTGTGCGTCGCTCAGTGATATAACTGCCATGGGTTTGATAGAGGGCTGTTGTTGGCCGCCCTCGCGGTGAGATTTGAACAGCCTCCATTGTACCGAAGCCTTTGCGTGGGGCGATAGCGCGATAGTGACGCGCACAGGCAGGGGTATAATTCGGCTCGCTACAGTCATGCAATGTGGCACAGCGCGTCTCGCCGTAGTTCAATGGATAGAACGAGTGCCTCCTAAGCGCTAGATACAGGTTCGATTCCTGTCGGCGGGACCAAAAACCCCAGGATTCTCTTTAAGAATCATACATTTAATCGCAATCAGGACCTGAGCGTCTGCGGCAGCCTGTGCTACGTGGCGCGCTACCCTTGACGTGCCCATCCCCTCGATCATTGGCGCCAGTTTCGACAGGCGAACCGATCCGCATCAAGTGCCTTCGGCTTCGCGCAGGCTTATATTCGTCTCATCGCACAATCCCCACTGACTCGCTTCAGAAATTTATTTTAATTCCAAGGAGCAACACGCAATGGCAACGCCATTTGGCAAGGGTTATTTGCGCAAATCGATCATCAATATCCGGTCAAGCCTGTGGTTCATTCCAGCACTGATTATTATTGGTGCCCTCGCGCTTGCCGCCGGCCTGGTTGAAATTGACCAGCGCTACGATGAGGTCTTACGTAAACAATGGCCGCGCCTGCTGACCAACGAGGCCGAAGGCGCACGGGGTGTACTGTCAGCAATCGCCGGCTCAATGGCAACGGTCGCGGGCGTCGTCTTTTCCATTACGATTGTCGCGCTCGCCCTGGCATCGACACAATACTCCTCGCGTGTACTGCGAAATTTCATGCGTGATCGCGCCAACCAAGTGGTGCTCGGTGTCTTTGTTGGCGTGTATCTCTACTGCCTTGTCGTTCTGCGAACCATCAGCAACCACACCGTGCAATTCGTGCCATCGCTCGCCGTGATTGTTGCGGTATTCCTAGCGGTGTTGGCCAGTGGATTTCTGATATTTTTTATTCACCACATTTCTTCCAGTATTCAGGCATCGGAAACGATCGCCGCCATCACACGGGAAACACTCAAGGTGATGGATCAATTGTTTCCCGAAGAAGCGGGCGCCGAACACAAGAAAACCATCAACGCCCAACTTCCGCATGGCATGGCGTGGTTTCCGCTGCAGGCGACCAATCTAGGCTATATCCAAGGGGCCGACACAGCGGCGCTCATCGCATTTGCAAAAAAAAATGGCACAGTGATTCGCATGGAATGCATGATTGGCGATTTTATAACGTCAGGGCGGCCATTAGCCTCCCTGCTATCGAGTCGACCACCCGGCCATGCTCTCATTGCTGAATTCAATGGCATCTTTGCCATTGGAAACTATCGCACGATTGATCAGGACGCTGCTTTCGGCATTCGCCAATTGGTTGACATCGCCTTAAAAGCGCTTTCCCCGGGAATCAATGATGTAACAACCGCCACGATCTGCATTGATCACCTCACCGCATTAATGGAACGCTGCGCCCCGAGGTATTTGGCATCGCTCTTGCGTTATGACGACGTGGCATTACGCCTTATCGCAAATCGTCCGGATTTTGAAACGCTCTTATCCCTCTCTTTTGATCAGATCCGTGAAGCCGCAACAGATAATCCGGATATTCTGCTTCGCTTACTGGAAGGCCTACGTCATATCGCCTCTGCCACGCATGACATGAAACGTTTACATTTGTTACTAAAACAGGTTGAAGCGATCGAAATTTTCACCCTACGTCACATCGAGTCCCCTTTATTCCTTGCACGTTTTAAAGCAGCGCTTGCGCAATCCAATCAACTGTTTGAGACACGAGGAATCAAGCACAGGCACGGAACACCGAAGGCATGAATTCAGCCAAGCGTTTTCGTAACGGATGCACCGCATCGACAACAGCCACTCTGGCTCTCAGTGACCTTCTGTAGATTCCTGCAGACTTTTCCCCCGTTCCTTTGGGCAGCCAAGACATCCCGCCATATCAGCACCATAAAAATTCGCCTGATCTAACTTTGCCTTTCGCAGATCTGCTTGTCTTAAGTTTGCATTGGTAAAGTTTGCTCCAGACAAATCTGCCCCTTGAAAGCTTGCACCAGTCAAATCAGCAGCACGAAAATTGGCTCTAGCTGCACGCGCATTTTTAAAATTCACCTTGGCCATCTCTGCGCCCGCAAAGTCAGCACCATTCACTGTTGCGTTCCTGAAGTTAGCATGCTCACCGGTCATGTTTTGCATGTTGGCGTTCTCCGCCATCACGACCTGCAAATCCGCTCTGGTCAGATTCACGCTACGCAGATCACTATCTACCAGCCTTGCCTCTCGAAGCATGGCGTTTCTCAAATCGGCGCGTGTCAGGTTTGCGCCGGTGAAATTCGCTTTTTCCAGATGAGCGCCTTGAAGATTCGATCCGGAAAACTGCGAGTGAGATAAATCTTCCCCACGCAGGTCCACATTATTCAGGTTCATGTCCGCGCAGAGCGTTCCTTCCATGATCCGGCATCCATTAACGGTTTTTGGCGTCTGCGCGGCGACATTGATGACATACAGCATGAGAAAGAAGGTGATAGCTTTTTGCAATGTAGGCATCTTTGCTCTCCTTAAGGTTGTAAAAAATTATTCTGCTGATGCTGATTCAGGCGCATTCCATGCTCAGGCAAAAACGCCTGCGTAGTGAGAACGTCAGGTTGGCGTGGTGGCGTCACCAACCAGCGCAAGCGAAGTGTTACCGTACCCTCCAGAAGACCGATGACGATGGTGTCTGACGCAGGCGCATCGAGAACGCCTGGCGCATCACGGACAACGTCCAGCAGGATGCGCTTCGCTTGAGCAATGTCGTCGCCATCACCGATTCCCATATCGTGTTGCAGGCGGCGCTTGTCTTCCGCTGTCTTCACCACGACAGGATTGGTGAACAGCGCTAAATGGGGAACGACGACACGCCTGCCATCATCTGGTCGCATTCTGCAGCGCGTGCATCGCCTGACCCTGACCGGGAATTCGCTGCAGGATCCCAAACATGTAAAAACAAGTAAAAAGGAGAAGCTCATCGACCCATCGTGACTGCAGACATTACAATTTAACCGCGTAACACCATCGCATGCGCAGCGGTCACGATAGGCCAGAATGGGCGGTCACCTTGGCCAGAATACGCAGCTTCGGTTAACACCCGCCAAAATGAGGCGAAATCACTCTGCCAATTTCGGCACACATACGGCTTCGCCTCGTTTCCCAAACAGAGCCAAATCTGCCCGTTCTCATTGCGCTGTGCAGAAGGTATGCCGGAGCGCGACTTCACGTAAGCATCAAACATACCTAGCGATCCTACGCTGGCGTCTCATCCCACTCCGGGTTCGCTCAGTGACTTTTTTTCATCCACTTATTGATGGCATCAGTATTCAGCGGATATGCCGCCGTACCAATGCTGGCACCCCTGCGCAATCGCGAACCTGTTTGGCAGCTTAAACGTCGGGATCCCGTGATCGCAGGTCGAGTTGCAGAGGCTGTGTAACAGAGCGTCCGCGTCAATGGTTCGTTTTGGGAACATGAAGCAGTGAGGAGGTCATGCGATGGAAACAAGGAAAAGAAAACGCCCTCAAGTACTTTCGCTGGTTTGATCTGACCCAAAATCAACGGGGCAAAGGGAAAACGCTTTCGATACGCAACAGGACCGGAAGAATGACGACCGATCACCAGTCCGACCTACAACGCATTTATGTGACAGGGCTGTCCGCAGTGGGGCCATGACGGCCGTAATGCTGGCAACTTATCCGGAAATATTTGCCTGCGGCGCAATGATGGCCGGCATTTGCTCCAGTTTTTATGCGCTCACATTCTGGGGACTGGATCTGCCATAATCATTCTGCTTTGGCCCACGTTTATCGCTGGTATACCTTGGTCAAATAGCGGCCCGCTATAGCAGTGCAATACGCCTGCCTGCCTGTTCACCGTCGCAACATTCGACCTCATGCATGTGCGTAATGCGGTCCGTGAATCGGCCGGTTGGATCAATTTCATCAACCCTGATTTTTTTAGCCCTGCGGTTATACACATCCCGATATAACCAGCTAATCTCTTGCGCACAATCTGCTCTTGATACCGCTTTCCCCCATGCCTTTGGATTATCAGCGTGCCATTTATAACCCGCATTTTTGAGCAAATCTTTGTGTGCAAATGGTGCGTCCAATGCCCAGATTCGGTACGCTGGTTCCTGCGCTTTGTCGATTAAGTGCTTGAGAAAAAAATGTCCAGACTGATCAGTCTGCTGAAGAACTTCAAGCACAGCGCGACAATCCATCTCAGCGCGATGGGCATCGTAAAAAAAACCACAGCTCATACCTAATACTTCAAGCGCGCCGGAAATGAATCCATGATCGCGCCAGACAATATCTTTTAGTGAACACGCCCAGGGGAGAAGCGCAAATTGCGGAAAACGCTTCTCGATCATGGGTCGATCAAACTGAGCGTTATGCGCAATGACAAGATGAGCCTGCGCGAGCAGCCGGTTCACTTCGGCATCATTAAATTTTTTCCCGGACAACATAGCGCTGGTAATGCCGTGTATCGCCGTTGCTGAAACGGGCATGGGCATGACCGGCTGTTCAAGTTCAGAGAAAACATGACGAATCTGGCCCGCCTTACCCGATACCGGATCGTACTCAAACATCAGCATGGCCAATTCGATAACCTGATCTTCTTTAAGATCAAGCCCGGTCGTTTCCGTATCGAGTATTAAACCGTATTGGGTTGGCTGCCCCTCTGCGAGGCCATACTTCGTTTTTATTTTCAGCCTGCGCAAAACCCTATAATCCACATGCTGCTCAAGCGCGTCTGCCATCTCCTCCGCATTATTTATATCCGCCATAAAACTCCCTCAGCTTTTTTATTTTTGTGGAATGCCGGATGATAGCGTGGAAACGCGTTTCACCAGGGTTGCCAAAAACGCTTGAGAAAATGCGCTTTTTGCTGCATACCCTGTCGCTGCCGGGCCCGATGCCCAGGCAGGCTTTAATGTGATGCGTGCTCTTGCTTCACATCAATCGATTTGAGATACTTGGCACCGCATTTCTTCGTCGCCACTCCTGTCATTTCGCGAACCAAGACGCGACATGACAACAGGACACTCATGACTCCAAGCCCCAGTGCACACACCGGTTCACCCCCTATGCAGTCCGCACCGACCGGGTTGCTCCCGCTGTACGTTGACCTCGATGGCACACTGATTTACACCGACTTGCTGTTTGAATCGGTGCTGCACCTGCTGAAGAAAAACCCGCTTTATTTGTTTGCCTGCTTATTTTGGGTATGCGGCGGTCGCGCAAAACTAAAAGATGAAATTGCGAAAAGAGTCGACATCGATCCCACTCTTCTGCCCTTCAATCGCACTTTTCTGGACTATTTGAGCGGCCAGCGTGCGCTCGGCCGCCGCATCGTTCTGGCCAGCGCGTCCAATGAAAAGCTGGTCCAGTGTGTGGCTGACCACCTTGGATTGTTTGATGCTGTCATGGGTAGCGATGCGCATTGCAATCTCAAGTCGGCTGCAAAATTACGGGCCATAAAGGCGCAAGTGCGCGATGGTTTTGCCTATGCAGGAAACAGCTCCGCTGACCTTACTGTCTGGGCGCAGGCGCAGGAGATCCTGATCGTGAATGCGTCCGCCAGCACAGCGCGCAGCGCCACCGCTGGGCGCCAGCCGGTTTTGCTGATACCGCGGCGTCCGGTCGGCTTAACAGTCGTCCTCAAAGCCTTGCGCTTACATCAGTGGACTAAAAATGCGCTGCTGTTTTTGCCCCTGCTGGCCGCGCATGATGGCAATGCCCACAGTTGGCTCATGACGCTACTGGCTTTCGTTTCCTTTGGCCTGACCGCCTCGGCGACCTATGTCATCAATGATTTACTGGACCTGGACGCAGACCGTGCGCATCCACGCAAACGCTTGCGCGCATTTGCCGCAGCCACGCTGGGCATCCCACTTGGCCTGTCTCTGGTGATCGTGTTGCTGCCTGCAGGTTTACTTTTAGCTGCCAGCGTTTCGCTACCGTTTTTCGGATTAATGCTGCTTTATGTTGCAGCCACGCTCTTGTATTCGGCTCGCCTGAAAAAAATCGCCTTTGTCGATGTCCTGGTGCTGGCCATGCTGTATACCCATCGCTTGTTTGCGGGCGGGGTTGCAGGCGGGGTCGAGATTTCAAGCTGGCTGTTGATTGTGTCGCTGTTTATGTTCCTGAGCCTGGCGCTGATCAAGCGTTGCGTGGAACTCGAGTTCATGGACGACTCCGGCAAGGCGCAGCTGGCCGGGCGCGGTTATCGTAAAAGCGACTTGCCTTATCTGGTTTCAATGGGCACCTCCAGCGGGCTGGTTGCGGTCATGGTGTTGGCCCTGTATGTCGAGAGTCAGGTAGGTGGGACGCAGTATCCGCATGCAGGTCTTTTGTGGCTGATGCTGCCGCCGATTCTGTACTGGATCATGCGTCTCTGGATCAAAACATCGCGCTGCGAACTGCACGATGATCCCTTGGTATTCGCCATGACAGACCCGCTCAGCTGGGTGCTGGCTGGCCTCATCGCCACCATCGCAGTAGTGGCCTCGGTAGGGCAATGGTGATGAGTCAATTTATGGCGTTGGCGCTTGCTATCGTGTGCGTTGGATTGACCGCAATCGCGCAGCTTTTACTCAAAATGGGGATGTCTTCGCAAGCAATACAGCGCGCCATGGAGAGCTCGACTGCCTCGGTCTATTGGCTGGCGCTCGCAAGTCCGCTCATTTGGGCAGGCATGGTGTGTTTTGCCGCGAGTGCCGGTTTATGGCTGCTGGTATTGGGCAAACTTGATGTGAGCATGGCCTATCCCCTCACTGCACTGGGGCTCGTTGCCACAACACTGGCCGGCATTTTTCTGCTGGGTGAAATCGCAAGCGTAGCAAAGCTGATTGGTATTGCACTGATTTTGGCGGGCGTGCTGGTACTGGCCGCAGGCAGATAACCGATGAAAAAAAATTTCTCCTTTTCCCCTCAGCGCGACATTGCGCAAGCGCGACGCCATTTTATGGTTGTCTTTACCCTGTCGCTATTGGTAAAGCTCTGGCTGGCGGCCTATTTTCCAATGACGGGAGACGAGGCCTTTTTTTATCAGTGGGGCATTTATCCGGACTGGGGTTATTCCGACCATCCACCCATGGTGGGGTGGATGCTCTATGTCTTAAATAGTTTCTCACCCCATCCCCTCATGCTGCGCCTCGTGACGGTGCTGTTATGGAGCGGGATTGCCTTGGGCATGCTGGATCTGATGCGGCGCCTCGACCCGGCAGAGGAAGAAAAATCCTGGCGTTTAGTCACCGTATTTTTATTGTTGCCCTTTACCTGGGGACTCACCGTCGTCACCACCGACACCCCACTGATCCTGTTTATGTTTGTCTCTGGCTACTGCTATTTGCGCGGCGACTTATCAGGGCGATTTGGGTGGTACGCCGCGACCGGCATTTTCCTGGGGCTGGCACTGCTGTCAAAATACTTTGCCGGCTTGCTGGCGATTGCGTATTTTGTGCATTTTCTTTTGTTCGCCCGTACCGGCAAAGGCTTTGTCCGCCTGCTGTGTATTGCCGTTTGCGCGCTGCCATTTGCGGCCATCAATGTGGGGTATAACGCGACCCATTGCTGGAGCAACGTGATGTTTAATCTGTTGAACCGCAATGAAGATGCGCAATGGTCTTTCAAAACGATCGGCATCTATCTGGTCATGATGCTGTATCTCATCACACCATGGACCTTGCTGGCCATTGTGCGTGCACCCATGCAGCGTCGAGACCAGACGGCATTAGTCACGCTCTTTGTTTTGCCATTCTTGCTGTTTTTCCTGCTGTCGACAAAAAAGAATATCGGCCTGCACTGGGTGCTCGGCTTCCTGCCCTTTTTGTTCATCTATGCCGGCATGGTGATCACCAGCCCTGCGCTACAGAAGTATGTACGCTGGAACGCCTGGCTGGCTGTGCCGCATTTACTTGCCCTTCTGGCGCTTATGTTTCTGCCGCTGTCAACCTGGCAGGGATGGCGTTTGCACAACGAGATTGTGATGCATAAAAGCGCGCCTGAGCTTGTTGCTGCGCTCCAGAAAAATGCGCCGGCCGATACCGTGATGATGGCCCTCGCTTACACGCCAGCATCGTTGCTCTCCTATCATGCGGGCCAATATTGGCCCGTGTTTGGTGTGGCCAGATTCCATGCACGGCAAGATGATGTGATCGTGGATTTCCGCCAGGTCGCTGGCAAGCCGGTGCGTATTGTCGATCTCAAACTAATCGACCCGACAGCGTTCAGGCCGTACTTTGATGAGGTAACCATCGGTAGCGTGGAGGTGGGTGGTGTCCGGTTTTGGTACGCTGACGGCACAAACTTTAACTATGCTGTTTACAGAGAGCAGGTCCTGAAAACGATAGCGGAGCGCTTCTACCAGATCCCGTCCATCCTGCCGGTTTATGGCTGCCAGTTTCTGGACCGCTATGGGCTTAAGCGGCCCCAGACAAGGCCGGCCGAACCGCAATAAGTCCTAGCGGCAGAGCTTGTGCATCAGTAGCGCGTCAGCACTATCAGGGCGTACGGAAGTCATGCGCAAGCTTGTCTCCATGGTGCTGACAAGCGTACCCTGCCCATTGGGGTCGGCATGCTTTGTGACTTTTTCGGCGCCAAGCTTTCCGGTCGCGCAATCAATGGTGACGAGAGACTTCTCAGAGCGCAGCGCCTGACCTTCGAGGCTTGTAATAGGCAAGCGGTAATTCGTCAGCGTCCACACCTTAATAAGGCTTTTCTCGCGGCTCACTAGCGCCGACTCAAATAATTCTTCGGTCTCAGCGTTCTGCTGGTAGGCCACCCAGTCAGCGCCTGCCGGTGCCGATACCAGACTCAAAGCAAGGGGTATGAGCAGCAGGCTAGGTAAGACGGGCATCGCGATACGGCGCATTTCTTTCATCCCTCTACGTAAACTTAATTGAGCTTGCGGGGTTTGCCGAAGTCCCCTTCTTTCGGATACAAAAAGGTCGTTTTGCTCGGACCCATGCCGATGATCTGGACGATAGCGCCTTCCTCTCCCCCGCCGTCATAGTGCACGCCACCCGCAGGGTGATACATGTAGGTACCGGCTTTCAAGGCCTCTGTGGCTTGGGGATCCCAGCTATCATCTTTGCCAGCATGCCAGGTGCCCTGGATGACAGTCACATGTCTATCTTCGCCATGAAAATGCGGCGAACTCATTACGCCCGGCGGAAAATGGGCGCGAATCACATAGTGGCCGGGTTTAGACGGGTCGCCATAGATGACTGCGATCTTCACGCCGCGCCCGGCGTCTTTCCAGACAATTTTTTCAGGACTCACGACCAGAAAATCGCGGTCGCTCGGGGCGGAGTAACCGGGTGACATCGTCAGCACGACAGCCAGACTAAACGCGACGATAAAAGGCGCCGGTTTTGGCATCAGTTTTTTCAACATGGTGGCACCTGTTCGGGACAAAAATAATTTGCTTGCTTCCAAGATCGGGAACATAGCACAAAATATCCACCCCCCACCAATTGTCAGGCTCAGCCAAATAGCCAGAGTACAACCCAAACGGCGACTGCGACTGAGGCCATGATGCACAGTACGGCATAGAGTTTGTTTCGGTTCATGGGCAGCCACAGGTAAAGTGAAATCAAAGGCATTTTCTTTGATTGCAGTACATTAAAAAACAATTCAGCGGAAATAGTAATCGAAGGGAAAGAGTGAGAAAAGTTGTTTATGCAATTTTTCAGAGATGAAATTTACCAAAGGTTCTCCATAGATTTTTTTGCGGCAGTCGCAGCGCCGGATTTGCATCAAAGTCACTGCTGATCGCAGAAACTCCAGCGACAAATCCGACTCACTCAACAGCCTTTCATTGATGGGTGAGTGGATATTGGGTGGGTGGCGAAAATAGTCCTTTCATTTTTTTCTTTACAGCACGACGACCATGAAAATTCCTGTTCTGGTGATGCTGCTCGCAGCTGGGCTGCTTGCGGGCCTGTCACTGATTTTTTTAGTACTCTGAGTCATTGCTTTCCAGGGCGATTTATTCAGCGATGCTTTGTTCGAACAAAGCTTTGTTTTTTTGTGTCTGACAGCTAATTATTTCCAGATAGAAAAATCAACGTCATAATATCTGTGTCGCTGGCATCCAGACCACGCCGGCACGCAATCCAAAACAAAGACAAAAAGGAAATCATCATGAAGCTGGTACGTTACGGCCGCCCTGGCAAGGAAAAACCCGGACTGATCGATGAAGACGGCAAGCTGCGCGACTTGTCTGCCGTCGTTACCGACATTGGCCCGGCACAGCTTGGCGACAAGATGCTCGCAAGACTCGCCAAAATCAAGCCAGGTAGCCTGCCTGTTGTCCGTGGCAAGCCGCGTTTTGGCGTACCCGTTTCGGGCGTGGGTAAATTCATTGGTATCGGTCTGAACTATTCAGACCATGCAGCGGAAACTGGCATGCCGGCCCCTACTGAGCCCATCGTATTCATGAAAGCCATCACCTCGCTGTCCGGCGCCAATGATCCGGTGATGCTGCCAAAAGGATCTGAAAAAGTCGACTGGGAAGTGGAACTAGGCATCGTCATCGGCAGTAAAGCCCAATACGTGAGCGAAAAGCAGGCGCTGGATTTCGTGGCGGGCTATTGCGTCATTAATGACGTCTCGGAGCGCGGGTTTCAAATGGAACGCGGCTCGCAATGGGACAAGGGCAAAGGCTGCGACACCTTTGGTCCGGTAGGACCGTGGCTGGTGACGCGCGATGAAGTGCCCAACCCGCAAAGACTTTCCTTATGGTTAGATCTGAACGGGCAGCGTACACAGACGGGCAATACGCGCACGATGATTTTCTCAGTCGCCAAAATCGTCAGCTATCTGAGTAAATTTATGACCTTAATGCCCGGCGACATCATCGCTACCGGTACGCCACCCGGTGTCGGCATGGGAATGAAGCCGCAACGCTTTCTGGCTGCGGGCGACGCCATCGCGCTCGGCATCGAAGGCTTAGGCGCGCAGCACCAGCAGGTCGTGCGTTACAAAAAGAGCTGAGACGACTTTTCACCGTAATGCCAGACGCGCTTATTCGGCGTCTGGCTGGTTTGCCGGTGAGGCATGCATAAACGCCTCCAGCGCGAGGCAGGCATCATGAATGCGCATGAGTGTTGGCATGCCTGACAAATCACACTGCAGGCGTTGTGCATTGGCAATTTGCGGCACCAGAGTACAGTCAGCCAACGTCGGCGTATCCCCCACGCAGTACATCCCAGTACGGTCACTACGGCTTAGCATCGTGTCGACTGCGGCCAGACCTTGTTCGCACCAGTGTCGATACCAGCGGTTTTTATGGTCGTCACTGATCCCCATGTCCTGTTGCAGATAGCGCAGTACGCGCAGATTATTGAGCGGATGAATGTCGCAGGCAATGGTGAGCGCGAGGCTGCGTACCCAGGCGCGTGATAGCGGGTCCGCCGGCAATAGCGGGGGCTGGGGATGCGTCTCTTCCAGGTATTCGATGATAGCCAGCGACTGGGTGAGCGCCACATCCTGATCAAGCAAGGTCGGCACTAAAGCATCGGGGTGAAGCGCCCGATAGTCTGGCGTAAATTGCTCGCCGCCTTGCTTCAACAGATGCACCGGCACGGTCTCGTAGGGCAAGCCTTTGAGGTTGAGCGCAATGCGTACCCGGTAGGACGCTGAACTACGAAAGTAGCTATACAGTTTCATGGAAATTTTCCGCAGTTGATTTTCCGCAGTTGACTTAAGCAGGCAAGAAGGCCGGATT
>Ga0105050_10004553_pt1 | contig 18412 bp, 8 predicted proteins | sample FRY01_FD_78088 | JGI IMG/M metagenome (GOLD analysis project Ga0105050, IMG submission 78088) | Freshwater microbial communities from Lake Fryxell liftoff mats and glacier meltwater in Antarctica - FRY-01 | ecosystem: Environmental > Aquatic > Freshwater > Ice > Glacier meltwater ... | reverse complement strand
TTATTTCAAATACAGTTTCAAAACAGTTATCTGCAACCACCCAAATCTTTTATAAAAAGAACCGAAAAGGAGAAGATATTAAAACTTTTGGTTCAGCAACTAGTTTGAAGGGAATGCCACGAAACCGATTGAAAAAAGCAATTTTAGCAGAAGAAAAAGACTATTATGTAAGGATTCGAGTAAATTACAATGCTAGGCGAGGAATTGGCACAACTTTTTTAGGCACTACCGTTTCAAATGTTAGACCAACTGTTACAGTTAAAATCGTTGCGTTCGACGTGGAAAAAAAACGTGTTTTTTCTAAAAAAGTACGCGTTCGTGATTTTTCAAAATTGCGCGCTGTTGAAAATACGTTTGGATCTGTTTCTGTTAGAAGATCAGAAGTTTTGTTGCCGATAGAAATTTATCGTATGTTGCAAAGAACTGTTGAAGAGTATGAAAAATAATAATACTATCTTTAACTTCTAAATGAATAAAATTCACCTTCGTATTGGAAGCGCCCTTGACAATCAACTTGTGATTGAAGAAAGTGGAATTGACCCTTATCATCTAGAATTATTTTCGGATTCCGATGGAAATGTATTCATTACAGATTTAAATACTAAAAACGGCACTTATGTTAACGGTAAAGAATTAGAAGGTTTTAAACTACTTAATTTAGGGGACAAAGTTGTGTTGGGTCAGCATCATTTATTCAGATGGGAACCTTACATATTGAAGACAACTCAACCGGAAACTAAAAGTTCAAAACAAAATCAAGAACCTGTACAAATAGCCGATCTGAACAAGAATAAAAAGTTAAACAAGGAGCTAGTTGCCATTTATTCATTGATAGTCATTGTTTTAGTTTTAATGGGGTATGTCCTAGATTAATGGGGTTTTTGATAATTGATTTTAAAAAATAAATAAACTTAAGCCAAGACCTTGTTAATTAGAGAAAATCAAACTATTTTTTTAAAAAATCTGTAGACTTTTAGAATTTATTCGTAATATTGCACCCCGATTCAAAGAGAGTTGGCTTAAAATAACAACATGGACTTAATTAGACAAATTCAGAAAGATCTTCTTGAAGCGAAAGAATTACCAACTTTTGGAGCTGGTGATACAATTATAGTATCTTACAAAATTGTAGAGGGAACAAAAGAACGTATTCAGCAATTTCAAGGTGTTGTTTTACAACGTAGAGGTGTTGGTAACACAGAAACTTTTACAGTTCGTAAAATGTCAGGAAATATCGGTGTAGAAAGGATCTTCCCAATAACTTCACCCTTTTTAGATAAAATTACTGTCGTTAAACACGGTGCTGTTCGTAGAGCTCGTATATTCTACTTCCGTGAGAGAACAGGTAAATCTGCTCGTATTCGTGAGAAAAAGCATTTTGCTAAATAAAAATAATATCTTACATTTTAAAAGGACGCTTATGTGTCCCTTTTTTATGCCTTGTTTTTTGAATTCTAATCCATTTGAATACAAATATCCATGTTAACACGGTTAATTTTCTTCAACACGTAAAAAAGATTCTCAAATTTCTATATTTCAAATATACGTGTGATTGTTTCCTTTTCGTTTTTCATATTTTTAGAATAAAAAAAAGCGACACTAGGTCGCTTTAAAAATTATATTGTTGGTATTAAGCATTAACACTCATAACTTCCGCCATTTTGGCACCAATTTGAGCTGGAGAATCCACAACGTGAATACCACATTCTCTCATTATTCGTTTTTTTGCTTCTGCTGTGTCATCCGTTCCTCCAACGATTGCGCCTGCGTGACCCATTGTACGTCCTGCTGGAGCAGTTTCACCTGCGATAAACCCAACTACGGGTTTTGTTCCGTTTTCTTTAATCCACCTTGCAGCTATAGCTTCTAAATTCCCTCCGATTTCGCCAATCATAACAATTCCTTCGGTTTCAGGATCATTCATTAGTAATTCAACAGCTTCTTTTGTTGTTGTTCCAATAATTGGATCGCCGCCGATTCCGATAGCAGTTGTGATTCCTAGACCAGCTTTAGCAACTTGGTCAGCAGCTTCGTAAGTAAGTGTCCCTGATTTTGAAACGATACCGATTTTCCCTTTTTTGAAAACGAATCCTGGCATGATACCAACTTTCGCTTCACCAGCGGTGATTACTCCAGGACAGTTCGGGCCGATTAATCGTGTCTCATATCCTTTGATGTATTCTTTGGCTTTAATCATGTCGTTTACTGGAATTCCTTCTGTAATACAAACAATTACTTTAATTCCAGCTTCCGCAGCTTCCATTATTGCGTCTGCAGCAAATGCAGGTGGAACAAAAATAATTGAAACGTCAGCTCCGGTGGTAATAACTGCGTCTATAACAGTGTTAAAAACCGGTTTGTCAAGATGTGTTAAACCACCTTTTCCGGGAGTTACGCCTCCAACTACGTTTGTTCCGTATTCAATCATTTGACCAGCATGGAAAGTTCCTTCGCTACCTGTGAAACCTTGCACGATAACTTTCGAGTCTTTGTTTATTAATACACTCATTTTGTCTCAATTTTTTGTTAATCAAAAGTAAGAAATGACTTTTGATTAACAACGGTTAATTCATTTTTTTATTAATTATTTGGAATACTCCATTAATCACAATGGTAAATAATTAATAATTAGTTAGTTATGTTGAGTTAAGTTTATATTTATTTTCATAAAAACCCAAAAATTAATTGACGGTAATTATCGACTGATAATAATTTGAATCATCATTCTAATTTTTCATAAACACTGTTAATCAATTAGATAGTGTCAAATAATTTCGTTTTTTCTAAAGTAAGGTGCCGTGAAACGATAATTATTCTGTTTCACTTTTATTGTTTAAATCGAATCTTTTTTCAGATTTTCAAAAAAAATCCTAGAATTGTGTGTAATTGATCTGATGAGTTTTGAAAAAGCCAACAAGTTAAAAATACCAGTTCCTTTTTACCTTTTTTAATTGTTGCAATCATCAAATTAACTATTGAAACGCAATTTAGCTGAAATTGAAGGCATTTTAGTTGTCCTAAGAAAATTGGTTAACGGAAAATTTTGATGTAATTTGCAGAAAATGATTCACCTAAAAACAGAGATGATAGCGTAAATTAATAAATATTAGAGTTTTATAAATTCCGCATTTAATGAACTTCATAAAAGAGATACAAAAAGATCAAGAATTAAAAACACTTTAGAACGATTTTTTCTAAAAAATCTATCTTTCAGTTTATAAAATCATCTTTAAAAACAAAAAATTATCCTAATTTTAGAATGACTTGTTGTTTCAAAAGCAACTAACTTTATTTACTGCGATGGAGTGTTGAGAGCAAGTCCCATAATTTAGTCCACTGACATATCAAAAACCACTTTAAACATAAAGTCTGAAAGCTAAATCTTAAAAGTTATTCTCAAGGATTTTCAATTTTTGCCTGAAATTACCAATTCCCAGTTTTCAATTTCTTTATTTTTTCCAAGCCATCAATGCTTCTTTTTGATTTTTAGACGGATTTGAAACAAGGATTAAGTGTTGTTTTTTATAATAAGTTACATCGTTTAATTGAATAGTAATTGAGCGGGTTTTCCCGTTGCGCATAAGTATTAAGTCTAGTGTTTTGTTGGTCGCTAAAAACATTAGCCAACGGTCAAAATCAGTTGAAATTCGATATTCATTCACAGCTATAATTTCATCATTCAGGGACAAACCTGCTTGTTCAGCTGGACTTTCTGGGTAGATTGAAAGCAGATTTACAGCTCCATTTTTTGATTGGTATTTTATTCCTAATCTACTTTCAGCAAAAGAATCCGAAGGTAGCTGTTTCCATTCCAAACCTAGAAATTCAAAAGTATCGTTTAATAAATTGTCAAATGCTTTAGTTCCATAAATAAAGTTGTCAAAAATATGTACCAAAGAAACGCCTGCAGTTTCTTCCAAAATAGATTGATAGCTTTCACGCGTGTAGCCAATTCCTTTTTTTGCTGTTTCAAAGTAAAGTGTTCGCATTGCATCTTCAATTCCTTTTTCGTTGTTAGTAGCTTTTCGAATGGCTATGTCACAAACGAATGCAAGTAAACATCCTTCAGTATAAATCGATGTTTTTCTACCTGGAATTCCAGGTACATAACCATCCAACCACGTATCAAAAGAAGATTGTGCCACAGAATAATTGAAGCGTCCCAAGGTGTCAAAATGTTTTTGCAATTGCGTTTTTAGTTCTTCCAAGTATTTTTTCAAGTCAAAAACACCACTTTTCAATAGGTACAAATCACCCAAATAAGTGGTTACACCCTCGTAAACATAACCCAATTCTGAGTAGTTTTCTTCTGAGAAATCGTATGGAAGCATATCCGTTGGTCGAATTGTTTTGACATTCCAAACATGGTAAAGTTCGTGGGAAGAAACTCCCAATAACTCCGAATACAATTCATTAAAAACGGCATACGTTGGGCCAAGAGTAAGAACGGTACTTGTTACATGCTCAACGCCATGATAAGCAGGGTAGGGAAGTACGTGAATTAAAAAATGAAAATCTTTTGTTGGAAATTCGGAGAAGTGTTCTAACTGTTTTTCTGTAAATCGCTTAAAGTCAGAAATAACACGTTCCCAAGGAATGTTTTCAATACCATTAAACCAAATGTAAAAAGTATGTTCGTTGACTTGGTAAGTTCCTTTTTGTAAACAAGCTGAACAAATGAAAGGTGAATCAGCCAATTGGTCAAAATTCGCAGCTTTTAACGTTAAACCGTTTTGTTCCAAACCACATGCAACTTGCCATTCCGATGAAATATTGAGCTGGAGTTCAATGGACATTTCAATCAATTCAGGCATGTAAACCATACAATTTACGGGATTCACATACAATTGATTTTCATCGAAATAAGTTGAGCCTGCATTTAATTCATTCGCAAAATAGCTGTATTCAACCGTAATTTTATCCGTGTTTTCAGTCGCTATTTCCCATGTATCTTTATTTGTTTTTCGGAATGCAAGTTCATTTAAAGAAGCATCTAAAACTCGAAATCCTTTTATGTTTTTTGCGAAGTTTCCTAATTCATAACGTCCTGGTCGCCAAGACGGAAGTTTGACAATTGTTTGAGAATTACTAACTGGAAATTCAACCCGAATTTTAATAAACCGCTGTTGTGGATTTTCACAAATGATTTGGTAATGAAGAGTTTGTGTGTGTGGTGTTGTCGGCATTTGAAGTGAACTTTATGTAGTTAGTTTCTTTTTTCTTTTGTTGGAGGTAGGAAATTCCTTATATTCGTTAATAAACAACTTTCACTAGGCTTAGCTTGAAAGGTTCATCTTTTAAGTTAAGGAATTGATTGGTAACTCTTAAAGAATTTCAATGTTTGAAGTATCGGTTTCATGCATTTTTTTGTTCTTGACTTGCATTTTCAACCATTCTGTTTTTTCATACACTTCACTACTCCCTGAAACAAGTTTCTTTTTTAAATCGCTCCATAACGTTTTGGAATATTACCTTTCGTGAGGATTTCTATCATATTAACGATCGAAAAATACCATATACCACTTTAAGTATCTCAATGGCTTTTTTCCTTTTTACTTTCAAATAATCTTAAATCCCTCATTTTTTAATCCTAATTTTTTGTCTGCCGCTTTTATGTTCTTGATTCTAAAAATACGAAAAAGCAACAATTAAAGCAATACAAAAAAAGAACAAAATCCAAGCGAGCACTTAATTTATCTACACGTACAATTCTCCTTGTAACTGCGTGATTTTATCGTCAGCTAAATAATCATCATACGGCATCATTTTATCAATTAGGCCGTTAGGTGTGATTTCTATGATTCTGTTTGCAACAGTATTCACTAATTCGTGGTCATGAGACGTGAACAAAAGTGTTCCTTGGTATTCGCGCATCGCATTGTTCAATGCCGTAATTGATTCCAAATCCAAGTGATTCGTGGGTTCGTCCATCAACAATAAGTTCGCTTTTGCCAGCATCATTTTTGATAACATACAACGTACTTTTTCCCCTCCAGAAAGAACAGAAGATTGTTTCAATACTTCCTCGCCCGTAAATAACATGCGACCTAAGAACGTTCTCAAATAGACTTCTTCGCGTTCTTCGTCTGATTCCGCGTATTGACGTAACCATTCGATAAGGTTCATTTTTCCATCAAAATATTCGTGGTTGTCATTTGGTAAATAAGCAGTTGTGATGGTTGTACCTAAAGTGAAATCACCAGTTTCAGGATATATTCTTTTATTCAAAATTTCAAAGAAAGCAGTTAATGCAACTGAATTTTTTGAAATAAATGCAATTTTATCTCCTTTATTTACGATGATATTTAATCCTTTAAATAAGTGTTTTCCATCACCATTTTTGGATAAATCAGTAATGGATAAAATTTGATTTCCAGCGTCGCGATCTTGGTGGAACGTAATTCCAGGGTATTTTCTTGACGAAGGTTTGATTTCTTCTAAGTCTAAATTTGTTAACATTTTACGACGACTTGTAGCTTGTTTTGATTTGGCAGCATTCGCAGAAAAACGAGAGATGAAATCCATCAATTCTTTTTTCTTCTCCTCCGCTTTTTTGTTCTTATCAGCACGCTGTCTCAACGCTAATTGCGAAGATTGATACCAAAAACTATAATTTCCAGTGAACACGTTAATTTTACTAAAGTCGATGTCACAAACATGCGTACAAACGGTATCTAAAAAGTGACGGTCATGCGATACAACGATAACGGTATTTTTGAAATCCATCAAGAAATCTTCCAGCCAAGAAATTGTTTTCAAATCCAAGTCATTCGTTGGTTCATCGAGAATTAGCACATCCGGATTTCCAAAAATCGCCTGTGCAATCAATACACGTACTTTTAAATCGTTAGAAAGATCTTCCATCAATAAATAATGTTTCGACTCTTCAATTCCAAGATTGCTTAAAAGTGTAGCGGCATCTGTTTCAGCATTCCAACCTTCTAAATCTGCAAATTCGCCTTCTAATTCAGCGGTTTTCATTCCGTCAGCTTCCGTAAAATCCTCTTTTGAATACAAGGTTTCTTTCTCAACCATAATTTCGTACAAGCGTTTGTGTCCCATCATGACGGTTTGAAGCACTTGAACTTTATCGAACGCAAAGTGATTTTGACTCAATACTGCCATCCGTTTTCCTGGTTCTAATTCCACTCGGCCAGTTGTTGGATCTTGGTCACCTGTTAGAATTTTCAAGAAAGTCGATTTTCCCGCGCCGTTTGCACCGATTACACCGTAGCAGTTTCCATTTACGAATTTCACATTTACTTCATCAAACAAAACACGTTTACCGAACTGAAGCGAAAGATTATTTACACTTAACATTAACTAAAAATTTGGGTGCAAAGGTAGGGAAAAAAAGAGGAGCTTCATAGCTGCTTTTAATTACGAATTTTTGTAATTTAATTGCGCGTTGTTATATAGATGTGGATTTTAATTGCTTCGCAAGTAATTTATTACATTTACTCATTCTTTAGCGACAAAAAAGTTCATTAGATTCAAACTAATAAATTTATGAGTAAGTTTTCATTTTTCATTTTAATTTTACTTTTAGTTGGTTGTGGCCAATCAGAATCGGGAAAAGAAAAAACGCCAGATTCTCTCCATAAACAAGGGAAGTCACCAAAACGAGGTTACACAATTGATACTACCAAAGTAAAAGTTGAAAACCGAATATTGATAGATAGTTTAGTTGATATTCGTTCGATTAACCCAATCATTCAAGTTGACTTAAAGTATGCTACAACAGACAATTTTATGAAAACGCGCTTGTATGAACACTTAAAAAATGCTTATTTGCAAAAAGATGTTGCCATTCGCTTATCCAAAAGCCAAGATTTACTTTCAAGCTTAAAACCAAATTATTGCTTACTAGTTTACGATGCTGTAAGACCAGTTAGTGTGCAACAAAAAATGTGGGATGCTTTGGATTCTATTCCACCATCTGAGAGAGGAAAATTCGTTTCTAATCCGCAAAATAGAAGCTTGCACAACATGGGAGCAGCGGTTGATTTAACGATACTTGATGAACGAGGAATTCCTTTAGATATGGGCGCAGGTTATGACGACATCCGAAAAATAGCTTACCCAATCCTAGAAAAAGAATATTTAGCGACTGGAGAACTGACAACGCAACAAATCGCCAACCGTGAACTACTCCGAACTGTAATGAAATCACAAAGCTTCCGTCCATTGGAAACTGAATGGTGGCATTTTAACGCATGTTCACGAGCTGAAGGAAAAGCAAAGTACAAGGTTTTGATGGAGGAAGTGGAGTAGGGGGGAGATTTTAATTATTAGGTGGGTAGTCATTTTGACGATTTTGCGTAAAAATGATTCATTTAGTACAAATGGAAACTGAGGATATTCAAGTAATAAGTTCGGAACAGGATAGCTTTGCTGTTAATCCAATATGTGCCGTTGATGCGCTCATTGTTGTTACTGATGCAAAAACAGGCACTATTTTATCCAATGCTAGTGTTTCTATACTTGATGACAATAAAAATGTTATCGCTACTGAAATGTCAAATCCTAAAGGCGAAGTTGGCTATAGAGTGGAATGCGACAGAGCTTATGTAGTACAAGCGTCAAAAGAGGGTTATGAAGGCAGTACTTTTGCGATTACAAAAAGCAAAAATCCAACTGTTAGAGTGGCTGCCGCATTGCAACCAATTAATGTTATTGTTACTGAAACCGAAATTATATTGAAACCAATTTACTTTGAATATGACAAAAGCAATATCACTCAAGAAGGGGCGTTTGAGCTAGACAAATTAGTTCAAGTACTGAAGAACAATAACAAAATGGTTATCATGGTTAAAGCGCATAGCGATAACAGAGGAAGCGACCAATACAACTTGTTATTGTCAGACAGAAGAGCCAAATCAACCGTTCAATACATTGTTTCTAAAGGCATAGCTGCAGGCAACATTTCTGGAAAAGGAATGGGAGAATTAGAACCAAAAGTAGCTTGTGGCAAAACGTGTACCGAAGAACAACACGCTCAAAACCGTCGCTCGGAATTTTTGATTGTGAAATAAGAAAAATAGTCCAATAATCGTTTGCGTTGGTTGGTATAAAATAGCAATGGGTTTCTTATGATGTCCAAGCATTTTTATGGTAGTACACTTTTTGGAATTACTTTTTCCATTTGATTATACCTACTTATCTTGTAGCTTAGTAGCAGAAAAATAGCAAAAAGAATCAACTTTATGGAGATTTAAATTATGGATTGATTTTTTTGATTTTAGCTTTTTTTTGGTCTGTTGTCGCCTTATACAAATCATTTGATTTAAACTATTTTACGGCATCCTATCTTATTTATGACAGAATATGATCATCGGTAAACAACTTGTTTTTTATCAAGTTTGGCGTTTTGTCCAATTATAAGGAAGAAATTTATTATAACGCGCTTTATTCGCAACGCAGGAGAAAGGTTATGCCAATTATGGTTGTAAAACAGCTTTGTTTTTTTAAACCATTAAGATATTAAGTTTCATTAAGGCAATAAAATTCTTAATTTTCTTAATCCCTTAATGGTTTAAAAATGATTGCAATGATTAAAGTTTACAACTTTCACACAAAAGCCAGTAGAACCAAAAAAAATAAAATTATGAAATTATATGATATTTACAATAAAAAATAGTAATTTTTCCATCAAAACAGATTATTATATTCTCAAACAAAATGAAAACAATCTACAAACTCTTTTGTACCGCTTGGCTTATTATGCTGGCATTGTTTGCGTTTAATAATAATGTGATGGCACAATCCAAAGAAGTAGCCTATACCCTCGATGACAGAGACCGTGCTATTAGACTAGAAGTAAAAATAGAAGAAATGAATAAACGCTTTGAGCAACGCTTTGAGCAAATGGATAAACGCTTTGAGCAAATAGATAAACGCTTTGAGCAAATGGAGAATAAGTATCAATGGCAATTTGGAATGCTCATCAGCGCAATGTTTATTTTATTCGGCTTCATTCTTTGGTACAGAAGAACATTTCTTAAACCATTTCAAAGCAAAGTAGAAGATGTGGAAGCGAGCATTGGAAAAGAAAAATCTAAAATCTAAAATCTGATAGCCGCTTTAAGAGAACTTGCAAAAACCGATACCAAAGTTGAACAAGTGCTAAATCAATTTAACCTTTTATAAAACCTGAATTTTAAACTTTTTAAACAATTAAACTTTTTAACCTTTTATAATATAAAAATAATTTCAACCTCAGATAATAACATTCCTCACAGTATAATAACGATTACTATGAAAATTTTTTACTCCTTCTGCAATCTGCAAACCGCAAACTGCAAACTCCTTTTTACCGCCTTGCTGGTTTTATTAGTGATGCTTTTTGGGTTTAATAATAAGGCAAACGCGCAAAGCACCGCCAACTATGCCTTTACAACTAACGCTACAGGATCTCTGGCTACAGATATTAATAGTAATACTATTGATATGACAACTGGAACCACTCAAGCTATTGGTGCAGGTTTGGATGCAACGGTATTTGCTCTTACCACTTTCCCAAGTAGTTTTGATTTTTGGTTTATGGGAAGACGTTTTACTAATTTTTCTGTAAATGATGACGGACATATACGTTTAGGCTTAGCAGCTACTGTAAATGTCTATACAATTACAGGTGGAACAGCTACTAACCCAATACTTTCTGCGTTTAATGCCGATTTAAGAACTGGAACAAGTACTGGAAAAATTCATTATAAGTTGGTTGGAACTGCACCAAATCGCTGCTTTGTGGTTGAGTTTAAAGATATGGATATATTTTTCACAGGAACTGCCGCAACTGGTAATGCAACTTGGCAAATGAGATTATATGAAACAACAGGGACTATTGAATATGTATATGGTGCAGTAAGTGTAAACAGTATTGCATCAACTGATAGAGCGCCTTCAATCGGTTTTTATACTGGTGCTACTACAAATGCTTTTGCATCTGTTTTATATGCAAGTCACACTTGTAGTGTTACTTCTGCTTATGCAGCAAATCCTGCAGTGGGAGCAACCAGTGTAATTACAGAATTAAATTCGTCTGCTAATGGCAGCAGAAGGAGATATACTTTCACGCCTGCAAGCACCACAGCTCCAACAATTTTAACTTTTACCAATGTACTAGCAACTTCATACACCTTAAATTGGACAGACAATGCAAGTGATGAAGTGGCTTATGCCGTTTATTTTTCTACAGATGATGTAACCTATACTTGGTTAGCTACAACTGCTGCCAGCGCTATTACTCAAAGTGTTACTGGTATGACAGAAAACACCCTTTATTACTGGAAAGTACATCCTGTAAGAGAAGCTTTGGGTACTCCAGTTAGTGGTTCTCAAACAACGGCTACAGTTGTAATATTCAATTCAGGAAATGCCTCATGGACCGCACCAAGTTGCGTTACTTCGGTAACTGTTGAAACTTGGGGCGCTGGTGGAGGAGGTGGTAGCAACAATAATGGACTCACTAATGGTGGTGGCGGTGGCGGTGGCGGTGGTTATAGCAGGGGAACTCATACTGTTACTCCTAGCAGCGCTTATTTTTACAATGTTGGAACTGGTGGAACTTTTGGACCTGCCAGTTCAACAACAGCAGCAACTGCTGGCGGATCGACTTGGTTTAACGCCACAGCATCTACTAATTCTGCTCCTGGTTCTAACAGCGCAGGTACACTTGCAAATGGAGGACCTATTGGGGTGAACAATTCGGGAGCGATATCGGCTACGTCAGCAGCTGGTTTTGGAAACGCCACAACCCGCACCGGTGGTGCTGGCGGTGCCGGTGCTAATGCTGGTGGTGGCGGTGGTGGCTCATCTGCAGGAACTGGGGCAAACGGGACTGTAGGTGCTACAGGTTTGAGCGGTCTCGCTGCTGGGGGAGTAGCACCTGCTGGTGGTGGAAATGGAGGAAGTGGAACTGGGACTGCGGCGCTTGCAGGGGCAGCTGGTGCCCCCGGTGGTGGTGGTGGTGGTGGTAATGATACTGCTGCTTCATTCGGTACTAGTGGTGCCCCCGGAAGAGTTGTGATTTACTATGTGGCAGTAGTAAACGCAGTTGCCCCATCAGGTGCTTCGGCAACAGTAACTACAGGTTGCACGCCCAGTTATTCAACTACACTTACACAAACAGGCGGTACACTTGGCACAGGTGCGTCATGGAAGTGGTACACCGGCTCTTGTGGAGGCACATTGGTTAACACCAATACCAATGCCAATGCCTCTTTTACAACTACAGTTTCAGCTGGAGCTACTTATTTTGTGCGCTCAGAAGGTGCTTGTAATGGTACTACGGCTTGCGGCTCGGTAGCGGTAACCGTAACTGATGTTCCTTCTTGCGCTACTAACTTAGCACCAACTACAGGTACAACAGGCGTAAGCACCGGAGGCACCACCCTTTCGTGGAATGCTGTTGCCGGAGTTACAGGCTATAAAATATATCTGGATGTAAACGATGCCAACCCGACAACTCTGATCAGCACACAGGCGGGTTTAACTATCGGAACTGGCGCCTTAAACGCAGGCAGCACCTATTATTGGAAAGTAGTGCCTTACAACAGTTGTGGCGATGCCGTTTCGTGTAGTATTTTAAATTTTGCTACTACCGGAGCTTGTACTCCGCCTGCAACACAGGCAACCATTGATGCTTATACCAATAATACTACAGGCACAAGCATTACCGTAAACTGGACACGAGGTGATGGCACTGCGGGAGTAGTGGTTGTTGCCCGTTTAACAGGTACTTCAAATGCAGCTCCTGCCAATGGTTCGACTTATACAGCAAATACTTCGTTTGGCTCCGGCTCAGGAAGTGCAATTACCGGCAGCGGAAATTTTGTAGTGTATGTGGGAACAGGAACAACGGTGAATGTCACCAACCTTACGCAGGCAAGTGGATATACATTTTTAGTATATGAATACAACACTACGGATGTTTGTTATAAAGTACCTGCCTCCTCATCGGCAGTATCAACCCCTTGTAGCGCAGCACCAAGCACGCAGGCAAGCAATATTACTTTTGCCAGTGTAAGCAGTTCTCAAATGGCTGTAAACTGGACTAATGGAAATGGCACTTCGCGCATTGTAATCATGAATACTACCAACAGTTTTACAAATCCTACTGACGGTACTGACCCAACCGCCAACACTGCTTATAGTGGCTCGGGCGAGCAAGTGGTTTTTAATGGTACCTCTGGTCCAGTAACCATAACGGGGTTAACGCAAGGTACAACTTATTGGTTCAGAGTTTACGATGAAAATTGTTCGGGTGCATTTACCAAATTTATTACCTCAACGGCAACTAACAATCCATTGAGTCAGGCAACTACTTCGGTTACTAATTATTACTCTAAATCCACAGGAGCTCTTAACTTATTGGCAACATGGGGATTAAACACTGATGGAACAGGAACAAGTCCGGCAAACTTTACCGACAACTTGGTACTCTATAACATCCGCAATAATGCAGCACCTACTCTTGGATCGGCATGGACTGTTTCGGGAACCAGCTCTAAAGTTATTTTGGGTGATGCTTCAGTTGCTGCAATTACATTTACGGTGCCTGCTACTTTAGCTTTTACGGGTACTATTGATATTCCTGCCGCTACTTCTGGCTCAAATACGCTAAGCCATCTTTATACTACTGTGGCTACGGCACCGTTTACTTTAGGAACGTTAAATATAGCAAGCACGGTTAGTTATGGCGGATTAGCGGCACAAACCATTATCGCCACTACTTATGGTGGTAATCTTACCTGTGCTGGCGAAGGCGCAAAAACTTTTGCTGGTACTACAACTGTTGCAGGAGATTATAACCAAAGCGCAGGAACAGTAAGTTTAACAACCACAGCTACAGTTTACAACTTAAATGTTACTGGTAACTTTGGTATGACAGGCGGAATATTTAATGTGCTTACAAGTACAGATGCAACAACTGCTACAACAGTAACTGTAACAGGTAATACGAATACCTCTGGATCTGCTTCCATTGTACTAGAAACAGTAAGCAATACAAACGCAAATGGTATTGGTATTTTTCAGACTACAGACTTTACCAGCACAAGCACGGGAACCATTGTAGAGGCTGGTGCTACTGGTACTTACACCAATAACGAATTCAGAATAAAAGGTAATTTAAACAAATCAGGTACTGGTAGCTTTCGTATTAATTCTACCCAAAACGTTGCTGGTGGAATTGTATTTAATAAAGCAGGCACACAAACTTTTTCGTATGCAGGAACAGCTTCACCTTATTTCTCCTATTATGTAAATAGTGGTAGCACCCTGCAAATGACTACAGGTATTGCTTTGGGAGCGGCGAACAATCCTTATTCTAATTTTACAGTAAATACTGGGGGAATAATTAATATGGGTGCAACAAGTATAATCAGTGGTGGCGCTGCTGCTGGTTCTGGTAATACCGGGTTTACTCTTGCATCAGGAGCTACTTTAATTACTGCAAATACATCTGGAGTAACTGGTTCTGTTACTGCTGTAATAAGAACTTTTGATGCTTTAGCGAATTATGAATTCACAGGTGCTGGTGCAAGGAATACAAACTTTAATACCCTCGCAAACACGGCAATGAATAACCTTACCATTTCAAATACAACTGGTGCGGTTACTATCAACTCCACTACCAGTACAACCATAAGTGGAAATTTGGTTATCAATAGCGGTGGAGGTAGTTTGAATGCTGGAGTATCACTTACGCATAACGTAGCGGGCAACTGGACAAATGATGGTACTTATTCATGGACAACTGCAAACACCGTAAACTTTAATGGTAACAATGTATTGCAAACAGTTAGCGGTAGTTCAACCACTGGATTTGGCAACATAACTGTTGATAAAGGAACAGCCAAAACAAATATTCTCAATATTACAGGTTTAATTACCATGACAACTGCAACCACCCCCAACAGACTTACAATCACCAATGGTACCTTTAAGTTGTCATCTGGTTCAACCATTACTCCATTTGGAGGCTCTTCAACTATACCATCAACAGGAGGTTATCATTTAAACCACGCTTCGGCAGTTTCCAATTGGGGAAGTGCCGGCTCGCCTACCGTTCTAGGGGATTTAATAATTGAGAATGGAACAATGACAGCTGGATCGGGTAATAACGCTTTAATCATTGGTGCAACTGGAGTGTATAATCAATCAGGCGGTACCTTTAATATTAATGGAAGGTTTCAGGGAACAACTGCCGGTGGCTCATTTACATTGAGCGGGGGGGGCTTTAATATTCCAGCTGGAGGCAGTATAAACTCTGCAAGCAGTTCAATATTTCAGGCAACCAACATGGGAGTATTCTCTGTAACTGGCGGAACAATAACAGTAGTAAGCGCTAATGGAAACACCACACTTCCGGATGTAAACATAACTACTGGCTCCATTACAGGAGGAACTTTTATTGTTAGCGATGCTACAATAACAGTAAATGGCGCCAATGCTATATCTTTCCATAACTTTACAGTTCAGAATGGTTCAGGAGCCGGAGTTGCAAGATTAATAAACCCATTAGTTGTCACTAATAATTTAACCATTTCTTCTGGCACGTTGGATGCAGCAACTAACAACACGAATATTACCGTAGGGGGTAACTGGAGCAACAACGCAACATTCAGCCCGGGAAGTGCCACTGTAACCCTTAATAAATCAAGCGGAACCCAAACATTAAATTCGGGTGGTACAGGAAAACCTTTTAACAACCTTGCTCATACCGCTGCGGGCACTTTGCAATTAGTTACCAATGCTCTTTCAGTTGGAGGCACATTATTAAATTCTGCCGGAACATTTGATGCAAATGCATTGGCAAATACGGTTACCGGTCTTGCTACTCTAACGAGCGGAACTTATAATGCAGGCACAGCAGCGCAAACCTTTAATGGTGGCTTAACTTTAGATGGAGGAACCTATACAGGACTCTCTGGTACAGCTGGAAATACATCGGCTACCAATGTTACCCTAACTTCAGGAACATTATCAGCACCAGGAAGTACGGGTACATTTAATGTGTCGGGCAACTGGTCAAGAACGGGTACTTTTACCCACAACAGCGGAACAGTTACCTTTAACGGTGGTACACAAAGTATAGATGGTTCTTCCACAACGTTTAATAATGTGGTTTTAGCAAACTCAAGCACAAAAACACTAGGAGTAACCACTATAATCGGTGGAAACTTAACTATCAATACAGGAGTAGTAGCTAATTTAGGTACTTTTGAATCTACTGCAGCTACTTTAACTACAGGAGGTTCCGTTAGAACAACAGGAACTTCGTATGGAGGAACTACTTCTCCTGCGGCAATCACTGATACAACCTTTTTTGCTACAAATATTGGGTCTTTAAATGTGGGTAGTTGTACAGCATATAGTCTTACGAGTACCGCAAATACTACAGCATGTATTGCCACGGCAGCTACTGTTACTGTAGGTTCTTCGGCTGCAAATTTACCAACAGGTACTTATTCAGTAAATTATACCTTAACAGGTACTAATACAGGAACTTTTACGGCATCAATGACAGTGAGTACAGCTGGTACAGGTTCTTTTTCAACAGGTTCTTTAAGCACTAGCGGTGCTACAACTATAACAATTAATTATCTTACCAATGGTTGTGTTTCTAAATTGGTTTCAAACAATACGGCAACCATTACGGTAAACGCGGCAGTAACAGCAGGTGCAATAGGCACAGCACAGTTTTTCTGTAGCGGAGGAGGATCGCCAGCGGCGTTAACGTCAACAACAGACGGAACAGGCACAGGCACGATTACCTATGAATGGCAAACCAATGCAAGCGGAAGTATGGTTACCATAAGCGGAGCAACAGCTGCAACGTATCAACCGCCATCATTGACAGCAACCACCAGTTACCAACGAAGAACAGTTGCTACTAGCGGACTTGCTTGTAATTCAGCATACACTACAGTGGTAACCATTACGGTACAAGCAACACCCGGAGCAGGTTCAATTGGAACAGATCAAACAATTTGTTACAACACCACACCAAGTGGATTAACTAACACTTCAGTCGGAACAGGAACGGGAACTCTTACTTATATTTGGGAATCAAGTACAACTAATGCTTCTTCAGGTTTTAGTGTTATAAATGGACAAACAACTTCCACTTATTCTCCAAGTGCATTGACTGTTACAACTTGGTATAGAAGATCAACTACATCAACTTTGAATGCAAATGCTTGTACAAGTGTTACTACTTCTGCAGTTCAAATAACAGTTAGACCTGAATTTACAGTTGGTTCTATACTTACAACTGGCGAAACAATTTGCTCTAATAACGATCCAAGTATAATCAGCAATAATGTGGTGTCAAGTGGTGGAGATAATTCCATAACTTACGAATGGAGAGCAAATGGAAGTCCAATAGCGACTACAAACGCAAGTAGTTATGATCCACCTTCAGTTGCTGTAAATACTACATACACACGTTGGGCGAAAGACGCAACTTGCAATACGACTTTCACACAGTCAACAGGAAGTTGGGTTGTTACAGTTAATAATCCAGTAGTTGTTACCTCTTTGTCAAATAATGATTTCGTTTGGACAGGTATAACTAACACCGATTGGGCAACAACAACAAACTGGTTACAATGGAATTCTGCTTCAAGTTCATATTCAGTTCCAAGTGGTTATCCCAATGCAACTACAGCGAATGTTATTTTACCAGCAACAAGTGGATGCGTTTTAAATAATTCAGTTACGAATGGTAATTCTGTAGCTGTAAATAACTTAACGGTAGAAGCGTCTCATGTATTTGCTTTGAATAATGCCTCAGCAAATTTAGCAATTGCAGGAACTTTAGCTGTCAATGGAACTTGGACATCACCAACCACCGGTTCGACAGTTAACTTCAACGGTTCTGGAGCTCAAACTATTCCAGTCTTGACTTACTCAAATTTAAGTACTGGAACTGGAGGAATAAAAACACTAGCTGGGAATTTAACAGTTAGTAGCGTATTGACAATTGGCGCTTCAAGTACATTAAGCTTATCTACTTATACTTTAAGTTTACCGTTAGTTGGTGCACCTTTAGTAAACAGTGGAACATTTACCGCTTCAACAGGAAAAGTTGATTTCAACGGTGCTGGTAATCAGTCTTTAGTTGGATTGACTTATTACAACTTAACGACATCTGGTTCTGGAACGAAAACTTTACTTGGAAATACATCTGTTTCAAATGCGTTGGATTTAGATGGTAGTACTTTCGATATTGGGGTCAATACATTAACCATAGGAAGCGGCGGTTCAAATAGTCCTAGCACAACAAATAGCGGAAGTTTAAAAGTAGATGCTGGCACATTAGAGTTAACCAATGCAGCGAGCATGACAATTCCAGTTTCGTTAATTGATGGTAGCACGTTCAATCATTTGACATTAGTAGGTGCAG
>Ga0105050_10004548_pt1 | contig 18420 bp, 16 predicted proteins | sample FRY01_FD_78088 | JGI IMG/M metagenome (GOLD analysis project Ga0105050, IMG submission 78088) | Freshwater microbial communities from Lake Fryxell liftoff mats and glacier meltwater in Antarctica - FRY-01 | ecosystem: Environmental > Aquatic > Freshwater > Ice > Glacier meltwater ... | reverse complement strand
TGCTACCAATCCCTTCATCGAATAAAGTGGCACTGAGTCGGTTCATGAGCAATCAATTACTAATACTTGATTTCACGCGGGATACGCTTATTAAACTTCTAAGTAAATTCTCTGAGATCACGCTGATGGCGGTCAGCAATTCAGGGGAAATGCTCATCACCACCAATGGGAAAGACTCATTGGAATTGTGGAACATTAAGGATAACAGTAAGAGTTACGAACTAATCCGCAACTATACAGGCGAAAACGATATTTTAAGCAGTTACTTTAGTATAGACGATCAGAAAATTTTCATTACAGATTACGAAGGAAACACCCATGTATATTCTTCAAGCGATGGTACTGAAATTTATGCTTTGTCAGATCCTGCAAATATTACCTGTCTTTCATTTCCGAAAAACTGCTCGTATTATATAGCTGGTTCAAGAGACAATAGCATACAGTTGCGGGAGGTGAAAGATGGTAAGTTAAGACAGCGAATTCTGGGTAAGTCGAATTCAGTCATGCAAATGAATATTGAAGATTCGAGCGAAATCATGCTCTCTATAATTGTCTCAGCTCAAAAGAATTCCATCATGACAGATGGAGGAATAATGCGCATAGTTGGAGTTGAAAATAATACAGGAAAATTAATGTATCAACTAGATCAATCGATGGTTGATTTGGATAGATACAAAGGAAATGATTTATACTTCTCACTGATTGATAAAAAAGGCTTATTGACTGTTTTTAAGCGAAAAAGTGGTGAGAAAGTAATGGAACATCAACTAAGGTCAAACGGTTTTATTGACAATTTTTTCAATGAGAGTTTGAAGGAACAGTTAGAGATCTATTATTCCGATGGCAGGATGGTGCGCATCAATTGCAGGGAAAATTCAATTACTGAATTCGTTCTTAGCCTGAATAATCTGATGAGCATACTTCCTTTTGGGGATGGTCAAAAAATTTGGTGTGTCGATTCCATGAATGCGGTTGTGTTAATCGATCGATTCAGAAATGTAATTGAATTCAAGGAAAAGTTCGGGAACAAAGATGAGGTGAAATTTATCAATGGGTCTAGTGCGTCATTTCTGGTAGTTGGCACAAAGAAAATGGAGTATTACACTTATACCAATCAAGGTGTCACACCAATTGTATTAAAGTACAAGCGAATTGCAGAAGAACCCCATAAGTTTTATACTGAAGATGATAAATTGGTTGATGTTCGTGATTTTATTTTCAATGATGCACAATTGAATGCTTCCAGAACAATCCTTAAAATTAGACTAGATCATACTTCTGTCCAATTTTTCGAAGTTAAAAACGGTCTGCTTTTACGTGATATGCGAATTGATGCTTTCATGGATGAAAACTTTGCTTATTGTACCTTCATTGACGATAAAATTTGCCATTTTGTGCCTAAAACAGTCGAATCGGTAACTGAGCTAACGGCAACATCCAATGAACAGCGATTTAAATTGATCTACGAAAGTATACTTGATCCAAAAAATCCTGTAGGGCTTGAAGGACATAGCTATGTAGGAACCGATACAAAAAGTTTAAGAGATTCAGATTATTTCATTACGAGTGCTTGGGATGGGACGACCATTTATTGGAGTAAGAAGAATGGAAAGAAACTAGCAACTTCTATGATTCTAGATGATGATAACTGGATAACTTTCTTACCTTCAGGACATTATTACTGTTCAAAAGATGCTTCGAAGTACCTCCATTATGTGGATAGTGCGTTGAATATAATCACATTTGATCAATTGGATATCAAATTCAACAGACCTGATCGTGTATTAAGCGCAATAGGTAGTCGGGATACACTTGAAATCAACTCGTATTATAATGCTTATATGAAAAGGATCCAACGGTTGAAAATAGATACAAGTGCTTTTACTGATAATTTCTCATTACCTCAGTTGTCGTTCAATAATCGTGAAAAGTTGACTTACCAAAACGACCTTAAGGAATTTACTTTGAACATTAACGCTTCCGATAATTTGGTGCTGCTCGACCGTTTCAATATCTGGATCAACGAAGTTCCCATTTTTGGTGAACGAGGATATAACTTGGTCAGTAGAAGTTCTAATTCGTTTGATACCACTATCATCATCCAACTCTCCGAAGGAGAAAACCGAATAGAAGCCTCTGTAACGAATACCAATGCCATTGAAAGTTTCCGTTCACCAATTTATGTAAAGTTTACACCAGAAAAACCAAATATTCCTAAAACGCACTTCATCGGCATCGGCATCGATCATTTTAAAGAACCCGATCACGATTTATCTTATTCCGTTAAGGATATCCGTGATTTGGCCTTGGCACTTAAGGAAAAGTTGGGAGACCAATTAACCATTGATACGCTGTTCAATCAAAACGTGAGCATTAGCAATGTTCAGGCCTTGAAGAAAAAACTGCTGCAAACCAACATCAACGATAAGGTAATAATTTCCTATTCAGGTCATGGTTTATTGAATGATGAGTATGATTATTTTCTATCAAGCTACCATGTCGATTTTCACCATCCAGAAAACGGAGGAATCCCCTACGAAGTACTGGAAGACCTGCTCGATAGTATTCCGGCTCGTAAAAAACTGCTCTTAATCGATGCATGTCACAGTGGGGAAGTTGATAAAGAAGATATGCGCGAAATGGCAGCGGTTGCAGGTGCAAAAGGTATCGTAAAGCCAAAAGGGGGCGATTCAGAAAATACGTCTGGAACCCAAACTATTGGACTTGAAAACAGTTTTCAATTAATGCAAGAATTGTTTGTGAATGTTCAAAAAGGTTCAGGAGCCACTATCATTTCTGCTGCAGCTGGCGATCAGTTCGCCTTGGAAGGTGGAAAACTTGAAAATGGCTTCTTCACCTACGCGATTTTGAAATTCATGCAGGAAAATGAATCTGTAAGCATCAATGCCTTAAAAAAATACGTTTACACCGAAGTAGAAACCCTTTCTGGAGGCTTGCAAAAACCTACAAGTAGAATTGAGAATCTAGAAATGGATTGGCGGGTGTGGTAGGAGGGATGAAAGTAAGCCAACCGAGTGATCCGCCAAGACGGATAGTCTCGAGGTGGGCAACCAAGCTGTGCGGCCTTCTATACATTCTCCACTTCGCTTCGATTCGAACACTCAGTCATAAATGCAATGTATCGCATGTACTGAGCTGACTCCACTGAGCCTGTCGTAGTGTGTCGAAGTGTGTCGAAGTGAGCGGTATATCCCTGATATTTAGGACTATATAACAAAAAAAGCCTCCTGAGAAGGAGGCTTTCTGTGATCCGGCTGGGATTCGAACCCAGGACCCATACATTAAAAGTGTATTGCTCTACCAGCTGAGCTACCGAATCATCGCGATTGCGGGTGCAAAGATATGTGTATTATTTTGTTTAACAAGTGGAATCATTTTTTTTTTCGAAAAAAATCAATTGTTTCGGCTAACTAGCTGGATATTAAGCGGTATAAAATGGCGCATTTTTTCGCTAAATCAGACATTTTAGTTTACTTTGTAAAGTGAAGACAATTTTCCTTATTGGTTTTATGGGAGCTGGTAAAACTAGCATCGGTAAGAAATTAGCAAAAAAACTTGCTTGTCCTTTTATGGATACAGATAAACTGATTGCAATTGAGGAAGGAATGTCCATCAGTAAAATCTTTGAATTGAAAGGTGAAGCTTATTTTCGTTCATTAGAAAAAAAGCTAATTGAAGGGTTGATTACGGATGAATTTAAAATCGTAGCAACGGGTGGTGGACTGCCATGTCACAATGATTTAATGTCGACTTTGAATATATTGGGAACGTGTGTTTACCTTAAAGTGAAACCTGAAACTCTATTTTTGAGATTGAAAGAAGGAAAATTCAAACGACCACTTATTGCAAATTTTGAAGACGAAGCTTTGCGAATCTTTATTGAAGAAAAGCTCTTAGAAAGAGAAAAAACCTATTTAAAAGCAGCAATTGTATTGGTGGAAGCAGAACAAAAGATAGAAAATGTCATTCTTCATCTTCATCAATGCCAAAAAAGCTCATAGTGTCCTCGTCAGTTTCTTTCTTTAGTAAAAAATAGTACATGAATGTACTGGAAAGCATTGCCAATAATCCAATCTTATCAAATAATGTAGTGTCCTCCTTGAAAAAGGTGTAACTCATATAAAAAACGAGCATGGCCACATTTAAAATCACACCACCTCCTAAAAAGTAAATGAAAAACTTGTTCTTCCTCCATAGTAAAACTAATCCGACAAATACAAGTGACCACAAAATGATAGAAACAGAGTAGGTAGTGATTAAGCGATTTAAAAAATCATCTGGCTCAAATCCTAATATTTCTCCACGTTTCATTATGATTTCTTCAATTGGAATTTGCTTGTATTCAAGTATTAAATGTCGAAAGGATAAGGTTGCAGAAGAAACGACTGACCAAACAATGAACACAAACCAAAAAAAGAGGTTTAAATAAAAGGTAAATTGGGTAAAATTGTCCGGAGTGACTTCACCGAAAACGAAACGCTGCAATTGCCGAAAAAGCGGAATTGGACTTTTAAATTTAGTTTCTTGCGTTTCAGTTTGACTCATTACCTTGAATTGACTAAAATTGTACAACAAAAATAATCGAAATATTTTCCATAATGGACGAATTCCTAAAGGATACATCACTTCTTGATTTTAATAACTCAGCTTTCGAACGGTTTACAGAGAATATAGACGCCTCAGGATCACCAACTGACACGGCGATAAAGTTGTATTTTTTAGTGAGAGATACCTTTTTGTACGACCCATATCATTTGAATTTAACGCATGAAGGATTAAAAGCATCCAATGTCTTAGCAAAGAAAAGAGCATGGTGTGTTGAAAAATCAACTGTCTTAGCTGCTTGTGCACGAAAATTTGGAATTCCCTCGAAACTCGGTTACGCTATTGTCGTGAATCACATCGGTGTAGAAAAATTGACCACCTATTTGAAACGATCTGAAATCGTCTTTCATGGTTTTGTAGAGCTTTATTTGGAAGATAAATGGGTGAAATGCACTCCAGCTTTCGATAAACGTATTTGCCGTATATCAGGCGTCACTCCTTTAGATTGGGATGGTCAATCAGACTCCATGTTTCAAGCATTCAATCAAAACAATCAATTTATGGAGTACATCCATTTTTATGGCTCATTCAATGATGTCCCAGTAGATTTAATGAATGCCGAAATGAAAAAATACTACCCACACCTTTACGAAAACGAACACAACACAAAAGAATTCTCCTTTCTTTACTAGTCCCAAACAAGCTGACCGAGTGTCGGCGCTAGCCGATGTATCGAGGTCAGCTCTCCCACCTAATCAACAACAATCACCAAATACCTCGAAACCTTCCAGAATTCTCTTGGGTTACTAATTTTGATTTTAGTGTTTTTTCCAGATGGACTCAATGAATAAGAACTCGATGGATGGTCAGTTATGAATTTTAAATCAGCCCCTTCGATGAATATTTCCTTTTCTTCCGTTAAATCAATTTTAGCAAAATATTTCTGATTGAAATTATCCATCAATTTGATGCTCTTTCCAATGCCAATAAATCCATTTTTACGGTCGATGACTTTATTCTTGACTAATTCTTCTTCCGTTCCATAAGAATAATAAACCGTATTGATTTCTTCTGTTAATTCGTCTACTAAAACTGCTTTCTCTTGATAAGCATCAAATAAACGAGCATAGGCTTTATCTAAACTAACTAAATCGCCTTCAAGTATGCTTATTTGCTCTTCTTTCTCTTGAATACTTTGCAATAATCCTTGAACCATCGCATCTAATTCCTTGATTTTTAATCCGCTTTTTTTCAATTGATCTGAAAGTGCTTTTACTTTTTTTGAGTTTTCTTGACGTAAGAAATTGATTTGTTTAATTTGTTCTAAAATCCAAGCTTTATCATCTGTTGTGAATTCGCTATCTGTTGATTTGATTCTGATTTCATCTTTTTTCAATTCAATTGACGAAAGATTACTTTGTATCTCACTGAAAAAAGCCAGTGATTCGTTAATCATCGAATCCTTTTGTGCATTTTCCTTTTCTAATTGAGCAATTCTCGCAGCGTCATCTGTTGAAGTGGAAACTGTTTTTTCTGCCGGACTAGTGCATGAAGCGATTGCCAATCCAAGCGCTGCAATTAAGGATAGTTTTGTGGTCATAATTCTGTTCTTTTCTCTTGTAAAGATAAACCTAAACGGACAAATCGTATCTTTGAACTTAAAATATTACTAACCATGATTCGATTTTTTCTTTTTATCTGTGCTTTAAACATTGTTTTTTTAAGCCAAGCACAAGAAATTAGCTATAAACTTTCCATGCCGAAACCTCAAAATCACTATTTTGAAGTAGAGATGCTTTTATCAAATTTCAAAGATAAACAGTTGGATATCAAAATGCCAGTTTGGGCACCAGGTTCTTACTTGGTGAGAGAATTTGCTAAGAATGTCAATTTAGTAAAGGCTTTTGATGAAGCTGGAAACTCGTTGAAAGTGACAAAAAAATCAAAAAATACATGGTCAATCGCGAAAGGTAAATCGAAGAATGTCACTGTTAAATACGAAGTATATGCCTTTGAGCTTTCCGTGAGAACAAGTTTCTTGGATTTAACACATGGATATGTCAGTGGAACAGGCGTTTTTATGTTTGTTGATAAATACCTCAATTTGAAAGGGAAATTAGATATTGTTCCTTTCGCTGAATTTAAAAAAGTAAGTACTGCTTTACCTCAAATTGTTAGCAATAGGTCGGGTGCCTTATCCTATCAATTTGAGAATTATGATCAATTAGTTGATTGTCCAATCGAAATTGGAAACCACACAATTTTCGATTTTCAAGCTAATAATGTTAAACATACCGTAGCACTTTATGGAGAAGGAAATTATGACATTTCTGCTCTAAAATCAGACATGTCGAAGATTGTAAATGCCGCAACGAATGTCTTTGGTGAAAATCCAAATAAAGATTATCTTTTTATTATTCACAATGTGGTAGATGGTCAAGGCGGATTAGAGCATACAAATTCAACAACCCTTAGTGTAAATCGTTGGACGTATCAGGGAGCAGAATATTTAGGTTTTTTATCGCTTGTGGCGCATGAGTATTTTCATTTATGGAATGTAAAACGTATTCGTCCAATTGAATTAGGTCCTTTCAATTACGATGCGGAAAACTATACTTCTCTGTTATGGGTAATGGAGGGATTTACATCCTATTACGATGAGCTTTTAATGGTTCGTGCTGGATATTATTCAAAGGATGATTACCTGAACAAATTACAAAACTCTATTAATTATGTTGAAGGAAGCTCAGGTTCGCGTATTCAGCCTGTAGCACATGCGAGTTTTGATGCTTGGATAAAAGCCTATCGTCCAAATGAAAATAGTACGAATACAACTATGACTTACTATTCTCGTGGACAAGTAATGGCAGCGATTCTCGATGCGAAAATTATTTCGAAATACAAAGGTGAAAAATGCTTAGATCATTTTCTGCAAATCTTGTACACGAAGTATTATAAGAAAATGAATCGTGGTTTTTCCGAAGAAGAATTCAAAAAAGAATTGGGCACTTTCTTAGGTGAAGATATGACCGTTTTCTTCGATAAATACATCAATGGAACTGAAATTCCTCCTTACAACGATTTGTTGGGTCTTATTGGATTAAACGTGAAAGATGTCAGCACGTCAAAACCTTCATTTGGTGCTAATTTTAGAACGGAAGGTGGAAAGATTATCGTGAAAGGTATCCGAAGTGGTTCTGCAGCAGAAGAAGCGGGATTGAGCGTGAATGATGAGGTACTTGGAGTGAATGGATACCGAGCAGAGCAAAAATCGCTTGAAGCAACAGTGAACGGACTTTTAATCGGCGATAAAGCAGAATTATTAATTTCACGTGACGAAATTTTGTTTTCAATTGAAGTTGGTACAAGTAATTACTTGAAACAACAATTCAGTTTTGAAGTGAATACGGCAAAAGATAAATTGGCTTTATTAAATTATTGGTTACGTGCAGATAAGAATTAAGTCAAACAATCAATAACTTTTTCGAATACTGTGTTTTTAAATACACTTTCGCGTTCTCTGAAAAGCTATAATGTGCTTAAGGTTTTAAGAATAATCGAATCTTCTGGAGGAACTTTTCTATAAAGATTTGCTTACAATGTTGAATTCTACGTTCAAATCTATAATATAGGTCCACGTTGAAATTGTGGTCCACGCTTACTTATATTTGGAAAGAAATACTTGAAATCGATTGATAAAAATGAACCATCTACATCACCATAAATGGTAGTTTTGAATCCTTGATATTTATACTGAGAAACCAAAGTGAATAGGGGAGAAAATGGAACTCTCGCTGAACCACCAATGTAGAAAAATCCACTTTTTTCGGTTCGGTATTCAAATCCGAAATTGGCATTCAGATCAACTGTCGCAAGGCTATTTACTCTTCCTGCATGCGTGAATGAAAAAGAACCACCGGGTAAGGTTAATACGCCAACATCACTAGGTTTGAAGTTTAAAGCTACACCAAGGGATGCATTCATGAAAAATTGCTCGCTTAATTGAACATAAATCAATGCGTTTAATGGAATATCATATTGAATGAAGGAAAGATCATTACTTGCGAAAATATTGGAGTCTGCAACTGCCATGTCAATATCAAAGTTGCGTTCAGTGAAATTGATCCCCGTTTCTAAAGCAATTAACTTGGTTAGTCCAGCTCGAACAGTTCCACCAAATGAATAACCTGCTTTTTGCGTGATGGTTGTTGAAAATCCGTCTTTCAAAAAAGAAGCTGATGATTCACCAATAAATCGAGTTGGAAAAACAGGACGAACTTGAATGCCAAAATAGGAGGGAAAGCGCTCTTTTTTCACTTGACCAACTGAATATAAAGACAGTGATATGAATAATATAGGAAGAAGGATTTTAACCATGGATTTCACAACGCTAAGAAAAGTAAAATATTTGGATCCAAGGTCAACGGTTGATTGATGTGTTTGTTTTATTGTTCCCAAGGTTGTTTTTCGGGGCTTTACAGTATCCAATGATGGCAAGTGAAAGAGCAGTGAATGAAAAGAGTAGAAGTGTAGTTCGGAAAATTCTTCCTGGAATCAATCTTTTTTTATGAAGTGCCTCTACCTTATAGTTGATTTTTTCAACTTTTTTATAGTCATTATTGTGAATACCAAAGAGTGTTACCACTTTCCCTTTGCGCTCTTCTTCGGCTTTTTCAAACCAAATTAATTGCTCGATTAATTCCATTTCGAAACTCACTGCCCGCCCATTGTCATAAAATCGAAAGACAGTATAGTTTTGATTTTCTGGATGTTGTACATAATTGACAAAGCCAAGATCCAAGGTGTGGTCCGCTGAACTTTTCATCTTATTCTTTGATCCATTTAGTGGTGTATTCAAGTGGCTTTCGATGTGCTTTTGGCCAGTCAATTGCTGGATAACCAATGTAAAATAATCCAAGACACTTGTCTTTATCACCGATTTCTAAAAAGGTATTCATTGTCGGATGATAAATCAACTTTGGTGTCGACCAAAATCCACCTAAACCATAAGCCGTGCATGTCAAATGCATATTTTGTATGGCACACGCTACCGCTTCTATTTCTTCTAACTCTAAGATTTTTTCTTCTGCTTGTCGCTCCATACAAACGGCAATTACTACCGACGATTTCATAGGACGCGTAAGCATTTTCGCCAATTTCATATCGTTTTGCTGTTCTTTTGGAGTGAGTTCCAAATAGGTTTTGCCTAGGAAATCACTCAGTTTTTGGCGCCCATCTTCCATGAAAACTTTAAATCGCCATGGTTGAGTATTCCCATGAGTTGGAGCCCATTGAGCATTATTCAGAATGACTTCTAATTGTTCTTGGTGCACTTGACGATCACTGAATTGTTCAGGGTAAATTGTTCTACGTGAACGAATCAAATCGTTGATTTCTGATAAATTGAATCTCATAACTGTCGGATCTTGTGTAAAGTTAAGAAAACCTATGATTCGACTGATAATGATTGAAAATTCTACGAAAAATGTTTAAGACGAAAGTACATTGTTTAGACTTCTATTGCAAAGACACAAACATCATCCGTTTGATCAAAATTTCCTTTCCATTGTTGGAATTCAGCATGCAGTTGTTTGTTTTGTTTATCTAAATCAAAATCTTGAATCGACAAAATTAACTCTTCGAAATGTTTAGATTTGTATTTCTTTCCAAATTCACCACCAAATTGATCTGCATAACCATCCGTAATAGAATAAACTCGATCACCAATCTCCAATTGAATTGTTTCGAAAGTAAAAGGCAACATTTCATGTGAAAATCCGATAGGAAAACGATTTGCCTTTAATTTAACAAGTTCATTGTTTGACTTCTTATAAATGTAAAGTGAATTATTTGCTCCAGAAAAGTGCAGTTGTTTTGAAGAAATATCAATGACACTCAAGGAAATATCCATTCCATCCATGACATTTTTTTCGTTTTTTGAAAGTGTGCTTAATACCAATTCTCTCGTCTTATTTAGAATATCTGCTGGATTGGTCAAACTATACTCTCTAACAGCTTGATTTAAGGCATTGAAACAAACAACACTCATCATTGCACCAGGAACTCCATGACCTGTGCAATCTGCAGCTGCAAACATGATGTTTTGACTATTTTGTTCTGTCCAATAAAAATCGCCTGCTACAATGTCTTTTGGTAAATACAACACGAAATAATCACTAAAAAAATCTTTCAACAAGCTATTACCAGGTAAGATGGCATTTTGTATTCTTTCAGCATAACGAATGCTCGCCGTGATTTCTTCACTTTTTTCCTCAATTATTAACTTTTGACGCTCAATCTCTTTGTTTGCCTTTTGTGTTTTTTTATTGGTTTTTCGGACATTTAATAACAGAAATAGTAATAATATTCCGACAATACTTAAACCAATAACGAATACTTTTCTTCGATCATTTACACTTTTTTGAAGAGATAACGCGGCATCCTTTTCCTTTTTTTCCGCATCAGCATGTTTTAATTTGATATCCTTTTCTTTGGATTGAAATTTTACTTCCAATTCATTTAAGCGCTCTGTTTGGTAACTTTGAGAAAGGCTATCTCTAATTCCAGTCAATTCAAATAACATTTTTGCCGCCTCTTCATGCTTATTTTGCTGCATTAAAATTTCAGCTTGCACCAATCGCGATTCTAATACAAGTCGTGGATTTGAAGTAAGTGTAAAATTCATTAAGGCAGAATCTATATAGACCTGTGCTAAATTAATTTTATTTAAGTGTAAATAACAAGATGCAATATTCTTATTTATGAATGGAATATTCCCTGTGTCTTTGGAAAGCTTGAATTGTTCTTTGGCTTTAAAAAAAAGTAAAAGCGCTTCGTCAAATTTATCAATTTGATATTTTATCGATGCCTGGTTGTTATAAATAGTGGCTAGATCTTCACCTGTTATTCCTAGTTTAACTAATTGATCAATCGACTTTGTATAATATTCACTCGCTTTCTTAAAATCCTTCAAATCCATATAAACATTGGCGATATTGGAATAATCCATTCCTATACCGTGAGCAAAATTTTTGGATAAATCGATTCCTAAAGCAAGACGATGATATTTCAAAAAATAATTATAATTACCAAGTTTATCATAACAAACACCTATTCCTCTATATGAAGAACTCAACACGATCGATTGATTTATTTTCTTTGATAAGGCGAGTGCCTTTTTGTATGCTTCTATAGATAAAGGAATTTTATCATTTTCGAAATAAGTCTTGCCTAAATTGCAATATTGTTTTGAAAGCTGTTCTTCATCGTTTAAACTTTCAGCTATTTTAATTGCTTTGTTCAAAAAATATACAGCTGAGTCATAATCTCTTGTAAATTGATAGATTAAGGCTTTGTAACCATAGTTTTTACCAAGCCAATAATTACTCTTTGATTTTTTTGATAAGACAATGGCTTTATCGTAATATTCATTTGCTTTTTCTAATGAGCTCGACTCATATTCATAAGCAATTTCAGACAAAATGTAAATACGTGTACTATCATTCCTTGCTGAATTCAATTGTTTGAACAAGGATGCGTGACGTTCATTCACTTGAGCATTTAATAGGTTCAACGAAACTAGAAATAGTAAGAATAGTATGGTTTTAGTTTTCAATTTATATTCAGTTTATCTGTTGGACACGGCTGACTAGGTATTCTTCCAAGTATTAAACAAATGTAAATGAAACTATTAGCAAAATGAAATTAACGGCGATTATTTTCTCGTAGCGCTTCTCTTGCCTCTCTAATGAAAAAGAATGTTTTGTCAATTGTTTCATATTGACCATTGGGCATCGGAGTCAAGGCTGGTGAAGCGACAATATAGCCAGTTTCATCAATCAATACGTAATAGGGATAAGTTTCTACTTTATAATTTTGTAAAATACTAGAACCTTCATCAACACTGAACTTTTCCCAAGGAATTTTGGCTAAATGTAGTTTTGCTGTTTCATCCAATGGTTTATTTGGATACACAGTAATGAAAGTAACATCATATTGATACTTTGAATGCAATTGCACTAATGGCTCAATTTCAATAGTAGATTTTGGACCTGTGGGATCATAGAAATGAATATACACGTATTTTTTAGCGTAATTATGGAGTGTTTTCATCTCTCCTTTGTCATTTTTAATTGCAAAATCAGGCGCTTTTCCTCCTGGTACCAATTCTGTTAATCGAACCTTCATATTGCGCGCAATAACTTGATTTGCTTCGAACATACTTTGGTTTGAAAGACTGTCAAGGATGGTTAAAATATTCGTTTGAGGATACTGCTTCGTGTAAAAGACCTCACTTAAGGCCGTAATCATGACCATTTCACGAATGCGCATATTTATGAGGGTGTATTCTGCACCTAAGGCTTTCATGATGAGTGTTGGACTACTTTTTAAAATGCCTAAGTACACACGGTTATTCGTTTCCATAGCTAAACGAGGCAACATTTTTTCATAGAAAGTAGTTACATAACCCATATATGCATCATTCTCATAGGAAACTGGAAAATTCTTTAAGTAAAAATCATGCTTTTCATAACGGTTACGGTCAGCTGCATGCTGTATGTTGTCTAATGAAGCAATGGAAAAACGAACAAATGTTTTGAAGAAAACGTCCATTGAATCTGCATTGTATGCCTTTTCAACATTTGTTTTAAAGATCTCTAATCGCTTCGCAAATTCCACTGGTTGAGGCCCACGCAAATGATAATTATTACCTATGAAGTCATCTTGCCAACGCAAATAACTCAAAATTTTATAATTGACATCAAGACTATCCAAATCAAAAAAAGTTACTTCAATTAAGTTTCCATTGGGACGTTTTGGTTCATAAGGGTCTTTATCTGGAATAAAGATATCATAGTTCGCTTTCGGTTGAATATACATTAAACCGTGATTTTTATTGGCGTGAACAACTACTTTTTGTGTTGAATTAGAATAAAAAGATAAGGTGAATGTACTGTCTTCTTTTACTGTTGTACTTGCCAATGTCGATTCCGTCATACTAACAAAATCCTCAATTTCATTGATCTGAATGATGCCACCCACATAACTAGGTGCAAACCCTTTTATGGTTACAATCTCTTTTTCTTGGGCAAAAATATGCGCAAAACTGAAAAGAAATAAAGCAAAAAATTGAATTCGGAGAGCCATAATACCTGTTGAAAAATTTGTTTGACTAACAGTAATTGTACCACGTATCAAACGAGGAGGTGAGCGTTGGTTACAAATTTAGAAATGTCGCCACTATTTTTATAAATTTCTCGAATGATGGATGAACTGATGGCACCAAATTCTTGATTCGTTAATAAAAAGATAGTTTCTATTCCAGCCAATGCCTCATTCATGTGCGCAATTGATTTTTCATATTCAAAATCTTTCGAATCTCTTAATCCGCGAACAATGAAATTTGCTCCTTCAGCTTTACATAAATCAACGGTTAATTGCTGATAACTGACAATGCGAACCGCTTCTGTATCTGAAAAAAGTGAAGCAATGTGTTGGGTTCTTTTTTCAAGCGTGAATTGATAATTCTTAGTAGAATTAATACCGATTGCAATAATTATTTCATCAAAAAGATGCAATGCCTTCCTTACAACAGCTTCGTGTCCTTTGGTAAAAGGGTCAAATGAACCCGGAAAAACAGCAATTTTTTTCATTTGTGTCGATTTAGATCTGCTTTTTGAAAAAACTAAAATACACGTTTCCGAACGTACGACAAAATTCAAATTGAGGTAAATGATCTAATTTTGTTTCTCGACCGTGCTCAACAATCAATAAACCATCCTCTGTTATCATTTCACGTTCGAATATTAAACCAACTAGTACTTCGTAATTTGGATATCCATAAGGTGGATCAGTAAAGATTAAATCAAATTTCTGATCAGTACGTTGAACAAATTTTATGATATCTTCTTTAACTGTCGTTACCAACTCTTGAATTCCAAGTTCGATGGAATTTTTTTGGATATAGCGCAAACAATTCGGGTGACTATCGACTGCAGTTATTTCACCTGCTTCTCGAGATATAAATTCAAAGGTAATATTTCCCGTGCCTGCACAAAGATCAAGAATCTTAAGATCACACAAATCAATTCGATTTGCGAGAATGTTAAATAGTCCCTCTTTTGCAAAATTAGTTGTCGGTCTAGAAGGAAAGTTTTTTGGAACAGTAAAGCGACGTGCCTTAAGGAATCCACTGATTATACGCACAATTTATGGGAATTAGCGATGTATGAATGATCGAAATGTATTGTTAATTTATTAAAGTCAGAAATGCGGACAAGATTAGTTTTAACGTGCTCATAAAGTTCTTTTGATGAACCATTGCCTTTTACCCAAATGAGTTCACCGTCTTCCTTTAAAAGACCATTTTGTTGTAAACTAAACATTAAGTGATAGATAATATCATCGGCAGTTTGAAAATCAAATACAGTATAAAAAATCAATTTTTTTTCTTTGGCAATAGCTAAGAGAAAATAATCAGCGTAAGGTACTAGAACTATTTTTAAGCGAAAGGTTGGACTTGCAAACAAGGTCCGCAAAATCATGGTTCCTTCATGCTGAATGATCGAACGAGGGTGGCGAACAACGAAATAGGATTTTACCCAAAGTGGAATTTCGTATACATTAACAACGCTTAACTCTGGTAATCGATTATAGTCAATATCTGAACTTGAAGTTGTTTCACCAAAGCACAATCTATAAACCGCTGCTGGTTTACTTTCAGCGAATACGTTTGATGGAATTAACGCAGTGCGTTCGGACGACCATGAAATAGAATGCTCATCGTGTTCACAATCTTTTAAACCGCTTTCAAGAATAAATTCGTCCAATTGCTCCTTAAAACGATAATCCTTTTTGTCTTTGAATACATAAGAATAACTTGTGTCAATAACGCCAGAAATCAAGGATGTAAATTGAACAGATGAATCGTTAAGCTCAATGACGAGATGTCTAAGCCCCATCGTTTACTTATCTTCCCAGTTCCCGACTACGTCAGGTGCTGTAAGTGTACCCATAAACAATTCTTCATCCTCAGTTCCCTGAATCTTAGCGAATGGAATCTTTCCTGAAACTTTCATTGCTGGTAAATAATCCTCACCAATTTTGACAGAATCGCTTGTTTCTAATTTCCATTGGCGCTTTGCATTTGTGAAAGGAATATATTGCAATGAATCAACATAAAATTTACCAAAACCAGCCTTCATTCGGCTATCCATGTAAGACTTGTTTTTAAACTTCGTGTCCAATAATGAAACTTGAATCGTATCACGTTTAAATCCTTTCAACTCTTCAGGACAAATTGATGACTTTGACAGTAAGTAAGCTTCTTTTTCTGTCATATTAATATCAATTGGTCGATTATCTTTATAAATAAAGTTTCTTTCCGCTTCAGAAATTTTTCTTCCTGGCACAACGCCTTCAGAAATAATAAAAGGAACCGTTCCAACATTAGCAAATGCTACTAACTCTTCCCATGTTTTAGCATAATGACCATTTTTCTCAGCAAATGCCTTTTGAATGGTACGAATGTCTTCTAAGTTTCTAATTGCCTTGCCGCGACATAATTGGTAGTTATTGTTATATGTTGCTGTGTCTTTTACGCTCTTGTAGGACAAAACAAAGGTTACAATAGCTGCAATACCTGATACACCACCAAAAATGTAAAGTAAAACGGACTTAAATGAACCAGAACTATATAAGATACTCATTACTCCAGCCACAAACATCATAACGGCAGAAATCATAAACGTCATGTTTTGTTCGCCACTTATTCCAGCATAAAATAACAAAATCCCAAGAATGAAAAACAAAACTGGTACTGAATACTTCTTTAAAGCGATTGAAAAATTACCAAACATAATTATATGTATTTTTATTAGTGACACAAATCTACAATTTTTTAATTTCTATTCGTGTTTGATGAATAGTTTTTTTAAACACTTAAATCAATACATCAATCCCTTGAAACTTTGTACTTTTAATTTTTAGAATGAATCCACCAGAAAAACAAATTTTCAAAAATGTTTTTTCGTCTTTTTTTCAGCTGCAATTAACAGCTGATCAAGACCATTTAGTGACCTTACTCGAAGCGTTTTTAAAAGATAAATCTGACCGTAAATTATTTGTTCTTTCGGGTTATGCTGGAACTGGAAAAACAACTATGCTTGGAGCGTTTGTGAAGTCATTGAACCATTTTAAAATGAAAACAAGATTGCTCGCACCAACAGGGAGAGCCGCAAAAGTATTGTCTAATCGTTCCTCAAAAGAGGCGTTTACGATTCACAAACAAATTTATCGACGGAAAAGCTCTACAGATGAGTATTCACCTATTGGATTAGCGCCGAATTTGCATACCAATACTGTTTTTATCGTTGATGAAGCCTCCATGATTGGAGAGTTTTCTATGCATTCAGATGGTCAAGTAGGACGTGGCTTATTAGATGATTTGTTAGAATACGTGTTTTCTGGAATAAATTGTCGATTGATTTTTCTTGGTGATGAAGGTCAGTTACCACCCGTAGGAAGTACTGAATCACCAGCACTAAATGTCGATTTCTTGAAATCAAATTACAATTCATTGAGTATTGGTGAATTTAAATTGACGCAAGTACTGCGACAAGCGGATGCTTCTGGAATTTTATTAAATGCGACAAAGTTACGTTCCATCGTTTTTCCTGATAAGATAATTTTTAAGCTTGGTTCCCCCGATTTTGTTCGTTTGAATGGTGAACTTCTTCAAGATGAATTAGAAACATCCTACAATAAGTTCGGCATGGAAGGAACGATTGTTATAACACGTTCGAATAAAAGAGCGAATCAATACAATCAGCATATTCGTGGAAGAATACTATGGTATGAGGAGCAATTGTGCAATGGAGATTGCTTAATGGTTGTGAAGAACAATTATTATTGGTTGGACGATGATTCGAAAGCAGGTTTCATCGCGAATGGTGAAATTTTAAGATTGAAAAGGGTAATGAAACTTGAACATCTCTATGGATTTGATTTCGCTAAAGTCATTGTTGAAATGGAGGATTATCCAGATGAGCCAGAGATAGAAGTAATATTATTACTTGAATCAATCGATTGTGAAGGGCCATCCGTGAAACGAGATCGTCTGAAAAGTCTATTTTTTGAAATTGAAAAAGACTATTTAGACGAGCGCAACAAAAGAAAACGTTATGATAAAGTTTTAAAAAATCCATACTTCAACGCTTTGCAAGTGAAATACGCATATGCCGTAACTTGCCATAAATCTCAAGGTGGACAATGGGAATCAGTTTTTATTGATCTTGGTTATATGACCGATGAAATGTTGGGTCAAGATTACTATCGTTGGTTGTATACCGCAATTACCAGAGCCACCGAAAAGGTGTTTTTAGTCAACTTTGGTGAAGAATACTTCTAAATTCTAAATTCTGAATTCCAAATTGAACTACTGAGGTCAGTTCGAGTTGACGACGCAAGGCGATTCTGTGAGCTAAAGTTGAACTACTGAGATCAGTTCGAGTTGACGACACAAGGCGAATCTGTGAGCTAAAGAGGAACTACTGAGGTCAGTTCGAGTTGAACTACTTAGGTCAGTTCGAGTTGACGAAGTAAGGCGAATCTGTGAGCTAAAGAGGAACTACTGAGGTCAGTTCGAGTTGAACTATTGAGGTCAGTTCGAGTTGACGACGCAAGGCGATTCTGTGAACTAAAGAGGAACTATTGAGGTCAGTTCGAGTTGACGACGCAAGGCGATTCTGTGAACTAAAGAGGAACTATTGAGGTCAGTTCGAGTTGACGACGCAAGGAGGAAGTATCGAGAACGGCCTCATAGTTCACTCAGTTTAATTGAAGTTGCACCAATAC